>Ga0181517_10001967_pt1 | contig 21805 bp, 20 predicted proteins | sample PEATcosm2014_Bin_31_FD_119748 | JGI IMG/M metagenome (GOLD analysis project Ga0181517, IMG submission 119748) | Peatland microbial communities from MTU Mesocosm Facility, Houghton, MI, USA - PEATcosm2014_Bin01_30_metaG | ecosystem: Environmental > Terrestrial > Soil > Wetlands > Peat | place... | reverse complement strand
TCTGTGCTCGTGCTCTTCCTTTTCGCCCTTGGGCTTGGGAGCTTGCTTCTCGGGCGCGGGTTTGGCAGCCTGCGGGTGAGAAGCCTGCTCGCGCTGTTGCGGCTGGGCCGGGCGCTGTTGCGGTTGCGGCGGGGCCGCGTGCTGTTGCGGAGCAGCGTAAGGTCTGGGCTGCTGCGCCGGCCTGGACTCCGGCTGATATGCAGGGGCGTTCCTACCCGACGGTTGCGCTTCGGTTCTGGGCATCGGATGCGGCTGGGAATTCTGTCCTTCCGGTCGCATGGACGATTCCGGCCTTGCGTTCTGCTCGTTCCGCATCGGCGTCTGGGGAGCGTTGTTGTGCATCGCCATCGGCCTTTGCACCGCCAGCGTGGCGGGATGCCCGCCATTGCTGCGGAAATAGGCTCCATGGTCGCTCCGAGCCGCCATTTCATGCTGCTGCTGGAAGGCGCTGGGCGCTTCGTGGCGATCCCGCTCCGCGAGCCTTTCCTCGGGCAACGGATCATGGTGAATCCCACCCGGCCCGCCGCTGAAGGCGACATGCCTGTCTCTGTCCACGACAAAGCGGTCGTACCCGCGATCTTCGTAGACATTGTGGATGTAGCGTCCATCCACATGCATGACGGCAGTGTTGTAACGGAAGAACCCGCCTCTCCATTCGCCGCCGAAGAAGCCGATCCCAAAGTATCCGAAGCCGTAGTTGACGCCGCCGTAATAGCCGACGTGGTCGCCCCAGTAGCCGGGATTCCAGACGTAGACGCCCTGGTTCCAGCCCCAATAGCCGGGAGTCCACAACGCGCCAGGGTAGGCCGCCGGAACCCATGCGCCGGGAACCCAGTAGTATCCATCGTCGCCGTAAGCCCAATAGCCGGGCTGCCACATCAGATTCGGCTCCGGGCAGAGCGGCTGCTCATAGACCGGCATCACCGGCGGAGCGAAGCCGACACTGATGAAAACCCGTGCGAAAGACGGCGCGGAGACAAGCGACAGCAACAGAGCCACAAAAAGCCAGCGTGTTTTGCGCAGCAATGACATGGGGAATTCCTCCTTCAGTTTTTGAACTCGAACTCAGGCCCGTGCATCTGAAAATCCGATTGCACGAGGAGTATATGCGATTTGAACCCGGAGCTGCCGCCGAAGTTGCGGCCACGGGGGGATCCGGGCAAGGTTGATTGCTCTCCGTAAACGGAACCGGGCCCGCCAGGGTGCGGCTGTTGGCCAACACCCGGGCAGACCCGGCGGTATGAAACGGTGATGCGAGGTTCGCGCTACAGCGGTTCCACAATTGCTATACCCAGGAATCACTGACCTAAAGTGGCTTTTTCCTCAAGAAAGAGCCACCCTCCGCAGAACTAAAAAGGGCACATGAATTGTGGAACGGCTCTAGTAGCGGTAGCTGAGGCCCATGCCAAAAACCTTCTTGGCCTGCAGGTTGACGGAAGCAACGCCGGTGGGGCTGGGATTGGGGAAGGTGAAGGTCGGAGCCGATCCGATCGAACTTGCCACCTGACCGATGCCCAGATCCAGGGCGAAGTGCGAACGCTCGCGCTGGGTGATGCGCACGGCGTAGTCCAGCGTGGTGGGCACGTCAGCCTTGCCGGCCACCAGTGGAAGGCTGGTGTAAGACGCGACGCCGAGCCCCTTGCTGGTGCGCGCCTCCTGGGTAAAGCCGACCGCCGGTACGGCTACGATGCCCTTGCCCAGAGGCAGCGGAATACCCAGTCCGCCGAAGAACCGTCCGCCGAAGCGCGTGCTCTGGCCGCCGATGCCGAAGATGTTGGCATTGGTGGCCTTCCAGCCGAGGTTTAACAGGAAAGGAACCGGCTTCTTGGCCCAGGTCTTGGTGACGGCCACGTAGACGTCTCCGTTGGTGTACGACTTGGGAGCCGGTACCGCAACCAGGCTGCACGCTCCAAACGCCAACCCTCCGGTGTAGTAGCAGTACGCATTGTTGGCTTCGGTCGCCACCACAGCTGCTTCGCCGGTCACAAACTTGTCGCCGGTGCGCACTACCCCGCCGACCGCCACGCCCGGCATGTATTTGCCGAACTGCCCGTCATTGATGGCCACAACCTTGCCGTGAAAGACGTTCATGCCGCTGGCGTTCCAGAGCTGGCTGAAGCCACCCGGGATCACCGCTGCCGACGCGGAGCCCGAGCCGCTGTCGCCGAACTCATGCACGCTGCGCGTATAGCCTGCCTCGGCGCGACCGTAAAAGGCTTCCGTGATGCTGAAGGTCTCGATGTTGCCGATCACCTTGGAGGCGTTGATGTAGTGGACGCCGATGGCCGGATGGGAGAGGGCTTGGCCTTTCTCCATGTAGACCACGTAGGCCGTGGGCGTAAGAAAACCGCCGGTTTGACCCTCGAGGGTCAGGTTCTGGGCGCTTAGCTGGCTGCTGAACGCCAACGCAAAGACGAGGAAGCTGCATAGTGGCAAAATGTGCAGGGAACGAAGTTTCACTTTTGATGTCTCCAAGGGCCATTCGAACGCGACCCGGTAAAGTGCAAAATCATTTTTTTGTAACATAAAGTTGCGAGCTTCGTCTGCATAATTCGGCGGTGATAGACTCAGCCCATGAAGCGCGGCCTATTCATAACCCTCGAAGGTCTGGACGGATCCGGTAAAACTACACAAATCAAGCGGTTGGCAACCTGGCTTGAAAAGCATCTTCCCCCCGCGGCGGCGACGCCGGCGAGGGATGCCGCGGACGGGATTTTGCCGCTTTCCGGCTCTTCGGCCGGCCTGCGCACGTCGCGCGTGGTGGTGACCCGACAACCCGGCGGAACCGCTACCGGCGACCAGATTCGGACCCTGACGCTGGACTCCCGCTCCGCGGCCCTGGCTCCCATGACCGAGATGGCTCTGATGTTTGCCGACCGGGCCCAGGCCATTGCCGAGGTAATCAAGCCGGCTCTGGAAGCCGGCAAGGTGGTGGTGTGCGACCGCTTCACCGACTCCACCGAGGCCTATCAGGGCGGGGGCCGTCAGCTGGGTTCGCAGCTGGTTTTGGACCTGCACCGTCTGGTGTGCGGCAACCTGCAACCGGATCTGACCTTGCTGCTGCTGCCTTCTCTGGAGAGTTCGCTGGAGCGCGCCCGGCGGCGGAACGACCGCACGACCGCCCGAACCGGCGAAGACGAAGGGCGCTTTGAGCAGGAAAAAGACGCCTTCTTCCGCCGGGTATGGGAGAAGTATCACGAGATCGCCCTGCGCGAACCGCAGCGGGTGGTCTCCATCGAGGGCAACCTGAGCATCGACGAAGTGCACGAGCAGATCGTGGAAGCGGTGGCCGAGCGGCTGATCACGCTGGAGACGGCGCCGGGCAAGTAGCGCATTGCGTTCCGGACCACAGAACAGGCTTCCCTCCTTGAGGGACAAAGCAACCTCGATGCTCGCGCCCTGGCGTTGGGCAATCCGAGAAGCGCGGTAGACTCAAGACGTGGGCTTTCAGGATTTTTACGGCAATACGGCGACGGTGAGCAGGCTGCGCGAGAGCGTGCGCTCGGAACATTTTCCGCAGGCTCTGATGCTGGTGGGACCCAAGGGATCGGGTAAATACACGCTGGCGCTGATGCTGGCGCGGGCGGTGAACTGCCTGCACCCGACCGAGAGCGACGGGCTGCCGGATTTCTGCGGTGTGTGCCGCAACTGCGAACGCATCGGCGCAGCGGCCAACCTGGAAGAGCGGGTGGCGGAGGCAGTGGCGGCGCGCGAGGACATGCGCGATGCCGACAAGAAAGACACCCGCATCCTGATCCAGACGCACCCGGACGTGATGATTATTCCGCCCGATCCGCCACAACTGATGATCAAGATGGGGCAGGTGCGGCAGGTGATCCACGGGGCGTATTACCGCCCGCCCAACGACGCCAAGCGCGCTTTTTACATTTTCACCTCTTCTGCGTTCATGAAGGAGGCGGCCAACAGCCTGTTGAAGGTGCTGGAAGAGCCTCCCGAGGGGACCTCGCTGATCCTGCTTACGGAGAACCCGCAAGAGCTTCTGCCCACCATCCGGTCGCGCACGATTGTGCACCGGCTGGGGGCGTGGCCGGCTGCGGATCTTGAGGCTCTGCTGGCCGAGCGGCGTCCGGAACTGAATCCCAAAGACCGTGCTCTGGCCGCGCGACTTTCCGAAGGGGCGGTAGGCCGCGCATTGAAGATTGAACTGGCAGGGTACTTTGCCAGCCGCCAGGATGCCCTGCTGCTGCTGCGCACTGCGTTAAGCGAACCAGACTACTCCGCGCTTTTTCGCGCCACCGAGACCTACCGGGCGGGGGCCGACGGCCAGGAAAAGACCATTGGACTGCTGCGCGCTCTGGGCAGCCTGATCGAGGATCTGCTGCTGATGCTGGCGGGAACGCCGCAGTTGATCCGCAACCTGGACATCGAGCCGGAACTGGCGCGGATGGCACAAGGATTGACCGTGGACTGGATCGACGGTGCCGCGCGGGCGCTGGGCAGCGTGGAACAGGGAATGCGGCGCAATCTGCTGCGCTCGATTTCGCTGGACGCCATGACGGCCAGCATCAGCCGGTACTGAGCCGCAAGAAACTCAAGTACCAGACGCCCACCGTGTGCAGCCAAAGTGCAATGCAACCCAGCTCGGGCCGCGGGCATCATCACTCATATAGGCTAACGTCCTGTTTCCCGGCTTTTTACGGAAGGGTCCCTCGACGATGCCTGTGACAAGAATCCAGCGAGTGGAGAGCAGTTTCGGACCATGTGACTGCCGAAGAACTCCGTGGAACAGGCAGGAAGCGTCAGGGCATGACTTCGGTCATGCCGAAGGCGCCGCGGAATGAACGTGGCCTTTACAGGCTGCGGAAAAACTCGGCTTGGCCTCTGTCTTGAAAGGGCACGGCTTCAGCCGTGCCGATAAGGCCAATAAAATGAACAGGGCTTTAGCCCCCGAGGAATGTTTTTCGATGAATTGAGCGAACTACGGGCCTTTTTTCGCAGCCTGTTTAGCGCCTGCTCAGGCACATTTCCGCTGCTTACCCGAATCCGCGCCTATTCCACGGTCTGTAAACTCCCCCGTTTATTCATGGGTCCTCTCGACGCCGAAGAAGCCGTGCGCTTTCAAGGCTTGGGCTATCACCGAATTCTCCGGCAGGCTGTCAATGCAGTTTCCGCTGCTCGGGAACAGGGATCAGAGTTCCGTAGACAGAAGAGGAGTGCGACCATGAGCAGTCCCGCGGTTCCGCCTGAGAGATCCAGCCCAGACCCTGCGATGCCTGGACAGAGTGCTGCCGATACAGGAATGCGGCCGCGCGGCAAGAAGAGGTCTTTGGGGTTCGACCAGATCCGCTTGACATCCCATGGGCTCGACCGTGAGGAATTGCAGCACCAGGCGGAGTTGTTTTACCTGCACAAGCAGATTCAGGCGCAGACCCCGATGGTCGTCGTAATCGAGCGCGGGGAGCAAATTCGCGGCAAGATCGAATGGTACGACCGGCACTGCATCAAGGTGCGCGGCCGCGAGAAAATACTGATCTATAAATCGACAATCAAATATATGTACAAGGAAGGCGAGAACGGAGAGTAGTCTCCCACCGGCGTTACTGACCCACGACTGGGTGAAACGCGCTCGCGATGTTCAGTCTTTGCGGAGGGAGCATGGGCCTTTAGGCCCATGACTGCTGAGGCTGAATAGGGACGGCCTTTAGGCCCGGGCCAGCTGGCACTTAGCCTTTTTGCGTACTTTGCATCTTTATATCTTATCCGGGGACAGGAATCACTGGCCCGCGCGGGCGGCTTTGCGGAGGCGGTCGCGGATGGCCGCGCCGATTCCATCGGCTGGCGGCAGCGGGCAGAGAATCGTGGTGGAACCGGCCGCGTCGAGCGCGCGCAGTCCAGCATAGAGTTCGCGAGCCATTTCTTCCGGCGCTTCCCAGCGGCCCAGAGTGAAAACCGTCTGGGCGGGGAAACTCGCGCCGAGTTCGTCGGGAAGCAGCAGGCCGACTCGTTCCGACGGAAGCGCCTGCAACGCCTCCGCGATTTTCGGGGCCAGTTCGGGCAGGCTGGCGTCAATCAGAATCAGCTTTGCGCGCGGCGCGTAGTGGCGCAGGCCAACGCCTGGGGAAGGCAGAGCCGCGGCGGGAGATTCGTCTGCCGTCGCGTCCAGGAGTGGTGCGTCGCTGCGGAAGATCTCCACCGGGCCGGCGACTGCGCGAATCTGCTCGGCAGTGACCGCGCCGGGGCGATAAATGACCATGGGCGACTGGCAGGGATCGAGAACCGTGGACTCGACCCCGTGCTCGGTGGGTCCGGCGTCGAGCACCGCATCGATTCTTCCGTCAAGGTCGTGGAGAACATGCGCGGCGGTGGTGGGGCTGATGTGTCCGAAGGTGTTGGCGCTGGGCGCGGCCACCGGAATTCCGGCCTGACGAATCAGCGCCAGGGCGACCGGATGGGCCGGCATGCGCACGCCCACCAAGGGGCGTCCGGAAGTGACGGCGTCCGGCACGGCCTGGGTGCGCGGCAGCAACAGGGTGAGCGGACCGGGCCAGAAGGCTTCCATCAGCTTGCGGGCGGATGCGGGAACTTCGGCGACCAGGCCATCGAGCATTTCGAGGCTGGCAACGTGGGCGATGACCGGATCCCAGGAGGGACGTTTCTTGGCCGCGAAGATGCGCGCGACCGCGGCGGCATCGAGAGCGTTTGCACCCAGTCCATAGACGGTTTCGGTGGGCAGGGCCACGAGGCCGCCGGAGCGGAGAATCTGCACAGCCTGCGCGATGGCTGCCTGGGACTCCTCCGATTGCAGACGCCCGGCATCCACCTTCAATCGCAATGTCTTCACTGTTCCATTTTCGCCTCTTCGGGCAAGGGACGCCAGCTGCCGTATACTCTGCTCTTACGATGGCCATCGAAACCGAGATCAAATTTCACGTCCGAGACCTGGCGGATCTGGCCGGGCGGCTGGAGGCAGCGGGGTTCACCCTGCAAACGCCGCGCGCCTTTGAGAGCAACGTTCTTTACGACACGCCGGACCGGCAGATGCGGGCGCGAATCGAGATTCTGCGCATCCGCGAATATGCGGGGCGGTGCGTGCTGACGCACAAGCGCCCACCCGATACAGGGCCGGCCGAGGATCTGCACAAGCACCGCATCGAAACGGAGACCGAGGTTGCTGACGGCGCCGCGCTGGCCGAAGTGTTTCGGTCGCTGGGCCTGACGCCCGCCTTCCGCTACGAGAAGTGGCGCGCGGAGTGGACCGACGGCGAGGGGCATTGCGTGGTGGACGAAACGCCGATCGGCAATTACGCGGAACTGGAAGGTTCGGCAGAATGGATCGACCGGGCGGCGGCGCGGATCGGCGTGCGGCAGGAGGAGTATTTGACGCTGAGCTACGGCCGGCTCTTCGACCTGTGGCGGGAAGAACACGGCTCGGCGGCTCAGGATCTGACCTTCGCGGCGATCGCACTAAGCTCCTGATTCGACCTTTTCGATCAGCAACTTGCATTGCGTAATCGACGTACCCCCAATGCAAGGACAACAGCGCCCCGCAGCCTCGGCAGCAGTTGGCGCGGTCCGAACCGGGAACGCCTATTCCGCGATGTGGTACTTCAGACTAGAGGAAATTAATGTTCAGTTACTTTCAGGCGATAAGATGATTACCCAAGAAACTCATCAATGATCAGGAGACCCGTAGCCAAAATGGCATTCTTAATGCACGCCAAGATTGTTTCCCGCTTTGTTACCTCCATCGTCATCCCCACAACTCTCGTTGCACTGGCCACAGTGCTTGCTGTTCCTGCCCATGCCGCCGGCGACCGCGAAGTGAAGTCCCGTGTTGCCCCGGTTTACCCGGAGCTGGCAAAGCGCATGAAGATTTCGGGAGAAGTCAAGGTGGAAGTGAAGGTGAACGCGGACGGCAATGTTGTGGAAGCAAAGGCCATCAGCGGCAACCGCATGTTGGAGCCCGCCGCGGAAGATGCCGTGCGCAGGTGGAAGTTCGAGTCGGGAGCTGGCGTTTCGACCGAAGAGATCGCGATCAACTTCCAGCAGTAAGCAGAGGTTTCCTTGCACGCTCACAGGCGTGCAAGCTGAAAGAATCGATCGACCAAAGAGGCTGAAATTCTTGGGTACCCCCGCCTGAGAATTCGGCCTCTTTGTCTTGCGCGCGCATGACCCGAATGGCGATCTGGCTACCACAAAAGGCGCATTTTTTCCACTCCCTGGTTCTCAGATTTACCTAATGGCAATACTTTGCACGCCGATAACCTGTAAGAGCAAGTTGTGCTCCAGGGGATTGGTGATGAAAGTAGTTGGCAAAGGGAAGCACGCACGGGCGATGCGGCGCGGCTCAGTGGCGATTCTGCACGCGCTTGTACTGGCCATGGTGTTTGCTTTTTCAGCCCCCGCCCACGCAGCTGGGGACAGAAGCGTCGTCTCGCGCGTACCTCCGGTCTACCCCGAGTTGGCCAAGCGCATGAGGATTTCCGGACAAGTGAAGGTGGAAGCCACCGTGGACGCGGACGGCAAGGTGACCGCCGTGAAGACCGTGAGTGGCAGCAAGATGCTGGCGCCCGCGGCGGAAGACGCTGTGAAGAAATGGAAATTCGAGTCGGGAGCCGGCACTGGCACGGCCGAAGTCGATGTGACCTTCTCACTCGGAAGCTAAACGAGCCGCGCAAAGCGGCGGTGGGCACGGGGGATGGCAGGACCGGCCTATTCACTGAACACTCAGCTGGTCCAACGTCATTCGGACCCTGCAAGGCAGTCTAAGGGGCACTTCAGCCGCCGCAACCTTGCTGTAATGATCTTTTTCGAAGGAGGATCGAACGATGCGTCAAGGAAGCCTCAGAAATCGCAATTGCTCGATGTCGCAGGGGTTGGTGATGTTGTTTCGGGCAGCCGCATTCGCCATACTGATTACCTTGGCCATGCCCGCTCATGCCGCCGACCGCGGGATCAAGATGCGCGTTGCCCCGGCTTATCCCGAGATCGCCAAGCGCATGAAGATTACCGGCGTAGTGAAGCTGGATGTAACGGTAGACGCCGATGGCAAGGTGACCGCGGTGAAGACGGTTGAAGGCAACCGGATGTTGTCGCAGGCTGCCGAGGATGCGGTGCACAAGTGGAAGTTCGCCCCCGGGGATGGTTCGGACACCGTCACTGTAGATATCAACTTCACTCTATCGCAATAGCGCGGCAAGGCAAATCCAGCGGGAAGCTTGCTTGTTGGTCACGGCCGATCAAGCAAAACGGGAACGCAAGAAGGGGCGGGTGTAACTCACGCCCCTTCTTTTTGTTCCCATTCTGGAACTTCCCGTATCCAAAAACCACATCAAGTTTCTGCAAGGATTCTCATCTACTTCCGCAGAGTACCGATACGCGCAGTATGGGCTATCAGGAGGATTGTATGGACCCGATTGATTTTGTTGGCCGGTCGAACCGGCGAGGCGCGAAAAAGTTGTTCATACTGCGGTTGGCTCTGGTCGTTTGCATGGTGGCGCTGGCGATGCCCGCGCTGGCAGCGGGCGATCGAGCAGTTCGTTCACGGGCGATGCCGATGTATCCGGAAATCGCCAAGCGCATGAAGATCTTTGGATTGGTGAAGATTGAAGCCACCGTCGACGCGGACGGGAAAGTGACAGCGGTGAAGACGCTGGAGGGAAACCGGATTCTGTCGACGGCGGCCGAGGAAGCGGTGCGCAAGACCAGATTTGCGCCGGGCGCGGGAGAGTCGACCGAGGTGGTGGATATCGACTTTCCGCGGGTAAATTAGAGAATCGGTGCGCGTGAGCAGCGTTGGCCCGCATTTCTTGCCAGCAACGAACGATCGGAACGCATGCCTCCCGGCCAGCTGAGCTGAGGGCCTCCCGGCCCTCAGCCACTTCTTCAGCTCCCGAATTCTGCTGTAGCGCGCCGTTCGTCAGGAATACTCCCTATGCCTCGACTCCGTGGCATTTCTTGTATTTCTTGCCAGAGCCGCAGGGACAGGGGTCGTTGCGCCCGACCTTTTCGCCGGTATGGCGCTGGGTGGTCTGGGCGGCTGCCCCGGAGCCGGCCATGCTGGCTGCGGCCAGTTCCCTCTGTTTCTTGCGCAGGAACTCCTTCTCGAGAGCATCGATCGTGGTGGATGCCTGGCGGGTGTGGATCGAGATCTCGCGCGGAGCGGCGTCGGCGGTGAGCGGGAGCGCCGCGCTGGCGACCGGCGGAGCGGCAGGAATTTCGCGGCGAATCTCCGGTGCGGCGCTGACCGGCTCGCCGTCGGGGCCAAGAATCTGCATCCGGAACAGGAAACGAACCGTGTCTTCCTGGAACTTGAGCATCATCGCCTCAAACATGTCGTAGGACTCGCGCTTGTACGCAACCAGGGGGTCCTGCTGCGCGTAGCCGCGCAACCCGATGCCCTCTTTCAGGTGATCCATGGCCAGCAGGTGATCTTTCCAGAGGCCGTCGATGACGCTGAGCATAACCATGCGTTCGTGGTAGCGCATCTGATCGGAGCTGAGGATGTGTTCCTTGGCCTGGTAATCTTCCTTGAGCTTCTCGAAGATGGCTTCGCCTAGTTCATGGCGGGAGATTTCGAGGGGCTTGATTCCCGATTTCTCCAGGCTACGGCCGAATTGCCCGATGAGGCGTTCCTCCATGCCCTTGATGTTCCACTGGGCAGGGTGGATATTCTCGGCGGCGAACTCGTCGAGGATGGAACTGAGGATTCCGCCCACGTAGTCTTCCAGGATGAGCTCGCGCTGCTCGACGCCTTCCAGGAGCTGGCGGCGGAGACCGTAGACGGCCTCGCGCTGCTTGTTCATGACGTCGTCGTACTCGATGAGGTGCTTGCGGGACTCGAAGTTCTGGGCTTCCACGGCTTTCTGCGCGCCTTCAATCCTCTTGGAGATCATGCGCGACTCGATCGGAATGCCCTCTTCCATGCCCAATTTTTCCATCAGCGGGCTGATCCACTGCTTCATGAAGATGCGCATCAGGTCATCTTCGAGCGACAGGTAGAAGCGGGATGCGCCGGGGTCGCCCTGGCGGCCGGCGCGGCCGCGCAGCTGGTTGTCGATGCGGCGGGACTCGTGGCGCTCGGTGCCGAGAATGAAGAGGCCGCCGGCCTCGATGACCTGGGCATGATCCTGACGAGCCGCTTCGGCGTGGGCGGCAAACGTGGGGGTCCAGTCGGCCTCAGAGATTTCGAACTCCTGGCCCTTGTAGTAGAAGCGCAGGAAGCCGGCGGGAGCGGTGGGACTGATGGCGCCCTCGGCGACGCTGATGGCGCGGGCGCGGTTCTTTTTGACCAGCTCCTGGCGGGCCATGAAGTCGGGGTTGCCGCCGAGCAGGATGTCGGTGCCGCGTCCGGCCATGTTGGTGGAGATGGTGACGGTGCCGAGTCGGCCGGCCTGGGCCACGATTTCGGCCTCCAGCTCGTGGAACTTGGCGTTGAGGACGACGTGGCGTACGCCCTTGCGCTGCAGAATCGCGGAGAGGCGCTCGGACTTTTCAATCGACGTAGTCCCAACCAGCACGGGCTGCTTCTGCTCGTGGAGAATCGCAATATCGTCGGCCACCGCCTTGTACTTCTCTTTTTCGGTGCGGTAGACGACATCGGGATTCTCGATGCGCAGCATGGGCTTGTTGGTGGGAATGACGACGATTTCCAGCTTGTAGATCTTTTCGAACTCGGCGGCCTCGGTTTCGGCGGTGCCGGTCATGCCGCTCAGCTTGTGATAGAGGCGGAAGTAGTTCTGGAAGGTAATGGTGGCAAGGGTCTGGTCTTCCTTGCGGATGTTGACGCCTTCCTTGGCCTCGATGGACTGATGCAAACCATCGCTCCAGCGGCGGCCGGGCATCAGACGGCCCGTGAAGGTGTCGACGATGATGACCTCGCCGTCCTTGACCACATATTCCACGTCGCGCCGGTAAAGGGCATGAGCCTTGATGGCGGTTTCGACGTAGTGCTTGAGGTCCCAGTTTTCGGCGTCGGCGATGTTGTCGATGCCAAGCAGGCCTTCGATGGTGACCCAGCCGTCGTCAGTTACACCAATCGTCCGCTGCTTCTCGTCGACGATGTAATCGCCGGTCAGGTACTTGGTCTCGTTCTCCTCGATCTCTTCGCCCTTGACCAGTTGGGGAATGATCTTGCGGACGCGGGCGTACTTGTCGGTGGTCTGATCGGTGGGTCCGCTGATGATGAGGGGAGTGCGGGCCTCGTCGATGAGGATGGAATCGACTTCGTCGACGATGGCGTAGTACTGGCCCCGCTGCACGCAGTCCTTGAGGTCGAACTTCATGTTGTCGCGCAGGTAGTCGAAGCCAAACTCGTTATTGGTGCCATAGGTGATGTCGGCGCCATAGGCGGCGCGGCGCTCCTCGTCGGAGAGGTCGTGGACGATGACGCCGACGGTGAGGCCGAGGAACTCATAGATCTTGCCCATCCACTCGGCGTCGCGCTTGGCCAGGTAGTCGTTGACGGTGACCACGTGGACGCCGTGGCCAGCGAGGGCGTTGAGATAGCAGGAAAGCGTGGCGACCAGGGTTTTGCCTTCACCGGTGCGCATCTCAGAGATCTTGCCGGAGTGCAGCACCATGCCGCCGATCAACTGGACGTCGAAGTGGCGCATCTGGACGGCGCGCCAGCCCGCCTCGCGGACCACGGCAAAGGCCTCGGGAAGGATATCGTCAAGGGCGGCCTTTTCGGCGGCCTTGATCGCGGCGGGGTCGGTGAGTCCTTGCAGCCTGGCCGCGATGGTGGCCCGGAACTCGACGGTCTTGGCCCTCAACTGCTCGTCGCTGAGCGGCTTGATCTCCGCTTCCAGTTCGTTGATGATCGCGACAACAGGCCAGAGGCGCTTGAGCAAGCGTTCGTTCGCGGTGCCAAAAATCCGGGTAAGAGCTTTATCAAAAAACACAGGAATCTCCGTTTATCAGTGTAAATGCTGAGGGGTTGCACGGCGCCTGCGGTGCGGCAGGCGCCTGCGGCCCGCACGCACTCCAAGAACGCGCGGGCACCTGCAGAGCGGCGCGCCGCTCACAGCCTCAACACCAGCAGTTCCAGCGGCGCTCCCTGGCGGATTCTTCTTAATTGACGATGAAAATGACGCAGAGGCGTATCGGGCTCGACGGATTCCTCTTCTTCAGGTTGCTGTTCCTGTTTGGCTTCGAGCACCCACGCCATGCTGGGCCGGTGATAGACCTGCATGAACTGAAAGGCCATTCCGAGAGCGAACGACGAAGGGCGAAAACCGTGGCTAGCGCGGATGAGCCGCGCGCAGAGCACGCGGCGCAGGTAGTAGTACCCGAGGATCACGCCGATGGCCAGCAGCGGCGCAGAGCAGGCTGCGCTGGCAAAAAGCGAAAGAAGACTGGAATTCATGGAACTCCTTCAACACGCGGAGAGAAACGATTGCCGTGAGAACACGGCCGGGAGTAAAAGACACCCTGGGGCCGGATCGTGTGCGGACTTCACGCGAGTCGAGTAGGAGGCGGGCGCTGAAAGGATGCGGGCAGCAACGGGGCATGAGGAGCGGGGCTGGCATAGTGCTGCGGCAGCGTCCTATCCCGGCGCTGGGGCGCGGCGGCTGCCAAAGGAGCGGACAGAATCGACGGGGCGCTGCCTGCGTGCGCGGCGTGCGAAAGGGCGGGCTGATGAAGCGCGTTGCTATTCAACCCCCATGCGCCGCCCCGTGCATAAGAAGGAGGGGCAGCCAGCACCAGCACCGCACAGCCGATCGCGAGAGCGGCAATCAGTGTGCAAAGCTGGGCGCGGCGCTGATTCATGGGCAAAGCCTCGTCTCGCAATGAGTGTACCACGCTCAGATTCCGAACCACGCCTCCGCGCAGGTCCTTACTGACGAGGAGATAAACCAGATCTGCAGGACCCGAATCCGGTTCGCGCGGCTGCGTGGGCAACCGAAGGCACGCCCGCCGTGGTTGTGCCCAAAAAAAACGACTCCCCGGGCAGCGGCGCAACTTTCTACGGCAGTTCCACAATCGTGCTCCCGCAGGCAACCGCAGATCTTGAGTGAACGACCTGACGCCTTGAATTGAAGCGAATGATGGGTCAGTACACGTTGAATGACAATGCTGCGGGAGTGCCGTCGCCCGCCCGCTCCCAGATCACCGCCGTGGCAGCCACTGCCCTGCCGTCACGGAAAACCGATACCTTGGCGTCGCTGCCCGGACACGACTCCGCTTCGGCCCCGCCGAGAGAATTGACGCGCACAGGCTGGGAGGGAAACCCCACGCGGGCCCCGCAGAAGATGTGCACATACCCGGTAAACCCCCGCGGGACCTCCACGGCAAACGGCTTCTTCGCACACCCAACGGCAAACGCCAGAACCAGCGCAGGCAGCGAGAACGCCAGGACGGGGATTAGCTTGGGGAGATTCAGCACCCGCATATTCTATCGTGTTGCGTCTTCAGCTTTTGTGAACGGTCAGTAGCCGAGCACGGCGCGCTGGGCGGCGAAGATCTCCTGGAGGCCGGATTCGGCCAGGTCGACCAGGCTGTTGAGCTGAACGCGGGTGAAGCTTCCCTTCTCTGCCGTGGCCTGGGTCTCGATCAGCCCGCCGTCGGCGGTCATCACAACGTTCATATCCACTTCGGCCTGGGAGTCCTCTTCGTAGCAGAGGTCGAGCAGTTCGACGCCGCCTACGATGCCCACCGAAGTGGCCGCAACCATCTGCCGCATGGGCGACTTCTTCAGGGTTCCAGCCTTGACCAAAGAGTCGAGGGCCAGAGCCAGGGCCACGGCCGCGCCGCTGATGGCGGCGGTGCGTGTCCCGCCGTCGGCCTGGATCACGTCGCAGTCGAGGATGACAGTGCGCTCGCCGAGTTCCTTCATGTCCACAACCGAGCGTAAGCTCCGGCCGATGAGGCGCTGAATCTCGTGGGTGCGTCCGCCGATCTTGCCCTTTTCGCTTTCACGGGGAGTGCGGGTGACGGTGGCCCGGGGCAGCATGGAGTACTCGGCGGTGACCCAGCCGCGGCCGGAGTTACGCAGCCATCCGGGCACGCCCGGCTCGATGGTGGCGTTGGTGAGCACGCGGGTGTTGCCGAAGGAGACCAGGACCGAGCCCTCCGCGGTCTGAACAAAGCCGGGGACAAAGGAAAAAGGGCGGAGCTGGCTTGCGGAGCGGTTGCCGGGACGGAAAAAGGTCTGGGGCGCGAGGTTGTGCATAGGGGGATTGTACGGGAAGTGGGGAGAGCGGGGTACGGGAAGGAGGGGCGCCAAAATGGTTCCAAGATGGGAATCAGGACCAGAACAGGCCCAGAACAGGAATAGCACTCTATCTCACTGAAAGCGCGATTGTTACTTGATGCAGCCGAGAGGATACGTCCCAATACGGGACATATCATGTAGAAGAGGGCGAGCGAACTGTACGACATATGTACAGCAAGACGCCTTCTAATCAGCCACTTAGAGAAAGTGTCCTAGTTTGGCACGCTACGTGTAATAGAAATAGACAGAAATCTTCCTCAAAGACAGGAACGGGAAGCGTCCAAAGCGTGCCGGAAGTGGAAATCGAAGGCGGCAGCGGAGGCAGAAGTGGGAAACCAGGCACGAGCGGCCAAGCGGGACGAAACGGGAACCGGCCAGAAAAGGAAGTGGGCAATGCAACAGACAGAGCATATGGCAGGGCACCTTGCAGCAGGAAACGTCGGAGCGGGGCACGCAGGAGCAGGGCTTGGCAGGGCCGCAGAAGGGGCCGCATCGCCGACCCATGCCGGACCCCACGCAGCGAAGCGTCTGGACGTGATCGAAGAGAAGCTGACCGTATTGAACAGCAGCAGCGAGAGCCTGCGCGGCATCGCGCATGACGCCCGCAACATGGTGACGGCACTGGGGCTCTACTGCGAACTTCTCGAAGAGCCTGGAGTGCTGTCGGCTCCCTTTGCGCACTACGGCAGCGAACTGCGCCTGGTGGCAACGGCCAGCCGGCGGCTGGTGGAGAAGTTGGCATTGCTGGATACGCGGCAGAACGGGCAGACCTCGCAGAGTGGCCCGGCGCTGAGAAAACAGGAAGTTCGCGAGATGGGGGAGCAGAACAGGGCCCACCGCTGGGATCTTGTGCCGGCGCAGCCGATCGAGAACCTGGCTGCCGAACTGCTGGCCAACCGGAACCTGCTGGCGACGCTGGCGGGGCCGTCGGTGGCGCTGACCGTGGACGCACTGGGCGGGGCGCAGCCGGTGGCGCTGACCAGCGAAGACCTGACCCGGGTCATGGTCAACCTGGTGAAGAACGCCGGCGAGGCAATGAGTTCGAAGGGGCGCATTCAAATCAGCCTGCGGGAAGCGGAAGGCGGGCGCTGGGTGAAGCTGACCGTGGAAGACAGCGGCCCCGGCATCCCGGCGGAGTCGCTGGAGAAGATTTTCGAGACCGGCCATACCACCCGGAGCGGGGATAGCTCCTGGCCCGCATCGCATCGTGGCCTGGGACTCTCGATCACACGTTCCATACTGGAGTCGGCCGGGGGCCGGATCCAGGCAACAAACAGGCCCCAAGCCGGGGCGCGATTCGAAATCGAATTGCCTGTTCGTACTCGTTGAAGCCGGCAGCAGCAGCCTTCGCCGGATGTGAAATCCGCCGGCGCAACGAAATCGATCTACCGAACCAAGCGTGAGGAATTACAATGCTCGAAACAGTCTTGCACTCAAGGAATATGGAGTTTATCCCCCAAATCGCAGAAGCAACTGTACGGCTCCACCTGTTGGTGGTGGACGCCGATCAGGCCATTCGCTCGGCGTGCGCGGAGATTGCGTCCAGCCTGGGCTATGCCGTCGAGAGCACCGGCGACTTCACTCAGGCGCGCAGTCTGATGCGCGGCCGGCCCGCCGACATCCTGCTGGTCAACCTTCCCTATGGAAGCAGCATGGGCCTCGATTTGGTCACCGAAGTGAAACTGCTGTACCCGCAGACCTCGGTAATCGCAATGACCGCCTCAGGCTCGGTGAACGCGGCCGTGGAGGCGATGCGCTCGGGCGCCGCCGATTACCTGACCAAACCCTTTGCCATGGACGAGCTGTCGACGGTTCTGGACCGGGCGGCGGCCAGCCACATGACCGACACGGCGACCCGCCAGCTGCGCGAGCGGCTGCGTTTGAGCCAGGGTCTGGGGGCCATGATCGGCCGCTCCGGCGAGATGGAGAAGCTCTACCGCATCCTTTCCAAGGTCGCCCAGAGCACCCACCCGGTCCTGGTGCTGGGCGAAAGCGGCACCGGCAAGGAACTGGTGGCAAGGACGATTCACGCCTACGGGCCCAATTCGCAGAAGCCGTTCCTGCCTGTCGATTGCGGCTCGCTGGTTCCCACGCTGATCGAGAGCGAGCTGTTCGGGTATGTGAAGGGGGCCTTCACGGGAGCGAACCGGTCCAAGGACGGATTGCTGGTTTCCGCCGAGGGCGGCACGGTATTTCTGGACGAGATCGGCGAACTGACGCTGGATCTGCAGGCCAAGCTGCTGCGCGCATTGCAGGAAAAGGAAGTGCGCCCAGTGGGCGCCACCCACCGGGTGCCAATCAAGGCCCGCATCGTGGCCGCCACCAACCGCGACCTGGCGGCGATGGTGGAGAAGAGCACCTTCCGCAAGGATTTGTTCTATCGCCTGAATGTCGTCAACCTGCGGCTGCCCTCGCTGCGCGACCGCCGCGAAGACATTCCGCTGCTGGCGGCGCACTTTCTGGACCGTATCAGCCGCGAACACGGCACCAAGTTCACGCTGAGCGACGAGGCGCTGCGCACCATGATGCGCCACGACTGGCCAGGCAACGTGCGAGAGCTGGAAAACTCGGTGGAGCGCGCCTGCGCTCTGTCGTCGGGACCTGTGCTGCACCTGGGCGACCTGCCCACGCAATTGCAGCAGCAGGGACTGGAAGCGCGGCGCTCCGCCGCAGCCGTTACCGAACCCGTTGAAGAAGGGAGCGCCCCGGAGGTCAAGACATTGGCCGACCTGGAGCGCGACGCGATTCTGAATGCCATCCGGGTTCTGAACGGCGACAAGCTGCAAGCCGCCAAGCTGCTGGGCATCGGCAAGACGACGCTCTACCGCAAGCTGAAGGAATACGGACTCGGCGACGGAGACCGGGACGACTAACCCCAAAACTATAGTTTGCAGAGATTCCGCCGATTAGCCCGGAATACGACACTCCGGGGGTTCTGCGCAGAGTTCCTGTATCGCTTCGAGACACTTCACAGCAAAACCAGAGTGGATGTACCCCGTAAGCACAGCCCCAAAGTCGACGCGACCACCACGGAGCGGCGACCTTGAACAAAACTTACCGAGGCATATGAACTCTGGTTTCGCTCTAGCCCAGGCCCCCGAGCCGGGCGCACGAAAACGCGAAACCTGCCAAAAGGAGCCTAATATGAGCATTTTGATTGTGAGTGGAATTGAGGGAGTCCGTAATTGCGCGGCAACTGTAAGCACGCAGCTGGGGATGGAAGTGGAAGTTGCCGAGGGACGCAAGACCGCACTGGCCGCACTGCGCCGCAAGGAGTTCTCCGCCATTGTGCTGGACGACACCCTGGCCGAATGCGATCCGGCGGCAGCCGAAGCGATCTGGGAGCACTCCGGTCTGGCGATCCCGCTGCAGTTGAGCTTCGCGCTTTCCGGGGCGACCCGGATTGTCCGCGACATCCGTGCTGCCCTGCACCGCCGCGACCGCGAGCAGATGCTGGCCCGCCGCGCTGCCGCCGCTGCCATCGAAACGGAACTGAAGACCACCGTGGCTGGCCTCCTGCTGCACTCGCAGCTGGCGCTTTCCGGCAGCGAACTGACCTCGCCGATCGCCGACAAGCTGCGTATGGTGGCCGACCTGGCCGGCAACCTGCGCAACCAGCTAAGCTCGCCAATGGAAGCCCGCACCAGCACAGCCGCCTAGCACCTGCGGCGCGGCACCTGCTTCGCGCGGCCCGCGCCCAGAAAGAAGGCGCGGGGCTTGGAGCGTGCTCGTTCTCGGCAAGTCAGTTTGCGTTCGAAGAATCATTGCGTTACACGCGCCCACCCGAGCGGCCATCGCCCCGGCGTATTCTCTCCGCGCGAAAACGCCGATTTACGAGCGTACAGGTAGAGAGCGGGCCCGATAGGACGCGCAACGGAGCCGATCCTCTCAGGTTGATATGAGCCAGGTGCCTCAACCTTCGCTTTTTTCTGGCGAAGGGTGGGAAGATAAGGATCTCCTGCGAGCGAGCACCGAGCGTCTGCCCCACCGCAGGTGGCTGCCGCCCCACGGCAGGTGGTGGATGCCCCACAGCAGGTGGTTTAAGCTGAACGAGATGAATGATTCGGCTGTTCTGCTAATCGATTGCCCGGACCGCAAGGGGCTTGTGGCGCGCGTTTCTTCGCTGCTGTACGAACAGGGCGCGAACATCCTGCACGCCGACCAGCACCAGGACCACGATCTGGGCCTGTTCTTCATGCGGGTGGAGTTCTCGCTGAACGGCGACGGCGCGCAGAGCTTCAATCTGGACAGTTTCAAGTCGGCTTTTGCCCCCTTGGCGGCGGAGCTGAAGATGCGCTGGCAGCTGACAACGAGTGCACGCAAGCCGCGTCTGGCGCTGTTCTGCTCCCGCTACTTGCATTGCATGGCCGACCTGCTGCACCGCTGGAAAAGCGGCGAATTGCACTGCGAGATTCCGTTGATCGTCTCGAATCATCGCGAGGTGGAGACACTTGCGGAGTTCTACGGAGTCACGTTTGAGCACCTGCCGGTAACGGCAGCAACCCGCGCCGAAGCCGAGGAGAGGATACTGGAAAGCCTGGCCGTCAAAGAGATCGAACTGGTGGTTCTGGCGCGCTACATGCAAGTTCTCTCGCCCGCGTTCGTCGCGCGCTACCCGGCCCGGATCATCAATGTGCATCACTCGTTTCTGCCCGCGTTCACCGGGGCCAAGCCGTATCACGCAGCGCACGCGCGCGGGGTCAAGCTGATTGGCGCGACCAGCCACTACGTGACCGAGATTCTGGACGACGGCCCGATCATCGAACAGGATGTGGCCCGGATTTCGCACCGCGACCAAGTGGAAGACCTGGTCGCCAGAGGCCGGGATCTGGAGCGGGTCGTTCTATCGCGCGCCGTGCGCTGGCACCTGGACCGGCGGATTCTCTGCTATGGGAACAAGACGGTGGTGTTCGATTGAGCGAGGGAATAGGGAGTAAGAAGTAGGGAATAGGGAGTAGGGAGTAGGGAATAGGACGGGGCGAGCGCCCCAGGTGCCGGTGAATGCCAGTTCCGCCCCCATGAGTGGGTGCCTCGCCTTTTGGCGCCTGGGAAGGCTCAGACCTCAACCTCCCACATCCCCGGGCCGAGATATTCTGATCGGCGGATGCCCCAGATCCCACACGAAGCCTCGCGTCGTCCTGCTTTCGTTGATGAACTCACAATCAGGTACCTGTGCCACCCACTCCCTCCCTACACCCTACAGCGAAACCAAAGTTGGTGTATCCCGAAAGCACTGCACCAAAATCGACGCGACCATCAGGGAGCGGCGACCTTGTACGAAACCGACCAGGACACAGGGACTCTGGTTTTGCTCTAGGCAACTCACCGCTACCAGCGTGTATCCACCTCCTCGGTGGCAGCTTCGATTGCGTCGAGCAAATCATCCAGATTCGCCAGCAGCGTTGGCCCCATCAAGCCGAAGATTTCCTCAAGTACCCGGCTTCCTGCCACCCACCCCGCAGCCAGAGATGCAGAGCCTTGGTCCGTTAGTACCACGACCTTGGCCCGCAGGTCGTCGGGATCAGCCCGGCGGATGAGGAACCCCTCCCGCTCCAGGCCCTCAACAGCTTGGGTAACCGACCTCGGTGCGTAGCCTAGTTCCTGAGCCAGAATCCCCTGCCGAACCGGCCCCCTTTTTTGGAGGACCTGGAGCACCTTCGCGCGCGCCAGGGACAGGCCGCCCCCGATCATATGCTCGTCAAGCACCTTCCGTACTCGATATGCCAAGGCCAGGTATTTCAGGCCGATTCGGTCGGCTTCGGATCGACAAAGCATGGCAGTTACCTTTCTGTCGGCGGCCATTGGTGAGGCACCTCATTTATATTAATATCGTGAGGTACATCATTAACAAATCGAGAGAAAAGAGCTTATGAAAAATCGACCGGTCATCATCATCACCGGAGCCACGAACGGTTTAGGCAGGCTTGCCGCCCTTGAATTTGCGCGGAAGGGGTTTCGTCTTGGAATCATCGCCCGCAATCAGAAAAAAGTAGACCAACTGCGCCAAGAGATTGATGAGGCCGCGCCTGGAAGCCAATTCGACTCGTTCTTGGCCGATTTGACGAGCTTGCGGGATGTGCGCAAGGTCGGAAGAGAAATCGAAGCCCACTATGATCGAATCGACGTGTTGATCAACAATGCCGGACTGCACGCGTTCTCGCAGCGCATCACGGCTGACGGATTCGCGGAGATGATGGCGGTAAACTACCTCGCTCCTTGGGTGCTCACGAATGCACTTCGTGACAAACTGATTGCCTCGGCCCCAGCGCGGGTCGTGACAGTTGCCTCCAAGGCCTCAATGCACTCCGGCTCGATTGACCCTGCCCGCGACCTGCTTCTTACCTCCGACTACACCAAGAGGGAATCTTCTGCAATTTACGGTCGATCGAAACTGATGGACATCATGTTTACCCAAGAACTTGCCCGGCGCTTGGCAGGCACGGGTGTTACGGCGAACTGCTGTTGTCCCGGTTTCAATACCACCGGACTAGGGCGAGAACTGCCCTTCTCTCGAATCATCGAAAAGACATTCAAAGCGCTCCAGATCGGAGATCCCCGGCGAGGAGCCGGCATCATCCTACGACTCGCCATGGACCCCGGCTTCTCCAATACTTCAGGAGGCTATTTCTC
>Ga0181517_10001965_pt1 | contig 21826 bp, 15 predicted proteins | sample PEATcosm2014_Bin_31_FD_119748 | JGI IMG/M metagenome (GOLD analysis project Ga0181517, IMG submission 119748) | Peatland microbial communities from MTU Mesocosm Facility, Houghton, MI, USA - PEATcosm2014_Bin01_30_metaG | ecosystem: Environmental > Terrestrial > Soil > Wetlands > Peat | place... | reverse complement strand
ATTTCGCCCTTCGGCGCGCCCGAAGAGCGCCTCAAGCGCGTGCACGATCTCGGTTTCTCCAACTGTTTTCTTTCGCTTGACGATTACATCGGCCAATTCACGCCACAATTGGCCGCGCAGTTTCGCGACCTGCTTGACAAATATGAACTGATCGCAACTACCGTCGAGGTGGTCGGTCCCGGGCCCCTCATCTGGGACTTCCTGCGCGGCCCCTCCACCATCGGCCTCGTGCCGCAAGCCACGCGCGCCGCTCGCACCGATGCCCTCCGCCAGGCCTCGGACTTTGCCAAACTGCTGGGCATCCCCCAGGTACAAACCCATTGCGGCTTCATCCCTGAAGATCCCGCCGACCCCAAATATCCCGGCGCCGTCGAAGCCATCCGCGCTGTCGCCCAGCACTGCCTGGATAACGGCCAGCACTTCCTCATGGAGACCGGGCAGGAGACGCCCACCACCATGTCGCGAATGCTGCGCGACGCAGCCATGCCCAACCTCGCCGTCGGCCTCGACACAGCCAACCTGATTCTCTACGGCAAGTCCAACCCGGTCGATGCTGTCGACATTCTTGGACCCCACATCCGCAGCGTTCATGCCAAGGACGGCCGCTGGCCCATCGACCCCAGCAAGCTAGGCCAGGAGGTGCTCGTCGGCGCCGGCCTCGTCGACTTCAAGAAGGTATTCTCCAAATTGCACAGCATCGGTTACACCGGCGCCATCACCATCGAGCGCGAAACCTCGGGCCCGCAGCAGGTCGAGGACGTGCGCAATGAGAAGATCTACCTCGAAAAGATTCTTCGTGACGTCCTTGCCTGAGCTAGCAATTGCCTGCTTCAGGATGGCAATCGGCGCGGCAGGCGACGCAGGTTCCGGGGGCGCGGAAAAAGGATTACGATAAGAATGGAAGCGAGAACGGAGAACCGGCCATGCAACTGACCGTGCCCCCCGATATTGAAACGCTCATCAATAGACGCTTGTCGAGCGGCGATTATGCGAACGCCGAGGATGTGTTGCGCCGCGCCCTCGAGGCTCAGGATGCCGAGGAAAGCTGGACCGATGAAGAACGGCGGGCGCTTTCGGCGCATATCGAGGAAGGCTATCTGCAGGCTGAGCGCGGCGAACTGATCGATGGCGCGCAGGTCCGCCTTGAAATTCAGGCGATGAAAGTCGATTGGCGTTCCACCCGGCAGTGAGCTTCTATGTCTTCACTCCTCTAGCCAAAGCAGATATCTTCAGCATTTGGTCCTCCATCGCCGTTGACAACCAACGAGCCGCTGACCGCGTTGAACAGGCGATCTACGCTGCGTGCGCGTTTATCGCCGAGGCACCTCTGCGCGGCCACGTCCGGCCAAGCGTGACATCCCGCTCCCTTCGCTTTTGGACGCTGACCCGGTATCGAAACTACGCGATTGTCTACCGGCCAGAGACAACTCCGCTTCAGGTTGTCGCGATTGTGCACGGGAAGCGAAATCTTCGCCGCGTTCTGAAACCGCGGCTGTGACGCCCCATCGAGACAAATAACTTCCATTGAGCAACGGAGCTCCCGTGTGTCTCGAGAGCCTCTGGTTCTGGCACAGGATTTAGATGGGTGCTACGGGGTAAACTTTCCTCACCACGAAAGGCACGCCATGCAACGCAGAGAATTCATTCAGACCACCGCCGCAATCGCATCCGGGCTACTCCTGCTCAAGCCCAAAGCTGCATTCGGCTTCCAGGCCAACTCCGCCGTGCGCCTAGCGCTGATTGGCTGCGGAGGCCGCGGCACCCACGTCGCAACTTCGTTTTCGCAGAACACCATTGCGCAAGTAGTGGCGCTCGCCGATCTATTTCCCTCCCAGCTCGAAGCCGGCCACACGCACTTCGATCGAATCAACGCCAGTCTTGGCCGCGCCGCGATCGACAGCAAACTCCTCTTCCGCGGTCCGCACGCCTTTGAGCAGCTCGCCGCGTCGCCCGAGGTCGACTTGATCCAGATCTCCACTCCGCCCTTCTTTCACGTCGAACATCTCGAGGCCGCCGTCGCCGCCGGCAAGCATGTCTATTGCGAAAAGCCGGTGGGCATCGACATCAAGCAGGCCAAACAGGCCCTCGCAATCGCCAAACGCGTGCGTCCCGCGCAGAGCGTAGACGTGGGCTTCCAATGCCGCAACGCGCCGCCCATCGCCGCCATCGCAGAAAAGATCAAGGCCGGAGCCCTCGGCAAAATCGCCTCCGTCAGCGCCTGGTACTACGCCCCCGCCTCAAAAGAAAAAGTCTTTCCCGGCGCGGCTCACGACGAATATCGCCTCCGCAATTGGCTCTGGGACCGCGCTATCTCCGGAGACATCCTCGTCGAGCAAAACATCCACATCGTCGATCTCTGCAACTGGATTCTGGGTGCGCGCCCGCTCAAGGCAATCGCCACCGGAGGCCGCAACATCCTCACCCACGCCGGCGACTGCTGGGACAACTGCCAGGTCGACTTCCTTTATCCCAACGACGTTCGCGTCTCATTCGTCTCCACGCAGTTCGGCGACTATGGCATGTTCGAAGCCGGCCTGCGCCTCTTCGGTTCCGAAGGCGCGGCCACCATCCCATACGCCGGTCAGGTCGAGATCGTCGGATCGCAGAAGTGGTCCTGGCAGGATGCGCCAGCCTCCACAGCCACCGGCAAATTCTCCGCCAGCGGCAATTTCCAGGACAATCTCGCCTTCGCGGACCGCGACAAGGAGCGCACCTTCATCGACAGCATTGTCAACGGTCCGGCTCACAACCAGATTGCCGCCGGCGTTGAAACCGCGCTCAGTTGCATGATGGGCCGCATGGCCGGCCTCCGCCATCGCGAGGTCACGTGGGAAGAGCTTGAGGCTCACGGCGAAACCTACAAGCTGGGCATGGATCTCGCCCAGTTCTCCTGAGCTGGACTGCGGTTGTTTCAAGATCAAGCGATCAAGGGGAATTCGGGCCAGTCGGCCTCAACCAGGGCGCAGGCGCGCCGCGGAGTTTCTTGAGCCGCCTGTACGGAAGAGTTTGCGGCATCGGGGATGAAAACCGGGTGCCCCATCCGATAACTCCTATCCAGGATTGCTTTCTCGCCTTGGATGATGCTGACGTCCTTCCTTCAGTCCGCGGTCCATGGCATTCGCAGAGAATAACCGCCTCCCGGCGCACAATGGGAATAGAGAGGAAGAGCGCCCCAGCCGGACTGATAACCCATGAAAAGAACCGCCCAAATCTCTCCCAAGTTCTCCGCCATCGGCTCGGATGCAGTTCAGCCGCTTTTCTTGCGCTCTTTCGGGCGAATCTTCTGCTCTTCAAGCCATTCAAATAGAAATGCTTATGGAGAAAATGCCCCCCCCTCCACTTTTCATCTTTTCGGCTGTGAAACTGTGAACCCCTATCGAACCTAATTAGAATCAATCGTTTAGGAAAAGAAATAGCCCGAAGTACAGTCGCTGTACGCCAGTACGCTTCATCCTAACTAAATTAAAGTCAATAGTTTACAGCCGAGAGAAATGACGCCGGACAGGCGCTGTACCGCTGTAAAAAATGAGCACACGAAAGCCACCAGCCGGTTGCTCGGCACCCGCCACAAACCCATCCTTTGAATCGAGTTACTTGAAGCGCTTCGAAGGCTCGTCGGAGAAGATCTGGCCATCGCGGATATGAACCACGCGATGCGCATACTCCGCGATATCCGGCTCGTGGGTCACCAGCACGATCGTGTTGCCGCTGGAATGCAGCGTGTCGAACAGGGCCATGATCTCGTTGCCGGTCTTCGAGTCCAGATTCCCCGTCGGCTCATCGGCCAGAATGATCGAGGGATGGTTCACCAGGGCGCGCGCCACGGCCACGCGCTGGCGCTGTCCGCCGGAGAGTTCGTTCGGCTTGTGGTTCATGCGCGATTCCAGGCCCACATCGGCCAGGGCTTCCTTGGCGCGCGCAATCCGCTCGGCGGCCGGCGTTCCGTTGTAGATCAGCGGCAGCTCCACGTTATGCAAACTCGTGGCCCTGGCCAGCAGGTTGAAGGTCTGAAAGACAAACCCGATCTCCTTGTTGCGGATGCGCGCCAACTGGTCGTCATCCAGTTCGCTCACCAACTGGCCGTTAAGCCAGTACCTTCCCTCGGACGGAGTATCGAGGCAGCCGATCAGATTCATCAGCGTGGACTTTCCCGAGCCGGAGGGGCCCATGATAGCCACGTACTCGTTGCGCTTGATGCGCAGCGAGACCCCGCGCAGGGCCTGGACCTGTTGCTCGGAGCCCATATCGTACGTGCGCCACAGATTTTCCACCACGATGATGTCGCTCGAGGGCGGAGCCACGGATTGCGCCGCTTCATCGATGATCAAGCTGTCCATTGCCATCCGAATCTCATCCTTTGTTCCGGTGGTTGCCTTGCCAGTCCCGCTTGGCGCCGGGCAGATAGTCTGCTGGTCTGCCGCCTTCCGCGCCATTGCCCGTCGCTGCAGGATTGCCTTTGCTGTTAGCTGCTGCCTCCGGATGGAAGCACTACTTTGACGGTGTCGCGCTTCAACAGCGAGCCGCCTTTCAGGTCGCGCAGCGTCTTGTACGGGCCGGTGACCACTTCCTGCCCCTGGTTCAGGCCGGAGAGCACCTCGATATTGGTGGCGCCGGTGATGCCGGTGGTTACTGGGATGAACTTGGCCCGAAGTCTGCCTTTTTTGTCTTTATCGACGACGAACACGCCCTGCACCGGGTTAGATTTCGCCTGAACCGAGGACGAAGTTGCTGCCTGCACATCGCCCTTGCTCTTGGCGGCGTCTAACGCCGGATCGTGCATGGTCAGCGCCTGAATGGGAAGAGAAAGCACATTCGGCTTGTGGGCCGTAGTGATCTTGGTGGTGCAGGAAAGGCCAGGGCGCAGTTCGTCGATGGGACCGTCCAAAGTAACCACGACTTTGAAGTCCTTGGCCTCCTCGGTTCCCGTGGTGGATTGCGAAGTGGCTATGCCTGTGGAACGGAGCAGCGCCTGATCTCCTACCAGCGTAACGTGGCCCTTGAAGACCTTTCCAGGCAGAGCATCGACGGTGACGTCGGCGGGCTGGCCGAGCTGGATGTTGACGATGTCCGTCTCGTCCACCTTGACCTCGGCGGTGACGACGCTCATGTCCGCCAAGGTCATGAAAGTGGAACCCTCGGTGTTCTGGATGCCTTGGACGACGGTTTCGCCCTCGCGGACCGGCTCATTGGTCACGATTCCGTCAAACGGCGCCACAGCCATGGTCAGGTCGACCGCATTCTGGTTGACGCGCAGGGTGGCTACCTGCATCTGCAGGTGGCCGCGCAGGGAGTCGGTGTTGGCCTTGGCCTGATTGACCTGGGCCACGGCCTGGGAAACCGTAGCGACGTCGGTGTCGTAAGCCGCCTTCTTGGCGTCGTAATCCTGCTTGGCCAGAATTCCGGCCGAATAAAGGGCCTGGGCGCGATCCCAATCCAGCTTCTTCTGTTCCAGATCGGCCTTGGCGTGTTCGACATTGGCCTCGGCGGTTTTCTCCGCGGCGATATCGGAGAGGATGTCGGTTCTGGCCGCGGAGATAGCCGCCTCCTGGCTGGAAAGCGAGGCCTGCTGCTGGACATTTTCAACGGTGGCAACGGTCTCGCCCTTCTTGACCAGGTCGCCTTCCTTTACATAGAGATGGGTAACGCGTCCCATGGCGGTAGCGCCTAGAACGACGTAAGTCTTTGGCTTGATCTGGCCGGTGCCGCTAACCACCGTTGACAGGTCCTCGCGCGCGATTGTAGCTGTCAGAACCTTGGTGTAGCCGGACTGCTGCTTGATGACCATGAAGGCTACGAGCCCACCGGCAACCACTACGGCAAGAATTATCAAGAGAATTTTCTTCATGAACGATGCATGCTCCGAATCTCTCTCCAACCAGTGTACGCAATCGCGGTACGTCCAGTTCCGCAATCGCGTTACGTGCAGTTCCAGTGATCCAAAAGCCCAATCTCCCCTTGGTTCGCGAACCGAGAGGCCTCAGAGGCACGCAGCCGGAGCCAGAGGACTATGCGTGTGGCTGTTTCTTGTTTGACGGCCCGGCGGGCCAAAGAGTCTCGCAGCTCCGCCTTTCTCAATGATTTTAGCGCCTTTGGTGGCGTTTTCCGAGGTAACCATTGCGACATTCCCCCGTCAAACCGGCAGCCTACTGCGTAAGAAGTGTTGCTCTGCCCTATTGGGAACCGTAAAATAGAGGATCGCAGGAGTTTTAAACGTCAATGATGCTTAACGGTCGAAATTTTCTCTTTGTCCTGATTGGTTGCGGCTTTGTTCTTATCCCCGCGGCCGGTACCAAATCCCTGAGGGCGCAGACGCCCCCGGCACAGCCCCAGGCACAACAACAGACCGGGACAGATGCCGGACAGGACCAGGACGTTGACCCACTCAAGCGCCAACGGTCCGATAAAGATCGATATAAGGCCCAGAGGGCTCTCCGTCAGGAGTTGAAAGGGACATACAAAACCTGGCTAAGCCAGGAGGTCCCGTACATCATCACCGACGAAGAACGCAAAGCCTTTACGAGCTTGAGTAACGACGAGGAGCGCGACGCCTTCATTGAGAACTTCTGGCTCCGCCGCAACCCCAACCCGGATTCACCCGAAAACGAGTTTCGCGAGGAGCATTACCGGCGCATCGCCTATGCCAATGAGCACTTTGCGGCAGGCAAGCCAGGCTGGAAGACCGATCGGGGACACATCTACATATCCTTCGGAAAGCCGGACGAAATTGATTCCCATCCCTCCGGCGGTAACTACGAACGGCCCCAGGAAGAAGGCGGCGGCAGCACTTCCACATATCCGTTCGAGACGTGGCGTTACCGCTATCTGGAAGGGATCGGGGAGAACGTCGAAATCGAGTTTGTGGATACCTGTCAATGCGGCGACTATCACTTCACCATCGACCGCGGCGAGAAGGACGCTCTGCTGCACGTGCCCGGCGCCGGACTTACCCAATATGAGGAAATGAACCACAAAGACAAGACCGACCGGTTCCAAGGCGGCGGATTAGAGAGTCTCGGCAGTGGTCCGGGGGGAAGCCAGAACCAAAGCAAGGAATTCGACCGCATCGAGTTGGCTGCCAAGCTTTTTGCTCCTCCTCCGATCAAGTTCAAGGATCTGGACGCCTTTGTCTCCGAGCACAGGCTATTGACAGGGCCGGTATTCCCGTTTGACGTGCGGACCGACTTTGTGAAGGTGACCGAAGGCATGGACCTGGTCCCGATCACCTTGCAGATCAGAAACCGCGATATCACCTTTGTGACCAAGGATGGCGTTTCAAAGGGCTTGGTCAACATCCTTGGCAAGGTGACCACCATTACCGGCAAGACAGTGCAGACGTTTGAAGATACGGTCGAGGTCAATCAGCCGGCGGAGTTGCTGGAGAAGGCACTGGACCGCCAATCTGTCTATTGGAAGGCTTTGCCCCTGATGCCGGGTCTCTACCGCCTGGATATTGCCATCAAGGATGTAAACAACAGCGATCACGTCGGGCTCTACGGCCGCGGAATCGATGTTCCGATTTACCACGATGAAAAACTTGGCGCCTCGTCGTTGATTCTGGCCGACGAGATGTATCCGGTTTCTTCCCGCCAGATTGGCAGTGGAAATTTCATTATTGGCGGAGATTTTGTCCGGCCGCGCGTGGCTGCCACAACGGTTCCTGCATCGCCGGTGAAGTTCAAACGCAACCAGGAACTGAATTTTTGGATGCAGTTTTACAACCTGGGCATCGACGAGGTTACCAAAAGTAACTCTGCCACGGTGACTTACGAGATCACCGATTCCGCATCCGGTGTGGTAATTTTGACCAAGCAGCTTGAATCCAAGGATTTGGGGGCACATAGCGACCAGTTGACGGTGGAGAAAACTCTGCCCATCGCAGGGTTGCAGCCAGGCAAATATAAGGTGACGGTAAAAATAAATGATGCAATTTCGAAACAAGAGATTGCGCAATCGGCGCCTTTTGTCGTGGAATAGTAGTTGTTCCCGCGCGGACATTAGCCGGACCCCAGATCCGGTAACCTGCGCGGGTTTCATTTGGAAGATTGCCAGGGACACCGCCAGGTCACATAAGTGATGAAGCGCAAAGCCCATTTCGCCGCCCATTTCGCCGGATTTGCCGTGCTGATCGCTTTAGGCGCTGCTCCTGTCTGCGGAGCGGCATCGGCGTCGGTCTCGGGATTGGTACGCGATTCCTCCGGTGTGCCCCAGATCGGCGCACAGGTGCAGTTGCTGCGCCCGGACCTGAGCGTTGTGGCCAGCGTTTATACCAACAGCCAGGGCCGCTTCAAAATCTCATCGGTTCTTCCCGGCCGTTACGCGCTCAAGGCGATGAGCATGTCGTTTCTGCCATCGCTGCGGGAAGATGTCCGTGTGCGTACAGCCACCATTGTCAACCTGACACTGAACACGCTTTACGAAGTCATCCAGTGGCTTCCGGCTGAGCCGCGCGCGGCTAATTCCCAAAAGGACGACTGGGCCTGGACCTTGCGATCGGCCGCTAACCGCCCGTTGCTCCGCTGGCTGGAAGACGGACCACTGGTGGTTGTCACCGACGGTTCCGGAGCGGCGCCCAAGCTGAAGGCACGTTTGATGGCTACCGGGCAGGCTGGGACTTTTGGCGAGAGCGGTCAGCGCTTCTCCGCGACGGTGGAAGACACGCCCTCTAACAGCCGCGAGTTGCTGGCGCGCGTGGACTTTGAGCCAAACACCGATGCCGGAATGGAATCCATGCTCGGCTTCCGCCAGGATCTGGGGTTTGCGGGTTCCGTGCAATCGGTAGCGGCAGTTTCCGTTCATCCCGAAATCAATGGTTCCGCGGGTGAAGAGGGACTGAATGAGGCTGCGGTCCGGACCTGGGAAACCATGCACCTGGGTGACGAGTTCGATGTGGAGGTGGGCTCCACTGAGGCTTTAGGCCGTTTCGCCGGGCAATCTCCCCACACCGTTGTCGCGGCTCTGCCCAATGCATCGGTCGACTGGCTCGATGGCAACTCTTCGATAGGCTACCGGGTTGCAACCTTCCAACCGGGCCCGATTGAAAGCGACGACACCCAGGCCGGGGCTTGGCTGCCTGAATTCTCGCTCCGCCATGGCGAGCTCGTTATCGAGCGAGGAGTGCATCAGGAAATTGCTTGGGCGAGGAAGACCGATGTCTCGGAGATGACGGTCGGCGTCTTTGCCGACGAAGTCCTGAATCCTGTCATCGAGGCCATGGGACACTTTGCCGAAGGCAGTTCCGGTGCGAACTCCGTTGATACGCTTCTAGACAATGCGAGTGGACTGTTGCGCGCATCCGGTCCGAACTTTTCGAGCGACGGAATTGTGGCCAGCGTCGAGCGCCGTTTACCCGGCGGAAACGACGTCCGCCTCAGCTATGCCAATAGCAATGCGCTGGTAATGCCGGTTCTGCCTAGGCCGGTGGCGATGGCCGAGGTGCTTGGTGCAGCCCATCCCCGCCGGGCACAGATGTATTCCATCTCGCTCTCCGGAACTCTGGACGGGACCGGAACCCGCTGGCGGGCGAGTTACCGCTGGCAGCCCGAAGACACTGTCACTCAAGTGGCTCCGTTTGCGCTGGACGCAGCCGAGCCTTACCTCAACCTCCGCCTGCGTCAACCCATCCGGTTGAGCCGAGCCGGAGGGGGTGGCTTGGAGGCGCTCCTCGATGTCCGGAACATGCTTGCCGAGGGCTACCGCCCCATAGTTCTGAATGATGGTTCCATCCTGGTCTTCGCCCAGGACCAGCGCAGCATCCGCGGCGGGTTGGCATTTACCTTCTGATCGTTCAGCCGGTATGCCCGCTGCCCAGCCTGCACAAATTCGCCCTCCACAGTCTTGCCCTACTTTGTTTGTCCGCTCAAATGATCGCGGTTGCGGTTATGTTTGTCTTCCAGGGCTTGCAGTGCAGAACGGCTGCCTGGGAGCGTAAAGTGAAAGTGCAATCCCAGGTTGCTGAAAAAAACCTATTGCGGCATTGTTTTGAAAGGGCACGGCTTGAGCCGTGCCGCAAACGCAATCAAATCAGCGTGGGCTTCAGCCCCTGAGGGATGCCAGGCTATTACTCCAAGCTCAGCGATTTGTCAGTAGTCTGAAATCCGTTGCCCTCTTTCGAATGCGGGCCGGAGAAAGAAGATAAATTTGCCCATGATCAGCCGTCGCTCAGTTCTGAAAACCAGCCTTGCCGCAACCGCGTTGACATCGTTGTCCGGACTTCTGAAGGCAGAAGAAGTGAACGCAAAGAAGATGAGAATCAAGCAGTCGGTCTGCCGGTGGTGTTATAAAGAAACACCGCTAGAGGAGCTATGCGCGTTGGCCGCGCAGATCGGACTCGTGGGCATCGACCTGCTTGAGCCTGAAGAATACGAAATTCCACGGCGTCACGGTCTTATTTGCACCATGGGGTATGCTGAAGCGGGAACTATCCCCGACGCCATGAACCGGACGGAATATCATGAGGCAATCGAAGCAGCTCTCCGCGCCAACATCCCTTTGGCGGCCAAAGCGGGCGTGCCCAACGTAATCACCTTCTCGGGAAGCCGGCGCGGCATGGCGGATGAAGAAGGCGCGCGCAATACCATAGTTGGACTGAACCGCGTAAAGAAGATCGCCGAGGACAACGGCGTCAACATTTGCCTTGAGTTACTCAACAGCAAGGTGAACCACCCGGATTACATGGCGGACCATGCCGCTTGGGGTGTGCGCGTGATGGAAGAAGTGAATTCTCCGAATGTCAGGTTGCTCTACGACATTTATCACATGCAGATCATGGAGGGGGACCTGATTGCCACCATTCGCGATAACATCGCCTGGATCGGGCACTTTCACACTGGCGGCGTACCGGGACGGCACGAACTCGATAACACGCAAGAGGTACAATGGGACGGCGTGATGCGGGCCATTGCGGCGGCAGATTTCAAAGGGTATGTTGCCCACGAGTTTCTGCCTCTGCACGATCCAATCGCCAGTCTCCGCGCGGCTAAAGAATTGTGCGATGTGTAGGCTGTACTCATTAAGTTGACACATGCATACTAACTAAGTTGAGGATTTGAGAAAATATGAAGTCATTACTCCTTTCCGAGTACAGCCACCTGGAACTAACTGACCTCCCTATTCCGGCTGTCGGACGTGGCGAGGTGCTGGTGCGCGTCGAAGCCTGCGGCATTTGCGGGAGTGACGTGCATGGTTACGACGGCTCAACGGGGCGGCGCATTCCGCCCATTGTGATGGGCCATGAAGCTGCCGGTACGGTGGAAGCTACCGGCGAGGGAGTGACGAAGTACAGTAAAGGCGACCGCGTCACTTTCGATTCGACTGTTTATTGCGGCGAGTGCCCGTACTGCCTGCGCGGTCAAATCAACCTTTGCGACAACCGTCAGGTGATTGGTGTCTCCTGCGGGGAGTATCGCCGGCACGGCGCATTTGCCGAGTACGTTGTAGTGCCTGAGCGGATCATGTACAAGCTGCCCGGCAATATCTCGTTCAACGAGGCAGCGATGCTTGAGGCGGCGTCCGTGGCGCTGCACGGGGTGAAGGTGTCGCAGATCGTCGGTGGCGAAACTGCGCTCGTGATTGGTGCTGGAATGATTGGCTTGCTCATCGCGCAGGCTGCGCGAGCCGCAGGGTGTGCGCGCGTGTTTGTCACGGATGTAGACGCAACACGATTGAAATTGGCCAAACAGGTTGGCGCCGACGAGGCGTTGCATTGTTCGGGCGCGGAGTTGGTCGCCGAGGTGATGCGGCTGACAGGCGGCAACGGGGTTGACATCGCATTGGAAGCAGTTGGACGCAACGAAACGGTGGCCGGCGCAATTGACTGCACGCGTAAGGGCGGGACGGTGACTCTCGTAGGTAACATCATGCCCGAGGTGACGCTGCCACTGCAGAAAGTGGTGGTAAAACAACTGCGGCTGCAGGGGTCGTGCACTTCGTCTGGCGAATATCCTGAGGCCATTGAATTGATCGCAAATGGCAAGATTCAAGTCAAGCCTCTGATTACTGCTGTGGCTCCTCTCGAAGAAGGGCCGAGCTGGTTTGAGCGTCTCCATGCGCGCGAACCGAATTTGATGAAAATTATTCTGACACCGAGGACTTAATGGACGACAAACTCTTCGACCTTACCGGGCAGGTTGCGATTGTGACCGGAACCAGCCGAGGGCTGGGGCAATATTTTGCCAAGGCGCTGGCGAAAGCTGGCGCGGATTTGGTGTTGACGAGCCGTACGCTCGAGTCTCTTACGACCTTCGAGGCAGAGATCGAGGCGCTCGGCCGTCGTGTGCTTTCGCTAGAGCTCGATGTGCGTAACCAGGAGAGCATCGAGAAGATGGCCGCCGACGCGGAGGCTGCCTTCGGGCAAATTCACATCCTGGTGAATAACGCCGGTTGCAACATTCGCAAGCCTGCGCTCGATGTGCAATGGGAAGACTGGAACACCATCCTCGACACGAACCTCCGCGGTACTTTCTTTGTTGCGCAGGCTGTGGCGAGGAGGATGATTGCCAAGGGATACGGGCGCATCGTCAATATCGGCTCGGTAACGTGCGTGGCAGGCTACGCCGGTTTGGCGCCTTATGGCGCGAGCCGTGGAGGCGTGCGGCAAATGACGATGAGCTTGGCCGACGATTGGGGCCGGCATGGAGTTACCGTAAATTGCCTGGCGCCAGGCTGGTTCCGCACCGAGCAAAACAAAGTCCTATACGAAAATCGGGAATGGGTGGATTATCTTGTCGATCGCATTCCCGTGAAGCGTCCCGGCGAGCCGCACGATCTGGATGGGGCTGTAGTGTTTCTATCTTCTGAAGCCAGCCGCTATGTTACCGGGCAAACATTGTTGGTAGACGGCGGAATCTCAACCGGCGCCACGCGAGCGACGGTGACTCCCAATAAATAAGGTTGAGAGTAATGTGAAGAACTATTCCGCTCACCGGAAAGAGCGAACGAGGATGAACCGAAATGATGAGTTACAGATCGAGCGTAACTGCCCTTTTTGCTTTGGTCTGTTTAGCGAGTTACAACGTGCCCGCCCAAGCGCCTTCGCCCCTGTTTCAAGATAAGACTGCTTCGCAAGACACGCCCTCCCAGGACACTTTGCTGCGTGGTTTTCAGGAACCGCCCAACGGCGCCCGCCCGCGCGTCTGGTGGCACTGGATGAACGGCAACATCGCTGCGGAAGGAATCAAGCTGGATCTGGATTGGATGCATTCCGTAGGTCTGGGCGGAGTCACAATCTTCGAAGGCGCGATCGCCACGCCGCAAGTTGTGCCGCATCGCCTTATTTACATGACGCCGGAGTGGAAGCAGGCTTTTAATTATGCGGTCACGACAGCGAAAAACATGGGTATGGAAGTGGCAATCGCCAGTTCGCCCGGATGGAGCGAAACAGGCGGGCCCTGGGTTCCGGCGCCGCAGGGCATGAAGAAGATGGTGTGGAGCGCGACCCGCGTCGAAAGCGGGCAGCCGTTTACCGGAACACTCCCACATCCGCCCGAGGTGGATGGAACCTTTCAGAACTTCAGCGTCCCTGGCAGACGCAGCGCCGATGGCAAAGTCGCCGAGTTGCCCCGCTTTTATGCGGACGCCGCTGTTGTGGCTTACAGGCTTCCCGATGGAGACAAAACCCAGACGGAGTTGAATCCGCAAGTAACTTCCAGCGGCGACACTCCGAATGTGCCCGAGTTATCCGATGGGGACGTGAATACGGTTGCACTCCAATTGCCGGCAGGACCGGTGGGAAGCGAGCCGTGGGTTCTGTTCGACTATGGGCATCCGCAAACGATCCAGGCAATTACTCTAGCTTCGCTCGACGATATGATCAGCGTCTTTGACCCGGAGACTAGCGCTGCTTTTTCGCGGATTGAAGCCAGCGACGACGGCGTGCACTTTCGCAAGATTGCGGATATTCCACCCAGCAGCGTGCCTGAGCGGACGGTGGCATTTGATGCTGTTTCGGCGCGCTACTTCCGGGTGGTGTTTACGACACAGGCTTCCACCAGGCCCGTTCGCGATCACATGATTACGGAGCTGGTTTTGAGCAGTGGGGCGCGCGTGAATGAATTCGAGAAGCGCGCGGGCTATGCGAACGCTCGCGACTTCTTTCAAATCCACGACCCGAGTGTTGCGTCGGAATTCCTCGTGCAGGAAAAGGATGTTATCGACCTTACCGGCAAGATGAAACCGGACGGAACGCTTGACTGGACGCCGCCAGCGGGTAAATGGATGGTTCTACGGATAGGCTACTCACTTACAGGTCATGAGAACGGGCCGGCGCCGGTTGAAGCTACTGGTTTGGAAGTAGACAAGCTCAACCGCGAGTATGTGAAGAACTATGTCGACGGCTATCTCAAGATGTATTCCGATACCGTGGGTGCGAGCAGGATGGGCAAAGATGGAATCTCGTTTCTGCTGACCGACAGCATCGAAGTAGGTCCGCAAAACTGGACCGATAACATGCTGGACGAATTCCAGAAGCGGCGCGGTTACGATGCGCGCCCGTGGCTGCCGGCTTTGACAGGCGTGGTTATCGAGAGCACGGCGGACACCGATCGATTTCTCTGGGACTTTCGCCGCACCATTGGTCAACTTATCGCGGAAAATCATTATGGCGAGATATCGGACGACTTACATGAGCATGGGTTGAGTTACTACGGCGAGGCGCTCGAATTTCATCGCCCCTCGCTGGGCGACGATATGGAAATGCGCAGCAAGACGGATGTGCCCATGGGCGCGTTGTGGACCTATGAAAGGCCGGGCGATTCCATCGAGCGCACCCCAGACTACATGGCGGATCTTCGCGGAGCAGCGTCGGTGGCGCATATCTACGGACAGAATCTGGTGGGCGCGGAGTCGATGACGTCGCGGGGGCCGGCATGGTCTTTCTCGCCCGACAAACTCAAGAAGGTTGCAGACCTCGAGTTTGCGCTGGGTGTGAACCGGTTCGAGATTCATGAGTCTTCGCATCAACCGCTGGCGGACATGGCGCCCGGGCTGACGCTGGGGCCGTTTGGGTTGTGGTTCAATCGCAACGAGACCTGGGCGAGCGAAGCGGGGCCATGGGTCACGTATCTTGCGCGCTGCTCTTACATGCTGCAGCAGGGGCACTTCTTCGGCGACGTAGCTTACTTTTACGGTGAGGAGGGGCCTCTGACTGCAGTGTTCGGCTGGAAGGAACAGCAGGATGCGCCGGAGGGCTATGGCTTCGACTTCGTCAACAGCGATGTGGTGCTGCGTCGACTGTCGTTCAAGGATGGGAGGCTTGTTACTCCGGGAGGGACGAGTTACAGGATTCTTTATCTGGGCGGGAGAAGCCAGCGCATGACTCTGCCAGTGTTGCGGCAGCTCAAGAGCCTGGTGGAGCAGGGCGCAATCATCGTAGGGAACAAGCCTACGGATTCACCCAGCCTTTCTGACGATGAGAAGGAGTTCCACCGCGTTGCAGACGAGTTATGGGGAACGGGGGCGGCGGCGAAGCAAGGATGGGCGAAGGAGTTATTGGGGAAAGTAACTTCGCAACCCAGCACCTATCACAGGTTTGGAGCGGGAAGAGTCTACACAGGCATGTCGGCAAATGAGGTGCTCAAAGATCTCAATATCGGCGAGGACTTTGAGTACACCAAGCCTGAAACCGATACGACGCTGATGTTCCTGCATCGCAGGCTGGACGAGGGCGATATCTATTTTGTGGATAATCGCAACGACCGCCCAGAGAGAGTAGATGCGACTTTCCGGGTGGAAGGCAGGGTGCCGGAGCTATGGGATGCGGCGACGGGTAAGTCGACGCCGGTTTCGTATCGGATCGCGAATGGACGAACCACAGTTCCGCTGCGGCTCGATCCTTACGGATCGGTTTTTGTAGTATTTCGCGATCCGGCGAAGGCTGCGTCGGTCGAGCTGCCGGAGGCCAGGGAGACGGAGGTACCGAATCTTGACGACGCGCTCAACACGAACTGGAGCGTGAACTTCCAGCCCAACAGGGGCGCGCCCGAGATGGTGGCTTTCGATCGATTGACTTCCTGGAGCGATAACTCCATCGATGGCGTGAAGTACTTTTCCGGAACGGCTACTTATTCGAAGACAATACAAATTCCGGAGGGCGTACTTATTCCGCGAACGCATCTCTGGCTCGATCTTGGCGGCGTTCGCGACGTGGCTGAGGTTGCGGTGAATGGCAAGTACCTGGGCATCCAATGGAAGACGCCCTTCAAGGTGGACGTCACTGGAGTTCTGAAGACGGGAAGCAATCAGATTGCGATCGGAGTAACTAACCTGTGGGTGAACCGGCTGATCGGCGATCAACAGTCTTACGCAGTGAAGAAGTACACGTTCACGGACTTCGAGCCGTACAAGGCTGACTCGCCGCTTCTGCCGTCCGGGCTGCTGGGGCCGGTGCGGATCGTTTCAGTGGCGCAGCCGTAACTCCATCGAAATGCGAAAATAATCGGCCGTATTTCCTTAGCAGGAATGCGGTCGGCTGATTCAGGTGGGCGCTATTCAACCGTGAGTGCAATCGGGGCGGAGGTTGCAATGATCGAGCCGGATTTTCCGGTGACGGTGACGGTGTAGCTGCCCGCGGTGGTACCGGACGTGACGACGTTACTGCAGGCAGACGACGAACCACCGCCGCAGGCGAGCACGCCACCAACGAGGGCGACGAAGAGCAGCATCATGCCCAGGACCGCCCGGCCTTTGCGCCGCCGGGGCACAATGCCGAAGAACAGCAGGCAGGCCAGAACCGCGCCGCCGCGCGCGTACCAGGGGATTCCGCGAGGTATTTCATTCGCTGCTACGCATGAGCTTTGGCCTGCCGTGGTGGAGATGGTGAGCGTAGCCGTGCCTGCGGCGGTGGAAGTGATGCCCACGGGGCTGGTTGAGCCGAAGCTAAGGGTGGGCGTGTTCACGGCGCCGGTTGGGCCGGATGCGATGGAGGCCGTCAACGTTACGCTGCCGGTGAAGCCGTTCGCCGGCGTGACGGAGATGGCGGAGGTGTTGCCGGTAGTTGCACCGGACGTTGAGATTGTGACGGCAGTGCCCGAGACGGTAAAGCTGGGAAGAGCGGCCGCTACAGTCAGAGTGACCGAGGATGACGCGGTGTTGTAGTCCGTCGTGTCGGTTGGGGTAAAGATTGTGGAAAGAGTCGTGCTACCGATGGCGGACATCACGGTCCCCAACGGAGGAGTGTAGACAAAGACGCCGGGAACATTTGCCGTGGCGTTCAATTGCGTGGCACTCAGCGCTGTTGCAACAACGACCGCAGCCGGAGCGTTCCATGCGATGGATGGCGAGGCCTTGTTCACCGTCAGCGTGACGGTTCCCGATGCGGTGTTGTAATCCGTCGAATCCGTGGGGGTGAAGTTTGCGGTGAGCACCTGCGAACCAGCGGTGAGGACGGTTCCAGCCGCTGGGGCATAGACGAATGTTCCGGGAACACTGGCCGTGGCGTTAAGCTGAGTTGCGCTGAGGGCTGTGCCGTAGGTGATGGCCACCGGCGTGGCCCATGTGATGGTGGGCGTGGTTTTGGCAACGGACGAGGTGGTGAAAGGTTGGATGCTCCCGTAACTTGTGCCTGCGCTGCTCTGAGCCACAAGCTGGAAGTAGTATGCCGTGCCTGAGCTGAGTCCAGAGATGTTGGCGCTGACCGGGGAGGCAGCGGTTCCGGAGCCGAGGTCCTGCGATGAGGTTTGGCTCGCTCCACTCAGGGTGCTGTTGGCGCCGTTGAGGAACCAGGCATGTGTGTCAGTTCCATTGGGGTTTACCGCGCCGACCAGTGTGGCGGAAGTGGCTGTGATGGCGGAAGCCGCACCCGTTGTTGCTGTGGGCAATGGCGCCGCTGCGGCGTAGTTGTTAATGAACGTGGCCACGTCGAGGGAGCCGAGGCCGGTGGCTTCGTCGTATCCGGTGCCCAGTAGAAAGCCGGCCTGCGCGGCAGTTCCAGCGGCATCGGCAATGCTGTTGTTGCACATGCTCGCGGTATTGACACTGCATCCGCTAACGCCGCTTGAGGCGACGGTCGCATCGTGGAATGCCGACGGCACGGAGGCAGCAATGGAATAGAGCTGCAGATTCAGATTGCCTTGCGAGCCGCCGAGTTGTTGATCGAGCAGCGCCGCCACGCCCGCCATGCCGGGAGCTGCGGCTGAGGTCCCAGAGAAGGCGATGAAACTGAAACTGCCTCCCGAGGTCACGCAACTGCCGTTTGCGGCGGCCATGCAAGCGAAATAGCCGTCGTGCCCAGAGGCCGAAAAGGAGACGTCGGGTGTATAGCGCCCGCTTCGTGCCGAAGGCACACCGGTGCCTGTCTGCCAGGTTGGGGTGGCGATGACGGCACTGACGCCTCCGCCGGTGGCGGCCACGGAGGTGGTGGTCGATTCATTCCACGCGCCCTCGGGGATATATCCGAGCGCCGAGAGGTAGCCGGCACTGTTGGTGGAAGACCAGTAAGTGGAGGGGCTGGCGGTGTCGGCGAACTCGGTGCCGCCGGCGCATGTGGCATAGCTTGAGGAGCAGATGTAGTTTGGACTGTCGGCCATAGGCGAGGCGGGCGGCACGGAGAAAGCAGTATCGCAGCCGGAGGCGCCGGCGTCGCCGGAAGAGACGAAGACCGAGATGCCCTCGGCGGCTGCGGTTTGAAAGAGGCTGTCCCAGAAAGCAACTCCGCCCGATCCGGCAGAGGACTCGCAGGCTCCGAAGCTGATGGTCATCACCTGCGCGGGAACAGGCGTGGTGTTCACAAGGTATTGCGCATCTGCGCCGATGCCATCGTTGGCGCCGGACTGAGACGAGACCACGAGCAGGAGAGTGGCGGCCGGCGCCACACTGCCGGCACGGATCACGTCGAGCGTGGCCTCCGACTGGCCTGTGATGGAAACACCGGCCGCTGGCGGAGCGGTGTAAGCGGGACCGGGGTCGATGCCGCCGTAGGCAGTGGGAATCACTTCTGTCGGGTCTGTAAAGGAGGCGCCTGTCTTGCTTTTGAAGTTGTCGAAATCGGCTGCGTCGGTTCGCGACCAACTGACGATGCCGATGGTGATGCCGGCGCCGGTAACGCTGGAAGGAACATCGTAGATGGTGTTGAAATCGGCAGGAGCGATGAAGTGGGTCCCGTTGGCGCCGTTGAGTTGCGGCAAAGTCGATTCGACTGCAATAGCGTGATGGGCGGCTTGATCGTCGATGGTGTAGAGGCCGCGAATGGCCTTGATGGCAGGGAGGATTGCCGCGGGGATCATCGGGTCGGAGTTGACTGATAGACGCTGCTTGCCGCCGACGCTGTAGTAATGTATCTCGGTCTGGAAGGCGTGGCCGACGTTGGCTGCCGTGCCGCCGAATCCGATAAAAATGCGGCTGGGCGAGACCCAATTGACATGCAAGCCCTGGGACTGGAGCCAGCCCGTGACGGTGGCAATGTCCTGTCCGGAGAGGCCGAAGCGTTCGCCCACTTCTTGTGGGGTGAGCCAGTGATGGTAATCGGGCGAGGCTGGGTTCTGCTGGCCGGCGAGAAATTGTTGCAAGGCCTGTTCCTGCTGGGGCGAGCGGGAGAGTACCAAGGTCAGCTGATTCAGAGAAAGGTCCGCCGGAACCATGCCGATGCTGTTGGCGGTGCTGGCCCAAAGAGGATGGTGACTGGGCAGCGGCTGAGAATTTGAGATGTCAACAGTCTGAGTGATGCGATTGATGGCTTGCGCAGAGACTACGGGAGCGGTAAAAGCGGCTGCCGCCAGAAGAACGGACGCAAGGGAGAGAGACACTCGGTGGGAAGCAGCGATCGAACGGTGGAACACCGAAGAGCAAGGGAAACCGCGCACTTTCACATTCATAGATTGTCTTTCCGCGCTTCTAGCCCGCCTGATGGAGAGTATAGGGCATTCTCCGCTCCCAAAAGGGATGGATCAACAGCGCGAATGGGGCAGGCGCGCGAATGGGAGGGGGAAAAATAGCTTGCAAAACGCAAGGGGAATCAGGAAGAATCGCTGCACGGCGTTCCCCAAAGCGGGCCAATGAGCCCTAGACGCCGGACACCAACAGGAGGCAGTGAATGAGCAGTGTGCGCGTGCTGGTCGGAACGCGGAAGGGTGCGTTCATTCTGATGTCGGATGGCAAGCGGAAGGATTGGACGGTAAGCGGACCGCTCTTTGCCGGCTGGGAGATCTACCACATGAAGGGGTCGCCGGTGGACCCTAACCGGCTGTATGCGTCGCAATCGAGCAGTTGGTCGGGGCAAGTGGTGCAGCGCTCGGACGATGGCGGGGCCACGTGGAATGCGGTAAGTAACAAGTTTGCGTATGCCGGTGTGCCGGGAACGCACCAGTGGTATGACGGAACGCCGCATCCGTGGGAGTTCAAGCGCGTGTGGCATTTTGAGCCTTCGCTGACGGATGCGGACGCAGTGTTTGCCGGAGTGGAAGATGCGGCGCTCTTCAAGTCGCCGGATGGCGGCGCGACGTGGGAGGAGTTGAAGGGTCTGCGCGAGCACGGCACGGGGCCGCGCTGGCAGCCGGGAGCGGGTGGCATGTGCCTGCACACGGTAATCCTGGACCCCAGCAATGCCGATCGAATTTTCATTGCCATCTCCGCGGCTGGAGCGTTCAGAACCGATGATGGTGGCAAGTCGTGGAAGCCAATCAATAAGGGCCTGGTATCGCAGTACATACCGGATCCGACGGCGGAGGTGGGCCACTGCGTGCACCATGTGGCCATGCACTCGTCGCGGCCCAATGTGCTATTCATGCAGAAGCATTGGGACGTGATGAGGAGCGACGACGCCGGCGATAACTGGCATGAGGTGAGCGGCAATCTTCCTACGGATTTCGGATTCACTATCGACGTGCATGCGCATGAGCCGGAGACGATTTTTGTGGTGCCCATCAAGAGCGATGCGGAACACTTTGTGCCGGACGGCAAGCTGCGCGTGTTTCGCAGCAAGACGGGCGGCAACGAGTGGGAGGCGCTGGAAAAAGGGTTGCCGCAGAAGGACTGCTATGTGAATGTGCTGCGCGATGCGATGGCGGTGGATTCGCTGGACAAGTGCGGAGTTTACTTCGGGACCAGCGGCGGACAGGTTTACACATCGCCGGATGCGGGCGATAGTTGGGCGCCGATTGTGCGCGATTTGCCCGCGGTGCTTTCGGTTGAGGTGCAGACGCTGCAATGACAGATGCCGGCGCAACAAAGGGCGGCCCGGCGATTCGCGTGGCGCTGCCGTATCATTTGCGGACACTGGCGAAGATCGAGAGCGCGGAGGTGAGGCTGGAGGTGGCGGCTCCGGTGACGGTGCGGCGGGTTCTGGATGCACTGGAGGCGCGCTATTCGATGCTCGGCGGGACCATTCGCGAATATGGCACGGGGCAGCGAAGGGCATTCATGCGCATCTTTGCCTGCGAGGAAGACTGGTCGCACGAGTCGATGGATGCGGAGTTGCCGGAGCCGGTGGCCGCGGGGCGCGAGCCGCTGCTGATTCTCGGGGCGATTGCGGGGGGATAGAAGCAGCGGACAGCGGGCAGAGAAAGGCTGCTCGCCTGCGCGGGTATGGTATCTGTGGAGGATGGGTGTCTGCTGAATGAACGTGCTTGATTTTTCGCTGGCGCTGTTTGCAACTTCGCTGCTGGCGGGGTTTCTGGGGGCAATGACGGGGTTGGGCGGGGGCGTGGTGATTGTGCCGGCGCTCTGCCTGCTGTTCAAAGTGGACCTTCACTATGCGCTCGGGGCTTCGCTGGTCTCGGTGATTGCTACGTCGTCGGGCGCGGCAGCGGCTTATGTGCGCGAAGGGTTCTCGAATATTCGCATCGGGATGTTTCTTGAAGTGGCCACTACGCTCGGCGCTCTGCTGGGCGCTTATCTCACT
>Ga0181517_10001964_pt1 | contig 21845 bp, 23 predicted proteins | sample PEATcosm2014_Bin_31_FD_119748 | JGI IMG/M metagenome (GOLD analysis project Ga0181517, IMG submission 119748) | Peatland microbial communities from MTU Mesocosm Facility, Houghton, MI, USA - PEATcosm2014_Bin01_30_metaG | ecosystem: Environmental > Terrestrial > Soil > Wetlands > Peat | place... | reverse complement strand
GCGACCTTGCTTGGTATCGCATCAATCGCAGCTAGTATATTCGAGTCGTTTGAATAAAAAAGTGTCAGCAAAATGCCTATTGTGGATAGTAGAAGAGCTATCACAGCGGTTGCGGCAGTGAAATGTGGCGTGTGGGCGTGGCGAGTCAGCCAGTCCCATAACTCCCGGATCAGCATCGAAGCTCAATCTCTCATTGGTCACGGGTTCTTGTACGCCAACGAGGCGACATCGGCCATATCCGGATTGGGGGATGATCGGCCGCTCGAACTACGGTATCAAATCTGGCCTCGTTCCTTCTCCTCTACGCGGCGTCGCCGGTCGCGAGGGTTTTGTATCGCCCCAGAGCATGGTTCCAACCCCAAATAGGCTAGCGCCAACGCCAAATAATACTGGTGCGGTGATATTGTGATTTCCCCATCCATACGCGAGGGTAACCACCGTGGTTGCTAATGCTGAGCAACTGACGCCCAGCCCGAATGACGTGATTCGGGACAATGCATGCTTTTCAATATTCGGTTCCCGCATACAGCCTCCACGCTAATAACGCGACGAGAGGCTATTATACAGTATATACACGTATATGTGGTTAATACTAAAATCGTATGCAAGAACATACACTTAAGTGAATTGCCAGCCTAGCGTTGACGAGCGCAAGAACGCCAACGTCGGTAAGGTTTGGCGGTTTGCCACAACCAAGTCTCGCGGAGGCTTTGTCAGTATCTCGTTCGCCCCGGGCGGTCTCAATTCAATTGCAACACGCTATTGATCACCACGCTCGATGCTCGCGGCTTGCGCCTGCTTAATTGCTTCGGCGTCGACCGATTCGATGGAGGTTTGGTAGTAAATCCACTCGGAGAAGCCGACGCGGAATGTCTTGAGGGCGGGGGCGCTCATGCCGCACCTCCTTTCGCCGTGGCGATGGCGCGGCGCGCGTCTTCAAGCCACGTCATTTCGTCGTCGGTGAACCCGCTCGCGGCGGCTTCGGCGCGGTCGCGGACGACCAACGCTTCAAGCGTGTCGAGCAAGTCCCGCGCGGCAAGGCGGAGCCGAAGGTCGTCGTCGAGCCAGGCGGCGAGTTCATCGTGGTCGTCGCTGTGGATCACGATCTCGTTTACCGGCATGCCGTCGTCATAGCGCTCGAACCAGAGGTCGGAAGGATCGTTTGCGTAAAGCTCTTGCGCCTTAATCAACGCCTGCTCGGGCGTGTCCGCCTCGATCTTGCGGGTCGCGGCTTCGGAGTCGCTGCGGAAATACGCGGTGTAAGTCGTCATGGTGTTTTCTCCCGTGTTCATCGACTGCGCCATTGCAGCCGATGCGCACCGGGAACGACGGCGCATGAGGAAGGCGGGGATGCCCTTTACCGGCGCCTATCGCCGGACAAATTCGCAAGGGCGTCTGCGCGCCCTTCGCGCAACGGCCTCTGTCGAATTTGTGGGCTTCCGCGCCTTCCGCGCCGTCGTAAAGGTCGCGTCGCTCAGGCTGCGAAATGGCGCGGACGCACGGAGGGAAAACGGCATAACGATTGGCGGCGGATCGGCTGCATCGACTCAACATGCGGCAAAGTTGATGTCGGCGTGAGGGCGGCCACGGCACAATCTGGCGGAATGGGACTTAAGCGAAGTTCAGAAGGTTTGCCGCGGGGAAACAAGATCTGTGATCATTCATACGGCGCATAACGTCGAACGAGCTTAAACGGTTCTGGCGCGGACTTGCACCAGCAAGAACGCTGTTCAAATCGCTTTCCATGCCCACCATTGTCGTCTGGTTCTGTGGCATAGAGACGCGTCTTCTCACAAACGAGAAGAGCTACGCCCAGCCCGAACGCGGCCGCGACGATAATAAATTGGCCCCATGAAGGGATGTCGCCCAGAAAGGTCAGCGGCGGCCACCCGATGGATTTTTTCGCCACATAGAAGGTGACTACGATCCAGAATAGAATCAGGAAAACACCGAGCCGTTGATTGACCCGTGAAACCGAGAACTCGGTGCATCCGTTTGACAGCCAAACGGTTTTATGCAGCCGACCTTCGATGTCATCTTCAAGCATGTCGATGTGTTTTTCCCAGTTCTGTTGCCAGAACTTAGAGCCACGAGCCGAAAGATAATTTGCGGTCGCCGTCAGGACGCCGAGGCCAGAGAGTGCAACTGCGATCGGAGCCCAAGAATTGCCCAAGTTGGACGGGTCTCTCCAAAGGAGGCCAAAGGCCGCGAAAATCGCGAGTTGAAAGCCCCAGAAGTAAGTAGCGCGCTTCCAATAATGCTCGATCTCGAATGTACGAAGTGTGTAGGCGCGTTTGAGTGCCTCTTGGCGCTTCGATGTGTCGTCGGCGGTAAATCCGAGCGTATTAAAATACCGCTCCTTTTGCGTCGTCATATTCATCCCCCGTTCGCGTGAGAGTTTGCCAGTTATGAGCTGGAGTTGCCAGCCCAATTTGAGCCGGGGACTCCGCTACCGAGAAGAGCTTCGCGCAAGAATCAAAATATTTTCAATAGACCCAATCCACTGATTTCAAAGACTTTTTATGTTGCAGAAATTTGTTGCACGGGGCGAAAGCGGCGTGACCGGTACACCGTTTCCGTGTCGCCTCACCTGCCATCCCCTCCAACAAGCTCGGTTGCCGATAGCGACCGTCGGCACTCCGTTCGGCGCGCGGCCGGCAATCGATCTTGAGTTCGAACAGCGCAGGCTGGGACGCTTCGGCTTTGGCCCACGCCTCCATCTGTCGGCGGCGCAATTCGCACAAGCGCCGCCAACTGAAAGCGCGACCATCGACATACAGAATGTCGGGCCTGCCCATGTCACGCGGCCTCGACGTTCGCCGTGGTCTGCGCGCCGTGCAGAAAGTCGGCGGCGCGTTGCGCGTGCGACGCGGCGGTGAAGATCGCGCGTTTGTCGTTCCTCAAGACCGTGATCCAAGACGCGATATAGGCGGCATGATCCTCGCGGGTCTCCGGCATCAATTCGAGATCGGCGGACAGAAACGCAGAGCCGAGTTCGGCGACAAGTTCCTCCATCGCATAGCCTTCATCGCCCCAGCGCTTGCGGCCAAATTCGCGGTCGAGGCGCGAGGGGTGGCGCGTCCAATGCGTCGCCTCGTGCGCGAGCGTCGCGTAATAGCTTTCGGCGTCGCGGAAGCAATCGATGCACGGCATATGGATTTGGTCGCGCGACATGATGTAGCAGGCGCGGCTACCGCCATGCACGATGTGCGCGCGCGTCGCAGCAAAGAACGACTCCGCGCGCTCGATGCGTGGCACGGTCTCGCCCTTCGGCTCTGGCTTCGCGTAGAAATGCGCGGGCAAGCCGTCGATCTGCTCGACGTTGAAAACCGTGTAGCCCTTCATGAATGGAATGGTGCGCTCGGCTTCCCCGGCTCGGGGGCCGGGGCAGGCCTCGCCGGTTGTGGCGTCGGTCTCGGTGCGGGTGATTTTGTCGGCATAGACGACAAGGCTCCCAGTCTCGCCCTTCCTGACATGCGCGTCGAATTCGAGGGCTTGCTTGAAGGTCATCCATATCGGCGCGCCGTAGCCTTTCTCCATCGCTGCCGACCACAGCATCAGGATATTGATGCCCTTGTAGGGTTGCCCATTGAAGCGCAGCGGACGCACCACGCGCGCGGCGGCGTGCTCGGCGCTCCATGGCTGCATCCACGGGCGGACGCCCTTTTCAAGCTCGTGAACGATCTGATTGGTGATGCGCTGATAGACATCGCTTCGCATGACGTGGCTCCTTCAGTTTCGGGTTGCAGCTGCTGCTGCAACCCGACTAGCCACGCGGCAATGAGCGGGGTGGGCCGTCACAGGCCGACGGCGGGCGAGGGGGATCACCCGTCCTGCACGACCAACGGGAGGAAGGACGGGGATACGCCCGCCGTCGCTTGCTTTGGCCTTGACGGCCAGGGGCCGCAGGCCCCCACGCGTCGAACGAACTGATTCAGCAGAAGGCCGTCCGCAAACATGTCGCTAGACGCGCTGACCAAGTTCGCGGGTTCTCTTCCCAAGGTACGGTAAAATAACAGAAATTTAAGACTGTCGTAGCCTGATGATTCCACGGAGATGGACCGTGCGGCGACGAGTATCTAGCGAGGGCAGGTATGCAAGGCCGATAAAGGCCGCCCATAAGCATGGGCGCTTGCGGTCCGCAAATGCATTACAGCGCAAGTGGCGAAAAACAAAAATTTGCAGTACAAAGATGGTTAGTGATGGTATAAGAAATTCAAAGGAAGCACTTCTTGGGTGGCCTGAGGAGAGTATGAATGAGGCATCGCAATTTGAGGCTGAGGTAAACGTACAAATTGCCAAAGCGAGCGGATTAGTCCGTCGATTTGGCAAAGACGTAAAGCCAATAGCCTTGGAAAAACTCGCAGAAGATATTCTGGTTGCGTTTGCACGCGCGATTGGTGAATGTACAGAAGAATTGTCGCCTGAAACCCGCATCAAGAGTCTTACCGGACGTAAAAAGTGGGCAGTCGCGAGGGCAGAAAACCCGCACCTTACACCTTTGCAACACATTGATGAGACGTATCCAGACCGTCGGCAAATTGGTATGTGCCGGCGCGATCTATTCGACCCACGAGTTGACCCGAAACTTTATCAAGCTTTGGCAGATTGGCTGCGGTCGAAGAAAGATGGACCGCGAAACACTATTCCATCTGATTTTGGCCTTCCGACAAAACGCCAAATTACCGATCAGATTTTGGAAAGCTCTGAATTACATCGGCCGGTAAGCCTCGTCTCCCGACTTGACGAAAGCGATGCGCGCATCGTTAGGGCTCGCAGGGCACAACGCGCGCGTCGAATCCGGAACCGGAATGCGCTATCTAAAACTTGTCTGCAACCTTAACACATAGAATTACTTACAAATCGGTGACGTGATATTTGAGGGCCTGAATATCTGAGACATTCTCCAATAAAATCACACTGTCATATTATTGGCATGTGTCTTGCTTACCAGGAAAATCGGCGAACCTCATTGGCTGGAGCAGGAAATTATCCTGCGGGATCGCCTCTCGGGAGGTTGGCATGGTCAGCCGGCCCAACGCAAAAGTCGCAATACTTCGGGGAATCCTCGCTACGATCTCTTGCGGATCCGCGAGCGCGGCAGAGCTCGGCTCGACGGACTCGCAACCTCCTCTGAATTATGGAGCTACATCTGAAACCGCAGAGTTCTGTGTGACCGGTCCCAGAGCACCACCAAAGGACCGCGAGAAGCCTACGGGCAAAAAAGTGCCCGAGTGCGCGAAACAAGAACCAATCGATTGGTCAGGTCCATACATCGAAGGGATGTTTGGATACAATTGGGATCAACCCTCTTATGGCGGTGTGATTAGTGCGCAAGTAGGCGACAATATTCAGGTCGGACGCCTAGTTCCTGGCTTTAGCGGTGGGGTAGAGACCGCAGGTGGTGCGCACCAGGTTTGGACCGCCTTCGCGATTGGCCGTCTGGGCTATGACCTCGGTCGCTTTTTACCCTACGTGGGAGTTGGCCCGGCGGTGACAAATTTCGACCACGCAGGGACGGGCGTCAGCTCTGCGATCGGATGGACCGCGGTAAGCGGGGTCAGTTATCGATTGGACCGCAACTGGAGCTTGACGGCGGAATTTAGTCACGATGATTTTTCGCCGCAGGCGCAGTCCCTGGCTGGGTCGCATCGGAAATCGAGCGACAATGGAGTTCGGCTTGGTATCACCTTCGCGTTCCCATCTGACCGATAACCGTATCGATTGATCCATGTCACCTCGCGCGTAGGCGCATCCCGTCGATTTAGATTCGCCACGAAAGGATGATTTGTTCAATGACCTCCGAAAGTGAGGAGGCTGGACCGATGGGTGATAATCCGCTGTTCGGCGACCCACAGTTCGACGCGCTGCGTAACGCGCTCTATCATACGGCACGCGGCGGTTTCCTGAGTCTAATAAATAAGACAATTAATTTTATTGTGATTGTACTCAGCGCGGATGTCGTAGGTAAAGCTGCGGGCATCGGCGTCTTGCATATTGGTGGGATATGGATTGAATTGTGCGTCACTGCGTTCGCCACCGCCCAACTTGTCTTCGATTTTGGTTCGCTTGCGCAGGATCATAAATTCTTGCAACGTCGCTACTACGAACTGCTGAGCGAAATGGAGCTGGATGACTCTTCCGACAAAGAGTTCAAAAAGAAATGGAGTTCGAAGTTGACAACGCTCTGCGGTGACGAAACATTGACGATGCACGCGCTCAACGCGATTGCCTACAATAAGGCTTTGGATGCACTGCGTGCTGATGAAGATATTCTAAATGATTACCATCGGCATGTCAAATGGTGGCACGTTCTCTTACGAAATATCTTTGCGTTTAACTCTACGGATTTTCACCCCAAGAGAAACCAATAGACGCGGCTTGCGGCATAGAATTGCCCAGTGGTTGTGCGGGAGCAATAAAGAAAAATAGAGTGGCAATCAGGTGCCCGCTCCGAGCAACTCGGATTTCCAAAGTCCGCATCTTGGTTCTTCTGCGCAAGAATTTTGCCGACCTTTCCGGCGGACTGGCCCGCGCGCTTTGGCCGAATGGCTTGGCTCTGACGGCAGGAGGCCGCTGGCCACTAATGAGTCAACGAGCAAAGATCAGTCGGAAGCTGTCAGAGGCCCTGCGCGCGCGCGACGGCCGGGATGATCGATCCCCCGCACCTTGTCGCCACGCCTTTTAGGCAGCTTCTCGCCCGCATAGACGAAGTGCCGCCGAACGACGGCCGGATACCATTGCGTGCCTCGCGACGAGGGCGTGGGGATCTCCATCGCCGTAAGTTCGCGCGCAATCGCCAGAAGGGAGAGCCCGGCGTCGCGCAGCTCGCGCAAGAGGGGGGCCATATCGCTGGCGCGGGCCTTGACGCGCGCGGTGCTGGCGATGGCGCTGGCCGCGCTGCCGCCCTTGAAATACTCTCTAAAATCCGCCCGTCTCGGTCCGCCCCTTTTCTTTCCTCGAGCCTTGGCCACTGCGAGCGCGGCCCTGATCCGTTCGGAAATGAGCTTGGCCTCGTACTCGGCGACGGCGGCGATGAGGTGGACTGTGAAGCGATTGGCGAGCGGCATATCGGCTGCGACGAAGTCGACGCCGCTTTCGAGCAGACCCGCGATCAACGCCACGTTGCGCGACAGGCGATCGAGGCGGGCGATGACGAGCTTGGCTTCGTAGACCCGGCATAGCCACAGCGCTTCGGCGACCTTGGGCCGGTTGTTCTTACCGCCGCTCTCGACTTCGGTGATTTCGGCGATAAGACGACCCGGATTGGCGCTCAGATAGCGCCGAACCGATTGCTTCTGGGCCTCAAGACCAAGTCCCGACCGCCCCTGTTGCGCCGTTGAAACGCGATAATAGGCGACGATCGGCCGCTCTTTGGGATCAGGCCACGATGTTTTGCGGCTGGCTTGCTTCGTCATGCCGCGTCACGGAGCAGAGACGCTCGCGCTTCGATGACCGGCGCCAGCCGCAGTAGCTTGAGGACGCCGCCTTGATGCCATCTGCCATTCTTTGGCGTGGGGACGCGTCGGCGATTGAGTTCCGCAGCGATCCTCGGCTGCGAGAGCCCGGCCTCTTTGAGGGGTCGGACAATCGCCAGAACCGCCGCGCTTCGCTTCAGATAGGCCACGCGTTTGGGATTTAGTTCGTATGTCGGAAGGCCGTCGGGGTTGAATCCGTGTTCCGCGTGCATCTCCTTGATGGCCCAACGAACCGTGGCAGCCGTCCACGGCAATCCTTGACGCGTCCGCAATCCCCGATGGTTCAACTCGTCCGCGATTTGCTCCATCGTCTCGCAGCGCCGGATCAACTCCCAAAAGAGCGGCCCGAGGCTTCGTAGTTGCTCTTGGCGTTTTGCCGATTGGGGACGCCGCACAATCGGCTTGGCGTTGCGCGCGACGTCGGAAAATTCAGAGACCGTCGCGCGAAGGATGCGCGCAATCGATTGCTTGTCCCATTGTTTCCGCGGCCCGGGAATCTCGCGCCGGTTCAGCTCAATGGCGATCTCGCCGGCCGATTGGCCTTTCGCGCGCATCGACCAGACCAAAGGCGCGAGCTTGCGGTCGCGCTCGCGCGCCAGGGCGATGTGGGAAGGCGTCGGCTTCCGCCAGGTCGCGGCGTCGCGCGGACGGAATCCGTCCCTGGTCAGGTACACCAAGCGGCAGACCGCGCCGCTCGTCCAACCCTTGTCGCTCGGCGGCGTGAAACCGCGCTGGCTTAGCTCGGCCGCGATCTCGGCGCTCTTAAGGCCCGCGCGCTTGAGTTCCCAGACGAGCGGGCCGGCGTCCATCATGCGGTGCGTCTTGCGCAGAGTCGCCGGTCCTAGCCTGAGCGCCCACTTCACCTCGGCTGACCCGGCGAATTCGTGCTTGGTCCATTTGAGGAGCAGCCCGATCGTCGCCTGACACCATCCTTTTCGCCTCGGAGCCGGAATGCCGCGCCGATTGAGTTCGTCGGCGATTTGCTGCCTCGAATATCCTTCGGCGACAAGCTGCCACAGGATCGGCGCGAGATCGCGCGCGCGGGCGCGAGATTTGGTAAATCTCACGCGGTTGGCCGCTTCGCATCCTGCTTTGGCGAAATTGGTCGGACGCTGTCCGCGCCAGCCGCCGAACTTGGCCCCGCGCGCCTTCGCCGCCGCAAACGCCGCCCGCAGCCGTTCCGAAATCAGATTGGCTTCGTACTCGGCAAGCGCCGCGAGTACATGGATGGTGAAGCGGTTCGCATGCGGAAAGTCCACCGCGACGAAATCGAGGCCACTTTCCATCAGTTGGGTGGTGAAGCCGAGGTTGCGCGACAGACGGTCGAGGCGGGCGACGATGAGCGTCGCGCGGCGGTAGCGGCAAACCCGCAACGCCTCATTGAGCTGCGGGCGGTCGTTCTTGCGGCCGCTGATCGATTCAGAGAATTCGCCGACGAGTTTGCCGCCTTCGCGTTCGACCTGTCCGCGGACCGACGCGCGCTGCGCATCGAGGCCGAGCTCCGATTCCGCCTGGCGTGGCGTCGAGACGCGGTAATAGGCGACGTATTGACGTTTTCGCGTGGAGACGCCGCAAGCGCCTGACGAAAGACTGATCGCATGACGTTTCATTCGCTAGGGGCTTTCGTCGCGGGCCCGCGCCGGTCGGCGGGCGTGGCCGGGTAGCGACGTGGCGTTGCGCGAAGCTTGACGAACGCGAAGGGGGCGGCGTCACAAGCGCGCGCTCATTCAGCGTTAAAGCTGTGTTCAAACGCGCGTCGCGCATGGCGACGCCGTCCGTCGTGATTTAACGTGAGGCCGCGCACAGCGCGCGTCGGGGGAGGACAGCATGCACAAGGGTATCTGGAGCGTTCTTGCGGCTTGCGGCGTGGCGGCTGTGGTCGCGTTGTCGAGCGCGCCGACTTACGCGAAGACGGTCAAAGAATGCGACGCCGAATACACGGCGAACAAGGCCGCGATCAAGGCGGTGGGGCAGAAGAAAGCCGACTATGTCGCGGCGTGCCAGGCCGGTACCGCTGCGCCGGCCGCTGCTCCCGCAGCGGCAGCACCAGCCGCTCCCGCTTCCGCCGTTGCCCCCGCCGCTACGCCAGCCGTCGCAGGCGCGAAGACGGTCAAGGAATGCGACGCCGAATATGCCGCGAACAAAGCGGCGATCAAGGCGTCGGGGCAGAAGAAAGCTGACTATGTTGCGGCGTGCCGAGCCGGAACAAACGTTCCTGTCGCCGCTCCCGCCGCCGCCGCTCCAGCGGCTACCGCACCTGCTCCTGCGCCTATCGCGACGCCAACCGTCGCAGCTCCGCCGCCGATGGCTCCCGCCGCCGGCCCGGCGAAGCCGCGCGTCGCCGCTCCCACGGGGGCCGGTGGTTTCACGGCGGACACCCTGGCGAAGGCGCATTGCCCGGCTGACACCGTCGTATGGGTAAACACGAAGTCGGGCATCTACCACTTCGCCGGTACTCATAACTACGGCACGACGAAGCAAGGCACCTATATGTGCGAGGCGGACGCCAAGGCCGCCGGCGACCGCGCAGCCGAGAACGAAAAACACCCGTGAACGATCAAACGTGTGGGGCGCGGCTCTGGTCGGGCCGCGCTCCGCTAGACCGTGCCCCATAATCTTCATGAGTCCCGATCAATGCCGGCAAGCGCGCGGCCTCCTCAAATGGTCGCGCCGTGATCTCGCCAAATCGGCGGACGTGCCGCTTTGGTTTGTCGCGATGTTCGAGGACGGCAAAGAGGTTCGATATTTCTACATGGACTACAAGGATTCGATGCAGAAGGCGTTTGAGACGCGCGGCTTCGCGTTTCCGTTCGGACTCGTCAATGGCGAGATTACGCCGCTCGAACTCGTCTACGCGCCGAAGGATAGGGACGATGCGGAGTAGAATCCCTGCGGAATTTTGCAGGGCCATGATCTTGAACCACTGCGGCTGTTCCTCAATCGGATCGCGGTCGGCGAAATTCCTCCGTCCAACGACGCCAAGAGAATTCGACCACAGCGCCGAGTGTATCTCTGATGCCTTCCGCCGTCGCTGGCTATGCAATCCACGCGAGACATAGCGGCCCCGTCGAAATAGCTCACCGGCGAGCTTCCTAGGCGGACAATTTTCGACCCTATCGGAGTCAAGACCCCTTCGGCCCAACAGGTTGACCGGTGCCGCGTAACTGCACGAAGCGTTGCAGGACGTCAAACCAGAATGGCGCGCCAAATAAAGCGGCGCCGGCCGTGATCAACCAGCTCAGCAGCATCACGACGAGCCGGCCGCCACTGCTGCGCGGATCATTGGCAAAATCGTTCCAGCCAAGCAACGGGCCGGCTCCCTCGATCTGCTGCAAGAGCGGCAGCGCCTCCTGCGCCGGCTGAGAGGGGTCGATTGTGTTGGGTAACTGAAGTTTTGCCATTTGCGCCGCTAGCGCTGGCCGCTCCCATAGGGTGTCGGCCAAGTGAATAGGATCCGCATTCAGCAGGCCAGCGGTCAGTAAAGCGAGCACGAACGCAATGAGATTTGTCCAGCGCTTGTAAGTGCCGCTTAGGCGGCCCATGGCGCTGTCAAACCATTGTGCGACCTGGTCGCGAAAGGCATCGGCGTCACCTGCGACCCGGCGATACAGCGCCGCCAGCCCAGCTTTAATCTGTGCATCGTCGATCTTGTTGATGGACTCTTCGAGTGTGGCGGTCTGCCCCGCCGGCTGCTGAATGGAGTCAATAAGCGCCAAGGCGAAGTGCTGAGCGTTGATGTAGGACGGCTTTACAGTGGGTACGCCGGGCGCTTGTGTTTTTCCGTCCGAGAGCGGATTGACAAGCGCGTGATTGTAGAGATCGCGGGCAAGTCCATTGAGGTCGGGATCGTTCAGTAATTGCTTGATGCCGGCGAGCAGCGTTTTCGCTCGCAGGCCAATAAGCGCTGATATGGCTTCCGTCAGGGCGCTTGTGACCAGGCTGACGGCAAGAAACAATGAAATCAAACCGACGACAACGTCGAATATTGTGCTGTTGAACATTTCTCCCCCCTTCGCGCCCGACCGTCTGTTAGCGGGCTCCGTCCAGAGAGACGAGGAGCAGGATGGGCTTGCTGCACGACAAAAGGAATGTCGGCGACTAAAGGTTGCAGGCGCTGCCCGGCTGAGAAGAAAGAGCGGAAAGGCGCGGCGGGGCGCGCGTGACTCCCCGCCGCTTATTGCAGCCGCCTTATGGCCAGGCGGTTACCGGGATCGGTAAATCCTCCGCCGGTGTGAGCGTCGCCACCGACACATGCGGCCAAGTGAGCCCGGCGAAGTTGAGGAACACGACCTGAGAATATTGGATCTGCGTCGAGAACACCTTGATGGCGATGGGCGAGGGAATCTCGCGCGGCGGCGTACCGGTGAACACCGGACCGTTCACTCCGGGCCTGACCGGGATTCTCAAAGGTCCCTGGCCCGGCTTGAAGACCGGAATAGGGATCAGATGCTCCACGGTCTCGATCCAGAACGTCGCGGTCATCCGGACCGCATTGGCGTTGGCCGACGTTGCTGCGGCGTTGCCCTCCAAGAAGGCGATGTTGGCCGTTCCTCCGCCGAATTCCGGCGGCGGCGGCGTTGTGGAGACTGTGAAGAAGATCGTCTTGGTGATCGTTTGGCCCGCAATGGCGTTGCGCAGCACCGTATTGGGATCGGTCAATATCGCCTGATTGATTTCTCCCGACGCGATGAAATGCGTGAGGTCCTGGGGAATTCGCGGCGTGTCTTTATTCGCCGCCGTTTGGCTGGTGAAGGTGATGAGGTGCGGCGGGCTGCTACCGATGACAAAGGGCGTGATGCTTACCGACGGGATGTTCGGCGGGCCGTTGACCGTGGTTGGTGCCGACCCCTGCGCGTTGATGGTCGTCCCGTGCGGGATGGACGCCATGCGGACGAGCGAATTGGCGAGAACGGGGACGTTCTTCGTCGCCGGAACGTTCAGCCAAATGCCGGGTTCGAAGTGAATGGCCTGAGGTTTGCCGTCGCCTTTTCCGGTCGCCTGATTGGTGACGTCGCTGACGGCCTGCACGTAGGGCACGGCGTTGAAGAAAATGTCTTCCTGGGCGTTGCCATTGGCGGCCACCGGCATCCCTAAACCGCGATTGGGCACGCTCCCAAGAGGCGCTGAGAAGGTAAGTGTCTCCGTCGTCAAGTTGAGTTCGAGGACATTCTCGTTCGGTGCCGTTAGGATCGGCGGCGGCGGGATTGGGTTGGTGAACGTCGTCGTCGTCGGTGCCGCGCCATTGGGGCGGAAGATCGTGTTGAAGCCGGTCCCTGAGAACTCACCGGTGAAATTCTCGAGGACGCCGAGAGGCGGTGTCGGCGTCGGAGGGGCGTCAACGATCGTTTTGACTTCGTCGATCCGGAACTCGGCCGGCAGTAAGAGTTTTGCGCGGAGGAGCGTCGCATCAGCCATGGACGTGATCCTTTCTGTCGCTGGTAGTGACAGTGGTTTGTCGCGGTTCGCTGGCTCTTGGGCCGTATTTTTGCTGAATCACAGCGTAGAAACCGACTATGCATACTGTGCGTGACAGAATTGAACCGAGTTTTTCCACGTGGTTGCTAATTCAAGTTCAGGCTGCGACGGCTTGGGGATCCTGACATCTTGGCATCCCGCAAATCGTCTCAGGACCGATCGCCGCTGCGTACCGATCCGCTATCGCTCGTTGGTGATTGCCCTTTGATCGATCGCTAGGGTCTGATACGAGCTTATCCGACATCAATCGATGTATTCGGCCATGTGATCATCAATCGATCTATTCGGCTACGTCAAGCAGAGCACCGCCCGAGCGCGTTTTTGTAACGCTGCTGGACCATGTTCTGTAACGGACTCGATGCAGAAGGTGCTTGAGGCGCGCGGCGTCGAGTTTCTGTTCGCCCTCGTGGCGGAGAAATTACCCCGCGCGACCTCGTCTATTCGGCGAAACGAGATACCGACGAGCCGACGTAGAGTCGGCTACGGATAAAGCGGACGGTCCCCGGTAAAGACGCCGATCGACTTGTAGGTGGATTGCCTCTTGCCCGGCAGCAGCGTGACGGGCTTGCCCCACCGCTCGCCGATGGAACGGTCGGCTTGGAACGGCGGCGCGCCCTCGAAAGGATCGGTCGGGAACACTCGTGGAGCTTTCGGAAGAAGGTTCCAAGGTCCGACAATTCCGTCGTCGTGACCAATAGCGGTTGAGAGTGGCGCGAGCGCCCTCTTGATGTTTGCTAGATCGAACCGAAGGCCCTGGGCCTTGAGATTAGGGAGCATCCACTGGAGAGCCCGATCCGACAACCCGGTTTCCGCATATCCTCCGCCGACGTCCGAATGCGAGCCCGGGAAAATGACCTGAGTGACGTTGTGCCGTGGTGTCCAGTAGGTGGGGAAGAAATTCGCGCGGTTCTCATCCGCCGACAGCGCATGATAGCCCGTCAGCACCTTCGGGCTGAGGTTGGTGTCGGCGAGAACAAAATCGTAGTCGAGCCCGTCGGTCACCGGGCGCGGTATGCCCATCGAACTTACGGTGTCGTAGACGGCGATGGCCAATATTCGTTCCACCGGCACGAAATCGGCAAGCGTCAATTCGGGTACGTCTTCGCCCAGCTTGAGAAAGATGTTTGTCAGATTTGCATACTTGGCCAAGTTTGGCTGCTCGGATCGATATTTGTACCAGGCCGCGACGCCGCGAAGATAAGCGGAATTCTTGTTCTCCGGGTGATAGTTGGCAGGATTGAGTAGACCCTGACCGACCACGAACCCCGCGAGACATCGAGCGGCGGCTGCGCCGCGGCTGAAGCCTATAATGATAATCTCGTCACCCATTTGGTAATTTCGAGAAAGGAACGTGTAGCCGCGAACGATTGGCTCCGCGATGCCTTCGCCGTCAGCCTGTTTGATCACGTCAAACAGCTCGATCCCTCCTGTGCCCACGCCGGCAAGGTATTTGCCGACCTGAACCGTTACCCCGCTCGTCAACGTCGATTCATAGGAATTGTTATCCGCGTCGACGATCATTCCTCCCATGGCGTTGAAGGTAAGAGCGATGTTGGTGGGGTTCGCTTGCGTCCGAACTTGCCCAGTGCCGTCCAGGCAGACAACGTGCGTCGTCATCAGAGTAATCCTCCCGGCTCTTGTTCGTTAACCCGAGAGATCATCCTCCCGCTGACGCGCACAAGCCAGTTGCCCGATCAACGCCTGTAACGCTCATGTAACGGGCATACAGACAAGTCTGCGTGCGAGCCTTCAAGTTGCGGTGTGGATCGCGGAAACGCGTTCGTGCTTCTTGCGTCTTTTGTCCCTGGAAGCCGTGTGCTTCAAGACAGTTGAAGAATTCTGTGGCCGCGCGCCGAGGCGCGGCGCGTGTGCGCGTTGCGAATTTACGCGGGGAAAAATTCAATGAAACGATACACAGTTTTCTCGCCGCTCGCGGCAACGAGCTCGGGCGCACGGCGAGCAACGACAGGCGTGAGCGGGTTCATGATCCCGGTTTCAAGATCAAGACTGCTATAGCTGCGGCACAACCAGCCCAGACAGCGCGCGCTGCGTCCTGAGAGGCCTTGAACTGGTCGAGTTTGGCTTTCTGTTTATCGCTGAGGTCGGTCTTGATGCCGTACACCGTCTCCAGAAAGAAGTAGCACGGCACTGCTATCGTCCAGAAGGCAAAGAGAAGTCTGGTGCAGGAGTCGACCGCTTCCGCGTGATCGGGCAAATTGTAAAGCCTAATGCATATCCATCCGAAGACGCAGGCTGCTATTGCCGCGAGGGGAACGCGCGCGAAAACGAAACAACGTTTCACGACGCCACTCTCAGGGTCACCGAATATGTCTTTTAATCCGCGCTTCAAGGAAGCCTTGCCGCTCATCGTACTTCCCCTGTCTAAATGACAAGAGACATTTTACGACATATTGTGGTCAAAGTCCCTATCTGTTGCGACGTAGCCCAACCGGCGATTACAGCTCGTCTGTCAGCGCGTCTTGTCAACGAGCGAATAGCTCGTGCTGCGTCCACCCGCGGCGTCTTTGACGAGGATGCCGCGCTTGACGAGATCGTCGATGTCGCGGAGCGCCGTGTCCTGCGAGCATTTCATGATCTTGGCCCATTTGGATGAGGTCAGCTTGCCGACGAACCCGTTGAGCAGGCGATTGATCATGTCTCGCTGACGAACGTTGAACGTCGCAGTCGCGTAGTGGTCCCAGAAACGCGCCTTCTTGAGAACGGGGGCAAGAGTTTCGTCGGCGCGCGTAAAGGCGCGGTCGAGGCAGCCGACAACCCATTGCAGCCAGGGCGTGATATCGAGCGTGTCTTTCTGCGTCGCTTCGAGGATGTCGTAATAGGCTTTGCGCTCCAACCGTATCTGGGTCGACATGCTGTAGAAGCGCTGCGCGCTGTCCTCCGAACGTGCAAGCGCCATGTCGGTGATAGCGCGCGCGATGCGTCCGCTGCCGTCGTCAAACGGGTGGATCGTGACAAACCAAAGATGGGCAATCGCGGCCTTCAGAACTTCGTCGCTAGTCGGCTTGGCGTTGAACCATTTCAGGAAGGCCTGCATGTGCCCACGCACCAACTTGGCGGCGGGAGCCTGATAATGGATGCGCTCGCGCCCCATCGGGCCGGAGACGACTTGCATCGGCCCGGACTTGTCGTCGCGCCAGCGGCCGACGGCGATCTTCGTCATGCCGGTGCGCCCGGTCGGGAAGAGGGCCGCATGCCAAGCAAAGAGCCTCTCGGTGGTGAGCGGCGCGGCGTATTTCTGTGTGGCGTCGAGCATCATCTCGACGATGCCTTCGACGTTTCGATCGGCGGGCAGCAGCGCGCCGATGTCCATGCCGAGGCGGCGCGCGATTGACGAACGTACCTGTGCGCGATCGAGAACTTCGCCTTCGATCTCGCTCGATTTGATGACGTCTTCGGTGAGAGTCTGAAGCACCGCCTCGGCCTTGAATTGGAATCCAAGCCCTTCCATGCGGCCAATCAAGCGTCCTTGTTGGTGGCGGACGCGCACAAGCTGCGGCGCGATTTTGTCGTCGCTCCAGCGGAAATGCGGCCAGTCGGCGCGCTCATGGATATAGGTTGACATTCACCGCACCCCTCGCGGCGATTGTGCTTGCTATTCGCCGCAAAGGCAATCACTTTCACCGCAATACATGCGGCGAATATAGGCCCTATTCGCCGCATGAGGAGAGCCGTTCGTAAAGCACTCCGCAACAGCTTGAAATAGCGCAATATTTTTGTATTTTCTTGACCATACCCAAATTGGGTGGCATCGTACCCAAAACGGGGTCGTTATGACGAGAGACGTAAATCTGTCGGGTGCGCTATTTTCGAACGTTCAGCAAAGGGTGCTGGCGCTGATTTTCGGACGTCCGGACCGCAGTTTCTACACCTCGGAGATCGTACGAAACATCCGCTCTGGGACTGGAGCTGTTGAACGCGAATTGTCGCGCTTGCAGCAAAGCGGACTGGTTTCGGCTGAACGCATCGGCAATCAAAAACATTACCGCGCAAATCAACAATCCCCGATTTTCGCCGAATTGCAAAGCATCGTGATGAAAACCTCGGGATTGGCCGAACCGCTGCGACAGGCACTTGCGTCGTACGCCGACAGGATCAAGGCCGCCTTCGTATATGGTTCGATCGCGAAGGGCACCGATACAGCGCGGAGCGACGTCGATCTGATTGTTGTTGGAGACAATCTAAGTTATATGGATATATATAGAGCGTTGCAAAAGACCGACGAGACCTTGCAGCGCACCGTAAATCCAACCTTTCTTTCCATCGACGAATGGCGGCGCAAGATAAAACAGAGCAATTCCATCGTTGCAAAAATAAACGCTCAACCTAAGATATTCATCTTCGGTTCGGAGGCCGATTTACAGGTATGAGCATTCCGGAACTTGAAAATCTCGTCAAGATCGGCCAGCTCAAACCGGAGCAGGCCACGCGCGACGAATTCAATGGCATGTTGAATTCCGCTAGGAAGCGTCTCACCGACGCTCAAAACACAGGCCTCGCTTCCGAGAGCCGATTTGATTTGGCCTATGGTGCCGCGCACGGTTTTGCCCTCGCCGCGTTGCGGCAGAAGGGCTATCGATCCGAGAACCGTTTTGCGGTTTTTCAGGCGCTCGTTCACACCACGAATGGCCTCGACCGCGCGGCTGTCCAGATTTTCGCGAGGTGCCATAACGAGCGTAATCTCGCCGAATGTGAGGGGCGCACCGAGGTCGACGAACGGCTCTTGGAAGATCTTATTCGCTGCACGGCCGATCTGGAAAAAGTGGTACTCGCACTCGATCCGCCAGCTAAGTGAGCCGGACGGGGCCATGCACGGGTGTGGTCTTCTGTAAGAACCGACGAAGTTGGACGCTGCTTCGGCGCGACGCTTTCCGTCACGAACCTTCTCACTTTGGATACAGCTCTCCGATCACGTCCGCGCACCACTGGATGACGGTGATCGCCATATCCGGCGAATGCACATCAGCGGTGCCGTGGCTGAGATCATTGCGCAGGCGAGCCATCATCGAATGCAAATCTATGCCGAGTTCATCAACCGTTGGTGGCTGAATAAAGCCGCGTTCGACGGCGGCGGCCAGCCGGGCGCGCAGACCGGGGAGCCGTTCCTTTTTGCTGGACGGGAGCCCGAGACGTTCCTTGAGTGCGAGCTCCAAGCTACCGAAGCCTTCAAGCTCCGCGGTGACCATCAGCTCATAGCTGAACCAGGCATAAAGAAAACAAAGGCGAGATCGCTCGAATGCAGAGCGTACGTTAGGTGGCGCTGCCGCCGGAATATCGACTTCGGCGATAAAACCGTGATGATCATCGAACGTGGCAGAGCGAACATCCCCCGATGCATCAACCCGCACAAGAGTCGCAAAGCGTGGATCGGTCCGGAGCGCATCGGCAGGGGACTTCAGCACGAAGACCTTCTTTCCTGTTCAGACAGAGGGCACGGGAACCATCCCAGATTCGAAGGCGCTCCGGGGCGTTCTCATGTTGCGTCCATGTCGCGTGGAGAATCCGGCACCGTTTTGCGACCGTTGAAAATGCTTGGAAATCTCTGCAACATGACGCAAGACGAAAGCGCGATTTTGACGATCAAGAATGCGCCATAACTGGCTGATTTTGCGGTAAAATATTTGGCTGGGGCGCCTGGATTCGAACCAGGGGATGGCGGAATCAAAATCCGCTGCCTTACCGCTTGGCTACGCCCCACCAGGCGCGAAGGCCGGGCCGGCGTTCGCGAAGCGGCGGGACCATAGTGCGAGCCCCCCGCCGCCGCAACACTTGCCTCGCTTCGCCGCATTTTGCGCTTGCCCGCCGCGGGAGATTCCGCCATCGGCGTTCGCCTCAGCCCGCGATTAGCGCCGCCAAGGCGTCGAGGTCGACATTGGCCCCGCAGACCAGCACGCCGACCCGTTCGCCTTCCGCCGGCCGATAGGCGCCGCTCGCCAGGGCGGCGAAGGCGGCCGCGCCGCCCGGTTCGACGGCGATCTGCATTTCGCGCCATAGCCTCTGCTGGGCGGCGCCGATCGCCGCGTCGGCGACCAGCGCAACATGGTCGACGGCGCGCCGGGCGATGGCGAGATTGAGCGCGCCGACACTGCGCGCGCCGAGCGAATCGGCGGCGACCGACTTGACCGGCACGTCGACCGGCCGCCCCGCGGCGAGCGCCGCATCGAGCGCCCGAGACCCCTCCGGCTCGACCCCGACCACTTTCACCCGGCGGTCGAACCACGCGGCGACGCCGGCGACCAGCCCGCCGCCGCCGACCGCGACCAGCGCGGTGTCGATCGGCGGCAGGCCGAGACGGGCGAGATCTTGTTCCCATTCCAGCCCGACCGTGCCCTGGCCGGCGACCGTCGCCGCGGTCGCGTAAGGGTGGATCGCCAGCGCGCAGCTCTCCGCGACATAGGCGTCGCACAAAGCCTGCGCGTCGGCGTAGGCCGCGCCCTGAACGACGACCTCGGCGCCGTAAGCCTTGATCCTGGCGATCTTCGGCGGCGCGGCGATTTCCGGCACGAACACCCGCGCCCGGACGCCGAGCTTGGCGGCGGCATAGGCGACTGCGGCGCCGTGGTTGCCGCCCGAGGCGGTGGCGCAGCCGACCGGCGGCGCGGCGCGGGTCAGCAGATTGTGGAACGCGCCGCGCGGCTTGAACGAGCCGGCGTGCTGCAGGAACTCGAGCTTGAGCGAGATCGGCGGCGCGCCGGCGATCGGCGAGACGGCCTCGATCAGCGGCGTGCGTCGCACGTGGGGCGCGATCACGGCGTAAGCGGCGCGGATGTCGATTTCGAGAACGTTCGGTTCGGGCGGCACGGCGGCCGCTTTACCCTCAAACCGGAACGACGTCGACCTCGACTTCGAGCGCGTGCGCGCCCGACGAAACAATCAGCCCTTCCACCGGCGGCACGTCGGAATAGTCGCGGCCGCGCGCGACGAAGATGTGGTCGTCGCCGACGGGGATCGCGTTGGTCGGGTCGAGGCCGAGCCAACCGAAGCCGGGCCCGCACCAAACGGAGGTCCAGGCGTGCGAGGCGTCAGCGCCGGCGAGCCGCGGCTTGCCTGGGGGCGGGAGGGTGCGGATGTAGCCGCTGACATAGAGCGCCGGCAGGCCGAGGCCACGCAAGCCCGCGATCATCACATGGGCGAAGTCCTGGCAGACGCCGCGCTTGCGCGCAAAGGATTCGACCGGCGAGGTCGTCACCTCGGTCGCCCCCGATTCGTAGACGAAGTCGGCCTTGATGCGGCGCGCGAGATCGGTCGCGCCTTCGTAGATCGGCCGGCGCGGCGGAAAACTGACCCGCGCGTAATCGGTCGCGGCGGCGAACAGCGGCGCGAGCCGGCTCGGATAGATCGCCGCCGCAGGTGAGTCAGCGTCGAGCGACGCGGCCGACGCGGCGAGCGCGGCGACGTCCTCCCAGGCGGGCGTCAGCGCGGCAAGCGGCGGCGACGGCCGCTCGACCACGACGCGGGCGCGCGAGTGCAGCGTCAGCTCACGGTGCGGCGTCTCGATGCGCAATTTGAGCACGCGATTGCCGAAGGCGTCGGCGCGCTCGGCGATGTCGAGCGGGCGCGGCGTCACCTCGACATCGGCTTCGAGCACCCGCTGGCCATCTTCCGAGCGCGGCAGCAGGCGCAGCACGCAGACGTTGACGGCGACCAGCGCGTCGTACTGATAGCGGGTGAGATGCGAAACGTCGTAGATCAAGCGAGGCCCACGCCGACGTCGGCGCGACCCGCCGCCGCGCCTTGCAGGAAATAACGGGCGGCGATCGCGTCGGCGAGCGTCATCACCCGCTGCTCGACCGCGAGAATGCGCGAATCGTCGACACGGTCGGCGTATTCGGCGGCAAGCTCCGCGCGCAGCAGCGTCGCCAGACGGCGCGGCTCCTCGGGAACGCCGTCCTGCTTGAGGGCGGGCAGGGCGGAAAGATGCTCGTCGACCAGGTTGACCTGGAAGGCGACCGAGCGCGGGTTGAACGGATCGAGCAGCGCCATGTCGCGCACCGGCGCGAGCGCGACGCCGATCAATGTGCGCGAACGATAGGTAATCTGCGAATCGATCAGGTCCAGCAGCACGTCGAGCGCGTATTCGGTGGCGTCCTGGCCGGCGAACTGGCGCGACAGGCGGCAGGTGTTTATGGCGCGCTCGATGCGACGGCCGAGTTCGTAGAACACCCAGCCGGCGCTGCGGTTGAAGTTTTCGTCGAACAGGCCGGCGAGCGCGGCGACGACGGTCAAAGCCTCGTCGACGCAATCGAGGATCTCCGGCTCGCCGAGACGTCCGGGCGCTTCGACGATGATCGTCTCCAGCCGGCCGATCAGGTGCCAGATCTGCGGCGTCAGGCGCTCGCGGATGACGGAGGCGGCCTGGCGCGCCGCGCGGGCGATCGACAGCGCCGAGCCGTAACTCTGCTCGTCGCGCAGCGCCGCCTCGCTGGCGACGATCGCGCTTTCGGCGGCGACCTCGGCGTCCGTCGCGCCCCACGCCACCAGCAGGCCCTTCAGCCGCTCGATCGATTGCTTCGAGCCGTGGATCGGCGCGTCGGGGTCGACCGAGCGCGCGCACAGGCAGCGCACCAGCCTCAGCGTCGCTTCCTCGCGTTCGAGATAGCGCCCGAACCAGAACAGATTGTCGGCGGCTCGGCTCGGTAGGTTGCCGAGCATGCGCACGATGCGCGCCGTCTCCGGCGGCGGCAGCAGGCTCGACACTTCGACCGGATGGTCGGCGAGCACCCAGACGTCGGCGGATTCGACGCCTTCGCCCATCGACACCGCGCGCCCGTCAGCCTGATCGGAAATACGGCAGAAGCCGCCCGGCATCACCCGCCAGCCGTTGGGCGTCGCCGCCGCGTAGACGCGCAGCACGAACGGCCGCGGCGCCGGCCG
>Ga0181517_10001958_pt1 | contig 21869 bp, 10 predicted proteins | sample PEATcosm2014_Bin_31_FD_119748 | JGI IMG/M metagenome (GOLD analysis project Ga0181517, IMG submission 119748) | Peatland microbial communities from MTU Mesocosm Facility, Houghton, MI, USA - PEATcosm2014_Bin01_30_metaG | ecosystem: Environmental > Terrestrial > Soil > Wetlands > Peat | place... | reverse complement strand
GGGGCCAGGTGCTGCACCAGGACAAAGGCCATGCCGGGATCGGTCTCAGCAGGCATGCCGGAAAAGAAAGCCTCAAACGCCGCCAAACCACCGGCCGACGCGCCGATGCCGACGATGGGGAAACCCACCTTCGGGCGCACGGCCAAGTCTGCCTCTACCTGAATCGCAGGCTCAACCGGTGTGTCCGGCTCTGCATTCTTAAGCGACGGCGGCTTTGGCTTCGGGCTGGCTTTCTTCTTCTTGGTCATCTTGGGCCTCCTTATCGATCAAATCAGAAACCTCGCAAAGACCGTTTTTCCGCAGCACCGCATTCATCGCTACTGGTCGGATTCCAGAAACGCCCGATATCCATCATCCCCCCTCACTTTAGCGGGTCACAGCCGGGTGTCAACATACGTCCATTTTCCGGGCCCCTTCCCGTTACGCCTCATTGCCGCCGATTTCCCGGTTATTCGAGTCCAAAATCGCTATGTCCAAATTCAAAACGCTGTAAAGCCGTGGCAGACTAGGTTCTCAGCACGGCCTTCGGCTGGATCGGCGTCAAAGCCGTCGGCCCATCCTGAAAGCATCTCGACGGAGCAGCCCGAAGGAGACCCGTCGGTATGGAACCGGTCCCGACGGGAAACCTTAATAATCCCTGAATCGTCCGTCTCGCAGGACGGCGCGGACGTTATTAACCGACTGGACGAGGAAAGGTTTCCAAGCGAGCGGATTATTAACCGCCCCTCAGGAGAAGCCGTTCCCTCGCGCGAGAAACGTTTTCGGATCGCCCGATCGACCGCGGGAAGAGGTTCCGAGGCGAGGAAGAGGCTGCCTGACGCCCCTGACCGCCGAAAAGAAGACGGACTATGCCCGCCCCTTAACAATCCCGAAAGCCGTCCCGACGCCAGATACGGAAATCCCGACGCCATAATAATTTCGCCCTATGCACCGACGGACGAGACCCGGAACAGCTTCATAAGGGCGACGAGCCCGAATCGACGTTCCGTTCGACGACCTGCGAGCTTAATAACGAACGCTTAATAAGCCAGAGGTGTCGAAGGAAACCTTAACCCGGATTTCCCAGACGAGTTCCCGGCATTGGCATGCAATTTGCGCCAGACCCCAGAAATACAGGGTTTTCAGCAATTTCATGCCATTCCGACAGAGGAACCCAATGGGTGACTGCCAAAACGAGGACTTGCGGGTGCGTTTCGACCCCAGCACAGAGAAGCTGCCTGGGCGATAGACACGGGCGTGCGCTATGGTAAAACTGGGAGTTGCACAAGCCTGAATCGGCTCCAGGCTTACTGTAAATGGGAAATCTCGGCTCAAATCGGCCCGAAACAACTGTGACGTCGTGGTCGGTTGCCCTGTGGACGGTTACGAAAGTACGTCACAAGCATGACGGTTCGCATCGCTCCGGATGACGGATGAGCTGCGAACGATGACTCTATGTCGGTCTCGACAGGCAAGTCCACTTTAACTCCGCAGATCGCGGAACACATTCAAACACCCGACAAAGATTAAAATGAGATATCAAGGTATAGCAGGCCGTAGAAAGCGGCAGGTAGGCGGTTGCCGTCATCGCAGGAGGAACGGCAACGCGTTGTTGCGGAGGATGAGGATACTGGCAATCTGTTTCGTGTTGGGAGTAACTTGGGCCTTCGGAATCGACCGAGCCAGAGCCGACGTCGAAGTGGGCGACGCCTACGCGCAGGCCGGCAACGGCAAGTGGACGATCGGCACACATGCCGCAGAAGTAACACTCGAAACGCAAAACGGCAAACTGCTGATGTCGAGCTTCGTGAACAAGCTCACACAGCCGGCCCGCGAGTATGTCGGTGGGAAGAATGCCATCAGCCTGCTCGATGCGCGTGTCGGCGGCAAGAACTCGTCGAGGGCAAAAAGCCCTTGGATGATCCAGAAGGCCGAGACCGTCGAAGTCAAGGTGGGTGGCCGGCGGGCGGTTCAGTTGGACTTGACGATGATACACGATACCGTGCGAGTGCTCTTGCACGTGCTGGCATATCCGGCAAGCGCGGTGTTTCGCCAGTGGGCTGAAATCGAGAACCTCGGGAAAGTTCCCTGCGTGAGTCCTTCGCAGGATCTATACACCCTCGGTTTCCGGATGGACGACGATGCATTCACAAACCACTGGTTGGTCGGGGGAGCCAATAAACCGGACCTAGGAGAGATGCGTGAGGCCAAAATCGCCAATTCGTATCGGCAAGAGATCGCGGGCAAGGCGACCGCTGAGTATGTGCCATGGATGGGATTTCACCGCAACACGGCGCAGGGAGACGGTTGCTTTGTGTTCCTCGACTACCTTGGGAGCTGGTCGCTGCTCGCTGCTCGCGAGGGATCGGGACCTGTTCGAATCGTGGCTCGTTCGGCCGATCTGACGCGCTGCCCCATTGCCCCGGGCGAGAGGTTCGAACTTCCGGCCATATTTTTTGGCGTTTTCCATCGGGACTTGGACGATTTAGGGCAGCGTCTCTACGACTGGCAGTACGCCTATATGTGGGACTACACGCATAACGACTGGCATGCTTTGACGGCGATGAATGCCGATTACACGGACAAGCAATACAATCTGCAGGAAAGCTTCGCGGGCCGCCTGGGATATCTCGACATGGGAGTGATCGATCTGATGCGTGTCACGGGTGTTGACATGCTTTGGGACGACGCGGGGTGGTCGGAAAGCCCCAGCGTATGGTCGGGCAGCGGGGAGGGCCCCGATTTCTCCCAGACGGCGCGATATCGCTTGAAAACGGGCATGAAGTGGTTGTTGTGGTTCGTCGGGCGGCCGACGGTGGAGCTGCTCGACAGCAAGGTTGGCTCGTGGGGCGACTTCCAGTGGCGAACGGATGCCGTGAATGACTTCGACATGCGATCGGACAGGGCGTTTCGCACTCAGATTAAGCGGTTCTTGGATGCAAACCCAGGCAGTTCATTCCACACGTGCTCGGGTGGAAGCACTTATTCGCACACGTGGGAGATTCAGCGTTACTCGGACTTTAACTACCTTGCAGATGCACGTGGCGGAGATTTTGCGAACTATTACTTGTCGTACCTCGAAACGCCCGACAAGTGGATGGACTCAAGTGCAGGGTGTCACATTATGCCTTCCGGGGAGGTTGTGGTTGGATGGCAGCCGGAGACTCGCGGCCGAATCCTGGCTGCGGTTCCTGTGGTCGGATTTAACGGCCCCAGCGCAAGCGAGGCGGATTTGGCTTTTGTAAGACGGAACATCGATGTCTACCATTATCTTCTCCGGGAAGGGGTTGCGGGGCGATGGTCTTACATGTTCCATCCAAGAATTGTGGGAGATCGCGAGCATCACTACGCCCAGCGGACGAGTCATGACCGAACCAAGGCGATGATCATCCTTAAGCATTTGTCGTCTGGAAACGTGACCATCTATCCCAAGGGGCTGCTTCCGGACCACTCGTACGAGGTCGGCTATGAGTCGCACAAGGGCACGGCCACCCGCTCCGGCGCGGACCTCATGGCCAACGGTATCGCGGTAAGTAATCAGGTGGCGGGCGAGATGATCTACCTCGGCATGCCGAACCGGCCTGGGAGTGGCACGGACAAGACTCCCCCCATGCCGCCGTCGCGAGTAATAGCCCGAAGGGAGGTCAACATCGGACACTGCGGAATGGGAATCTACTGGTCGCCAGGCCGCGACGACAACTGGGTCAGCTACCACGAGGTCCGCAGGGGTCAAGACCTAGTCTGGAAGGTGCCGACGGGAGCTTACTTCTTTGATCACTTTCCGCGCTGGGGCAACGGCGACAAGTATTCAGTCCGAACGATCGACGGCGACGGAAACGCAAGCTCCTGGACGGAGGCTGTTTCGTTGGACGACGAGCCGCTGTGCTACTCAGCGCTTGGCGGACATTCATCGACGAAGGGTGCCGCCGGATGGAGCGCGGAGGTTTCCGCGGATGGTCGAACATTTTCCGGGATGCGCTTCGTTCGACCGGCTGGAACGCCCTTCGTCGACTGGAGTCCGGGCTTCCTGGGAGGCTCGAACCAGATTGGCGGGCTCGATGGCTACTGGGAGGAGGCGAAAACCGCACGGGTTGGACGTGGATGGCAGGAGGCCTCGCACACGGCTCTTTGCGTTCGGACTTGGACTGCGCCTCAAGCCGGCACGGTGCGTGTCGTCGGCCGGGCCATGAAAGAGCACTATCGCAGGGACAGTGGTGGACCGCTTCGCGTGCGCGTGCTTCACGGCGCGACGCCGGTGTGGCCCCAAAAGGACTGGGCAGTGATCGGCGTTCCGAATTCGCCCGGCTGCACACACGACTTTGTCCTCACCGTTGCGAAAGGCGACGCCATTCGCTTCGTGCTCGACAAGGGCGCAGCTCCCCAGCGGACGACAAACTATGCCTCGGGAAGCACCTCGGACGACATCATCGCCTGGATGCCGACCATCACGTATCTTCAGGAGCCGAAACAGCGACTGGAGAGCGTCGTGCGCATCCTGTGCGGATCGAGCAACCCTTACGTCGATGCCAACGGAATCGAGTGGTCCGCGGATCAGTTTTTCGCGGGCGGAGCGACCGTAGCGAACACGTTCGAGTTTGAGGGTGTAACACCGACCACGACGGACCAGATGCTCTACCGGCACGGGCGAAAGGGGAAAGACTTCCGCTACTCCATCCCAGTTCGGCTGGGTCTCTACGCGGTGAGGATCAAGGTCGCCGAACCGGAACATGAGTGGTTCTTCGAGCGTCCTATGAACGTGACCATCAACAACAGGCCGGTGCTCGCAAACTTCGACGTCTGCCATGCCGCAAGAAGATGGAAGCGCGCGTACGACCGGACATTCCACTCGATCGTGCCCGACGCCGACGGAAAGATCGTTCTCCGCTTTTCCGGCGGCTGGGATCCACTGCAAAGGACGGATGAGGCGATCGTCCAGGCGATTGAAGTGCTTCCTGAATCAAAGTCCGCTGTTCGCATCAACTGTGGATCCGACTCGTCGTTTGTCGACTGGAACAGTTGCGTTTGGGACGCAGATCGGGCTTTCCAGGGCGGAAAGGCCATCGCTGCGGATACTCCTGTCAGCCAGGCGTCGCCCACGATCTACGATCAAGGGTTATATCGGACGGCACGCGCCGGAAAATCGATCGGCTACACGATATCCATGCCGCCGGGGTTCTACACCGTGCATCTGAAGTTCGCTGAATTGTGGCTCGCCAAGAAGGGGCAAAGGCCCATGGATATCGAGGTCAACGGGCGCGTTATTCGGAAGTCGTGGGATCCGGCGACCACGGCAGGACGCACGCAAATGGCCGTTGACATCCGCGTCGACGATATTGTGCCCAATAAAGACGGGCACATTGTCATCCGAATTTCTGCAGCGGGAGCGAATGATGCGATACTGCAGGGAATCGAAGTCGAATAGGCGTCCACCCCGTGAACCTCTCCCTCGGCCACGGCTCGTCCATCCAGGAGGTGTCGGGCAACGGCAGCTCCATAGCATCCCGAACCGCCAGCCATCCCTCTCCCAAAGTCATACAGCGCATTTTGCCGCTACGAGCGACCCAGCGAAGCTCGCCCCGGGACTCGCAAACCCGAGCCACCGCCAGCGTCGTCTTCGCGTCCTGCCCGACGTACCGCAACACCTCCTCCCGCTTCCCTTCCGCCCAAAGCGCGGGAGCGAGCCTGCCGTTCATGCCCTTGGGCTTCCCTTCGAGCCCCATGCCCCTGGCTGCGGCGTCGAGGGAGACGCCGTAGCCGAGTTTGCAGAGGACGTGGAACATCAGATCCGCGTGGGAGAGAGTTGGGGTAACCCAATGGGTGACTGCCAAAACGAGGATCCGTGGATCAATTGCGACCGTACACTGGAACCGAAATTCTCGGGAAGCAAGGTGACCACCGACGGCGGGTTGCCGATGTAGACGCAGGGGGAACGCGATATTAGAATGGCTCAACGAACGAGCCTGGATCGGCTCCAGGCCCACTGCGAATAGGAAATCCCGGGTTATGACTCGTATCGTTCGTATCCGCCGCCCGGGAGCATTGACATTCGTTGTCGGCCTGGCGACTGCCGCCTGGACGGCCGAATTCTCCGCGACCGCCTTTGGTTGGATCTCCGCTCATTCGGAGATATCGCGGGCCGCTTGGAAGGTCCAGCCGCAGGCGCTGCAAGATCTGTGGTCGAAACCCTTTCGGCTCCCGAACGGGAAGGAAAGCTCCCGACCCATCTCCGAATACCTGATCTCCCGTTGGTCCGGGGCTCCTGACAGCGCGGCGAGTCGGAAGTCACGCGACGAATTCCTCTATTACGAAGGCGATTGGCTGTATCACTACTTCGTTTTTTCGCCCGAAGAGAATCGTGGCCGCGCCGAGCGGGGGGCCAGATGGTATTTTGAACACATCATCGCGGCATTCCGGGAAGGGCGCTCCGCAGATGCCGCTCGCTATGCCGGCGGATTCGCGCATGCGCTGGAAGACCGCAGTTGTCCCGTCCATGCCTACGACGGATATGCCCAAGAACGAGAGCTTTTGGAGACCAAGTATGCCGACCGGGGTCTCCAGGATTCCGACAAGAGTTTCCGAGGCGATGTTCGGTCTTATTCTGCCGTCTGGTTCGTGGACGACCAGGACGTAAAGGTAAGTATCGCCGGCTACCAGCCGAAACCGTTAGGTGACACCCCGGAAAAGGCGGCTATCGAGGTTGCTAGGCGGCTTCAAACGATTTCGGATTACACGCGCAAAATATGTTCTCAAGACCCCAACGTCCCGGGTACTTTCTTGAACGAACACCTGAAGGACAAGTGGTACGGTCCAAGCTACTTCCACCAATGCGGTCCGGCGACCGTTGCCTTGTTGGAAAAGATGGCGCGACAGAGCGCCTACCTGGTGGCTGACGTGTTTCTTACGAGCTATCGGCTGAGTGGGCCTGCCAAATCGCTCGGACGTAATCGTATCGAATCGCGCGAGCTTGCCGTGGAAAGGCGCGAGCGATTGGACCCGGTCAAGTACGTCCTCAAGACCCGCAGCGAGTGATGCGGGTCGTGCGGACTGCTATGGCATAACCGGCCCGCAGTGGGCCGAAGGGTGCCTCGCTGCCGGGTAGGTGACGGCCTGCGGCTTCAGGGGCAGTCGATAGCGGCGCGTCATGATCGTCAACCCGTCATAGCGATGGAAGGCAGGATCGAGCGCCGACTCCATAAATATCCGGTGCAACCCTTCTGCGAATGACTTCGGGACCGCGATTGGGACGCCGTCGCCGCCGAGAAGCTGGCGACGCTCGCCGCCCGATCCGCCGCGGGCGTGTCGAGGGACGATTGGTATCGCAGTTCGTTCGGGCTGTAGTCTGCCTGTGCCGAAATCCGCAGTAGGGACCGACCGCCTGCCGAGAACGCCGTTTCTTACTGCTTGTTTCTTGCAGGCCGGACCAGCAATACCCGGTCCATCAGCACGGCGTCGTCTCTTTTGGAGCCGTTCACATACGATGGCCCCTGCACCTTCAACGAGAGGTAGATTTCGCACTCGTTGGAAATGCCGTTGGACTGATAACATTCCCACAACGTCTGCTGGATTACGCAGCTTTTGTGAGCCCAGACATAACATTTGGGCTCAAGCACATCTCTGCCCAGGGAATAAAAGTGAAACTTTTCGTCCTGGGGCAGCTTCGCCTTGGGAATCTTCTTGATGGCAATCGCCCGCTTGCTCGACGCGCTGTAAAGGCCCATTTCCAAATCGGATGCATGAAACCCGTCTGAGTCGGATTTGGATACGTTCTGAGGCTTTCCCAGCTTCATCGCCCGCCCTTGGACGGCGTCGGGGTCGTCAACCATGTGCGCACCAAAATAGGTCATGGGCTTGAAACTCGTCCAGATGATGTCGGCCACATCCCGGTCCTTGAACTCCGCCGGAAGCGGAACGCTGACGCTCGCCCCGTCGATATAGCCGTTGATTTCCTGGATGAGTTCCGCATGTTTGGCGCGGGGATAGAAGTCTTTGACTACGTCGGGTGCGTTCTCGTGTAGCCGGCGAATCACCTCCTGGCGGCTTGGAGTCAAATCCTTGGACAGGCTTGCGCCGCGATTCAACCTGGCGATGTCCAGCGGCACGCGTTCCTTGGCGATGCGATACAAGATTCCCGCGTCGCCTCCGGCCGCCTTTTCCGCGGAGGCGAGCAACCCCTCGGCCGTCTTGAAAAAGTCATTGTCCAGATACGTCCGCTTTGAGACAGGCACGTCACCGATGTGCTCTTTGATCTCTTCCATGCGTGTCCCGATATAGTCGAGCAGCCGTTGCATGAAAGGCGCCGCCGCTCCGTAATACGCGCCCAGGAACTTATCGACCAGCAGGTTCGCATCGCGGACAGGGTTCTGCATTAGCTGATAGCCCATCCATAGACGGAGGGAGTAAAAGTTGCAGGTGTGGGGACTCTCGCACTCGGCAAAGACCGACTCAACGCGGTTCTTCTGGTAAAGGCGAAGATTGGACGAAATGGCCGCCAGATTAACCGTTGCCTCGTTTCCCGTCCCATACATTATCCAGTAATCCCATATGCCCACTGTGCCAAGCGTGCCCCAGTCGCGAAGCTGACTTAACGCTGTGTGGTTGTTGGGATGGGTGAGAGGCCGCATGGTGTCGGATCGAATCTGTGCCAGCTTGACAAGCACATTGGGACGCGGAACGATTCCCCGGGGGGGCTTCTCGGAGAACAGGTAGGCGGCCGTCTGAACCTTGACATCCGGATAGTCCCCGCAGATGTCGTCAGCGATGGCGTTGATGAACTCAAGCAGAGCACCGGAATAGGCCCCATATTTTCTCTCCCGTGCAAGACAAGCGGGGCACACGCACTTGTCTTCGTTGTCGTTCGCTTCGATGACATAAATCACGGGGTAATTCACAGGGGAAGCTCTCCTGTCCGCTTGGATGTACTCCCGCAGCCGGCTGGCGAAGAGGCGGCGGGCCTGCGGATTGGAAAAGCACACCTGCCCCGGCCCGACGGCGCTGATTGCCCTGAGGCGCTTGCCGTCGGAACTCATGGAAAAGCACTCTTCATATTTCGCCGGCCAGTCTCTCGTGTAATCGAAAAATGTGTGGCAGGCGCGGGGGCTGCCAATCACGGGGAGCAAGCCCCAAGCGGCGCCAGCGGGGTTGGTCTCGTCATGGAAATGATTCTGACGGTTCCGGGCCATGAAGCGGACTCGTTTCTCCGACTCGTCCTTGAAATACGCGTAGATTCCGCGCACGGCGAAGGCGGGCTTGCCGCGCAGCTCGAAGTCTTCCGGCAGCGATAGCCTGTCCATTTTGGGCAGAAACGTGTAGCTCTCATCCAGCCACATGATCCCGATCTGTCGTTCAAGGAACTCCCAGACACCGTACAATGTCCCGCGCGGACGCCCACCTCCGATGACAATATCTTTCCCAACCGTCTTGATCAGCCATTCCTCCGGGCCGAAATCCGCGAAGGAAATGCCATGCGACTGGGCAAACGCCGTTCGCCCGATATAAATCGCCGGCGCATCTGATTTTTCGCTCTCGCCTCTTACCGGCAGAATAGCGCCGGATGCCAACGTCAAATGTTCGGTAAGCTCCCGCGCCGCGTTCTTTTCCACCGCCGTCGCAGCGGAGGAGTAGACCACCACGTACGGGCTCTTTCCCAACGATACGACCGTGACTTCTCCTCGTTGCTTGGCCAGGGAATCGCTCGCTCCGCTGAGAAGCACGACCGCCAACATGCTTGCCACAACTGTTTCTTTCATCTGTGCTGTCTCCCCACTAAGGTCTTCCTGTCTATTCTGTGCTTTCCTTCCGAACTGCGGTAATCCACCAAGCCGCAGTTCGCCATTGATCTCGCCTGTTAAGCAACGAGTTTACCGTATCCTTTTTCCCAAGGTGAACCGCAAGGTGCGGATCGTGATCATCTAAAAGCATCGCCGCAACGCCATCCTGGTCACGAACCGGGCGACGTGGGAAGTGCGTCGCATTGTGCGGACCTATCGAAATCGCTGGACGGGCGAGGAGAACTATTCTCTCTCGGGCGGAACGTTTCCGTAGTCCCAGGGCTGGCCTTGGAACGGCGGTGCCTTCTGCGGTTCGGGCACGATACCCGGCTTCATCTGGCGGGCAAGCGCCACGCCTGCCTCGACGATCTTCGTTCCCGCCGTGATTTCCAGATTGCTGTACGAGGTCAACCGGGTTTCGTAACCGCCGCCATGCGGGCCGAACGCCTCTTCCGTGGGAACGTAAGCCACGTAGTCGTTAGCCAGTCCCACGGGGAAGGTGAACTTGAATGGACTCTTGGCCTTGATCTCCAGTCCTAACTGGACAAAGAGTTCGGCCGGATTACCGATGAACGCCGCTGGCCCGACCTGGATCGCCTGAACCTCGACCTGCGCCACCGGCTCCTTGGCAAGTCTTGCGTCCACGAGTACGATTTCCTTGGCAAACGCCCAGTCGGTAGGGCCGACCTTCTCGACCGGCTGCTGGACCAGCTCCAGAGCCTTCTTCAGACGCTCAGGGCTCGGCACGCGGCGTTTGATCGCCAGAATCTCGCGCCTGACATCGACCGGGCCCAGAGGTCCGCGCGCCATGCTCAACAGTACCTTGACCGCCTCGGCGCCGATGCGCCCGCCGACCAATCGGCACCAATCTTCCGCGCCCGGATTGACGAAGGGGTTCTGATTGTTCACCTGCGTGACGTCGCCGCACGCCCCTTGCAGGAAGACGACCACGCAGTCCTTGCCCATAGCGCCGCGGATCGTCTGTTCCATGTAGTAGATCCAGTTGGCGGAAATGCCGTTATCCGGGTTGCACGTGGCGTGGCAGGCGTAGTTCACCACGCAGCCGATGCATTTCCCGTCCTTGTTCCAGGCGCCGAGCATGCCTACCTCCGGGTCGATCGGTCCGGCCGGCTCGACGATACCCGGGTTAAGCTGGCCGGGATGGGTGAACGTCAACCCGTTCTTCATGCGTAAGCGACGATTGAAGGCCACCTTGTCTTCGGTCCCCTTGCCGACGCCGCAGCGGGCTTCCGCCCGGGACTGGTCGGCCGCACAGATGGCTTCAATAAGCTGTTTTTCCACCTGCTGCAAGTACTTTGGATCGGCGCACGACGATTTCTCGTAGGCCAGCGATTTCACCAGCGGCGAGGTGTCGTCATACTCGCCCGGCAATATGAAACCGATAGGGCCGGACGAATGCGAATGCGACGCGCCGACGAGAATCGCCTCGGGGGGAATGCCGCGTCTTTCGTATACCGCTTTACGCACCGATTCGACCAACGGTCGCCGAACGTCTCCGGCGTCGACGCCCACCAGGGCTACGCGTCGCTTCCCGTCGTCGAAGACCGACGCCCGGACCTTGCACGGATCGTGGATCGTTTGGTAGAGCGGCCCTTTGCCGTATCCGCCAGAGTGCTCCATGCCCAGCTCAGGCGTGATGTCGCGCTCCGCAAACCCGACCTTCAGCAGCCGTTCCGGTGTAGCGGCCCAAGTGTCGACGGCCCAAAGGCCGGAAAACAACGTCAGGACGATCGCACAAGTCAAGACGGGAAAGCAGCAGCGGTTCATCTCAAAGTCTCCTCGTACAAAGAGTTCTTTGAACTTCGCCGGGAAGACGCACACGGTTTCACTTTCCCAGGCAAGTACGCATAACAGTTGTCTTGTGCTTCTGTCGCCCCGTATTTCCCATTATCTGCTCCGCTCGGGCGCGTTCCGAACGGAAGTTCTCCCCCATGGTAACGAAGGGCCACGGCAGATTCCAGTAAGCCCGCTGGTTTCCCGCCCCGGTCATCACCCCATCCATCCCGTGAACCTCTCCCTCGGCCACGGCTCGTCCATCCAGTAAGTATCCGGCAACGGCAGTCCCAGAGCCTCCCGGGCCGTCAGCCATCCCTCTCGCAAGGTCATACGACGAAGCCTGCCGCTCCTGGCGACCCATCTCAGCTCTCTGCACCCCTCGCACGCCCGAGCCAGCTCCAGCGTCGTCTTCGCGTCCTGCGCGACGTATCGCAGCACCTCCTCCCGCTGCCCTTTCGCCCACAGCACGGGAGCATCGGCACCTTTGATACCTTCAAGCTTTCCCGCAATCCCCATGCCCCTGGCTGCGGCGTCGAGGGACACGCCATGCCCGAGCCGGCAGAGGACGTGGAACATCATGTCCACGTGACCGAGTGCCAAGGTACGGCATTGCTCCAGCAACCCCGACTCTTCGGCGAGTACGTCCAGGTCGAAGCCGACCCCGTTCCAGGTGAGGAGCGTGTAGCCGTGCTCGACCTGGTCGGAAAGGTAGCGGACGAGGGAGGCGGCTTCCTGGCGGGTGAGCCGGTCGCCGCCGTGCCACAGGGTCGGTTCCCGGCCATCGCCTGGGAGCGTCGCCGCGCAGGAGATGCCCAGGGGACGGCAGGACCGCCAATCCCCGTCGGGCAGTTTCGCGGTCTCCAGGTCCAGAGCGAGGTAGCGGCGGGTCATGACCTATCATAGCGATCGGGAGGCAGAACCGCTCGTTGGCCTCGTAAATATCCCGTGCAGTCCTTCCATGAATGGCTAGCGAACCGCGACCGGGAAGCCGTCGCCGCCGAGAGGCTGGCGACGCTCGTCGCACGGTGCGGCGCGGGCATATCGAGGGACGATCTCGCCAGGGCTCTCCGTCTCCCGCCCGAGATCCTGGACGACTTGCTACGGGCGCTGACGGCGACGGGGCAGGTCGTGATGCTCAAGGTCGGCGGGCGGACGGTCTACAGGGCGGCGGGGTGAGGCGCAGGGGTCTGCGGTTCGGGCGGATGCAACTGACGCGCGCAAGAGGTCGCCTCGTCGCGGAGATAGGCTACCCTTCTGTCGCGGGCACAAGCTGGCATTCGAGTGTGTCTCGTTTGCGTCCCATGTTCACGAGTTTCCGGGACTTTGATTGCGAGATGGCTATTTGGGACCCGCTGGCCTGGGGTTACTATTGGGGACGACTGGAGAACGTTTTGGATCGCAAAACGAGCATCTTCGGTGCATCAGAACGACGTTATTCGCCTCGCCTCCGTGACCGTGGGCGGCGGACGACTTAGTACTCGGCTACTTTCCACTGGCGATTGTACCTGTCACAAACAGGAATGGCTAGCGGGAGCACTTGGGTTCGGAAGAGATGGTGCATACAACAAGTCCCGGAACTGGCGGTGTTTGCAGCCTTCTCGACCAAGAATCGAGTTGTCTTGCGTTGCCTGGCGTTCTAGACTGAGTACTGTCCCCGCCCCGCCTGCGGTTGTTCTGCCAGGAGAAAGCTGGTGCGAACCTGCCCTCGTTATCATCAGCGGAGCCTGACGTCCGAAGAGACGCTCCGTGCGGCTTTTGAGTTCCGTAACGAAACGGCGCCGTACTTGATCTATGATGTCAACTACTGGCTATTCGGCGACTTGACGCAAAACATCCCCCCTGACTATTGCGACGCTGACCCGGCCAGCATGATCGCCTATCAGTCGCGGAAGATCAACCGGCACATGCAGGAGCACGACGACTGCTACATCCCCTTCCTCATGCCCTGGTATGGCACGGGGGTGCTCGCCTCGGGGTTCGGCGTACCGGTAAAGTTCCAGGATCGCATGGACCCGGCCGTCGACCTGCCAATCATCCAGAGGGTCGAGCAGATCCAGGACCTCCGCAAGCCGGACCCGGTGAAGGACGGTCTGATGCCCCGCGTGCTCCACACGATCCGCGCGATGCGAGCCACGACCGATCTGCCGGTCGGCGTAACCGACTGCCAGGGCCCACTGACGACCGCGCTGCAGATCGTAGGCTACGACAAGATGTGCTACTGGATGTATGACTACCCGGAAGCCATTCACCAGTTGATGCAGAGGGTGACCGATACGCTAATCGACTGGGTGCGGATTCAGAAGCACGCGGCCGCGCAGGAAACCTGCGACGACGCCTACGTGTTGGGCACCAAAATCCCCAGCGGGCTGGGCGGCGTGTGGATCTCCGACGACGACAGCACGCTGTTGGGCGCTGATTTGTACCGCGAGTTCGTCGTGCCCTACAACAGCCAGGTTCTCCAGGCATTCGGGGGCGGGGCGATCCACTACTGCGGTTGCTCCAATCAGCACATCGACAGTTTCCTGGTTACCGACGGCCTGCGAGCGATCCAGAACTTTAACCTCGACAACCTCGACGCCGCCGCCCGAGTGTACCACCCCTTGGCCGAAAAAGGGATCGCCTATATCGCTGGCGACTTCAACGTGGCCGACGAGCGCATCGACGCCTACTACGAGGCCCTCTTCCGCAAGCTCGGCACGCGAGGGCTGATTGTCGCGGCTTATGTTGCGCCGGCGATCAGCCTCGTCAAGGGCAAGTACGCCACGGCTCGGCGTGATCCCTGGGCAACGGGCCGGGCAATCGAAGCGGCAATCAGGAAGTGCAACCGGCCTCATGGCGTCGGGAGGTGTTGACATGGCCACCTCAACCGTTGCCTCCCTGCTTGCACCGTCGATCGCTCGCGACCAGATCCGGATGTCGCCGTGCGACCGGGAGGCATCGCCCAGGAAGAGGCCCAGCGGCACGGCTAACACAGGAGTGACCGAATGGATCGCTTAACCGGCCAGAGACAAATCGTAGCGGGCATCCTCGCAGTCGTACTGGCCACCGGCACAGCTCGGGCAGCAATCGATATCCGGGCGACGCCGGGTGGTTCGGGCACGCAGCAGTTGGCGGCCAAGGAAGTGGTTCGCTACCTGTACCTTCGCACGGGACTTCTGCCCGAGAAGATCGCCGAGCAGGGGACCATCGTCGTCGCGCGGAAGGACGCGGCGCTGTTGACCGATGCGGCGGTCCGCGCGGCGGCCTATGACTTGCAGCCGCAACAGTATGTGCTCAGGACCACTGCCGTTGAGGGAAAGAACACCTGGTGGATCATTGGCGGCGATGACCTCGGCACGCTTTACGGGGCCTATCGCTTTGCCGAAAAGCTCGGCGTACGGTTCTATCTGCACGGCGATGTGATCGCCGACGGGCGGCTCGCCAGGATTCCCGACATGGACGAGACCGGCAAGCCGCTGTTCGGCCTGCGCGGCGTCAATCCCTGGGGTTCCCATCCCTTCGGCTTTGACGCCTGGGGCACCGACGACTATAAGGCCATCTTCAACCAACTGGCCAAGATGCGGATGAACTTCCTCGGCATCCACTGTTATCCCGAAGGTGCTCCCTATGCCGAACCGACCGTCTGGCACGGCATGCCGGGCGATTTCGCTGCCCAGGGTCGGGTGAGGTTGAGCTACCCGCCGCACTATTACAACACGCTGGTCACGGGCGTTTGGGGACCGATGCTTCCCAAAAAGACCGGCGACTACAGCTTCGGCGGCGAGCTGCTTTTCGACCGCGACGACTGGGCCCCCGAGGTGATGTGCGACCACTGTCCCGTGCCGTCCACGCCCGAGGGCTGCAACGAGGTGTTCAACCGCATGGCCGCGCAGTTCCGCGCGGCGTTCGGCTTCGCGGGGCGTTTGGGTGTCAAGACTTGCATCGGCACCGAAGCCCCGTTGACCTTGCCCTGGGCCTTGCAGGAGCGGATCAAGGCCCAGGGAAAGGAGCCGCGAGACCCGGCCACGGTGCGCGAGATCTACGAGGGCACGTTCCGCAGGATCATGGCCAGCCATCCACTGGACTACTACTGGATCTGGACGCCGGAGGGCTGGACCTGGGGCGGCAACAAGCCCGAGCAGTACACAGCCATGGTGCGCGACCTGAAACTGGCCTACGAGGCGATGAAGAAGGTCGGTGCGCCGTTCCGTCTGGCGACCTGCGGCTGGGTGCTTGGTCCACAGTACGATCGGGCGGCGCTGGACGCCGACTTGCCCAAGGACGTGCCCGCCAGCGCGATCAGCCGCAACCTCGGATATACGGAGGTCGATCCGGCCTTTGGCCGCATCCAGGGGCGTGAGAAATGGGCCATTCCCTGGCTCGAAAGCGATGGAATCCACGGGTTGGCTGCCGTGCAACTGGTCGTGGGCCGCATGCGCCGCGATGCCGCCGAGGCTCTGGCTTACGGCTGCACGGGCCTGATGGGCCTGCACTGGCGCACCGACATCCTCGGGCCCAACGTCGCCGCGCTGGCCGAGGCGGGGTGGGACCAGGCGGGCTGGAACCCGTCGCCGGGCAAACTCCCGGCCGAGGCCGCGGCGCCGGCCGATGGCCCGCTCGGCGGCGTGACGGCCGCCTATCCGGGGCGGAAGATCAGCGGCGCCAAGGATGCCGTACCCTACCAGACCTGCCGCTACAACTTCGAGGGCTACGATCTGAAGGTGCCCATTGGTCGGTACCGGGTAACGCTTGGCTTCTGCGAACCGCATTTCGACAAGGCCGGCCAGCGGATCGGCGACTTCAAGCTGCAGGGCAAGACGGTCGTCGAGGGACTCGATATCTTCGCGCGGGTCGGCAAGTTTGCCGCACTCGGTCTGGTGTTCGACAATGTCGAGGTGACTGACGGCTGGCTACGGCTGCGGATCAAGGCCCGGAACTCGTGGCCCTGCATCTCGACCATCGCCATCGAGGGTGCCGGTTTTGTCCGCAAGATCAACTGCGGTGGGCCGGCCTACAGGGACTACGAGGCCGACATTGAGGTGGGCGAGAAGAAAGGCCGCTCGCTGCCGTGCGACGACTTCTATGCCGATTGGGCGGCGGCCAATTTCGGGCCGGAGGCATTTGCCGCGATCGGCCAACTCTTTGCGTCGATCGACGGCAAGGTGCCCATCAGCGTGGCAGGAGGTTGCCCCTCGGGATCGCTGGCCCCTGATGCCCGAGCGTGGGAGCAGTTGCGGGAGCAGTATGCCTTTGTCGATCAATTGGCCGCGATTCGCCCCCAGGTGAAGGGCCGTGGTAATCTCGATCGTTTCGATTACTGGCTGAACACTTTCCGCTACCATTGCCTTTTGGCAGAGATCCGCTGTGCGTTGGGCGTCTTCGAGACGGCGATGAAGCAGGCGGAAGCGGCGTCTGATCCCTCCGTGCGGCGAAAGCAGGCGGAATCGACCGCTCTACCGGCATACAAGGAAGTCGTGCGGCTCTACGGCGAAGCCTATCGCTCGCTGCTGGCGACGGTCAACACGCCCGGCGGGCTGGCCACCGTGGTTAACCTGGAGAACCACTCGCAGTTCTGGTCGGTCGCCATCGACAAGCCGGCGACACGTTTGACTGCGGCGCTGGGCGGCCCTCTTCCGTCCGACGCGGTTCCTCCGAAGCAGTACCAAGGCGCGCCGCGGCTTATCGTTCCCACCGTACGCACGCTGCTTGCGCGGGGTGAAGTCCTGCAGTTGAGAGTCATCGTTCTGGACAACCAGCCACCCCGGTCTGCCGCAGTTCTTTGGCGGCCCCTGGGTGCCGGTGAGTTCCGTGCGATCCGACTGAAACATGTCGCCCGCGCAGTCTACCAAGTTGAGTTGCCATTGCCAAGACAGGATTTCGAGTACCGCATCGAGGCGACGACGGCTGGTGGAGTAAAGTTGACCTGGCCGGCCACCGCACCGGAGATGAACCAGACGGTGTTGCTCTGGAAGGATTGAAGGGCCATGCCGCTGAGGCGGCCTGGATGGCCAATGACCGTCTCCCACGGCACTGAAACGATCGCCGGCCTCGCCGACATCAGTAATCGCGAAAGAACTACCTGTCTCCATGACAAGCAGGCTCGCATGCTGGTGAATCGTATCTCGGCAACTCAGTCGTTTCCTAGGAATCCCATTGAACCACCGAATTCTCGAAGTGATTGCGGTCTGCCCGGCGTGTCCGTCGCATCGAACTCGTCGGCCTGGGGAGCCCTGTCAGGAACTTGCGTTCGCCTCGTGCCAGCGAGGTCCCGGTACTCCACCATGGTCGTTATCTGGTCGTGGGCGTTTCGGACCTTGTCGATCTCGTATCGCGCACCATCCCCTCCCTCCTGCGCCTCAAGCCGCCAGATTCCAGTTGCACGGACCGACGATCGCCTCTACCAGCTTCTCCATGCGCCTCCTTTCCGCCGAGTCCCTTGTCTGAACGCCGATCGGCATGAGCGGGACGCCCTTTGTGTCGGCCCCGAGGAATACTTGGTTCTGATCTCCTGCTGTTCCGAGAGGGCATTGACCCCAGTACCAGGGCATGTGCGGCTTTTGGGCGGCAAACGATGCCCAAACCACCTTTGTGGAGCGACCGTCGAGCATCAAGATCAGCCGAGGGACTCGATTCTGGACCGGGAATCGGCACGCCAACTGCAAAGTCGCGAGCCGCTTTGCTAAAATGTGGGAATCCACCACTACCTGGAGCACACCATCATGTCGCGCATTTGTCTCGCCTTGCTATGTTTGGCGGGCCTCACCGCCGTCGCGGCCAACGAACCGGTCGAAAGCCCGAAGAAGCCGTCCGTCCTGATCGTCAACGGCATGAATGCCGGGCCGATGCGATATGGCGATTTCGATTATTTCCAGCGATTGAATCAACATGGATTCCAGATCGACAACCTCTTTCTCAACGAGCGACGGCTCGATTGGAATCTCATCAAGCAGTACAACTGCCTGGTGATTCTCGACCTGCCGCCCGAAAAGGAGAACCCCGCCGACCAGGGCGTGAGTTGGAACAAGGCTCCGCCGTACAAGAAGGAGTTGCTGCCGTTGCTCGACGCCTATCTGAAGCAGGGCGGCGGGATCTTCTTCATGCCGGCGCTGTGGGACTGGGGGTTCCAGAACAATTCCAAGTACGAGGAGTATCTGAAACGATGGGACGCTCTGCTGCCGTTCGAGTCGGTGCAAGATCCGGCTTCGCTGACCGTCCATCCGCGCAATAGGGTTCCGTTTGTTTACACACAAAAGATCGCCCCGTCGCCCGTGAGCGACGGCGTCAAAGGCATATGGTTTCCCGGCGGCGATTGGATGAGCTATTGGTCGCTGCCAGGGATGCCGCTCTTGGTCTCCAAGGACTGGATCGAGGTGGTGCGGGGCTCCGACACCAGTTTCACCAAGCATCCGACCTTTCAGAAGGTGGATGCCGTGGAGGAACGCTACTACAAGCTCCGAACGTTGCGGCCGGATCCTAAGACCCCGCCCACGCTCTACGCAATTCGTGAAATGCGCGAGGGACGCCTGGCGCTCTGCGCCATGCTCCCGCAATTCACGGTCCTTGCCGGAACCACGTGGATACACGACGGCGTAGTGCTGGACAAGGGCATCGGGGACCGTCCCAGCGATTTCGGAAGACTGTTCGAGAACACGCTCCGCTGGCTGGCCGAGCCGAGCCTCAAGAGCGGCTCGCTGGGCGGATATGTTCAGGATCCCAGACAATTGGTGCGGCCTAACCTGCGGAAGAAGCCGGACGAGTTCTTTTCGCAATTCAACAGTTACCAGAACCCCACCCCACCGGGCAACGTCTATCGCGGCCTGGTCGGCGCACGCACTACCTATTCCTCGGGCCGGGGGACCGTCGAGGAATATGCCAGGGCCGCCACGGACGCGGGGCTGGATTTTATCGTCTTCCTGGAGGAGTTCGGCAAGAAGGGCGGCCTGACCGAGGCCAAGTACCGCAACCTGGAGGCGGATTGCAAGAGACTTTCGACCGACAAGCTCCTGCTCCTGCCCGGGTTTTCCTTCCGGAACAACCTCGGCAACCACCAGTTCGTCTACGGCTTTGGTATCCTGTGGCCCAGCAACACCCAATTCGTCGGTCCCAACGGCGACGAGCTGCGCCACCAATGTTTCGACAAGGAAGGAAAGCTCGACTTCAACGACGAGGACGCTAAGAACTGGCTTTGGACCAGCGTCGACCAGCAGGGCCGCAACCTTGGCTACTACAACTTCGTCAACAGCCCGGCCGACACGATGCCGGTCCGCGATTTGCGGCTCTTCGGCATCCTCGGCGTGATGACCTACCTGGACGGCAAACTCGTGGAAGACCTGACGCCGCAGTACATCAGCTATGAGAAGTGGGGAAACCCGCCGGCGGCCTGCGCGGTGGAGATCGTCCATTCTCCCGCGGAACTTGTGCGGGCGGTCAAGGAGAAGCATTATCTGACCCACGTGGCCGCCAAAACACTTGCCGATTTGCCGACGGCAATGCAGTACAGCAATCATCATTGTAACGTCAACCCGTCGAGCGGCCCGCGGATCAAGTCCTGGGCCGGCTGGCAGCGGACATTTACCTATGCCGGAGAGCCGTTCGTGCCGGCGAACTACCGCATCCGGCCGTATTGCTGGGTCACCTCCGACGTCGGCTTGAAGGAGATCGTCGTCTATGATTACACGAAGCCTTATCGCCGTATCTTGCTCCACGGCGCCAAGGAGTTCAAGCGGATCTTCGAGTGGGCGTTTGACCGCCATCACGTGTTGACGCTGGAGGTGACCGATCTGGCCGGGAGTCGAGCGGTGAGCGCCGGCCTTGAGTGCGGGAGCGATGCGAATTTCTTTAGCAGTTGCGCCGACCGACAGAATGGTCAACTGTGGCATGGTCCGCTGACGATGAGCACCACTGCCAACAATTGTTCGCCGGGACTGAATCTGCCGCAGATATCGGTCGGCACCACGTGGGACGGCGGCCCGCCGCCGCCCGCCTCCACAGAATTCAACATTCATCCGGGCATCCGGATCAAGCCGAATCGGCACGAGGGGATCGTGTACTACAGTGGGGGCTATTTGATGGCCGGCGACATGTGGCCGACCTGCATAGACGACTGCGTGACGAACTTCGCGGTCCGCGGCGACGATATCTACGCGCCGGGCAAGACGAACTTCGCGGTCCGCGGCGAAGATATCTACGCGCCGGGCAAGGTGTGCAATGGCGGCTGCACCTTGGGACCCATGCATCCGAGCGAGTACATGACGTTTACTATCCGCCGCACGGGGTATTTGCAACGTCCGGGCGGCGTCAGCATCGAATGGCATCCCATGTGGCCGGAGCGGGTGGGCGGCAACCTGGCGCTGATCGAAGGCACCATGACCTTCAAGAAAGACACGCCCTTGGAAGACATGCACGTTCTCTCGGCGGTGATGCAGAACTATTCCAAGCAAAGTGGCAGTATCCCGCTCTTGGCCGTCCGCCGCAACGGCGAATTGCCGCTCCTCTGTGGCCCGCAGCAATCCTTCGTCACGCCCGACGTTGGCATTTCGCCAAGCTTGGGGCTCGGTCCGACCGGCAAGTATGCCATCGATCCCGGCGGATATTTTGCCGCTCTGCCCACCGGGGAAGGGATCCCCACGGTGCTGTTCAACACGGGAACGGATCCCCTGTTGTTTTCTCTTGTGAACGGCTCCGGGTTGGGTGGCGCCGACTTCACTTTTCCGGTGCAGGGCAAGACCTTCAAGGCCGGCGACTGCTTGAGCTGGCGATTCCTGGTGATCATGGACAATCTGGACCAGCCCGTCCACAATCTACACCGCGTCGAACGGCTCTGGGCTTATTACGGCCTCGATGGCAAGCACACCTGCGGGATCAAGGTGAAACGCGGCAAGCTAGTGTCGCATTTCGGACTGGTCGATATCGCGGCCGAGGGCGGCGTCTTGGAGTTTGAGGTGCCGAAGCCGGACTTTTTATTGGATTTGCCATTGGGCCTGCGTTTCATCGGCTTCAACCCGAACTGGGCGGTGGGACAACTCCAGGTCAGCGGCTATTCGATGGGCTACTACACCAACGGAGCCAACGTGTATCGCAACCTAGGGATCGACGATCGCAAGATGGCCTATCTGGCGGTTTATCCCGACAACGTGCCGCTGAGCCATTCGATCGTCGGCCATCCGGTGCAGTGCGACAACCCGCAACTGGTTATCGAATTCGCCCAATTGAACGCCAAGCCGACGGAATATCACGTGGCGGTGAACAACCCGACGGACGCGCCGATCAAGACGGTCTTGAAGAAGTGCATGGACCTGCCGGGTTTCGAGTTTGCCGACACGGCGGTGGATGTTCCGCCGGGCGGCT
>Ga0181517_10001953_pt1 | contig 21898 bp, 10 predicted proteins | sample PEATcosm2014_Bin_31_FD_119748 | JGI IMG/M metagenome (GOLD analysis project Ga0181517, IMG submission 119748) | Peatland microbial communities from MTU Mesocosm Facility, Houghton, MI, USA - PEATcosm2014_Bin01_30_metaG | ecosystem: Environmental > Terrestrial > Soil > Wetlands > Peat | place... | reverse complement strand
CGTGTCTCACTTTAGGGGCGCAGCACAACACGCTGGCCCCCAATCTGACGACAACCCAGCTCAATGGCCTCAGCGCCGCCGTCGTGAAAACGCTCGACGTCACGGCACTGACGACCAGCCAGGTCGCGGGATTAAGCGCGGGACAGATCGCCAATTTGACCACAACCCAGGTCGGCGCATTGTCGAATGGCGACATCAGCAGCCTGACCAAGGCCCAGGTCAGCGCGATGAGCGCCGCCGACGTTGCGACGTGGACGCCGCTGCAGGTCTCGTCGCTGACCAGCTCAGCGGTCAGCGGCCTGACGGCAAGCAACGCGCCGGGGCTGACCGCCGCCGACCTCACCGCGCTCAGCGGCAATATTGCCGCCATGTCTCCGGCGGCGACCGCCGCCATCAAGTCGACCCAGCTCTCTGGCGTCACGACGGCGCAGATCGCCGTCCTGACGACCAGCCAGGTCGCCGCACTGACGACGACGCAGATCACCGCTTTGTCGACCAGTCAGATCACGGCGATGACGACGCCGCAGCTCGGCGCGCTCACAGCGAGCCAGGGCGGCGCGCTGTCGACCACCGACCTTGCGGCGTTGGGCAGCGCCACCGCCAGCTTGTCGAGCGCCGCCGTCGGCGGCCTTAGCGGCAGCCAACTCGCCAGCTTATCAAACAGCCAGATCGCCGGCCTGACGACCGCCCAGATCGGCGCGATCGGCGCCGCCGCCTCCAGCCTGACGGCTGGCCAGATCAGCAGCCTGACCAATCCACAGATCGCCGCCTTGTCAAAAACCGCGGTCGCCGCCCTGTCGACCAGCCAGATCGGCGATCTCGCCGCCACCCAGATCGCCGCGATGACGGCGACCGACGTCGGCGCGATGACCGCGGCCCAAATCGGGTCGCTGAGCGCCGGCCAGGCGCAGGCGCTGACCAGCGCCGACCTGGCGGCGATCACCAAGACGCAAGCGACGGCGCTGACCAGCGTCGCGCTGGCGGCAATCGGCGCCAATATCGCCAGCCTGTCGATGGCCGCGATCAGCGGTCTCAGCGCCGGCCAGATTGGCAGTCTGTCGACCAGCCAAGTCGCCACCCTGTCGACCGGCCAGATCGGCGCGATCGGCGCCGCCGCCAGCGGCTTGACCGCCAACCAGATCGCTGCGCTGACCAATCCGCAGGTCGCGGCGCTGTCGAGCGCGGCGATCGGCGCCATGTCGGCGGCCCAGACGACCGATTTGAACGTCAGTCAGATCGGCGCGCTGACCAAAACTCAGACCGCCGCCCTGAGCGCCAACCAAATTGCGGCGTGGTCGTCTGCCCAGGTCGGCGCCTTGTCCAACGCCGCCGTCAGCGGCCTGACGGCGACCAACGCCGTCAGCCTAATGGCGACCGACCTCACGGCGCTTGGCGCCAACATCGCCGCGCTGAGCGCCACGGCGCTTGCGGCGGTCAAGACGACCGAGCTTACCGGCGTCACGACGGCGCAGATGAAGGCGCTGACCAATGGTCAAATCGGCGCGCTGACCACCGCGCAGGTTGGCGCCTTGTCGACCAGCCAGATCACAGCGTTGAGCGCCACTCAGCTTGGCGCGATCACCAAAACCCAGTCCGGCGCGCTGTCGAGCGCGACGCTCACGGCGCTCGGCGCCAATGTCGCCGCGCTCAGCGCCGCCGCTGTCAGCGGTCTCAGCGCCAGCCAGATTGGCAGTCTTTCGACCAGCCAGATCGCCAGCTTCAGCGCCGGCCAGATCGGCGCGATCGGCGCTGCCGCCTCCGGCTTGACCACAAGCCAGATTGGCGCGCTGACCAACCCCCAGGTCGCGGCGCTGTCGACCGCGGCGCTCAATGCCATGTCGGCGACCCAGTACGGCGCCTTCAGCGCCAGCCAGACGCAGGCGCTGACCGCCAGCCAGCTCAACGGGCTCAACGCCGCCGCCGGCGCCAATATCGCCGCGGCAAACCTGACGACCACCCAGCTTGGCGGCCTGACCGCGGCCGGCCTGACCGCGCTCGGGGCCAAGAACGTCGACCAGATGTCGGCAAGCCAGATCACGGCGATCGCCGCCACGGCGGTCTCCGGCCTGTCCAACACCGCCATCCAAGGGCTGAACACCAGCCAAGTGCAGGCGCTGACGACAAGCCAGATCGCCAAGCTCAGCGCCAGCCAGGTCGGCGCCATGAGCGCCAGCCAGACCAGCGCGCTCACTGCAACCCAGATCGGCGCATTGACCAGTACCCAGACCGCTGGCCTCAACGCCGCCGATATCGGCGCTTGGTCGACGACGCAGATTGCCGCCTTGAGCAAATCCGCCGTCGGCGGCCTCACCGCCACTGGCGCCGCTGGCCTCACCGCCGCCGACCTGACAGCGCTCGGGGCCAATATCGCCGCTCTGTCGACCAGCGCCTTGGCCGCCGTCAATCCGACCCAGCTCTCCGGCCTGACCACAACTCAGATCGGCGCGCTGACCAACAGCCAGATCGGCGCCATGACCACCAGCCAGATCGGCGCCTTGTCGAGCGGCCAGGCCGCCGCCCTGACGACCAGCCAGCTTGGCGTGATCACCAAGACCCAGGCCGGCGCGCTGTCCAGCGCCGCGCTGAGCAGCATTGGCGTCAAGCTCGCCAGCCTGTCGACCGCCGCCATCAGCGGCCTGACGACGACGCAGATCAGCGGCCTCGGCGCCAACCAGATCGCCGCCCTGACCACCGCCCAGATCGGCGCCCTCAGCGCCAGCCAGATCGGCGGCCTCGGCGCGACGCAGGCCCAAGGCCTGACGACGGCTCAGATCGCCGTGATCTCCAAGACGCAAGCGGCCGGGCTGTCCAATGGCGCGCTGTCGGCGCTGGGCAAGAATGTCACCGCATTGAGCACGGCGGCCATCGGCGCCCTCAGCGCCAGCCAGATCAGCGCCCTCGCGCCGGCGCAAACCACAGCGCTGTCGACGAGCCAGATCGGCGCGATCGGCGCTGGCGCCGCCGGCCTGACCGCCGGCCAGATCGGCGCGCTGACCAACCCTCAGGTCGCGGCGCTGTCGACGACCGCGCTCAATGTCATGTCGGCCTCCCAGATCGGCGATCTCGGCGCGTCCCAGGTCGCGGCGATGACGACGAGCCAGATCAACGGCCTCAGCGCAACCAACGTCGCCGCGCTCAACACCAGCAGCTTCACCGCCGCCGAGGTCGCCGGCCTCTCCGCCAACACCCTGGGCGAGCTGACCACGGCGCAATTTGCCGCCGGCGTCGCCGCCAACGTCGCCAACGTGGCGATCACCGCCATACCCGGGATCAGCGCCGCCGACATTACGGCGATGACCACAACCCAGGCCGGGCAGTTCACCGCGACACAAGTCGCGGCGATGAACGACAGCCAAAAGACCGCGCTGGTGGCCAATGAAAACAGCGGTCCGGCGCGGGCGCTGCTGGCCCAATACGGCAGCAACGGCACGATCGACTACAACGGCATGCTGGCGCTGCTGCAAAATGTCACCGCCGGCGGCATGACCGCCGACAAGATGGGCACGCTGCAGGCCGTCGCCACCCTGCTCAACATCACCGGCGGCGTCAGCACGTCAGCCTATGTGCAGCAGATCACCGACGACGTCATCCAGGGCAACAGCGCCAACGCCACCTGGACCGGCGGCGGATCGACGACAACGGCGCTCGGCAACCTCAGCGCCACGTCGACCGCGACGCAAGCGAGCGAGTTGGTCGGCAAGTGGTTCTTGGGCACTGATCTGCCGAACACCGACGACACGATGGACGGCCACACCCCCTCGAGCTACCCGACACAGTACGAGGCGACCACCCTGCCGCTCTATGGCGCGAGCGGCTCGCCGCAGGCGTGCGACGTCAATCAGGGCGAAGTCGGCGATTGCTACTTCCTTGCTTCGCTGGCCGAGGTCGCCCAGGAAGAGCCCAACACGATCAAAGACATGATCACCGACAACGGCAACGGCACCTATGCCGTCGAGTTCCAGATCAACGGCCAAGCCGACTACGTCACGGTCAACAACGAATTGCCGACCTTGACCAATCCAAACCAGGCCAATCCAAACGGCTCCGACTTGGCGTTCGCCAACGGCGACACCGCCTGGGCGCCGCTGATCGAAAAAGCCTTCGTCGAGCTCGACGAACAAAGCGGCGTCCAGCTTGGCGCCGGCTCGTTCGACCGCGCCAATGACAACTACGCCGGCATCAGCGGCGGCAGTGGCACCATCTTGACCGAACTCACCGGCAAGAATGTGATCGAAGACTGGCTGCCCAGCTACGCCACCAGCACCTATAGCGCGCTGCTCAGCTCGCTTTCCACTGACCTGGCCAGCGGCCAGGAGATCGACCTCGCCAATTTTGGCAATGGGGCCGGCAGTCTAATCGGCGGCCACATGTTCGAAGTCGAAAGCGTCGACGTCCAGGCCGGCACAATCACGCTGCACGATCCCTACGGCAGCGACACGCCGTCCTACGCCGCGGCGACCTTCACCGAAACCTTAGCCCAGCTGGCGCAAAGCAGCACCGCGCTGTTCGTTACCTCAGGCAAAAGCGCCTACGGCGTCGCCTAAGTGAGCTTAGGAGTCGTTTTCTGGTAGTCTTTCATTCGTACAACAAGAACCGCCTTTGCCACGGCGTTTGGGCGCATCAAAAGGTGGCTGCTCGCCGCGCTTGTCCGTCGGTAACGGGCTGTGCGCGGCTGCGGCGCCGCTTCGCGCTCTTGACTCGCCCTGCGCGCCGCGGCCTTAAGGCGGTGTCGGGACGAAGGGCGTCTCTTAGATATTCAGAGCCTGTGACGCGTCGAACAAAGGGATGAAGGCATGGCACTGAAATCCGCCTCGGCGGCGGATTGAGGCTTGACCACGGCGCTGATTATTGTCGGCAATCCAATTGCCTCGCGGTCAGTCTTGCGGCCGGATTGTCGGTTCACTCAGGTGCGCAGCCGCATGGGCAAAGGCCGCTTCGGCTTTGGTCGGCGACCGGGCTAGGGCCAGCAGAAGCGCGGCTTCGCCTACGGCATCCCGCGCGCCGTAGATGTGGTTCGTTCGCTCCCCCCCTCTGTCCGGTCCCGTCACGTCGACTCCGCCTCTCGCGCAAAGCGGGCTTCCGGCCAGCTTGGCGGGTTCCGTCCGTAGCGCAACGCGGCCCGCTCCGACGTCATCCTCTCGGCCGGGCTGAGCGTCTTGAGCGTCACCGGGGAGCCGGCGCTCGTCACTCGCTTTGTCGCCTTTGCCTTGACTTGCCTCTTGACTTGACTTGCCTCTTGATCAGCGACGATTGCCGCTGCCGCTTCGGCGCTCGGCTTCGTCAATTGCGAACTCTCACTCTCGCTCATGATCTCCCTCATCTTCGGTTCGGCCGCCAGACGTCGAGGGACGGTCGAACCGCCTATTCGCCGACGCTCGGCGTTTTCTCGATAGGTCCTCGCCGTCTTTCGTGATCGAGGCGTAACTGTTCCTCGGTCAGCAACGATTCGCGTACGAGCCGCGGTGGAAGAACGACATCTTTCTCGGCGAGGGCTTTCACAGTGCGCGAAACTGTGTAGCCATCGGCCAGGAGCTGCTCGAACCGACCGCGATTCGACTCAACGAAGGCCCGCCGCGGATCGATTCTATGATCTTCCGCCTCGGTAGGGAGCTTTCCCAAAGCGGTCATCGCGCGTTCGAGATCAAGCTGCGAAGCCTGCGCTTCCTTCCTCCTCGGTCTCTTGACCATAGCGGTAACCAAATTCGGTCGCGGGTCGCCATCAAGAATGCGTCGCTACCCGCCGTCGCCAAGCTCGCCGATCCGGCGTAGTGAGACCTAATCGGTCTAAGCGAGAAGGCCAGACGCCCGCGTTGGGCCGGCCAGAATCTGCTGAAACGCCGCGCCCGCCACCGCCAGCCGCCGCCGCGATCACCGCGACGCCGACGATCGCGACCGGCGCCAGGACGCCCCCGCCGCCGATCGTCGCCGCGCCGACGGAGTCGTCCCCCGTGTTGGCGGCCCTGTCGACACCGCGCTCTGCGCTCCTATCAAGCGACGCTTGGTCCGCCCTCTCTCCGCGTGATCAGATCTACTCTGTGCTTGCGTTTGTGTCGTCGCGCGATGGTTTGAGCGCCGATGCTGCTGCGTGCCTGACCTTGATGTCGCCGTCAGCTCGCGCAATTGGCGTACGCGCAGTCGATCTCGGCGCAAGCCAGCATCGCGTCGAGGATCCGGAAGTCGCACGCTTGCTGTCTGCCCCAAAAACTGAAGCCGTCGGTGGCGGAGCTGGAGATGTTTCAGCGCGCAGGCGCCGTGAAAATCGTGGCGGACATGAGGGAGGAGCTCAAAGAACGCAAAGAAAGAGCATCTGGCCCGTAAGCTGCCGGCGCCTTGCATGTTCGTTTTGGCGCGAATCTGAGAAGATTGCGAGCTGACGCTCGGGGGATGGCCATCCCCCGAGCGTCGGGCAGGCGGGACCGTGTGCCCCTTGGCTTGGAACCGTGGGTGAGCTCATCCCTTTACGATTCGCTTCCAGATTGGCAGTGCCCCTTCGTCGCCGCGGATAGAACAACATAACCGTCTCGTACATTTTGGCGTCCGCTGTTCGGTCCGAGTGCAGAGACAACTGCTGCGAGAAAGCCCGTTCGTACGCGAAGCAATCGCGCTTCTCCTCGCGGCCAGATTCAGATGTGAAGCCACTTTCACCTCTCTTGTCGTTTAGCGCGGGGCTCGAACGCCGGTCAGCGCGCTGGCGCCGTGACGATACGGCGACCAGCCGAGTCATCAAGTGGCGCCGCGCATAACACTGCCGCGGGGAGCGCCTGGTCCAATGGAAACGCTCGCGCTGAGGCCTCCAGCGATCGGCAGCGGCCGCGGCGGTACATCCGCGCTCGCGGCGCTGCTCGATCGGGATCACGCGCCCGGACAGGGCGGCGCGCATTGCAGCCGGCGCGCCCGCCCCAGGCGACGCCGGCCCCGACGCAAACGCACTCCCGCGTTCGCGACGAATCAGCCTTGCCCAGTGTCGGCTAAACACGTTACCAGTGCGTGAATGAGCTTCAGCGGCGTCGCGTTTTCGCTTTGGCCTACCGGCGCGCTGCGAGATCGCGAGGGCGTCGGCGGAGACGTCGTGACCGCAGAGCTGCGTTGAGAACAAGGTTGGCTCGCCCGCGAGATGGCTGCGCCGACGGGGAAAGTCGGACGCCCTTCTTTATGGCCCGCGCGGTGGGGGTCGTGACGCGTCGGCACAGATCGCCCTCGCCGCGGGCTGGCTTGACGATCGAGAGGGGGTGGAACGCGCTCGTCCGCCGACGCCGAATTGGAGAGTCCGTCGGCGGTCGCGCCTGTGATGCCGCCATCGTTGAGGAACGCGCTCAGCCGCGACGTCGGTTGGCGTCGAAACTCTCGACGCAGAACGAAACGGATTGAACCAATTCTAAGCCTCGTGCGCCTGATGCGTTAACCGCGCGCAACGAGAGTCGTTTGAATGGCGGCCGAGTTACTTTTTCATTTGCGCCGGCGGCGTAGCGTGGTTTGCTCCATGGCTTGGAAGTCTTGTATGGCCCCCGTTATCCGCACGCAGGCCGAGGTCCTACGCTGGATCGCCGTTCAGACCGCTTACACGGCGGCTTTCATCCTGCCGACGACGGCGGCGGCGTGCCTGTGGCTGTACGGCGGCGATCTGTCGCGCGCGGTCGGCGGTTGGCAGGCGATGCAGTTTTGCCTCGGTTTGGCGTTCTTGGAGACCCTGGCGTTCACGCCGCTCGTCGCGATCCGCTCGGTGGAGACGCTGCGTCGGCTCAATCTCGCGCGAGACGAACTTGATCGGCTCACTGGCGTCGATCCGCTGACCGGCTTGCTCAATCGCCGCGGGTTTGAAAAGGCGGCGGCAGATTTGGCGGCCGCGCCCGAGGCGCGCGGCGCCCCCGTCGCGGCGCTAGTCTGCGACGTCGACGAGTTCAAGCAGATCAACGACTGCTTCGGCCATGATTTCGGCGACGCCGGGCTGCGACGCCTCGCCTACATCGTGCGCGCCGCCGCGGGCGAGCGCGGCTTTGCGCTCGGCCGACACGGCGGCGACGAATTTGTCGTGCTGATGGTCGGCGTCGAGAGGTCCGAAGCGGTCGCTTTCGCCGAAGACCTTCGCGCCGCCATGGCGACGCAGCCGGTGGAAGCGAATGGCGCTCGCGCTTTGCTCACTGTCAGCGTCGGTCTGGCGGCGACCGCGCGCTGGGAAGGCGACGTCACACGCTTGGTCGGGGCGGCCGACGCGGCGCTCCTTCAAGCCAAGCGCGACGGACGCAACCGCGTCGTCATCGCTCGCGAGTCACTGCGCGCCGCAGCCTGAAACGACCGCAGCTCCGCCTTGCGTCCAACCCGGCCGTTCAGCCGATGGTCGCTGCGCCTCTGAAGCGGTCGTTGCGGCCAATTCCGGCGCCGAAACACATAAAGGGCGTCAATCGACGAGGGCTCCCACCGCCGATCGGCGTTGAAAGTCCCTGATCAGGCATCCGCCAGAGGATCTGTAAGGCGCAGCCGATTCACAAGCGTTTCCAAATTACGGAATTCCGGATCGCGAGAGCGTCGTCGAAGGCGGAGAAGGTTTTGAAACTTGACCGCGACGCCGCCAGCGAAATGACGAACCACGCGAGCCCGTCTTTGTCCAACGATCACCGGCGAACCGATAGGGGGCGCGATCGCAACGTTCATCGCTGCGCCCTCGCTCGAGAGGTCGATCAATGTCGCGACGTGTTCCTCGCCATCCGGCGTCGTGACAACGATTTGTCCATCGTCGGCTTCGATGCGCTCCTGCCGACGATTGTCCGGCGCGCCAAACACGTCATGTTGGACAAGCCAGGCGATGCGGACGGCGAGCTTTTCGATTTTGCGCGGCGGCGCGGCGATCTTGAATGCGAAGCCATTCTGCAACTGCCGCGCGATCTCGCCCTCCATACGGCCTAGCTGGTTGATATAGGCGACGACGTGATCGCCGATCTGTCCGCGATCGCCGCATTCCACAGCTACGCCGCACGACGCCAAATCGATTGTCGTGCAAGCGTGCTCAAAGCGGTTTGCGAGCATGTAACGGCCTGGCAGCCTCAGTTTGGCGCGTTCCTGCTGGCGGCGCCCTTCGAATGTTACTCCCAACGCCATAGAGTCGATTCGCACGTTCGCAATCTCCCGCGATCGCATGCAAAGGGCATGGGCCGAGGCCGTGGCGGATCATCGATCAGGCTGATTAATCGAATATCCTCTGAGCGCTTTTGTGTTGGGGGCATGGTTGCCCAATCGCCAACGCCGGCCTCCGAGCCGACCAATTCGTCAACCCAAATTGGCGTCCGTCCCGCGCGTCGTCAGCGGCGGCCGCCCGGCCCTGGCGATCTTGCGCAGTCATAGAGACGTTCGCATTCGTTTCGTCGGCGGACCAAAATCGTTGGGGTTTGCCGCTTGGCTGTCACCGCCAGGCCTTCGCGTTCGGCTTTGGTTGGCGAGCGCCCAAAATTGGCGTTCAGCCGATGGTCGCTGCGGCGCCTATGTCAACGTCGAGGCGTCGGGTGGGCTCGGTCACTGTGCAGGAAACCCGCGTAGCCGCCCTCGCGCCCGAACCGCTCGGAAGCAGCAGATTGGCGATCCGACCGGGAACGCCGCATCGTCTGGTCTTCCCGGTTCTTGCCGGGTCTGCGGAGCGGCGCCCATAGCGACGCGGCTCAAGCCAGCATCGTCAGAGCCTTAGCGCACCGATCGGCGGTCAAACCGGCCGCCTCACGATAGGACGCGCCGGCCGTCGCTCGGCGATCGCTTTGTCCGGCCTTGCCGCCCGGCGCTTGGAGGAGCGGCGCGGTGAGCCTCGGCGCTTTGGCGTGGCGGCGGACGGTTGCAGCGTCTTGACCCCGTCGTTCACAACGAATGCAATAGATCGGACGCCGAGCGGCGTCGCGAGCTGATTCGAAATCGCCGGTCACGCTTTGCCTCTCCGTCCCTTGGAGAGAGCGAACGCGAAATCCGAGGGGTGGACGAAAGACGCCATGTCGGGGTCCCCAACGGAAGTCCTCACAACGCCGCATATCGACGACTTGGGCCTCGAGCGGATCGTCAACCGCATCGGACTGTCGATTGGCCGGCTGCCAAACGGCGCAGTCTTTTCTCTCGAACACGCCGAAGGCGCTCGCCGGATCGTCATCAACCAAGCGTTCGCTTCGCCGATCGCCGGCGGGATGGGGCGCATTCTTCTTCGCATCGGCGGCGCGGATCCGGCGATCCTGGCCTGCGCCGGCGCCGAGGCGTCGGGCCAAATCGGCGTCGCCGACGACCGCTTCGTCTGGGAGGGAGAAGAGCGCGGCGTCCTCTGCCGGGTCGCGCTTTGGCTCGCGCCGGAGGTGAACATCTGGCTATGGCGGCTTGCGGTCGTGAATCGGCGCGAAACGGGGCTGCCCTGCGACGCTTTGTTCATTCAGGATCTCGGCCTTGCCGATCCGGGTTTCCTGATGAGCAACGAAGCCTATGCGTGTCAGTATCTCGATCATCACGTTGCGCGCCATCGGCGCGCCGATTCGGTCGTGATGAGCCGACAGAATCTCGCTCAAGGCGGCGCGCATCCCTGGGCGGCGCACGGCTGTCTCGAGGGCGCGGCCGGGTTCGCCACCGATCTGCGCGAGCTGATCGGTCCCGCCTACCGCGACGCCGACGGGTTCGCACTGGCTTTCGGCGCGCAACTTTCCTCGCGGCCCCTGCAGTATGAGACCGGCTGCGCGGCGCTGCAGTCGAAACCCGTGATCCTTGCGCCGGGATCGGCGACGAGCTGGACTTTCTTTGGCGCCTATCAAGCCGATCATCCAGCGCCCTCGTGCGACGGCGACCTCACGCTCGTCGACGAGGTCGAACGGATCTCCGCAAGCTGGCGGGAGCGCGAGGTCGTCCTCGCCGCGCCGACGCGCACTCTCGTCCATCAAGCGCCGGTCGCCGTCGCCGATCCGTTGGACGATCGCGCGGTCAGCGCGCGCTATCGCCGCCGCGCGCATATTGAGCGGCGCGACGGCGAGACGCTGTCGTTCTTCACCCCGGCGGGCGGCCACAGCCGCCACGTCGTGTTGCGCGACAAGGAGAGGCTGATCGCGCGTCGCCATGGCGCGATGCTGCGCAGCGGCGCGGAGATGGCGCCGACCGAGGACACCTTATGCGCCACCACCTGGATGCACGGCGTCTTCGCCGCCCAGCTGACGATCGGCAACACGACGTTCCACAAGCTCTTTTCCGTCTCGCGCGATCCCTACAACATCGTGCGCGGGAGCGGCCTCAGAATCCTCGTCGATTGGGGTAGCGGATGGCGGCAACTCGCCGTGCCGTCGGCCTTCGAAATGGGCCTATGCGACTGCCGCTGGCTCTATCGATTGGGAAACCGAACCATAACCGTGTCGGCGCGCGTTTCGAGCCGGGAGCCCGCCTTGCAGTGGCGCGTCGTCGCCGAAGGCGGCCAATGCCGCTTCCTCGTCTTCGGCTGCCTGGTCCTTGGCGAACATGAATACGCCAACCGCGGCCGCGTCGAGATCGACGCGCATAAGAAGCAATTCGTCTTTCGCCCCGATCCCGATGACTTGTGGGGAAAACGATACCCGCGCGCCTCTTACCGACTGGTGACGAGCACGCCCAAGGCGGTCGAAGCGATCGGCGGCGACGAGTTGCTCTATCTCGACGGCGAGCGGCGCGGCGGCGGCTACGTCGTCATCCGCACCCGGCCGACGCGTTCGCTTGCATTCGCGGTCGTCGGGTCTCTGACCGACGAGAAGCGAGCGGAGGCGCTCGCGGCCAAATACGCCGATGGCGTCGACGACAGCGTCCTGTCGGCCCAATCGACGCGCGCGTGGCGGCGGATCAGCCGCGGCGTTCGGCTGCTGGGCGCCGATCCCGAGGCCAAGGCCGTCGACGCGACGCTCCCCTGGTTTGTCCATGACGCGATGATTCATCTCACCGCGCCGCACGGCCTCGAGCAATATTCGGTCGCCGCCTGGGGCACGCGCGACGTTTGCCAGGGTCCGCTGGAACTGCTGCTGTCGCTCGAACACGACGAGCCGGCCAAGGCGATCTTGCGCGTCGTCTTCGCCCAGCAGTACGAGAAACGGGGCGACTGGCCGCAATGGTTCATGCTCGAGCCCTATTCGGCGATCCAAGACAAGGCGGCGCACGGGGACATCGTCGTCTGGCCGCTCAAAGCGTTGTGCGACTATGTCGAGGCGACCGGCGACTTCGCGTTCCTTGACGAACCGATCGTGTGGCGGCGCGACGACAATTTTCAAACGACCGCTCACGCCGACTCGGTCGCCGCCCATGTCGCCAGACTGGTCGCAACCGTCCGCGAGCGGTTCATCCCCGGCACCCATCTCCTCCGTTACGGCAACGGCGACTGGAACGATTCGCTTCAACCCGTCGATCCGGCCAAGCGCGACTGGATGACCAGCAGCTGGACCGTCGCGCTCCTCTACCAGCAGCTGCGCCGTTATGCTGAAGTGTTGCGCGCGGCCGGCCGCTCGGCCGCCGCCAAAGACCTTGGCGCGCTCGCCGCGGCGATGAAGAAGGACTTCACACGCTTTCTTGTCCGCGACGGCGTCGTCGCCGGCTACGCCGAGTTCAGCCGCAACGGCGGGCCGCCAGAATTGCTTCTTCATCCCAGCGACCGAACCACCGGCGTCTCTTTTTCCTTGATTGCCTTGACCCAGGCGATCGTCGGCGGGCTGCTCACGGCGGCGCAGGCGCGCCGCAGCGCGAATCTGATCGCCAAACATCTCCTGCTTCCTGACGGCGCCCACCTGATGGACAAACCGCTCGCCTATCGCGGCGGCTCGGAGACGATCTTCCGCCGCGGCGAGTCGGCCGCGTTCTTCGGCCGTGAGATCGGGCTGATGTACGTCCATGCGCATCTGCGCTACGCCGAAGCGATGAGCGTTCTCGGCGACCGGCAGGGATTGTGGGACGCTCTCGTCGTCGCCAATCCGATCGCCGTCGGCGAGCGTTTGCGCCAGGCGACGCTGCGGCAACGCAACGCCTATTTCAGCAGCAGCGACGCGGCGTTCCGCGATCGCTACGAGGCCTACGCCGAGTGGGAGCGGGTCAAGGCGGGCGAGGTGGCGGTTGAGGGCGGCTGGCGCATCTATTCCAGCGGCCCCGGGATTTACGTGGCGCTGGTCATCCAGCGCGTGTTTGGCGTGAGGCGGCGCTTCGGCAAGCGGCTGGGCAAACGGATCCTGCCGGCCAAGCAGAAACGCCTGCGGCTCGCCGGCGTCCCGCCGGCCCGCTGACGCCCCGCGCCCCGCCGCTATCGCGTGGAATCCGCTGCTGCGTCGCGCGGAGCGAGAGAATCGGCCGCAATCGACGGCTTGAAGCGAGGCCCCTGCGGATCCAGCACGAGGTTGACGATTCGCGGGAAGCGTCCGTGCCCGTTCGGCAGCGGTCCGATGTAGATGACGCCGACCTCCGCCATATGTTGCTCGAACGCCGCCGCCACGCGTTGCGCCACGTCAGGATCGAGCGATGCGAGCGCTCGGTTCAGCACGACCCAACGCGGTTTCTGCAGGAGGATGCGGGCCACCGCCATGAACTGCTTGTCGTTGTCGCTCAAGCGCCGATCCCATCGCTCGTTCTCGTCGAGCCTGGGCGCGAGGTGGTCGAGACCGACGACGGCGAACGCATCGCGGATGCGCGCGTCGTCGAAGGTTTGTGGCGGATGGGGATAGGCGAGCGCCTCGCGCAGCGTCCCGGGCGGCACGTAGCCTGGCGTCGCCATGAAGACCATCGACTGGCGATGCGGACGCGCGACGCGGCCGCCGCCCCAGGGCCAAAGTCCGGCGATCGCCTGGAACAGCGCGCGTTCGGCGTTCCGATCGCCGGTGATGAGCACGCGATCGCCCGGTTTGACCTCCAGATGGGGTTCACTCAAGGTGACGCGCCCGTCGGGCGTCGCGATCCACAGTTCGTCGATGACGATCGATTCCTCGTGCCGCCCGTCCAGCGCGATCTCGCTTTGACCTTCGCCGACCTTTTCGATCGTCACCAGCATCTTGCGGAAGCTCGCGACGCGAAGGAGCGTCGCCCGCCAGTCGGCGATGCTGGAGAAATTGTTGGCGAACCATCCCAGCGCCTGCTGCACCTGGTTGAAGGCGCCGACGGCCATCATCAATTTGCCGAAGGTCATGGCGCCGAAGAAATACGAGGGCGCGGCGATAAGGATCGGCGCGACGATCGCCAGCCAACCGAAACCCGCCGTCACGCTCGTCAGCCAGGTCGTCGCGACGATGATCTGCTCGAAGACTTCGATGATGCCGCGAAGGATCCAATCGAGATGCTCCTTCTCGTCGGCTTCCCCGCCGTCGAGGGAGACGCCTTCGATCTCCTCGTTCACCCGCACCAGCGCGAAGCGAAACTGCGCCTCCCGCGCGTAGCGCTCCGCGTTCAAGTGGATCAGCGGACGGCCGACGCGCCAACTCAACAGCGATGCGAATGCGGAATAGATGAGCGCGCACCACACCATGTAACCCGGCAACACAAAACCGCGCCCGGCGATCGAGACGACCATGTTGTCGGACAGAATCCACAGCACGCCGACGAAGCTCAATAGCAGCAGGCTGGACTGCAGCAGGCCGATGCCGAGATCCGTCGACAGTTCGGTCAGGTGCCTGGCGTCCTCATGGATGCGCTGGTCGGGGTTTTCGCCGATTTCGCCGATCTGAGAGAGGCGGACGGCTCTCAGCGGCGCGAGCCACTCGGCGGCCAGATCTTCGACCAGCCCCTTGCGCAAGATGAGCTTCGACTTGAGGTTGAGCCACGCTTGCGCGACATTGAGGACCAGCAGCGCGCACGCCAGCTCGGCGAAGACGCCGAGCTGGACGATGAAGGCGGAAACGTCCTTGCGCGACAGCGCGTCGTAGAACGGCTGGTTCCAGGCGTTGAGCAGGATCTGCGCAAATGCGCTCGCCCCGACCACCGCGACCAGGGCGATGAGCAACGCGACGACCTTGGCGCGCTGGCGCGACGCCCAAAGCGCCGACGTCATACCGGTCAACTGCGAGACGAGGCTGTCTTCGCGCGGCTGGTCGGCGTTTCCCGCGTTGGGCGTCGCTATTCCGGTCCTCGCCATTGCGTCGCATCCCTTCGCGTCGCGCTCGGGGCCGCCTCCTTGGGCCGGCCGCTGGACATGATCCAGGGCGGACGGCGCCGCGGGGTCGAGGTCGATGTCATTATCCGATTTGGCGACCAAGACAAACGACGGCGGGGCCGATTGCGCGAGCGCCGCGACGAATCGACGCCTTTGTCGCAGCGACGATCCGTCGCGAGCGGCGAGGCGGGCGAAAGGGGCCGGCGCAGTCGACCGCTTGGGCGGGCCGCCGAAAGGCCGCGCTTGTCCGCGCCGCGTCTCGGACCTACGCTCGGCGCCGGAAGCTTAAGATGAAAGTCCCGCCCAAGCGCCTATGGCGAGCGGCCGCAAGCAGCGGCGAGCCTGAGCGCGCCGTCGACGACAGCTACGCCACCGCGTGGAGGGCGGAGACGGCCGAAGGGCCGTGGTTCGAGATCGATCTCGGCGCGGTCGCGACGCTCGGCGGGCTCGAAGTCTATTGGGGCGAGAGCGCGTCGGCGAACTATCGCGTCGCTTCGTCGCTCGACGGCGAGGCGTGGTCCGAGATTTGCCGCACGCGCCATGGCGAGGGGGGGCAGGACGTATTCGCTTTCCCCCCGGTCGCGACGCGGTTCGTTCGCTGGCGGAGCGAGGACCCACCGACCGAGCGCGGGCCGGAGATCGTCGAAATCAACCTCTACGCTCCCGAGGACGCCGCCTCGGTGCGCGAAGCGGGTCGGCTCGCCGCGCTCGGCCACGCCGCGGTGACGATTCCCGAAGGCGAGAGCATAACGGTCGACTTCGGCGCCTTGCGCTCGCCGCTCGGGGCGCTGATCGACTGGGGGGAGGCTTACGGAACCTTATTCTCGACCCATCTCTCCGACGACGGCGAGACCTTTCGCGAGATGGGCCGCATCGAGACCGGCGACGGAGGAACGGACAGCTTCTGGTGGCGCTCGACGAGGAGCCGCTATTTTCGCCTGACCGTGCATAGAGCGAGCGCGCCCGGCGGCGCCGTCGTCAACGAGCTCAAGCTGCGCATCCTCAACAAGGATCGCATGCCGATCGGGCAATTGGAGCGGGCGGCGCAATCGGGGCGCGGCGAGCTCTATCCGCAATCGTTGCTGGGCCGCCAAGTCTATTGGACGGCGTTGGGCGAATTCGATCAGGGCGAGCAGGCGCTGTTCGACGAATATGGCGATCTCGAGCCGCGACGGGGCTCGCCCCAGATCACGCCGCTCATTCGGCTCGACGGCGCGCTTCATGGCGCGCCGGGTTACGTGAGCGTCGGCCACGCGCTCGCCGAGGGCGCGTTGCCGATTGCGAGCGTCGTCTGGTCGGCGCAAGACATCGAGCTGCGCACGACGGCGTTCGCATATTCCGGTCAGGCGCTGGCCGAGCACCGCCTCGTCAACCGCAGCGGCGGCGCGCGGCAAGGGGCGCTCGTTCTCGCCGTGCGCCCGGTCCAGATCAACCCCTATTGGCAGCACGGCGGCCACGCGCCGATCGAAGCGATCGCGGTCGACGGCGACCGGGTATGGGTCGGCGATCGACTCTACGCCGCGTTTTCGCGTGCGCCCGATGCAGCGGCGGTCGCTGATTTCGACGACGGCGACGTCGTCAGGCTGATCGACGCCGGGCCGCGCCAAACCACTGGCGGCGTCCACTCGGCGTCCGGGCTCGCCAGCGCCGCCTGCGAATTCGCGTTCGCGCTTCGACCCGGTGAAAGCATGTCGGTTTGCGTTTCCGCGCCGATGCGCGACGACGTCGCTGCGCGCGCCGACGTCGCCTTCGACGTCGTGCGCGACGGCGTTGGCCGCGCCTGGCGGGAAAAGCTCGGCCCGCGCCGGATCGTCGTTGGCGACCGGGAGGTCAGCGACACATTGGAAGCGCAGATCGCGCTGATCTTGGTCAACGCCACCCGCTTCGCCTTCAAGCCGGGCCCGCGCAACTACGACCGCACCTGGATCCGCGACGGCGCCGCGCAGGCGCTCGCCTTGTTGTGGGCTGGCCTGATCGACGAGGCCAAGCGTTACGTCCTCTGGTACGCCGAGCGCGTTTATGAGAGCGGCCTGGTTCCGCCGATCCTCAATGTCGACGGCACGGTCAACCGCGGCTATGGCGGCGACATCGAATTCGACGCGCAGGGCGAGTTCGTCGGAATCGCCGCCGAGGTCTACCGCGTCGCCAAGGATCGCGCGTTTCTTAGCGCTGTTTTCGAACCCGTCGTCCGCGCGACGCGGTTCATCGAGGCGCTGTGCGCGCGAACGGAAGCGCTGCATGGCGCGGAAACCCGCTTCCACGGCCTCCTCGCGCCATCGATCAGCCACGAGGGCTACAGCAAGCCGTCCTACAGCTACTGGGACGACTATTTCGCTTTGAGCGCCTGGCGCAATTGCGAATACCTCGCGCTCGAGATCGGCGACGACGCGGTCGCCGCTCGCGCGAAGGCGCAAGGCGAGGCGTTCGCCGCTCGACTGACGCGCTCGATCCGCATGAGCGCAGCGCATATGGAGACGGACGTGATCCCCGGATCGGCCGATCGCGAGGACATTGACCCGACCTCGACTTCGATCGCCTTCGAGCCGTGCCGGGTCGAAGACGCCCTTCCGGCGGAACTGATCGCGCCGACCTACGATCGCGCCGCTGAGCGCCTTGCGGCGATCTCCGCGCCTGGATTTACGGGAAACTACTCGCCGTACGAGCTGCGCAACATCAACGCTTTTATCGCTTTGGGGCGGAACGAAGACGCCTTTCGGCTGTTGGCGAAAATGCTGGAATCGCGCCGGCCGCAGGGCTGGCGGGTCTGGGCTGAGGTCGTTTGGGGCGACATGCGGGCGCCGGACTATATCGGCGACATGCCGCACACCTGGATCGCGGCGGAATTCGCCACCGCCATTCGCAGAATGCTGGCGCGTGAAAACGGCCGCACGCTCGAGCTGTTCAGAGGCGCGCCGGACGGGTGGTGGGAGAACGGCGGGGTCACGCTCAGCGACTTGCCGACCGCCTTTGGCGTCTTGAACTTAAGGGCGCGCCGCGATCGATCGCGAGCCACGGTCGATCTCGCGCTGTCGGGCCCGGGGCCCGAGCGGATCACGATGCGCTATCCCGGCGCCAGGCGGGCCCGCGCCGACGACAGACCGTGCGAGATCGCGGGCGAGGTGATCATGGCGGCGACCTTCAGTCGGCTTGTCATCGACCTCTGACGGCTCGGCGGACGTATCAAGGCTCGGCGTCGTCAAGGCGTCGATCCAAAAACGAACGCCGACCCGTGGCGTCGAACCCGCTCAGCCATGGCTTGAGCGCGCGGGCGGTTACGCTTCATCCACCATGCGCGACGACATCGCCGGCCGCCCCGCGGATCGATCGAACTTGACGCAAATTGCCAAGCAAATTGGCAACGCCTGTCGTGAGAAATTGCCGGCATTGGACTGAAGCGGGGCGTCGACTTGAGAGGGGGCGCGGCAATGACCAATCAACGCTTGGCTGAGACCTATCTGGCGCGGGCGCGGGAATTGGAAGACTGCGCCAAGCAGGTGGAACAAAATCCGCCGTCGATCCGGACGTCGCCGCGTTGGCGCGATATCGCGTTTCTGCGTCGCGAAGCGGCGTGGTGGCGCGCCCATGCCCAAGCGCTCGTTGAAGCGGCGTGAGCGACGAATGGGCCAAGTTGCGCTGGGGAAGGGCGCGGCTTGCAGGGGAAGCGGCGCCGCCTGTCGACCCCGCTCGTTCCAACATCGAAAGAGCCTGAGTGCGCCGAACGGCGTTCGAATCGCCCGCTTGACGCCGCGGGGACGGTGTCGTTATGGCGGCGGCCACGCCGAGCGGCGAGCGCTTAGCGAGCGCGGAAGCTTCGAATGCGCGGTCGTGCGAGGGCGCCGCGGTCAGCGCGTTTCGGGCCCAAACTCAGTTGGGATACGTCAAAGGGGCGCGCCGTAGGCGCCGGGCGTCTCGACGTCGTCGACGCTCTCGCCCGATCAATCCGGGTCGAAGGCGACCGCTATGCCGCCGGCGAATTGACGGGTGACGTGCGCGCGCCGCTTTCCGACGGTCACCGCCGCGCCAAGAGCGGGCGCGACGTCGACTTCAAGCGCCGCGCTGCTGCTCGAAACTTCGATCAAAGCCGCTTCGAACGCGCGCCCGTCCGATAGCTGCAAGGTCGTGCGTTCTTGATCGAGACCGACGCGTGCGTAGCCGCGCCGCTCGGGCGCCTCTCCGGCTTGGCGCCGCATGAGCCACTCAATTCTCGCCGAAAGCTTGTGCAGCTCGTTCGGAGAGCCCCGCAAGTCGACGGCGAATCCGTCGCTTGAGCGTCGCACGATCACGCCCTCGATCCATCCGAGGTCTTTCACGTAGACCACCACGCGTTCGCCTAGATCTCCCGCCAACGGGACCAGAATCGCGACGCCGACCGGGGAGACGTCGATGATCCGGCAATCGAACGCCTGCCCGTCGGCGAGCAGGTAACGACCAGGCGGCGAGATTGCCGCTCGGTAGTCGCCGCGATGTTCCGATGCGGACGCGTTTTGCGACATGATCCCAAGCCGTCCGGCCCAAATTGCGAAGACGGCCGATATCCGAGCGATGCGCCGACGACGTCGCTGATTTTGGCGAGCGCGGATGCGACGGCGGTCGCAGCAAGTCCGACGGCTCAAGCGAGCGGTCGCGTCCGCCCGGACCAGCCCATTCGGATCGTCCCGCAGGGTCGCCAGGAAATGCTAACGAGACGTTTTCGCCTGAACGGGGCGCGCCGGCGCAGTCACGATTTCCGTCACAAAGAAAGTTACAGCGTAACGCCTGGTCGGCAAGACCCGAGGTGGTGGGCGAATGTCCTCGCTGCGGCGCGGGCTTGCGAAAATTCCTCCAAAGTCGCAGCTAGGGCGCGAGGCGAGGGCGTTGTGGAGAATGTCGGGCTCGCAGTCGGCGCCGCCGTTGCGCCGCCTTTTTGGCGATGACTTCGTATCTGGGAATTCGCGATGGCCGACATGATCGATGCGATTGTCGAACGAACGATCGCGCAGACGTTGAGGATTGTGACGACGTCGCGACAGTCGTGGAGCGTCGCGCGCGAAGGGATCGAAAAGATCCATGACGATCTCGCTCGCCGTTCGCCCGGCCATCCAGCGCTCGAACGGCTGAAGACCTTCATCGCCGAACGGGATCGACCTTTGGCCAAGCATTGACGCGACCGCGCCGGGTCGATGAAACGACGACGGGAGCGAGCGCCGATCGGAGCGATCGTTCGTCGAAGCGATTGGCTCGCTACGGGCCAGTTCGCCGAGGCGAATGACGCTTGCGCGGGCGCTCCCTCGGGACGGGGTCGGCGCCGCGCCGCTGACGAAAGGACCCGGCGTATGCGATGTCGGTCGCCGGCTGGGAATCGCGCCTCTAGAGGGCGAGTGGAATGGATCGGCGAAATGGGCTGGGCCGGGCGCGAGGCGTTCCGTGTTGGCGATCGCATGACGACCCGAGGCGCTCGGCGGCCAATCGATGCGGGGAGGGCGGCCAAGCGATCGCATAGCGCTCCTCAGGCGTCAGTTCGGTCGATGAGGCCATCTGAACGCGCCGGTCGCGACAGCGCCGTCGCGAGGCTGAACCATCGCGCGTTCAACCAAGAACCACGGCCAACTTGCTCTTCGTGATGGAAATCTCCCAACGCCAGGGTCTAAGCCCGCGGACCTGCCCGCTCGTAAGCGCGTTTTGGCGAGGCGGGCGCTTTGGCGCCTGCGGAAGCGCGCGGCCGGAGCAATTTCGGACGTCGGCGCCGTCGGCTGGCTGGCAAACCGTTCCGCCTGCAAGCGTGATCCGGCGGGCGACGGGTTGAGGCGACGCCAGCGTCGGGCGACGGTCCGGCAGCCTGACGCAGCGATTCCCGGAGGCGGCCCGGCGCCTTCCCGCGACAGGCCAGGACACCCGTTTGGTCATCACGAAGGCGCGAGGTGCGTTACAAACAGCGTTACAGAATCGCCCCGTCGTCGCTCGATGGTTGTTGGTCCGCTCGGTTTTGTTATGACTTCCTCGCGAAGGAATCGACTGTTGAATGTTGGCGCCGGACGAGACCGCGGCGGCGAGAGGCGACGTTAACGGCGTCGTCCTCCTAGGCTCCGCTCGCGGCGTCGAAAAGTCGAACGACGTTGCGGGCGTGCCGCGCTTGGGCCTTGCGCTCCTCGCCTACCTGCTGCTCGATTGCTCGGGCGGGCGGGCCACGCGCGAGGAGGCGAGCGCCTTCCTCTGGGAAAAAGTCGATCGCAGCCGGCAAGCCGGCAATCTCCGCCAATTGCTGTTTCGCATCCGCGCCGCCGAAATCGCTGGCGACATGCAACTGTTGGAGACGACGGCCAGTGAGATCGTCTTCAGTCCGCGCAACGTGTCGATCGATCTGCGCCGCTTTTGGGCGGCGATCAATTCCGCCGCTGGGCTGGACGTCGCCGCCGCCTGCGAAGCTTATAGCGGCGACCTACTCGCCGGATTGACTGCCCATGGCGAAGGACTCAAGAGCTGGCTGGCGCGCGCACGGGAGAGACTGCGCGCCGAATTCCTGGCGGCGTTGACGCCCTATCTCGAGGCGCAGGCGAACGGCCCAGTCGAAGAGGCGGCGATCGTCGCCGCCACGCGCATTCTGGAAATCGATCCGCGCCAAGAGATCGCCTATCGCACACTGATCCAGGCCTATCAGGAACGCGGCGACTCGACGCGCGTCGACCAATATCGACGCCAGCGCGACCCCATCCATGAAATCCGCGCCGAGCTGCGGCCGGCGCCGGTCGTGGTTCTCCCGGTCGAGCGCGCATTGAAGGGGAGCGCGCCGGCCGATGGGGCGACGGAATGGGCGGTGGACGCGCCGCGCTTGGGCCTGGG
>Ga0181517_10001951_pt1 | contig 21924 bp, 16 predicted proteins | sample PEATcosm2014_Bin_31_FD_119748 | JGI IMG/M metagenome (GOLD analysis project Ga0181517, IMG submission 119748) | Peatland microbial communities from MTU Mesocosm Facility, Houghton, MI, USA - PEATcosm2014_Bin01_30_metaG | ecosystem: Environmental > Terrestrial > Soil > Wetlands > Peat | place... | reverse complement strand
GCCTTTTTAGCCGCCTTCTTCACCGGCGCTCTCTTCGCCGCTTTCTTGGCCGGCGCCTTCTTTCCCGCCGCTTTCTTGGCCGCCGCTTTCTTGGCCGGCGCTTTTTTGGCCGGCGCCTTCTTGGCCGGCGCCTTCTTAGCCGGCGCGGGGGCGGGGGCTGGTTCTGGAGCCTTCTCGACGGGGGCTGGCTCGGGCTCCTTCTTGGCCGGGGCTTTCTTGGCCACCGCCTTTTTCACCGGCTTCTTAGGGGGAGCTCCGGGCGCCGGCGCTTCAGCGGCTGGCGCGGGGGGCGCGACGACGGATTCGGTCACCAGAAGAACGGCATCCACCTCTTCGTCGTCCTCGTCTTCGTCGTCTTCATAGTCGTCGAGCTTGGGGCCTTCCGCGTGTTCTTCGTCTTCGTAGTCGTGGAAGTCTTCCATCTCTTCTTCGTCTTTCGGGGCGAACTTCAGGCTATCAAACATAAATCAAGCCTCCTGTAGTCACGGCACAATCACCCATAGAATACCTTTTTTTTGCGGGAGTCAACAGCGAAAACGAAAGGCGTGAAGAAATTTTGGCGCGGACCCTTAGCGCGTGCCCGTTTCAGCCACCAGCGCGCGCGGCTCGGGCGAGGAAGCCGTCGCGGTGAGAGAGGGTTTGGAGGCGGCCTTCTTGGCCGGCGCCGAAGCGCTTCTCTTGGCCGCTTGGGCGCTGCTCTTCCCGGAGGCGGGGCCATTCTTCCGGGAGGCCGTGGTTGCCGAGTTCCTGGTGGAGGCCTGGCGACGCGCCGGGGCCTTCTTGGAGGGACTGCTGGCCACGCGGCGCTCCGGCTGTTCGGCTCTGAGCGCCGCCGGGATCACCAGGCGGTCGCCCTCAACTGTCTCGGTGGAGGGCAGATTGTTCAGCGCCACAATGCCGTTAACCGCGACGCCGTACCGCTTTCCGATTTCCGCCAGCGTCTCGCCGGGGCCCACGCGATGCATGCGCCAAGCCTCGCGATGTTCCGGCGGAATGGACTCCAGCGCCGGGATGAGCGCGTCTCCGGCTCCCTTAGGGACGTGCAGGGCGTAGCCCGCGGGCGCGACGCGCTTCAGAATCGACGGGTTGAGAGCCGCCAATTCGGGGAGCGAGACCTCGGTGATGTCCGATACCAGCGTCATGCTCGTGGGCGCGGCGATTTCCACCGTGTCATACTCCAGCGCCGGGTCCGGCTGGAGATCCTGAATGCCGTACTCGGCCGCGTTCTTGTCCATGATAGTCATGGCCAGAATGATGGGCACGTAGTTGGTTGTTTCGAGAGGCAGGACGCCGCGGTTGCGTAGTTCCCAGAAGTCGGCATACCCGGTGCGCTCCACGGCCTTTTCCACCGTCACGGGTCCGCAGTTATAGGCCGCCAGAGCCAGATACCAGTCGCCGAACTCCTGGTACAGGTCGCGCAGATGCCGGGCAGCCGCCCGTGTCGCCTTTTCCGGATCCATGCGCTCGTCCAGGTAGGGGGTGCGGTTCAAGCCGTATTCCTGGCCCCGCCACGCCAGAAACTGCCACATTCCGCCGGCGGCCTTTCGCGAAACCGCGCGCGGGATGAATCCGGACTCGGCCTGCGCCAGGTGGATCAACTCCCGCGGTACGCCCTCTTCGTCCAGCACGCGCTGGATCATGGGGCGATACCGGCCGGCGCGCTCCAGCCCGTTAATCAAGGTCCGGCGGCCGCGATTGCTGAAGTAGTTGATGTACCCCAGAACGGCGTCGTTCACCGAAAGCGGCAATTGCGAGACCGTGGCCGCCACCTGCTCGCGGACTTTGTCTTTCAGCCGCGGATCCACTGGAAACGTCATTTCCAGGATGTCCTCTAGGGGGGCCTTCTCAAACTGGTCCTCGTCCACCGCCGAGGCGCCCATGCCCGCCAGGTCGCGGCGATGTATCTCATCCACCATGCCCTCCAGGAGGTGGGCGTACACGGGGCTGCCGGCCGGGTTCTCGGTGGATGCTTCGAGCATCAGGTCGACGGCCGCGTCGAACTCGCGGCGGGAGCTGGCGATATCCCGCCTCTGGAAGTCGTATTTGCCTCGCTCGAAAAGGCGCCCGGCGCGTTGAACCAGGGCGTCCGCCGCGAGTTTCCGATCGGAGGTCCCGGGCGCAACCAGCGGGAAGGCGGGGACATCCTTGAGGAACAGATTGGGTTGGGACACGCTGGGCGGGTCGGCGAATTCGGCTACCGCGGGAGCCGTATGCGGCGCTGGCGGCAGGAAGGCCATCTGGAATTTGGATTGCTGCTGCTGGTAACCGCAACCCACGGAGGTGAGGGCCGCCGCGACCGCCAATGCGAAGATAGCTTTCGTTCGAATTGCCATTACTTTCTCGAACTGAAGAAAAACAAGCCGCTTCCGCGGGACGGCGCCCGGCTCGGTGACTAAATCAGGTTACAACACCTTAACACTGTAATGCAACACACATAAAGGGGCCCCGTGCGGAGCGTGTCGCTCGGGCACGGGGCCGGGTCTCTATTCCTCTTCTTCTTCTTCGCCCGCCTTGGCGGCCTTGGCGGCGGCGACAATCTTTTCCGCCTGCAACTGCGGCACGTAATCGTAGTGGTCGAACTCCATGGTGAAGGACGCCCGGCCCTGCGTCATGGCCGTCAAATCGCTTTGATAATTCAGCATTTCCGCCATGGGGACCTGGGCGCGGATAAACTGGCTGGCGCCCTTGGTTTCCATGCCCGAGATGCGGCCACGGCGGCCGTTCAGATCGCCCATCAGGTCGCCGGCGTACTCCACGGGCGCCTGGATTTCCACGTTCATGACCGGCTCCAGCAGCGCCGGCTTAGCCTCCAGCATGGCCGCTTTGAAAGCCTTGCGGGCGGCCAGTTTGAAGGCCAGTTCCGAAGAATCCACATCGTGGTAGGAGCCGTCGTAGACGGTCACTTTGAAATCCACCATGGGATAGCCGGCCAGAAAGCCGTGTTCGGCCGCTTCGATGATGCCCTTTTCCACCGCGGGGATGAAATTCCTGGGAATCGCGCCTCCAAAAATCTCGTTGGCGAACTCGAATTTGGCGCCGCGCGGCAAAGGTTCCATCTTGATCCAGCAGTCGCCGAACTGCCCGTGGCCGCCGGTCTGTTTCTTGTGCCGCCCTTGCACGTCGGCGGCGCCGCGGATGGTTTCGCGGTAGGGGATCTTGGGAGCCTTGAGGGTAACGTCCACTCCGTAGCGCTTCTTCATGCGGCTGACCACGATTTCCACGTGCTGCTGTCCGGACCCGGCCAGCAGAAACTCGCGGGTCTGCGGATCGCGGTAGAAGCGCAGCGACTGGTCCTCTTCGAGAATGCGGTGGACGGCATTGCCCATACGGTCTTCGTCGTTCCGGGAATTGGCCTGAATGGCAAAGGCTATGGAAGGCTCGGGCAATCTGACGGGCCGGTAGAGGAAGCTCGCGCCCTTATCGGCCAGCGTGTCGCCGGTGAGCGTTTCCTTGAGCTTGGCCACGGCTCCGATGTCGCCCGCGCGCACTTCGGTAACGGGCTGCAAAGTCTTGCCCTGGGGGCTGGCGATGTGGGCCAGCCGCTCGGCAACGCCGCGCGTCAGGTTCTGCAGGCCGGCGTCGTTCCTGACCACTCCGGTAACCACCTTGAAATAGCTGATGCGTCCGGCAAAAGGGTCCGCCGTGGTCTTGAAAACGAACATCGACGGCGCCTCGTTCTCATCGAACTTGCGCATCGTCTCCTCGCCGTTAACGGCGGCGGGAAGTCCCGCGCGTTCCAGGGGAGAAGGCAGGTTATCGACGATGAAATTCAGGATCAGGTCCGTTCCGATGTTGTGCAGCGCCGAGGCGCACAGCACGGGGAAGAACCGCATGGCGCGAACGCCCAACTTGACGCCTTCCACGATCTGCTCGGCCGAGAGCGACCCCTTGTCGAAGAACTCCTCCATGAGGGCGTCGTTGCTCTCGGCGACCATTTCCACCAGGGCGTCGTGGGCCTTCCGCGCGGCGTCCGCCAGGTCTGAGGGGATTTCGCCTTCCTTGCCTTTCCCGTCGCCATCGGGCGTGTAGGAGTACGCCTTCATGCGGATGAGATCCACCACGCCCATGAAATCGCGCTCCGACCCGATGGGAATCTGAATGGGAACCGCGCCGCGCCCGAAAACCTGGTTTACGCTCTCGAGCGCGCGGTCGAAGTCGGCCCGGTCGCGGTCCAGCTTGTTGATGATCACCGCGCGCGGCAGCGCGAACTCCTCGGCGAACTGCCAGACCTTCTCGGTCTGCACTTCCACGCCCGCCACGCCGTCCACCAGAACCAGCGCGGCGTCGGCCGCAATCAGCGCCGCGCGCGTATCGTTGATAAAGATGTTGTAGCCGGGAGTATCGAGGATATTGATTTTGGTTTTCTTCCACTCGGCCACGGCGATGGCTGTGGAGATCGTGATTTTGCGCTGCACTTCGTCGTCGTCAAAATCGGTGATGGTGTTGCCTTCGTCCACGCGCAGCAGACGGTTGGTGGCTCCGGAGGCGAACAGCAACCCGGCGGTGAGCGTCGTCTTGCCGGAATCGCCGTGGCCCACCACACCGACGTTCCGCAGGTCTTTGCTTTCGTAAACTTTCACGGTGTTTACTCCCTGGTAGTCGCGATCTTCGGTCGAAATTCTTAGGATTAAAACGGAATGGTAACACGCGGAAAGGAACCGTCCGGGCAGCGGCCAGCGCCGTAAACGCGGCGCGCGGCCTGGAGTTTTCCATTCCTGGCCGATAAGGAACTGCGTGAGTCGCTTCCTGGAAGACGCCGAACGGGTTCTGGAGACCGCCGGCGTCAAGCCCGCGTACTGCGGGATGGCCGACTTGGCGATCCTGATCGACGTCTGGGGAGGGATGCGAATCGTGGATGCCGCCGGCTGGCGTCCGGAAGCGCTTCAGGCGCACTACGGGGCCGCGACCGTCTACCAGGTTATGCGCACGCCCGGCGGCATCCGGGTAATGGGCCGTTCCGGCGGCCGGAGTTGCGTACTGGAAAGCTCGCGCCCGTCGCCGCCCCAGCCGGCGATCCTGGCCCCGTATGGGTTGGCTTGTGGGGCCAGGCTTTCCAGCCTGCCATCGGGTTTTTACCCGGCGTCTGGCGATAGTCCGAAGAACTCGGGCTAGAAGCCGGCGGCATGATGAAATCCGGCCCCCACATTTCTCCCTGCACGCGCTGTATAATAATTCATCAGGCTGTTCCAACAGAGCAGGCGCTTTCCGGCGAGGCCGGGAGCGACCGGTGCGCCACGAATGAAGGGTTTTCTGGTTCTCGTTCCGCTGGTTCTGGTGGGTTTGCTCCAGATCGCCGGCGCAGCCGCGGATACCGCGCCACAAACGCCCGCCAAGAAGAAGGCCACGAAAGCGTCCGCCAAAGCTTCGTCTAAAACGTCCGCTTCGGCCCCGGCGAGAAAGGCCGCCGCGAAGAAAAAGCCGCGTTACAAGCCCGCCCCGCCGGTGGATCCGACCCTGGGCGACAATGTGGATGGCGACGATCTTACCGTCCGCCGCGCCGCCGTGGACGCGCTCGGAACCATGAACGGCGCGGTGGTGGCCGTGGACCCCACGAACGGGCGCGTGCTCAGCATAGTCAACCAGAAACTGGCGCTCAAGAGCGGCTTCATTCCCTGCTCCACCATTAAACTGGTCACCGGTCTGGCCGGCCTCAGCGAGCATGTCATCGAGCGCGACACCCCCATCCGCCTGGGCCGCTACACTACCTTCAACCTCACCAGCGCCCTGGCCAAATCGAACAACCCGTTTTTTCAGCGGCTGGGCAATCAGCTTGGCTACGACCGCGTCACCCACTATGCGCAGATGCTGGGCCTGGGCGAGAAAGCCGGCCTGGATATCGAGGGCGAAGAGCCGGGCTCGTGGCCGGACAAGCCTCCCGCGGCCGGCGGAGTCGGGATGATGACGGCTTACGGCGAGGATATCCTTATGACCCCGCTCGAACTGGCCGCGCTGCTCTCCGCCATCGCCAACGATGGGAAGCTCTTCTACCTCCAGTACCCGCGCAGCGCCGCGGAAGCCGAGGGGTTCACGCCCCAGGTCAAGCGATCGCTCGACATTTCTTCCAGCGGCATCGCGGACATCAAAACCGGAATGCGCGCGGCCGTCGATTTCGGTACGGCGCGGCGCGCGGGCTACGATCCCAACGAGCCTATTCTCGGCAAGACCGGCACCTGCACCGATTTCCGCTTCGCCAGCCACATGGGCTGGTTCGGCTCGTTTAACGAGGTAGATCACCATCGGTTGGTGCTGGTTGTCATGCTGCTCGGCACCAAGACGGTGAACGGCCCGGTGGCCTCCGGGGTGGCCGGCGCAATCTATCGCAGCCTCTCCGAACAGCGTTATTTCGTAGCCGACACCACCCGCAAGCCCGATCTCCCGGAGATCCTCGTGACCATGCCCTGCTGTTCGCGCTGAGAGGAAGAACGCTCGGCGGGCGATTGGAAGAGTGGGGAGTCCGGAGGGTGGCGGGCAACGCTCACTAAGGAGCGGACGGGCTGGTGTGGCGGGCCTTTAGGGGAAAAATGGGGAAAATGAGGGGACCGAACTCCCTCTTCCGTACACACAATAGCTGGCTCCCTCTGCGGGGTTTCTGGATTTCTGTCAGTAAACCATTGAAAACAAAGGCGATAGAAATCGATAAATAGAGTGACCCACTTTTCGGCCGTCCCCGCGGAGCACACTGTGGCCCCAGGTTCACGGATTGACCGGCCAAACTCCAGGATCTAGAATAGATATCAGCCGAACCAGTCCTGTCCTGGGGAGCGGTGAGCCGTATGACTGTCTTACGCTATTCGATTTCTTTAGCCGCGCTCTCAGTCGCGGCGATCTTTCCCGTGGCCGCTCAGACCGCGGCCGCTCAGAAGAGCGGCGACCAGACTGCGTCCGAACCGGCTGAACGGGAAACCGTGGCTCGGCCGCTGTCCGAGAGGCAAAAGAAAAAGAACGAGGAGAAGCTCAAGAAGGAACTGGAAACGCCGTATCGCAAGTGGCTCAACGAAGACGTTACATACATCATCACCGACGACGAGCGAAAAGCTTTCGCCCGGCTGCAGACCGACGAAGAGCGCGAACAGTTCATCGAACAGTTCTGGCTGCGGCGCGATCCCACGCCGGACACCGTCGAGAACGAGTACAAGGAAGAGCACTACCGCCGCATCGCCTACGCCAACGAGCATTTCGCTTCGGGCATTCCCGGCTGGAAGAGCGACCGCGGGCGCATCTACATTACCTTCGGCCCTCCGGACGAGATTACCGACTACTCCCAAGGCGGCAGCTATTATCGCCCCATGGAGGAGGGCGGCGGGGAAACTTCCGTATTCCCCTTCATTCAGTGGCGCTACCGTTACATTGAAAACGTAGGCACCGACATCAACATCGAGTTCGTGGATACCACCATGTCGGGCGAGTTCCGCATGACCATGGACCCCTCCGAGAAGGATGCGCTGACCAATGTGCCGGGGGCCGGGCTCACCATCTCGGAGCAGATGGGAATCACCTCCAAGAACGATCGCTTCAACCGCACGGACGGCACCCAACTGGGCATTCCGCAGGATGAGATGAACGCCAACCAGAGCCAGTTCCGCCGCCTGGAGCAGTACGTCAATCTCCAGAAGCCGCCGGAGGTGAAATTCAAGGACCTGGAATCGGTGGTCAAGTCGCGGATCAGCTACAACCTGCTGCCCATGAAGGTGCGGGTGGATTACTTCCCCATCACCGATGCTTCCGTCCTGACCAACGTCACGGTGCAGTTCGCCAACAAGGATCTGGAGTTCTCCGCCAAGCAGGGCGTGCAGCGCGCCACCCTGAACATTTACGGCCGCATCACTACCATGACGCGCCGCGTGGTGAACGTTTTCGAGGACACCGCGGTGGTGGACGCCCCCCAGGAATTCCTCGCCGACTACGCCAAACAGCGTTCGATTTATCAGAAGACGGTCCCCCTGATCCCGGGAACGTACCGGCTCAACGTGGTGGCGAAGGACTTGGTTTCCGGCACGCTCAGCGATTGGGAAGTCGCCATCACGGTTCCGCGCATCGATCCGGACAAGCTTACCTCCAGCAGCGTGGTGCTCGCGGACTTGATCGAGCCGGTAGCCATGAAGAGTATCGGCGCGGGGGCGTTTGTGATTGGCAGCTCCAAGGTCCGGCCGCGCGTGGACGAGATTTTCAAGCGCGACGAGAAGATGGGGATCTACTTCCAGTGCTACAATTTCGGGGAGGATGAGACCACCCATAAGCCGTCCGGGGTGGTGGAATGGGAAGTGGTGAAGAACGGATCGAACGCCAAGATCTTCGACTACACGCAGGATCTCACGCAGATCCCCAACGCCTCGGCCTCGGAAGTGATTGTCCAGGAGATTCTTCCGCTGAAGACTTTCGAGCCGGGCCAGTACACCATCCGGATAAAGGTTACGGACAAGGTGCGAAACCAGGTCCTTACCAATTCGGCCCAGTTTACGGTAACCTAAGTTAGAGCATTCCGGCTTCCGCCGGGATGAATGGTCGTAGCGGATGTCGAACAGGACGCGGAACGCGGTTGCTTTCCTGATCGTGGGGTTGGCCTGCGCGGGCCTTCCGTGCGCTTCTCGGGCCGCCACTTCCGTGAGATTCTCGGGCTCGATCATGGGGGTGGTCGCGGACCGCAACGGTGTTCCGCAAATGGGCGCCGCAGTGCTGCTCTACAACCACCAGGACCGCGTGTTTGAGAAGGCGATCACCGATCAGCGCGGCGAATTCCGGTTTCTGGGCCTTTTCCCCGATTTGTATTCGGTTCGCGTGACGCTGGCCGCTTTCGTCCCCGCGCTCAAGAAAGGCATCCTGGTTCAGCCCGGCATGCGCAGCGTGCTGGCGATAGACCTCAACACTCTGGTCAGCTCGATCCAGCTCATGTACCCGCCCGTGGAGAACGGCAGCCTCATGACCGACGACTGGAAATGGGTGCTGCGCGGAAGTTCGGCCACCCGCCCGGTGCTGCGGTTTGACGACGCCCCGCTCGACCCGGCGCCGCCGACGTCCAGGGGAACGGTATTCTCCGAGACGCGCGGTCTTGTGCGCGTCTCCGGGGGAGAGGGTCAACAGGCTTCGGGCATCGCGGATGAGGCCGATATGGGCACCGCGTTCGCCTTGGCCACCTCCGTGTTCGGCAACAACCTGCTGGAGGTGAGCGGCGACGTGGGATATGGATCCCAGACCGGCGTGCCGGTGGCGGCGTTCCGCACCAGTTACTCGCGACGAACAGACTTGGACGGTCCGGTGGCTTCGGTCACGGTGCGGCAACTCTACCTGCCGGGACGCCAGGGCTCCGCCGCAGTCGGGTCGGACGTCTCCCAGCCCATATTCCGCTCTCTGGCCGCGGGGTTCGACGACCGCACCCAGATCACCGACAACCTGGCCGTGCAGTATGGGGTTACGCTCGACGCTCTGTCAATAGCTGGTCTCCCGAGTCAAACCAGCCCGTATTCGCGCCTGAGCTATACGCCTGGGGAAGGCACGGAAATCTCCTTCGCCTACACTTCCGGAAATGCGCGCCCCGATCTGGCCGGCGCCTCGACCCAGGATGCCGACCTGCAACACGATCTGAACACCCTGGGCCTGATCCCGCGCATGTCCGAGCGCGGCGGCCGGGTGCGCATCCAGCGCGGCCAGGAATACGAGATGGCCTACGCCCGCAAGGTGCGCTCGCGGCGCTACGAACTCTCCGCTTATCGCGAGGTGGTTACCAACGCGGCCCTCTCCATGGTGGCCCCCGCCGGCATGTACAACGGCGCCGACGTCCTTCCGGACCTGCTCACCGGCAACTCCATCTTCAACGCGGGAGACTACCGCAGTACGGGCTATACGGCCTCCGCCACGCAGTCGCTGGGCGACCGGATCAACGCCACCCTGATGCTTGGCTCCATGGGCGCGCTGACCGCCGAGGATCGTGAGCTAGTTAGCAACAATCCGGACGATCTCCGATCCATGATTCACGCCGGCCGCAAGATGGCCGCCACCGGCCACGTGGACGCCACCCTGCCGGGCAGCGGCACGCACGTGGTGGTCAGCTACCAGTGGACCGACCACAACTGGGCCATGCCGGGCCATATTTACAGCACCGAGACCTTGCGCCCCATGCCCGGCTTGAACCTCTTCATACGCCAGCCGCTTCCCGGGTTCCTTCCGTGCCGCGTGGAACTGACCGCCGATCTGCGCAACCTCCTGGCGCAGGGCTACCTGCCCCTGAGTACCGCCGATGGCCAGAGAATCCTGCTGGTGGAGACGCCACGCGCCTTCCGCGGCGGTCTGAATTTCATCTTCTAGTGGGGCAGCCAATCCTGGCTGCCGCCGGCTTTCAGCCGGCGTTTCCTGCGTGAGAGTGCTCCGCGGATGCGAAAGAGCCGCCTAAAAAGGCGGCTGCAGGCAACATTGCCTGCCCCACAAAACATGCAGAACTCCGGCCGCACTACGCTAGCGCATGCTCGTCCCCTACGCCGCCGTTTCTCTCACCCGCGCTTCGAGTTCGTCCAGGCCGCCCGCGAAGAAATGGTCGGCGGCTTCCACCCAGATGAGCCGCTTGGGTTCCGCGAAGCGCGCGTACCGCGCTTCCAACTCCGGGCGCGGGGCATACTGGTCATTGGCGCTTTGGATGAAGACCTTGGGCGTGGAGCACCGCTCCAGGTATTCCGTGGAGCCGAATCGGGTGGGGAAACCAGCAGCCAGCAGCCAGCGGGCGCCGGCGGTATCGCATCCCAAGCGGGTGATGGCGCACGCGCCGAAAGAGAAACCGGCCAGCGAGAAGGGCAGGTCCGGATAGCGCTGGCGAAGCCAGGCCAGCGCGGCGCGGGCATCTTCGATCTCGCCCACCAGGTTTCCGTGGCTTCCCGCGCTCCGCCCCACCCCGCGGAAGTTGAAGCGCAGCACCGCCGCGCCGGCGCGCCGCAGCCCCCGCGCCATGCGGTAAACAACCTTGTTATGCATGGTCCCGCCGTAGAGCGGGTGCGGATGGCAAACCACCGCCGCCAGGCGCGGGGCATCCTCCTCCGGCTCTTCCAGCAGGGCCTCCATCCGGCCGGCCGGCCCCGCGATCCACGGCGATTCCATGCGGCGCGCCAATTTCAGTTCGTGCGGTAGTTGATGAACTGCATGTCGATTCCGAATTCGGATTCGCGCAGCAGCTTGATCACATTCTGCAAGACATCGCGGTCGCGCCCGGAAACACGCACGAAATCGCCCTGGATGGAGGCCTGCACCTTCAGCTTGGAATCCTTGATCTTTCTGACGATCTCGCGCGCCTTCTCGATCGGAATTCCCTGTTGCAGCGAGATTTCCTGCCTGACAGTCGAGCCCGCGGCGGGCGTTACTTCCCCGTAGGTCAGCCCCTTCAAGGGAACCTGGCGTTTCACAAGCTTGGATTCGAGGATATCCACCACGGCCTTGAGCTTAAACTCGTCCTTGCTGGCCAGCAGGATTTTGTGGTCCTTCTCCACCAGTTCGATGTTGGAGCGCGAGTCCTTCAGGTCATACCGTTGGTGGACCTCTTTAAGAGCCTGTTGGATGGCGTTGAGCACTTCCGGTATTTCGATTTTCGAGACTACGTCGAAGCTGTTGTCGGGCATAGTTATGTTGGCGGCAGCGGGCCGGCTCCGGGGGGCGCGCCTTCTGGCTCCGGATCGGGAACCGCCTCTTCGGATCGGGCGTCCCGGATTTCCGGGTCCGGGCGCACAATATCCAATCCGAGTATAGAACCGGAGCGCAGACGAAATGGGGTCACGCGGCGCACGGTTTGCGCCCGGGGAGCCGCCGGGGGAGGCTCCACCGCTCTGAGCGCCGGGGCGGGCGGCGAGGCCGCCGCCGGGCGGGCCGCTTCGGCCGGCCTTTCCGGTTCCGGTTTCCCGGTCTGAAGCGCCTGGAGCACATGCAGGGAGATCTGCTCCACGATGGCGTCCATGCTCGCGTCGAGCGCCACCGTTACCGCGGCTTTCACCTGTTCGGAATCCACCACTGCCACAAACGGCGCGGCCTGCGCGGTCCCCGGAGCCTTGTCCAACGCCCTGGGTCCCTTGGAGGCGTCGCTCGCAATCCGCGCCGCGGCGGCCGCTTCCGCCAGCGGCTTCACGGCGGCCAGTAAGGCGGTGGCCTCGAAGGGCTTCCGGAGCGTCCCGTCGGCTTCCACGCGCTTCACCTGCCCGTCGTCGAGCGGCTCCAGCACGCCGGCGGTGAGAATCACCCTCACATGCCGGTGACGCGGGCTCATCTTCAGATACTGGCAGATTTCGTAACCGGTACGGCCCGGCATCACCGTGTCCGCCAGCACCACGTCCGGGTCGACGTCCTCGAGCCGTATCAATGCGGAATCGGCGTTGCTCACAGTGACGACTTCGTAGCCTTCCTCAGCGAGGATGCGCTCGCCCATTCGCTGGGCGTGCGGGCTGTCGTCCACCAGTAGAATGCGGCTCATTGCTTGGGCGGCGCGTCTCCGCCCGAAGCTGGCGGCCCTGACGGCGGAGCCGAGGCCGGGGCAGAAGCCGGAGTCTGCTGTTGCGTGGAGACTTTGGTCTTCTTGGGCGGTTTCGGCGGCTTGGGCGCTTTCGCCTTCTTCTGATTCTTGGCGTTGCCCTTCGCCTGCGGCTGGGCCGTCGTGGCCGGAGGCGTCGCAGCAGCCTGGGGCGTTCCTTCGCCCGCCGGCGCCGCCGCGCCCGGGGCTCCGGCTTCGCCCGGCGTTCCCCCTCCCGCGCTGGCCTGTCCCGGAGGAACCGCGCGCGCATCGGGATTGTTCTCCAAGGCCGAGGCGTCGCCTGGAACCGACACGGTGATGTCGCCGCTGGTCCCCAGCGTGCCCGCGGCTAAGGGCGGAACATTGGCCGGAATGGTAGGACGCATCCCTTGCATCTGCGGTGTCCCGGACTTGGCCGCCGCGCTCAGGTCCGGATGCCCGCTGAACCCGCCCCACACGTTGCTCATGAAGCTTCGCTTCGTCCGATTCTGCGATTCGTACTGCATGCGCGCCAGAGCCGCCGCATCGGCCTGCGGTATGGGCGCGTTCAGCGCCTGCAGCCGCGTCTTGGCGAGGTCCACATACTGGCTCAACGGATAGTCGCGCACCAGCCTGGTGAGCTGGGCTATCTCCTGCTTCTCAAAACGGTCTCCCAGCCGGCTCCAGGATTCGGCCGCCGACCATGCCGAGTCGCCCGCCTTGCTGTAAAGAGGGAAATTGTCCACCAGCGTCTGGAGCCGGTTGGCGGCCGCGAAGTTGTTGCCCTTGTTCTGATAGAACATGCCGACCCGGTACTCCGCCTCCGCCTCGTTTTCCTGAATCTGCCGCAGCCTCTGCTCCGCCTGCGAGGCGTACGCGCTGTTGGGAAACTGCACCAGCACCTGCCGGCACTCATCCTCCGCGCGCAGGGCGTGCATCGGGTCGCGGTCGGCCTTCTCCATCTGCTCGTAGTGAATATCGCAAACCTTTTCCTGCGCCTCCGCGGCTTCCTCCATGGTGGGGTAGAAGAGAATGAAATCCTTGTACTCGGATTCGGCCTGCGCCAGGCCGCTCGATCCGCCCTCGCGATACCAGCTATCCGCGGTGGCCAGTTTGGCCTTGGCCAGGTACTCGCTGGTGTCGTACGTGTTCATGAGAGTTTGCAGCGTGAGCCGGGCCACCGAGTAACGGCTGTGTTCGATATCGTCGATCGCCTTGTCGAACAGTATCTTGTCCGGCTGCTGCGTCTCCTTGGTGATCGGGTTCTCGTACTTGCGTTTGTGGAAGCAGGACGTCAGCAGAACCAGGGCCGCGGCCAGCGCGGCGGCGTTACGAATCGCGTTTCGAGCCATAATCACTCAACTCACCCCACTCGATTTCAGCACCGGATCGCGGTGGCCTGCGCCGCCATCTCGCGGAAATCGCGCACGGCGGCTTCCGGGTCCGCACTGTGAAACACAGCCGACCCTGTGACGATCCAATCACACCCGGCGCGGACCACTTCCGCCAGATTCTCGCGATCGACGCCCCCGTCGATCTCGATCGGCAGCGCTATCTTCTTTTCCCTACGCATTCTAGCCAGCTTGCGCGCCTTCTCGAGCACATACGGTATCAGCTTCTGGCCGCCGAATCCGGGATTCACACTCATAAGGAGCACGTAGTCGGCCACCTCCAACACGTCTTCCAGCACCGCAATGGGCGTGGCCGGATTCAGGACGATCCCGGCCAGCGCGCCCGCCTCCCGGATCAGCTCCAGCGTCGCGTCCAAATTCCGGCAAGCCTCATAATGCACCGACACGGAATTGGCCCCCGCCCGCACGAATTCGACCGCGTAGCGTTCGGGGTTCTCAATCATCAGGTGCACGTCCAGATGCAGCCCGGTGGCCTTGCGGATGGATGCCACCACCGGCGGACCGATGGTCAAATTCGGGACAAAATGACCATCCATCACGTCGAGGTGCAGCATGGAGGCCCCGCCCCGCTGCACCCGAGCGATCTCTTCGGCCAGCCGGGCGAAGTCCGCCGACAGGATTGAGGGAACAATTTCAACCATTTGCGGGCTTTTCCGATTTTATCACAGCGGCATAAAACCCGTCCCCGGCTTCGCGCCCGGGAATACGTTCCATGGTCTCCTCCACGAGCTCCGGCGAAACCGCGGCCACCACCCCTTCATTTTCCTCGGGCTCCAGCGAGCAGGTGGAATACACCAGCAGGCCGCCGGGCGCAAGCGCGGCGCGCGCGTTGGCCACCAGCGCCGCTTGGCGCAGGCGCAGGTCCTCCAGATCCTCCGCGCGCAGGCGCCACTTGATTTCCGGGTTGCGCCCCAGCGTGCCGGTCCCGGAGCAGGGCGCATCCACCAGGATACGGTCGAAGCGGCGCGCGAAGGGCAGCGGCCGGGTTCCGTCCAGCGCCACCAGGTTGGTCCTGAGCTTGTCGAGTTGCGCCAGGCGGCGCCAGGATAGATCGCAGGCCACTGCCCGCACGCCCGATTCCAGGGCCTGCGCGGTCTTGTTCCCCGGCGCCGCGCACAGATCCAGAAACCACTGCCCCGGCTCCAGCCGCAGCAACGGCACAATCGCCTGCGAGCCTATATCCTGGAACCGGCTGCCGGCCGGTCCGTGGCGAACGTACTTCTCCGGCTTCCGCAGAGCTGCGCGCGCAATGCCGACGGCCGCTTCGGCGCCATAGCGCTTCTCCCATCGCGCCAACAACCATTCGGGGCAGGACAACTCCACCTCGCGGCTGGGCCACGCCGCGGGCTCGCGGTCCACCTGGCGCAGTATCGCATTCACGAAACCGGCGGCGGAATGCTTGCGCGCGCGCTTCACCAACTCCACCGCATCGGTCACGGCGGCGTGGGCCGGAACACGCTCCAGGTAGCGAAGCTGATAGATTCCCATGCGCAACGCGGTGCGCACCTCCGCGTCGAGCTGGCGCGGCTTTCCGCAGTAGCGCTCGATCAGAAAGTCGAGCTGCGCGCGATACCGCAGCACCCCAAACACGATATCCGAGGCCAGGCCGGCATCGCGCGAATCGAGCCCCACGGTCCGCTCCAGCAGCAGGTCGGAGGCGTAACCGCCCGATTCCACCTTGCGGAGGATGTCGAAGGCCGTGAGGCGCGCGGGAGCAGGCATCGCCAGATGTTAGCAAACTCCAGCCTTGTGGGGCAGGCGCTTTCGCCTGCCAACCGGCGGCTTCGAAAGCCCGCCATACCCTCGTTGCGCCGCAGTCTGCACGGACTTATTCTTAGCGTGTGGTTCGCGGCCCCGCCGCGGCGCCGGTACATCCATGCAAAAAATCGTTGCGACTTTGTCCCTGATACTCGCCAGCGTGCTTCCGCTGTGCGCCAAAGTGGTGGTCTTCTGGCAACCGGGCTTCCCGACCGTGGCCAGTGCGCCCGTCACCCGCGATGCGCTGGTCAAAGCGCTTGAAGGAACCGGCCCCGTCTTCGCCGGCATCGATCAAATGAAGGACCCTGCCACCTTTGCCGGCGCCGACCTTCTGGTCATGCCGTACGGCTCCGCGGTTCCCACCGAAGCCTGGGCCGCCATCCAGGACTTCATTCGCGGCGGCGGCGACATCCTGGTCCTCGGCGGCCAGCCTTTTCGCGTTCCGGTGACTTCGGTCAACGGCAAGTTCATCCAGGCCGAGCCGCAAGATTCGTACTCCCGCGATTTCGGTATCCAGCACACCTATACCGCGCCGTCTCAGGGCGCCGCGAAGTTCGAATGGAGAGCCGGATACTCGTTTCTGCCCTCGCTGGCCATCCGCGCCCGCCGCTTCTTTGTGCTGGAAGGCCGCTCGAACGGCCTGGGCTACATGGTGAACTCGGAAGGCCTGCAGGTGGCAGCGCCCGTGGTGGTGTCTGACCGGGCCGGCGGGTTTGGCGGTGGAAGAGGCGCCGGAGCGCCCGCGGGCGCGGCGCCGGGAGCGGCCGCCGCGGCAGGGCGGGGCGCCGGGGCCGGAGCGGCCGGAGTGGCCGGGGCGCCCGGAGCGGCGGCGGGCCGCGGGGCGGGCGCAGGCGGCGCCGGCGCAGGCGGCGCCGGCTCGCGCGCTGTCTTGTTGGATTTCGAGCCGGTGGCCGGCTATTGGGAATCCGCGGACGGCATTTCGCTCATTCGCGCGTCGGCTTCCTACGCCCGCCAGGGTCCCATTACCCTCTCGCTCGAAATGCCGTTTTCTTCGGTGAAGCCCGACGAGGTCCCCATCGTGAGCGTACGCCTGCGTGGCGGCAGTAAGGAGCTCGCCGGAGAGGTAAAAGTGGAGGTGGTTTCCGGCGACAAGGTCCTGGAGACGCTCCACGCCCCGTGTTCTGGGACGAGCGTCAACGTCGACCTGCCTTTCAGCCAGGCGTATCCTCCCGGGTTCTACACCGTTCGCGCGGTGTGGGAAGAAAACGGGCAAGGCCGCGAGGCTTACAACAATGGCCTGTGGGTGGAAGACCGCAAGCTGCTCACGAGCGGTCCGGCGTTCGGCGTCAAAGGCGATTTCCTCACCCGCGACGGTAAGCCGTTCTTCCCCGTTGGCGCCAACTACTTCTCCACCGAAGCCAACGGCTGGGATTTCGCCGGCCCCCGCAATGCCTGGATCTGGGAACGCGATTTCGCCGAAATGCAGCGCTACGGCGTCACCTTCGTCCGCACCGGCGTCTGGGGGCTCAGGCTCAACCAGTTGGACCCCGCCACCAAGGGCGTCACCGAGCGTTTCCTGCGCAACCTGGAAGCGTTTCTGCTTTCCGCGGGCCGCCACAACATCGTGGTCAATTGGACTTTCTTTGCCTTTGCGCCCAATGCCATCGACCCCACGGCTCCTCCGCCGGCTCCCGCTGCCCCCGCGGCCGCCGCGCCGGCCGCCGTCGCCGGACGCGGTGGGCGCGGTGGGCGCGGTGGCGCGGCGGCGCCTCCGCCGCAACCTAACGTCTACATGGACCAGGCGTCCATCAAGCTGGAGTTGAACTACCTGACCTCCATCGTCAACCGCTTCAAAGATCTGCCTTTCCTATGCTACGACCTCATCAACGAGCCCAGCTTCTCCAACCCCGGCCGCCTCTGGACCGGCAACACCCCCAACGGCGACCAGGCCGAGCTGGACTTGTGGCACAAGTGGTTGTCCGCGAAGTACAACAGCATCGCCGATCTGGCGTCCGCGTGGCGCGTCACGCCCGATTCGCTGGGAAGCCTCGACGCGGTTCCGCCGCCCACCATCGCCCAGCTCACCTTCAGCCGCTATAACACCCCCGGAATGGTGCGCGCGTTCGACTATAACCTGTTCGCGCAGGAGGAATTCACCAACTGGGTGCGCGCCATGGTCAACGCCATCCGCGGCTCGGGAAGCAAGCAGCTTGTCAACGTCGGCCAGGACGAAGGCGGAGTCACGAACCGCGTGTTGAACCAGTTCTACTCTTCGGGCGGCGTGGCCTTCACCACCAACCATACGTACTGGCAGGACGACGCCCTGCTCTGGGATTCGGTGGTGGCCAAACGCCCCGGCATGCCCAATATCACCGGGGAAACCGGCTATCAGCCGGTGCGTTCCGACGATTCCACCTGGCGATTCGATGAAATCACCGGCACGCCGCTCAACGAGAAGAAGTGGGTGCTCGGATTCGCCGCCGGCTCGAGCGGCGCGCTCATGTGGGATTGGGACCGCGAATCCGATTTCGGCCTCAAGCGCAACGATGGTTCGGCCAAGATCCTCCAAGGCATCATGCGCGGCGTGGGACAATTCGCCGAAAAAGCGGCCCCCTATGCCACGGGTCTGACCCAGCCGGAGGTGGCCCTGGTTCTGCCGCAATCGCTCCAGCTTTCCGTGTACAACAAGTCCGCGCTCGAAGCGCAGCAGAACGCCGTCCGGGCGCTTTACGCTTACGCCCGCGCCGCGGCTTACGCCGTCGGAGAATACCAGATTGCGGACTTGGGCAACCCCAAGCTGATCATCCTGCCATCGCCCAAGGGGCTGACTTCCAGCGCGTGGGAAGCCATTCGCGGCAAGGTCAATGCGGGCGCCACCCTGCTGGTCTCCGGCCCCTTCGATGGCGACGCCCACTTCCATCCCACCGGCCGCGAGAAGCAGGCTGGCCTCACTTACGAGACGGTTCCGCTGATGGCCCGCGAGGAGTTGGTGAAGTATCCGGAAGGCGAAGCGCGTCTTTCCTTCGGTGGAGATAAGACCACTTACTTGGATCGCGCTATGTTGGCCGACAAAAGCCTGTGGGTGGAGAAGGCCCTCGGCAAGGGTAAGATCCTGTTTACTCCTCTGCCTCTGGAGTTGAACGATAACATTCAGGCCATCGGCGACGTGTACCGTTACGCCATAAAGACCGCGGGAGTGACTGCGGCTTACTCCACAACGCTTCAGGATCCGGGCATCCTCATCTGCCCCACCCGTTTCCCCAGGGCTACGCTCTACGTGGTTACCTCGGAATCCGGCCGCCAGGACGTGACTTTCACGGACCGCGCCAGCGGCAAGCAGTTTACCGGCAAGCTCGACCCCGGCCGCTCCGCCATGCTGCTAATCGGGCAGGACGGCGCGGTGCTAGCGTCCTACAACTGGAAGGGCGTGTAAGCCAGCGGCATTGTGGGGCAGGCGCTTTCGCCTGCCAAGCGCCGGTTTCCGCGAGTGGTCCATACGTCGATGGGCGGACGACCGCGGGGCGCTGCTAGCGCCTCTCCCGGTATAATTGTGGGATGCGTTCGTTCCCTGCGCTGCTCATGCTCGCTTTTCCGTTCTGGCTGGCCGCGGAAGAGCCCGCGCCGCTTGCCTGCCCGGCCACATTGACTCCTTCGGGAGCCGCTGGCCAGGGCGCGGCGCACGAGTTCGAACGGGTCAATATCTACAATGGAACGTCCGGCCGTGAGGAGTACGACCTTGCGCCCGACGACCAGACCCAAGCCGGCCGCAAGATCACACAGATGTGGTTCCTCAAAGACTACCGGTCGATGAAAATCTTCGTGCGCTGCCGGTACCGCGGAACCGAAGCAGTGACCACACTGGACGTGCCCGCGAAATACCAGAGGTGCACCTTCACGTTCAAGATGGACAAGAAGAACGACATCGTCGGCAAATCCGAGTTCTCGTGCAAATAGCCTCGCCGGGCCGAAAGGCGGCAAAAGGCAATATTGTTAACGTCTGCGATTTTCGATAATTGCGGTGGGGTGGGTGGTGGGGTTCGAACCCACGGCCACTGGAACCACAATCCAGCGCTCTACCAGCTGAGCTACACCCACCGTGACGAGGGACCCTTCAAGTTTATCAAGGAGTTGCGAGGACTGCAAATCTGGAATTCCGGCCCGAATGTGAGACAGCCGTGGTGTGAGTCCCCTCCAATCGGCACCATCAATCTGCGACAATGTGCTTCTGGAGCACGGGAATCCGGTTCTGATGCTCCGCTCGTAAAGGCAACCGGACGCCATACTGCGATGGAGTGAAAGCGCCCCACGGCTGGCGTTGGTATGGAATTGAGGAACTCATGCGCCCCCATCTGGAGAACGTTAGTCTACGCGGCTTTAAGACGATTCGAGAACTGAGGGATTTCGCGCCGGGTTCCCTGACGGTCTTGATCGGCCCCAATGGGGCGGGCAAGTCCAACTTCATGTCCTTTTTCCGGCTGCTTTCGTGGGCCCTGGTACCGCCCGGCGGATTGCAGGAGCATGTCGCAAAACTCGGGGGTGCTAGTGCTCTCCTGCATGACGGACCAGATCGTACCTCGTCCATAGAAGCTCAGCTTCATCTCGTCACTGAGGCCGGCCAGAACGAGTATTTCATTCGATTGGCACATGCCGCCGGGGACACATTAATCTTCACGGAAGAAAAGTACCGGTTCTCGAGTTCCCGTTTCGCCACGCCCGCAAGGTGGACGGACCTTGACGTCGGACAGCGGGAGGCAAGACTTGTGAATAAGGCGGAACAAGGAGACGCGACGGCAAGGACCATTCACAATCTTCTGAGGCGAGTGATTTTCCATCAGTTTCACAACACGTCGGACACTGCTCGTATTCGACAGAAGTGGTCTGTTGATGAAGGTCGATGGCTCAAGGAGGACGCCGGGAACCTGGCGCCATTCCTCTTCCGACTCCAGTCGCAGCAGCCCCGATATTATCAGCGGGTCGTGGAAACAATACGCTTGGTTCTTCCCTTTTTCGCCGATTTTGAATTCGAAGCCGAATTCGATCGGCTGCTACTTCAATGGCGGGAAAAAGGCACGGATCGGATCTTCAACGCCAGTCAAGCAGCGGATGGAATGTTGCGGATTCTTGCGCTCGTTGCCCTGCTGCAACAGCCCGAATTCGACCTGCCGGATGTTCTCATCCTGGATGAACCGGAACTGGGTCTTCATCCGTATGCGGTCGAAGTCGTGGCGGGACTGATACGCGCCGCGTCGCAAAGTGTCCAGATCATACTGGCAACACAGTCGGTCTCCTTGATCGATAGGTTTAACCCCGAGGACATCGTCGTGGTTAACCGCGTTGGACGAGAATCTGAGTTTCGGCGGCTTGGAACCGATGCCCTCGCCGGGTGGCTCCAGGAATACAGCCTCTCCGAGCTGTGGGAAAAAAACGTCATCGGCGGGAGGCCTTGAAGTCTTGGCGCGGCTGCATATCGTGGTCGAAGGTCAGACGGAGGAGACGTTTGCGCGCGTTCTCCTCGCACCTTCGCTCGGCGAACGGTCGGTTTTCGCGGATGTCCACCGCGTGACCACAGGCAGGAGGGGTCCAAGAATATATCGCGGTGGACTCGTAAGCTACGCGCATTTGAAACGCGACTTGACGCTCTGGATGAAGGAGGATCAGGATTCGGATTGTTGGTTCACGACTATGGTGGATCTTTATCGAATTCCGGACGACGTGCCAGGTTACGCGGAATCCCGCAAGATCCTCGATCCAGTCCAGAGAGTGAAATTTCTTGAACAGCAATTGAAATCGGATGTTGGTCACCCGCGGTTGGTGCCATACATTCAACTCCACGAATTCGAGGCCCTGCTCTTTTCCGATCCCGGCAGTTTCTCGACTGCATTTCCGGACAGTACCGAAGAGATAGCCGCTCTAGCCCGAATCCGTCACGAAGCGGCCAGTCCGGAGCACATCGATGATGGAGCCGAGACGGCTCCGTCAAAACGAATATGCAATCTATTTCCACAGTTTGCGAAGCCGGTGCACGGCCCGATAATCGCGCGGGACATCGGTCTACCGAAGATTCGCGAGGCCTGCCCGCATTTCAATGAGTGGATTGATGCCCTCCTGAGTCTGTAGCGCACGTTGCCAACCGTTTTCACCTCTGAAGCCGCGCTCCAACCCGCGACTGAAAGCGGCTGGGGGCGCTCCCCCTACAGCCCCGCCTCTTGCCACAACTCCTCCACCCGGCGTTTGACCTCCGCCGGCATCTCGATTACGCCGGGCCAGGGCCTGGTGAAGCCCTCGCCGGGCCATTTGCGGGTGGCATCCACGCCCATCTTCGAGCCGTAGTTCGGCAGGCGG
>Ga0181517_10001948_pt1 | contig 21951 bp, 18 predicted proteins | sample PEATcosm2014_Bin_31_FD_119748 | JGI IMG/M metagenome (GOLD analysis project Ga0181517, IMG submission 119748) | Peatland microbial communities from MTU Mesocosm Facility, Houghton, MI, USA - PEATcosm2014_Bin01_30_metaG | ecosystem: Environmental > Terrestrial > Soil > Wetlands > Peat | place... | reverse complement strand
CGCCTGGATAGCGAAGGTTAGCCACAAGAAAGCTCCGGGGGCGATCAGCGCCATGGCGTTCATGGTGAGACCGGTAAGTCCCAAAGTCGGTTGCATTGTCACTTCGGCGTTATCTGCCATAGAATTCTCCTGTCTTCTCTCTCTTGGTTGTCTCTCTCGCCCGAAGTTCTGCCTACTTCTTGGGACCTATGAAGGCCACCATTCCGAGCAGGATGGTCGGCTGATTCTTGGAGTGCCCGTTATTGTTCTGGAAGAAAGGCTGGTTCGACCAGTCGTCGCGGAACTCCAGACGGGTGAGCAGCCAACTGCTCGCCTTGTATTCGCCGGTCAGGGTAACTTCGTTGACCGTCTGCGGCAGGCCAGTCGTGAAGCCGTCCTTATCGTCGAACCATTCCAGGCGGGTAGCGATGGCGTATTTCTTTCCAAGGGCATAGCGGGCCGCGCCGGCGATGCCGGTCCACTGCTGCGCGCCGGCTCCGACGTTCTTATCGCGTCCGTAGTCGAAATTCAGGTAGTAGCTGAAATTATCGTTGGCGTTGACGAGCACCACGGTGTCATAAAGCTGGCGCCAGCCGGCGGTGGTATGGAAGTGCTCTGGACCGTCATAGACGGTGTTGCTCCAGGTGACTTTCTTCCAGGCATACGCTCCGGTGGCAACATAAGTCTTACCGCTGTTGATCGGATAGATATCGTTCCAGCCCTGCACCACCTGGAAACCCCCGGTAAAATGCGGTCCGATGGGAAACGAGACTCGCGCGCCGAAATGGTAGTACGGGATGGCCAGCGCGAACAGCAGCGAGCGCGAGTAGTTCCAGTTCTGATTAGTCTCGATCACTTCGGCGCCCGCCGAGGTCACAAATTCTCCGGCATCCACCTCGACGCCATGCCACGATTTCGGCTTCAGGCTGACATAGGCCTGCTCGAAGTACTTGAACGCGTCCGGGTCGCGGGTGCCTTCATGAATGACATCGAAGGTCTGGCCGAAACCGACATCCAGGTGGAATCCGAGTGGCGCGGGCGCGTGATCGATGGTGATCTTGCCCATGTTGATGTGCGCGGTGTTGGCCCGGAAATCGAAGTTCCGGAGTTGGTTGTAGCCGGAGTCGGGGTTGTTGAAGTTACCGTCCACGTAGCCGTCCAGCAGGAAGCTGAAATCCGTCCCCCAGTGCGTAAAGTTCGACGGGGGGGGAGTGGCGGGCGCAGTCGCGGCCGGCGCGGCAGCCGGGGACTGACCCGTGGCGCTCGCGTCGGCGGGCGCCGGTGTCTGCGCTAAACCCGCTCCCACTAGCAGTGAGAGGCCGGCAGCCAGACTGATGACTCGATGTTTCCGCATGTGAAGCTCTCCCTAAAGAATGGTTTGGATTCCCGGCGACTGAGCTTGGGACAATTCGAAAGCCGCGCGGACTGGGCGAACTTTCTGTTGACGAGATTAGATTCAATGTACTCTGACTGGACGCGAATTGCTAATAGATATTTTCTATAACGAGGATTGCGAATTTTCCTGATTTCCGTGAGTTCTCGCCCGTTCGATCGGCTATTCTCAACTTAGGAGCGGGTGCGGTTTGGCCTGGGTCCGTCTTATTATCCATGCGTTTGGCCGGATTGTTATTACTCGCGGCGGGATGCGCGCTGGTCTATAGCGCGGTGGTATTGCTGCATACGGTCGGCGAGCGCGCGGGCTTCGTGCTGGCCGGCCTGGGAGTCGAGATCGGCGGCCTCGTTCTGGTGTTCCGCTCGCACCTCCGCCCGCGGGGAGAGAAGAAATGAGCGAAACGGCCATGGCGCTGACTGCGGTTTTTCTTTTGCCAATCCCGCTGGCCGCCGCCGCGGTGGCACTCATGAATGCCGGGCTGGGCCGCTCGCGCAGCGCCTCCCATGCCCTGCTCTCTTCATTGTGCGCGTTTGCCATCGCGGCCGTGGCTTATGCCCTGACCGCGCCGTTGTTCCTGGGCGCCCATCCGTTCGACGATCCCGCGAAGGTCCCGGCGGCCTGCATCGGAATGCTGGGCGCGGGCCTCGCCGCCATCATCCCGCTGGGCGCGGGGGCGGACCGCTGGCGCCTGGGAGCCACGTGCGTTTCGGCAGCCATTCTGGGGGGAATCGTAAACCCGCTCGTCGCGCACTGGATTTGGGGGGGCGGCTGGCTGGCGCAACTGGGCCTCCGCTACGGACTGGGGCGCGGGTATCTCGATACCGGCGGCGCGGCCTCTATTCACGCCGTGGGCGGGATCGCGGCCCTGTCCATCGCCTGGGTGCTGGGACCCCGGCGCGGCCGCTACTCCGGCGATGGCATGCCGGCCGCCATTCCGGGGCACAACACCGTGCTGGTGCTGTTCGCCTGCCTGCTGGCGCTGATGGGCTGGTTCGGGCTGAATGCCTCGGGCGCCATCCTGTTCAACGGTATTCCGGCCGGACGCGTGGCCCCGATCTTCGTCAATACGATGCTCTCGGCCTCGGCCGCGGCGCTGGCCTCGGCCGCCCTGACGCGCGTGCGCTTCGGCCGCCCGGACCCTTCGCTATGCGCCAACGCGTGGATTGGCGGCCTGGTGGCGAGCAGCGCGGGCTCCGCCTTCATGGCTCCCGCCGTGGCGGCTCTGGCTGGCGGGGTGGCGGGCGCGCTGGTTACGCTGTCCGTCGAGTGGCTGGATTTCCATCTGGAAGTGGACGATCCGGGCGGCTCGATTTCGGCCCACGCGGTGGGAGGACTGTGGGGCCTGTTGGCGCTGGGATTATTCGGGCGCGTCCCCGATTCCGGGCAGTCGGTGGCGCAACTCGTGGGCATCGCGACTCTGCTGGGCCTGGTGCTGCCCGCCTCCTACGCGTGGAACTGGCTGCTGGATCGCTTCTATCGCCAGCGCATCTCTCCCGAGGGCGAGTTGCAGGGCCTGGATTTGTTCGAGCTCGGCGCCGGAGCGTATCCCGAGTTCGTCATCCATCGCGAGGATTTCTATCAGCGATAGGCGGCCAGCGCCAGCACGGCGTTCAGCCCGCCGAACGCGAAGGAGTTGGAGAGCGCGAATTCCACTTCGGCACGGCGCGAGCGGTTGGGGATCACGTCCAGGTCGCACTCCGGGTCCGGCTCGTTGAAATTGGCGGTGGGCGGCAGCACGCCGTCGCGCAGGGCCGTCACGGCCGCCAGGCATTCGAGAGCCCCGGCCGCGCCCAGCGCGTGGCCGTGCATCGATTTGGTGGAGCTGACCGGCAGCTCCGCGGCGTGCGCGCCGAAGACCGCATGGATGGCCGCGCTCTCCGAGCAGTCGTTGGCCATGGTGCCGGTGCCGTGCGCGTTGACATAACCGACGCTCTGCGGATCCAGTCGGGCATCGCGCAGGGCGGCGCGCATGGCGCGGGCGGCGCCCTCGGCCGATGGTTGCGTGATGTGGGAGGCGTCCGCCGACATGCCGAATCCCACGATCTCGGCGTGAATGCGCACCCCGCGTGCCACGGCGGCTTCGAGCGGCTCCAGCACCAGCATGGCGCCGCCCTCTCCCAGGATCATGCCCTTGCGGTCTCTCGAGAACGGGCGGCACGTCTCCGGCGAGACCACCCGCATGGCCTCCCAGGCCTTCAGAATCCCGAAACTGAAGGGCGCTTCGCTGCCGCCCGCCAGGGCCAGATCGGTGACGCCCGAGCGCACCATCCAGAACGCCTGCCCGATGGCATGGGCCGACGAAGAACAGGCCGTGGAAATGGTGAAGCTCGGCCCGGTGATGCCGAACTCCATCGAGATGTGGCTGGCGCCCGCGTTGGCCATGGTCTTCGGAATAGTCAGGGGATGCACGCGGTTCTGCCCCCGCTTGTATACTTCTTGGAAGCCGATGTCTTCGGTGCTCTGCCCGCCCACGCACGAGCCGGTGACGATGGCGGCGTTCTCGCGCAGTTCCGGCGTCCAGACCACCCCGGCGTCCGTTACGGCCTCGCGCGCCGCGATCACGGCGAACTGTGCGAAGCGGTCGATGAAATCGGCGCGGCGGTCGTCGAAATACGGCTGGTGGCTGTAGCCGCGCACCTCGGCGCCGTTCTTGAAGCGCATTTGGGAGGTGTCGGTGGATTCGATCGGGCCGATGCCGCACTGGCCGGCGCAAAGAGCTGCCGCGAAATCGGCCGCGGTCCGGCCCAAGGCGCTGATCGCGCCCATCCCGGTGATGGCCACTCGCCGCATGGGCTAGCTGCCGGCCTTTGCGTCCGCGCTCTTAGCGGCCAGGAGTCTCTCCACACCCTCGCACATCTGGCGCACGTTGCGCACGCTGCGCACTTCGTCGTCCGGAATGCTGATATCGAATTCGTTCTCCAGGGCGAAGAGAATCTCCACGGCATCCATCGAATCGATTCCTAACTGCTGGAACTCGCTATCGATGGTGACCGTCTCCAGGGGGATCCGCTTGGAGGTGGCAATCGCTTTCAGAACCCGTTGAATTAGCTCGTCGGACATAGCAATCGGCTCAGCGTTTCGAACTTGTAACCCCGCTCGAGGACCATGGGAATCAGGTGCCGGACCGCTTCCACCGTCACCCCGATATCCGGCCTGGCACGCAGCTCGCGTCCGTCGTGCAGGCACAGAATCGCACCCCCCGCCAAATGCGCGAGGATGCGCTCGACGACCTCACCGGCCCCCAGCTTCCAATCATATCCGATTACGGTCCACATCACGCCCATGAGCTCGAGCCGCCGCTGCGCTTGCCCCACGCCGAACCAGCGGGCCCCGAAAGGCGGGCGGAACCAGCGCGGGCGGATGCCGGCGTGCGTCGCGATGGCCTCCTGGGCCAGGCGCAGGTCCGTTTCGATGAAACGAGGCGAGCGGAAGCAGTAGAGCGGGTGCGCGTGGCCGTGGTTGCCGATCTCGTGGCCCGCCGCGCTCACCGCGCGCGCCACTTCCGGCAGCCGCTCCACGTTGGCGCCGCACTGGAAAAAGGTGGCGGGCGCCCGGTAGTGGGCCAGAATGTCGAGAATCCGCGGCGTGCTCTCGCTGGGCCCGTCGTCGAAGGTCAGCGAGACCGCGCGCTGCTCCGGCCGGCCGCGCCAGACCGACGGTCCGAAAATCTGCGCCGACCGGCCGCGCACCGCCCATGCTAGCCAAGCGGCCGCACCGCACGCCGCGGTGCCCGCTCCGATCTCCATCCCGAGCCTGGCCGGCTCATCCATGAAGTTTCTATTGTAGTCGCGCGCGCCCGCCCCGCAGCCGGGCCGCGCCGGTTTACTTGAACTGGCGCTTGACGAAGAAATCCAGGCCCAGCAGGCCATTTTCCTCCCGCACCGCCACCGCCGACCACTGCCGGCTGAAATCCCATTCCACGCTCACCACCTGCGGGTTGGTGCTGGTCACCACGGTGATGTAGGTGAACGTGATGTCGGGCGTCACCTGCTGCTCCAGGGTGATGCGCGCTTGGGGGTTGTACTCCACGCCCGGCAGGGTGGGGTCGATGCGCAGGCGGCTCACCCCGAAGAAGCGCTGCAGCCGCCCGGTCACCGGGCTGGCGATGGCCTGGCCCAGCAGCGCGGATGCGCCGGCCTGCTGCCACGGCTGCGTGGGGCCGTACTGGGTCAGTTGCGAGTTCTCGGACGTGGGCGCTTCGCCGGTGGCCAGCAGGGCCACGATCTCGCTGAATTGCAGCGGCGGGTCCGACCGCGGCGTCAGGTTCAGCTTGTTGAGCGGGCCGGAGACGTTCAGCGTGACATCGATGCCGCGCGCCTTGGTCTCCAGGTCGATATTCAGAATCGGCTCCACGCGCACCGGGTTGTAGAACGAGATGGAGCCCTGGCTGATGGTGTATTTGGTCCCGAAGAAAATCAGTTGCCCCTGGGTGACATTGATGCGCCCCAGCAGCGCCGGATTGGCGGCCGTGCCCCGCAGGTGCAGATTGGCCTCCACGCCGACGTCCTGCGTCAGCGAGCTGGCCACCTGGATATCCGGCGCGGTATCGATCTGGACATCGAAGTTCATGCCGCCCAGCAGGCCGGTAGATGCGGAAGGCGCGCGCTCCGGCTCGCTCGAGCGGGCCAGCACCGAGCTGAGATCCGATTGCGGGTTGAACCCCATCCTCCGCACCGTCACCGAGCCAGCCAGCATGTTGCGCTCCACGGTGCCGGTCAGGTTGAGATTGGCGTCCGCCACCGTACTCACGCCCTCGGGGTACCGCACGCGCACTTGCTCGGTGCGCACGTGCAGCCGGAACACCGGCGCGCCGCCGCCGAAACTGCCGAAGCCCGTGACAATCACCCGGCCGCCGCCGGATTCGCCCTCGAACTTCTGGATAGTGGCCCGGTCGCCGCTGAACAGGATCGCGCCATTCGCGTTCGTAATGCCGTTGGGCACGCCGGCGATGTTGAAGGACGCCTTTTCGATCTGCAGGCCCCCATCGATCCGCGGATCGCTCAACGAGCCGCGCACCGTGGCATCCGCAATGGCGGTTCCCGAAGAGGTCACGTCCGCATCGAGGGTCTGGAGCGCGGAAAGGTCGATGCGTCCGGCGGCGTGCAGACCCAGGGCGCCGGCGGCTCCTAACGACAGCTTTCCGGAGACCCGAAAATCCGTGCCGGAGCCCACCAGGTGGGCGCTCGTTACCGTGACCACCGAGTTGGCCATGGTGAGCACCAGGGTGCCGGAATTGTGCAGCGCGAGTCCCGTGGGAACCCCTGCCTTCGGCGCGGGATGCAGCTCGAAGGCCGGTATACTCAATTCGGCTTTGATCTCCCTGGGGCGCAGCGCCGGGCCATCGATGCGCAGCGTGCCCTCCGCCGATCCCATGAAGGGAGCCGAGCCGGCCGTGCCTGGGCGGGCACTCCATCTCCCCAACTGCGCCAGATCGAGCTTGGAAAACTCGATTGTGGCCGTGCCCGGATCGTCGTCCTCCAGACGCCATTGGCCATCGCCGCGAATTTGGGAACCGGCGAAATCCCAGTCCAGGTGCGCGCGCAGCGCCGTCCCCTCGGAATTCGCCGTCAGGTGCGCGCTCCCGACCGGCTGCCCGGGAAGCTGGATGCCGTGCGCCGAGAGGTCCGCATGCAGCTCGCCGATCCGCAGAACCGCGCGCCCCTGGCTGGGCGGCGCCACGTTCAGGACGCCGCTGGCGTTAGCTTCGACCGTGCCGCCGATTCCCGGCCTGGCCTTCGCCAGGAGCTGCACCTGGTCGAGCGGCATGGCGTTGGTGGAGACCTTGAAGGCCAGCCGTCCGCTGTTCCAGCCACTCGGCCCGCGGTCGTAAGCGGCCGAGACCTGTACCTGTTTGACCCCCGCGCCGAGCTGGCCGCCGGCGAGTTGGATGCGCTGCGCGGTGGCGTGCAGGCGGCCGCTGAAGCGGTCGAAAGGCTCGTCTTCGAGCCTGCCGGAAGTAATCTCGAGATCCGCATCCACCAGCGGATTGGCCAGCGTTCCGGCGACTTGCGCGCTCGCGCCGAGCGTCCCCGTGAGCGGCACCTCGCTCGCGCCCGCCAGGGAAGCGAGTTCCGCGACCGCCGCGTTGCGCACCGTGGCGTTGCCGAAGATCTGGCTGTGCGGGCCGGTCTTCCAATCGGCGAGCGCCAGCGCCAACTGGAAGCGGGTCTGCATGGCGCCGCGCGCCAGGGTGGCGTTCCGCAGGCTCACGTTATCGGCCAAAGCCATCACGTCCGCATCGAATGAGCTGAAGCTCATGCCCTGAGCCGTGAAATTGGTAGCGCTCAAATGGCCCGCTACCATGGGATGCGCCAGGCTCCCGGTCACCGTGCCATCGAAGCGGGCCGTGCCGTGTTCCAGCTTCACAGGAGCGGACGCCCTCTCGATTCCCACGGCCGGCAGCACTTCTCCCAGGTCGCGGGTTTCCAGATCGACCCGCAGGCTACGGCCTAGGGCGCCCGAGAATGCGGCCCGCGAGGACGGCAGCGCCAGCGCGGATTGGCCCAGGTCCAGGATGCCGCCGCGCGCCTCGAAGCTTCCCTCGATGGTGCCATGCACCGGCGCGCTATCCGCCGCGGGCGTCACCGCCAGGCTGGCCGCGAGTTGCAGCTCGTTCTTGCGCCGCAGCGAGCCTTCCAGCCGCGCGGGTCCCGAGACGCGGCCATCCCAGGGAAGCCGTGCCCGGCTGTAGAGCGCCACCAGGCGGCTGGCCAGCAGGCCCGCGGTCTGGCCCTCCACGTGGTATCGGTCGAAAGCCGTCAGCCGCGCCTGGCCCTCGAAGCTGCCCCCCAGCGCCGCCAGGTCCAGGCCGGCCAGATCGAGATTGCTGTCGCGCAGGGTGGCCCGCGCAATGCGGCCCTCGACCGAAACCACGCCGGCCACATTGCCCGCCAGGCGCAGGCCGCTCAGCTCGATGGCCTTCGGACCCGCCGTGAGGCCGCCATCCGCGCGGATGTCGCGAATGCGCACCACCGAATCACGATATTCCAGGCCGTAGACGTGCAGTTTACCGAGCGCCGAATAATCGCGCCCGCCCGCCCATTGTGCCTCCCCGGCCAGCTCCAGCCATCCGGTCCGGAGCTCCGGAGCGCCGGCCAGGCGCGCCACGTCCGCGGCGGCCACACGCGCGCTGTATTGGACGCGGCCGCGCGGCGAGGCCAGGTTCTCGATGCCTCCCACGATATCCACGCGCGAGCTTCCCGTGGCCAGGTTCGCCGTTTCGATCCCGATGCGCCCCGCGGACATCGTCACCGTGGCGCTCACATCCACCGGCACGGCCGGGCCACCGCCCAGTTGGATTTCGAGCGGCCGTACAGCCAGAGAACCGCGATAATCGCGTGCCGCCCCAGCATAATCCAGCGCGGCGTTCAGATTCCGGCCGCGCGCGTCGAAGGGCGTCGCGCCGCGCGATTCCACCTCGAAAACGCCGCGATTGACGCTGAACCGGCCGATTGCCAGTTGCATGATGCTTTCGAACGTGCCCGCTCCGCCCCGGCGCTTCACCTTCGGTTCGGGAAGGTTCGTGCGGCCCTCGGCGTCGATCGTCAGATAGACATGCGGAGCGGCCACATCCAAACCGGCAATATCCACCGTGCGCTCGAGGAGCGAAACGATCCTCAGGCCCACCACGATGGAATCGGCGTGCAGCAGGGGAGGTTTGCCGGCCGGCTCGGTGCCGTGCAGCGTGAAATCGCGAATCTCTGCGCGCAGCCGGTGCCAGTCGAAAGCGAACGAGCCTATCTCCACTCGCCCGCCGGTGGCCGTTTCCACCGCGCTCACCAGCCGCGTTCGCACCTGCTCGCGAAACCACCCGCTCTGGAGCGCCACCACGCCCGCGCCAGCCGCCAGCAACAGCAGCGCCCCGAGCGTCCCCGCCATCCAGGCCACCCGCCGCCGGCTCATTGGAAGGCCTCCGGGTGGTACACGATTTCGGTGCGCTGCTCGGCGTCCTTCAGCCAGGCATCCATCTCGCGGTCCTCGCGCTGACCGACGAGGGTGTCTTCGATTCGCGCGCGATAATCCTCCAGCCCGACCGGCTGGTCCGGATGCGCGGCCTTGGCGGCCGGTTCCACCACCTTGGTGAAGTATTCCTCAATATCCTGGTCGCTCACCTGCACAGCGGGGCGGAAGCGGATCTCGACGAAGCGCAGCAGCGTGCGCTCCCACAGCAGTTCGCCTTTGAGGTCCTGTTCGGTGAGGCCGGCGGCCTGCAACTGGAGCTGGAACTCCGCCGCGCCGGCGAAGTGCTCCTGCTCGAATTTCTCGAGCACCGGCTGCACTTCCTCGGGCGTGGGCAGCGGATAGCGGCTGGTTTCCAGCTCGGTGCGAATGAGCTGTTGTTCCACCATCCGGCCGGCGGCGGCCCGCTTGCCGGCCGGGCTGAGATCGGGCTCGGCCCCGTTCAGGAAAGCCGTCACGCGAATCTCGCGGATCAGATCGCTTTCAGCGATCACGCGGTTGCCCACCGAAGCGGCGATCCGGTCGATGATGACGGCGAAAGCGGGCACGGCGAAGAAGCAGGCGAGTGCCACTGCAGCCGCGCCCAACGGTAATGGAGCCTTGCCTTTCAAAATGTCTGTCCTATCGAAACGAAGAACTGAAAATGGCTCACGTTCTGCACCGAGCACAACGGGGCCGGGGGCGCGCAGGGGTCCACGCCCGCGTTGATCAGTTCCTGCTGGGTTCCGTTGAAGCCGTAAAAATAAGGCGGGTTGATGCTGTACGCCAGGTCCAGCCGCACCGGGCCGACGGGAGTCTGGTAGCGCAGACCGAATCCCACGGCGTGTACCATGTAGTCGAAATCCTGCAGGTTGCGCTGCGAGGTGCGGAACGACAAATTGCCCAGGCTGGAGTAAACGTTGCCCATGTCGTGAAATAAGACGCCGCCTATATTTTCCCCTATTAGCGGGAAGCGCAGCTCCACCTGGTTGAAAAACAGGGCCGTGCCGCCCAGCGGAAAGCCCGTGGAAGTATCGCGCGGGCCGGCCTGCTCGTCCGGGAAGCCGCGGTCGGTCGTGTTGCCGCCGCCGAAAAAGCGCTCGGGCAGCGGGACGGCGTCCAGCACGTCGCCCGCATAGTGGAACGCGTAGATGTCGCCAAACTCGGTGCTGCGCGCCAGCACCAGCCGCTTGCCCAGCGGGTAATAAGTGGCATTGCGCGCCAGGAAGCGGGCGAAATCGCGCTGCGACCCGAGGCCGCGATCGGCCAGCCCCAGATCGATGGTGTCGTAGATGCCTCGGTGCGGATCGAGCGGATTGTCGCGCCGGTCGTGCACCAGGTTGGTGGAGGCGATCCCCACGCGCACCGGCTGCGAAAGCTGCGGGATGAGAAATGGCGTGATCTTCAGGTCGCTGATCGCCACCAGCCGGTAGGTGTAGCGGTACAGCAGCATGAGGGACTTGCTGAACCTCTGCGACAACTGCACCGAGCCTTCCTCGCGGCGGAAGTTGAACGTGCGCACGTCGCGCGAGTTCTCGGCCTGGCCGGTGAACGAGAAGTTCAGATTGTCGCTGTTGCGAAAGCGCGGCCACGAGTAGTTGAGCAGCCCCAGTTGATCGAGCGTGGAGGCGCGTGTGCGCAGTGTCAGACTGTGCCCCAGGCCCCACAGATTATTGCGCGTGATGTCGTAGGAGATGCGGGGGGAAAAGCCGGTGGCCCCGGCCGGCGCGTCGTAGCAGGTCTCGCAGCCGCCGATACGGCCCAGCTCGGCGCCGAAGCCCACCGCCATCGAATAGCGGCGCGCCTCGTCGAAGCTGTAGAGCACATACTTCCGCGAAGTCTCGCCATCCGGGTCCTGAATGGCGGCGTCCACCCGCGCGAAGATCCCCAGGTCGTAAAATTTCCGCTGGATATCGGTGATGCGCGTCAGCGAGAGCGGATCGCCCGGCTTCAGCGTGACGATGCTGTCCACCAGCGAGGATTGGGTGATGGTCAGGCCGCTCGAGACCACCTGGCGGACGAACTGCTCCGGGCCTTCCGCGATGGTGAAGCGCAAATCCATGCGGTGCGGCGCCGCCGCGGGCTTGGAACTCCACTCGAAGGTGGCGTTGGGGAATCCGCGGTCGAAATACTGCGCCAGGATGGTGTCGCGGTCCACCGCCACGTTGAACTCGCTATAGGGTTGCCCGGGGATGGCGCTGAGCTTGGCCACGATCGCGGCCTTATTCAAGCGCTCGATGCCAGCCACCTCCAGGCTCCCGATCAGGTACTGGGGACCTTCGTCGACCGTCAGGAACACGGCGATATCGCCGCTCTTGCTCCGGTAATTGTCCTCCACACGGTGGGTCACCTTGGCATCGCGAAAGCCGTTGGACCGATACAGGTTCGCGATGGACGCTTCGTCCCGCTCGAGCATGGCGGAGCTGTACCGCCCATGCGGAAACTGCAGGAACGTGACGGGCTGCAGGAACATGCGCTCACGTAGCGAGGCCGTATCGAAGTAGCGGTTGCCCGCAATCCCGATCTTCACCAGCCGGTGGCGCTTGCCGGTGGTGACCAGGTAATCGATCTCCGATTCGTCGTTCGAGATGCGCCGCTCTTCGAACCGCACCGCGGCCTCGAAATAGCCCTGCGATTGGAAGTAGTCCCGCAGATTGCGCTCGCCTTCCGCCAGCAGGTCGGGATCGACCGTGTGCTCCTCGAACACCGGCACATACCGCTGCAACCTCTTTTCCGAGAGCTTGACCCCGATGGTGCGCACGTCGATGCGCGGCCCCGCGTCGATGTGCAGCGTGGGAACGGCGCGGTTGATCTCCTCGTGGTATTGCATCGATTCGAGCGATACCTTGGCCTCCAGGCGGTTTTCCTTGAGGTAGAGCGTGCGCACGTGCTCGATCCCCTGACGCACGCGCACGTCCGTCACCGGCTTCCACGAGTGGACGATCCAGCGCCGGAACTTGGTCGCATGCAACACTCTCTGCGGATCCATCTGCAGGTTGCCTTCGAACAGCGGCTGATCCAGGCGCGCTCGCGGGCCGGGCGCGATCGAGAACGCGATATTCATCTGCTGGAACCGATCGTCCTCTTTGTAGAGCGGCTGGATGTGGTTGCGGAAGAAGCCGTCGTTTTCGAGCAGGCGTGCCTGGTTCGCGGTGGCCTGGCGCACGCCGGCCTCGGTGAAAGGCTGCCCCAGGTCCAGCCGCGTGGCGTTTTCCAATTGGCCCGAGCTGGGCGGGAAGGGCACGTCGCCGCGAATCGAGACATCGCCTATGAACCAACTGTTTTTGGTGATGAAGCGGATCGCCACGCCATCCTGTTCCGGTTCCGCGTCCACCTGGATATCCGCGTAGCGTCCCGTGGCGAAGAGCCGTTCGATGGAGGCCCGCACGTCCGCCATGCGCAACGGCTGGCCCTTCTTCAGAGGCAGTATGGCATTCAGATCGCCAGGCTCCAGCGGCTGCACGAGGGGCTGGAACTGGACATCGACCACCCGCTGGCCCTCGAAGCCGGCGGGCTGAGCGAGCAGAACAGGGCGCCGCGCCGCCGCGAGCATCAGCAGGACGTACGAAACATAAGCCAGCCGCGTCCGCACCATCCTCATGATAACGTAGGTGCTTCCGGGCAACTTTGATACCATCGGGACTGATGGATTCCGCCGAGCGCCTGCGCTATTCGCGGCAGATCCTGTTTCCGGGGATCGGAGAGCGCGGGCAGGAGGCTCTCATCCGCTCTCACGCCGCGGTAGTCGGCTGCGGCGCCCTGGGAAGCTTTCACGCCGCCGCCCTGGCCCGCGCGGGCGTGGGCCTGCTCACGCTGGTGGACCGCGATTACGTGGAGCCCAGCAACCTGCATCGCCAATGGCTCTTCGAGGAGCGCGACGCCGCCGAAGCCTTGCCCAAAGCCGTAGCCGCGGCGCGGGCCATCGGCCGCATCAATTCCTCCGTGCGCGTGCGGCACGCCGTGGCCGACTTGACCCCCACCAACGTCGAGGAACTGCTGGGCGAAGCCGGCCTCATCCTGGACGGCACCGATAACTTCGAAACGCGCTATCTCATAAACGATTTCGCCGTGAGCCGTGGCGTTCCCTGGATCTACGGCGCGGCCGTGGGCAGCTACGGCCTCACCATGCCGGTGATCCCCGGGCGAACGCCATGCCTCCGCTGCGTCTATCCTGAACCGCCCTCGGGCGCGCAGCCCACCTGCGAAACCGCCGGCGTGCTGAACGTGATCGTCTCCGCGGTGGCCTCCCTCCAGGTGGCCGACGCGCTCAAGATCCTCTCCGGCCGGGCCGATCTGGTAGCGTCGCGCATCACCACGCTGGACGTTTGGGATGGCGGCATCCGCCAGATCGCCGCTCCCGCGCGCGACCCGGAGTGCCCCACCTGCGCCCGCCGCGACTTCCCGTTCCTCGAAGAATCCACCCGCCCTCCGGTGCGTTTGTGCGGCCGCAACGCCGTGCAGATTCAGGATGCCGGGAAGTCCGTCGATCTGGCAGCCTTGCGCGCGCGCCTGGAACCTCTGGGCGAGGTGCGCGCCAACGAGTACGTCCTGCGCTTCGCCGCCGCGCCCTACGAAATCACGGTGTTCCCCGATGGCCGCGCGATTGTGAAGGGCACCAGCGATACCGGCGTGGCGCGCAGCGTCTATGCGCGGTATGTGGGATAGCGGCCGCCGTCAAACGGGCGTCGGTTAATCCTTAGCTCACCCAGGCGTCCTCTCTATAAGAGGCGTTCAGCAACGGAGTACGGCCTACCGTGTGGGATATTCTCCCCGTCCGCATTCACCACGGCGATCGGAGTAGCCACCGATAACTCGGCGCCGGCTGGAAACAGCTTCTCCCGAAGAAACCCCTCGCCGTTGGTTGCTATGGCGTATCTTCCTGCGGATGTCTCCACAATAACGAGTTTCGTTCCGACATGGAGTGCCGCACCATCCCTCACCAGCCACTTCACCAGCCGAACCGGCCCGGGTTCTGGACCGTCCAGCGGTGGTATCGGGACGTGATACCAAAAAGGCATATCCGAGCTTAGCTCAGTATCCGCGCTTCTTATCCACTACGTTGAGCAGCGGCTCGCCTTTTTGAAAGCGCTCGAACTGCTCCAGGAAGAAGCGCATGGCGCGGTCCAGCCAGTCCGGCGTGTGGTCGGCGCAATGGGCCGAGAGCAGCACGTTCTCCAGGCTGTAGAACGGGTGCCCCGCGGGGAGCGGCTCGCGCTCGAAGACGTCCAGCGCGGCGCCTTTGATGCGCTTCCCGCTCAGCGCCTCCACCAGGGCGGCCTCATCGATCACCGGCCCGCGGCCCACGTTGATCGCCACGGCTTCAGGCTTCATGGCGGCCAACTCGCGCCGGCCGATCATCCCCTGGGTCTGCGGGGTGAGCGGGGCCGCGGCCACCACGTAGTCGCAGCGCGAGATCATCTCGATGAGCCCATCCGGCCCGTAGATCCGCTCGGCCAGCGGGTCTGCCTGGCCCGCCACCGGCGCGCTGCGGCGCAGAGCCAGCACGCGCATCCCCATGCCGCGGACCGAGCGGGCCACCGTGCGGCCGATATCGCCATAGCCCACGATCCCCACCGTCTGCCCGTGCACCTCGGTGATGTCGAAGGGGTCCCATCGCCCCGCGACCTGGCTGGCGATCATACGGCGGAAATCCTTGGCGAAATAGAGGATCGCTCCCATCACGAACTCGCCCAGCGGTTCGCTGAAAACTCCCACGGCATTCGTGAGCACCGCGGGGCTTTCGACCAACTCGGGAAACCACAGCCCGTCCAATCCGGCCGACCGCGAATGCACCCAGCGGACGCGCGGCGCCATGCAAAAAACCGTGCGCAGCAGTTCACCGGACCCGGACCAATTCAGGATGACATCCGCCTCCTCGGCCGTCCGTGCGAAGGCCTCCGGCGTATTCCCCACCGCGATATTCGTCTCGGGAGGCAGCGCCTCCAGCATGCCAAGCTGCCGCTCGTTCGGTTCCGCCAACACCAAAACCGTATGGTTCATTCGCCTCTCCAGCACGTTCCTCCGTTCCGCACGCCCCCGCACCCGAAAGCCCTCTCAGCGCCAGCGCTCGGGACCTCCGCCCCCTCCGTGCACTCAGGTTTTAGCCTTGTTTTTCTCCTCCGCGATCCTCCGCTCCTCCGCGTCTTCGCGGTGAGCCTTGGGTCTAAGCCCGCCCATTAGCCCCGCGCCCCTCACCGCCCCGCCCGCGCCGGCGGAGCGAAGAAGCTCACCGGCTGAAGCGCCGTGATGCGCCACTTGCGGCCCTGTTTTGCCAGCCGGCACACCACAGTCTGCTCGCGGTTCGTGGAGGCCGCGTCGTTCTGCTGGTCCACCAGCGTCAGGCGCCAATCCAGTTCCAGCGTACGGCTGCGGTCGTCGCCGTCGTTCTTCAGCGGGTCTATGGAGGATTCCGGCACGAACTCGCCGAGCAGGCCGTTCACGTTCGCGCTCAACTCGTCATAGCCGGGCATGGCCGGATCGAAGGAGCCCATGAAATCCGAGAGGTTGCCCTCCACCAGAGCGGAGGCTATGGAGGAAATCACGCTCCAGGCTTCATCGGCCGCGTCCGCGCGCATGCGGACGGCGGCACAAGCTGCCAGCAGGATCGCGCGGCGGGTCATATTCAGGTCCTGTAGCTCGCGTTTATCCGAATGTAGCCTTCCGTGAGGTCGCACGTCCAGAAGCGCGCCGATCCCTTGCCCCGGCCGCGAATGCCGAAGCGGATCTGGCAATCGGGCGCATCCAGCTTGCTCTTCAGCTCGGCCTCCGAAAACGGCGCGGCCAGGCCGCCCCGGCAGACCGGCACCTCTTGCATATGGATGTCCACCTTCCGCGGATCGAACGCCACTCCGGCATTGCCGGCGGCGCACAGTATGCGGCCCCAATTGGGATCGGCCCCCGCGATGGCCGTCTTGACCAGCGGCGAATTGGCGATGAACCGCGCGATGCGCGCCGCCGCCCCGTCGCTGGGCGCGCCCGAAACCAGGATGGTGATGAACTTCCGCGCGCCTTCGCCGTCGCGCGCAATGGCCTGCGCCAGCGATTCCATGACGCCGGCGATGGCCTCTTCCAGCTTGGGCAGCTCCTTGGGGTCCGGCCGCACCCCGCTGGCCCCGTTGGCCAGCAGCACGAGCGTGTCGTTGGTGGAGGTGTCGCCATCCACCGAGAGCCGGTTGTAGCTGCGCTCCACCCCGCGCTTCAGGATCGTGCGCAGAGTGGCGACGGGAATGTGGGCGTCCGTCAGCACGAATCCCAGAGTGGTGGCCATCTGCGGATGGATCATGCCGGATCCCTTGGTCATGCCCGCCACGCGCACGGCTCCACGGCGTAAGCGGCACTCGGCGAAGGCCGTCTTGGCTACCAGGTCCGTGGTCAGGATGGCGTTGGCCACGTCCGCGAAGCGTTCGGGATCGAGGCCGCCCACCAGCGCCGCGAGCGCGCCACTGATCTTGAGCGGGTCGAGTTCCACGCCGATCACGCCGGTCGAGGCCGGCAGCACCTGGATCGGCGGCATGCGTAGCGCCCGCCCCACGGCCTTCGAAGTCGCTTTGGCTACCGCATCGCCCGTCCGCGTGGCGCAATTGGCGTTGCCCGCGTTCACGATGATGGCGCCCACCAGTCCCTTGGAAGCCTTCAGGTGGCGCCGGCTCAGCTTCACCGGCGCGGCCGGCGTCCGATTCTGTGTGAAAACGGCGGCGGCGTTGGCAGGCAGGCCGGAGACGATCAGCGCAAGATCGTTCTTCTCCACCTGCCGTATGCCCGCGTAAGTGGCCGAATAGAGGTACCCGAGCGGCAATTTCAAGTGTGCGAATCTCCCAGTTTCAACCCATGCTAATCAAGCCAAAGCCCGCGGTGGGGCATGCTTTAGCTTGCCCGTCCTAATTCCTCATTCTCCGCCAACCGCTGCCCGTTCGCGAAATCCGAAGCCGCCATGCGCTTGCGGCCTTCGAGCTGCACCTCGACCAGCTCCAGCGCGCCCTCTCCGCAGCCCACCACCGGCGGCTTCACGCTCCGCAGCCGCCCCGGCGCGCCGGTCGCATCCAGGCGCCGCGCGCGCCAGATGTGCAGCGTCTGTCCGCGAAAGACGGTGCTGGCTCCCGGCCACGGCTGCAACCCGCGCACGCGATTGTGGATCGCCGCCGCCGGCTGGGACCAATCGATCATGCCGTCTTCCTTTTTGAGGAGCGGAGCATAGCTGGCTTGGGACGAATCCTGCTTCTCCGGCACGATGGCGCCCGCCTCCAGGCCCTCCAGCGTGCGCACCAGCAGCGCGGCGCCCATCTCCGCCAGGCGCGCGGCCAGCTCCACGGCGGTCTCCTCCGGCCCTATGCCGGTCTCCGCCTTCAGCAGCATGTCGCCCGTATCGAGGCCCGCGTCAATCCGCATGGTGGTCACGCCAGTCACGGTCTCGCCGTTCAGGAGGGCCCACTGGACCGGCCCCGCGCCGCGATACTTAGGCAGCAGCGAGCCATGCACGTTGATAATTCCCAACGGAGGGATATCGATGACGCTCTGCGGAATGATCTGCCCGTAACCCACCACCACCATAGCGTCCGGCGCCAACGCGCGCAGATACTCGACCGCTTCCGGCCGCCGCACGCGCTCCGGCTGGTAGACGGGCAATCCGAGCCTCTGGGCAGCCTGTTTGACCGGCGGCGCCGAGGCGTGCTGGCCGCGTCCGCTGGGGCGATCGGGCTGGGTCACCACGGCCAGCACCGGATGCCCCGCCGCCACCACGGCTTCGAGCGACGGCACGGCGAACCCAGGCGTTCCCAGGAAGACCAGGTGCATGGCGGGCGCCCTATCCCCAGTCCCCGGCGCGCTGCAGCTTTTTGATTTTGCGCCGCATCAGATCGCGCTTGAGCGCGCTGATGTGGGTGATGTAGAGACGGCCGTTGAGATGGTCGGTCTCGTGCAGAAAAGCGCGCGCCAGCAGGTCCTCGCCTTCCTTCTCGAACTCCTCGCCCTTCGCGTTCATGGCGCGCACGACCACGCGCTTGGGGCGGCGCACCTGCTCGCGGAAGCCCGGTATGCTCAGACAGCCCTCTTCACCCTCCTGCTTCCCTTCGGTGTGAAGGATTTGGGGGTTAATGAGCACGATCTTGTCGTCGGGATTCTCCCCATTAGAGGCGTCGATCACGGCAATCTTCCTGGAGAAACCGATCTGCGGCGCGGCCAGCCCCACACCCTTGGCCGCGTACATCGATTCGAACATGTCCCCCAGGAATTTATGCAGTTCCGGGGTATCGAATTCGGTGACGATCTCCGCCTCGTGCTCCAATACCGGGTCGCCGAATTTAACGATCGGATAAACCATATGCTCAGAAGTTCTTGAATTGTTCTCAGAAGTTCTTGATTTGTTCCAGGTAGCCTTCGACATTCCGCCGTATCTCGCGCAGCGAATCGCCGCCGAATTTTTCCAGAAACGCCTGTGCCAGCACAAACGCGACCATGGCTTCGCCGATCACGCCGGCGGCCGGGACCACGCACACATCCGACCGCTCATAAGCCGCCGGGGCCGGTTCCTTCGTGGCCAAATCGGCGGATTCCAGGGGACGGCGCAGGGTGGAGATAGGCTTCAGCATGCCGCGTACCACCAGGTCCTGGCCGTTAGTCATGCCGCCCTCGAGGCCTCCAGCACGGTTGGCGCCGCGTGTGAATTGCCGCCCCAAGGTGTCATAGTGGATGGTGTCCTGCACCTTCGATCCGAATTCGGCCGCGCCTTCGGCCGCCCATCCGATCTCCACGCCCTTCACCGCCTGTATGGAGACAATGGCCTGCGCCAGCCGCCCATCCAGGCGGGTATCCCAAGTGACGTGCGAACCCAGGCCCGGCGGCAGCCCCCGCGCCACCACCTCGAACACGCCGCCCACCGTATCCCCGGTCTTATAGGCTTCGTCCACCACGGCTTTCATACGGGCTTCCGTTTCGAGGTCCACGCAGCCCAGCACGACCGGTTCCCTTCGGCTGAGCGCGACCAGCTCGTCCCAAGCCGCGGCCCGCGCCAGGCGCACCGGGCCGACCGCGATCGCATGGCTCCATATGGCGATGCCGAACTGCCCCAGCAGCGCTTTCGCGACCCCACCCACGGCCACGCGCGCGGCCGTCTCGCGGGCGCTGGCCCGTTCCAGAATATAGCGCGCATCGTGGAAATCGTACTTCAACGCGCCGGCCAGGTCGGCGTGCCCGGGGCGCGGACGGGTCACCGGTTTGCCGCGGATCTCCGCGCCGCCGGCATCCTCCACCGCCAGCACGTCCTTCCAATTCTCCCAATCCCGATTGCGTATGAGGATAGCGACTGGCGAGCCGATGGTCTGGGAGTGGCGCACGCCGGCCACGATCTCGGCGTGGTCGCGCTCGATCTTCATGCGGCCGCCGCGGCCGTAGCCCTGCTGACGCCGCCACAGGTCCCGGTCGATGCCCTCCATCGAAATAGGAATCCCGGCGGGCAATCCCGTGAGGGTGGCCACCAGGCATTCGCCGTGAGACTCTCCGGCGGTCTCGAATCGCAACATTAGGAAAGTCTTAAGTGAAATCTTATGTTACCAGACTGGAACAATTCCCAGCTTTGCGCGTAACATGGTGGGAGGTACGCGGTGAAATTCCTGCTTTGGTGCATCCTGCTGGTGCTTTGCTGGCCGCTGGCTCTGGTGGCCCTGATTCTCTATCCCCTGGTATGGCTGCTGCTTCTGCCGTTCCGGGTGGTGGGAATCGCCGTGGAAGGCGCGCTGGGCCTGGTTTGGGCGGTGGTGACTCTGCCGGCGCGCATTGTGCGTGCGCTGGTCTGACGCACGGCGGGCATGGGTGCTGCCGCGGCCGGGCGGGCACGCTGGGCGGAACTCGCGGTGCTCGGTTCGTGAACCGGGATTAGTGAACCGGCACCAGTTCGACGGGCTGCTGCATGGCCTGCGTGAACGCGCGGCCCTGCGTGCGGAACTCGTAGCGCTCGATAGCCACCGCGGCTCCCCTCTCGTTGCTCCGTACCACGCAGCCGTAGATCATGAGCTTCATCGGGCAGGAATCGTTCAACAGCACGGGCCAATTCATGGAGAGCTCGATCGGCATCCCCGTGGTCAGCATGTTGTCGGTAGTAAACCACACGCCGCTGCTCGATATGTTGGAGGTCTTCCCCGTGCCAGTCTCGGCGATGCGCTGGCCATACAGCATCTTGTAGCGGACTTCCTGTTCGATCTGGAATCGCCGTTTGAGCCGCCGCTCGCGGTCTACGTTTCTGATGGGAGCACTCTCTTCCGTCTCTATCACCACACACCGCCTTCCCACCCGCAGAATTGCATCGCCGGCGAGGCGCGCTCAATATCTCTTTGGTTATTCCGGCGGTGCTATCCAGCTCTTCCCACGGGTTCGGGTGCCTAGCTATAAGCCAATCGCAATCAATCTGTTACATGGGGTTATGGAGATAAGGTTGACGGCCCGGGCCTTAGTACTCCGGAGCTCTGGCGGGGCGGTGCCGGCATCTTTTCCGCAGCCAGTCCGCGCCTATGCGGCGTTTCCGGCAGGCTGTCGGCGCACTCACGCGCAATCGTTCCCGCGGCCAGCCCGGGCCTTTGTGGAATTCTTCGGCAAGCTGGCGGAGCTTTTTGCGGGAGTGAAAGTTTCTGGAAAAAATTGCGAAATTATGGACAATCGGATCTTAAAATTGGTAGGATTTATACAATCTAGACAGCATCCCTGGCGGTGAGTCCCCTCCCACCGCCAACCCTCTGAGTGCAGGCCCCGAGATACCCAGCTCGGGGCCTTTTCATTTCGCCCGCAAAACAGGGAATTCCCCTATGGGTGCCCCCATATGCGGGTGGTATTTTGGTACCCCCATAATTGTTTAGAGCAAAAGTGACTCAATAGTAGACAAGCAGACCTGAAATTGTTAGTATTGAAACAACACAGACAGCATCCCTGGCGGTGAGTCCCCTCCCACCGCCAACTCTCTGAGTGCAGGCCCCGAGATACCCAGCTCGGGGCCTTTTGATTTTTCCAGCCAAAATCCCAGTTCTTGCCTGTCAGGTGGGGTATGCTCTAGCTTGCCCAGCCGAGCCGCAATGCGGCCGCGAGAATCCGCAAGATTTCCCGGCGCCATCCCAGGCGGTCAGAGTGCGGCGGCTATAACCGGCTGAGATGTGGGCGCTTCCACACCACCGGCCGGCTCGAGCGTTACGGCAATGGCCCCGATATCGGCAAGGGAAACCGGTGCGCGATAAACATGCACGGCCGTTCCGTCCGCTCCGGACGCAAACAACCCGGCCGGCGCAGGTTTGCCCGCCTTGGGAACGATCCACATCTCGTATGTCTTTCCGGCCGGCGGCGCGGGCAAGTTGGATGCGACCAGGAGCACACCCGAGGATGGATTCACAAAGACACGGCCCCGTGGCGGTGCGGGCTGGCCCTCGCCGAACCTGACTTCGCGCGTCTCGGGGCTTTCGAGAAGCGTCAGGGCCGCGCGCAATCCGGCACTTTCGGCGGCCTCGCGCCCTACCTGCTTTCTCAAGGCCGTCGTTTCGGCGGCTTGGCGCCAGTCCACATAGACCAAGGCGACAATAGCGGCTATCGCAACCGCGGCGGCGATCCGCCATGCCATGTTCCAATGCCAAGCGCTCCGAGGCGCGGCTCCCACCGAGGCCAGAAGCCGG
>Ga0181517_10001946_pt1 | contig 21970 bp, 14 predicted proteins | sample PEATcosm2014_Bin_31_FD_119748 | JGI IMG/M metagenome (GOLD analysis project Ga0181517, IMG submission 119748) | Peatland microbial communities from MTU Mesocosm Facility, Houghton, MI, USA - PEATcosm2014_Bin01_30_metaG | ecosystem: Environmental > Terrestrial > Soil > Wetlands > Peat | place... | reverse complement strand
TTTCCTTCCACCGGCTGTACGGCGCGCAAATTCGGACCGCCGGCGCGAACGGCCCGCGCCCGTCCTTCAAGCGGCCCGCGGCGTCGGCCCACGGAAACGGGGACCGGCTGTTGCGGACGATCGCGGACGAGTTAGATTACTATGGCAGCGACCACACGGTGCTCGCCGACGGCCGCGTGGAGCAATCGATCGTCGTGCGCGGCCATCTGCACGCGATGGAAAATGCCATCTTACTCGGCTCGGTGCGTGTTCACGGCAACGCGCGATTCGGCCGCAATGTCACGGTCGTCGGCAATGTCTTCTGCGACGGCTCCGCACTGTTTGCCGAAAACTGCACCGTGCTCGGCAACGTCTTTTCCCAAAAAGAAATCCGGGCGGGCGCGGGTTGCACCTTCGGCAGCGCCGGAGGGGTCAAGTCGGTCATCGCCAAAAAGAACGTGCTCCTGGGGCCGGCCGTGGTCATTTACGGTTACGTCGCGTGCGAAGGACGGGGGCGCGCGCAATGAAATACGCGATCCCCGCTGTTTTGTTCGCGGCGCTTACGGCGTTCCTGGTCTTTCGCGCGGCCAGCGACGCCGCCGACGGCCGGCGCCTGGCCGACGACGCGGAATTCCGGGTGGCGCTCGCCTACAACCCAAGCCTGCTCAAGGACCACAGCGGCATCCTCGAGGCTTACAAAAGCGTATTGGAAGAAGAAGGCGTGCCGTATCAATTGCTGGACACGAACGATTTCTACAAGATCGACCCGACGCGATACGCACGTCACAAGCCGGTGATCATTTTCGCGGACGGAATCAACCAGGTGATTCCGATGGACATCCGGACGTGGGTCTATCCGTACATCCAAAACGGCGGCAACGTGGCGGCAATTTACGACGCCGGCGTTAAGGATCGGCATGGCAATTATCGGCCGCGGGGCCAATTCGCCGAACTGCTCGGGTTGGATTACAGCACCTACGACCGCCTGCGCGACCGCGCGTACACGACGGGCAATGTGCAGTTTCACGACAACGACGCGCTGGACTATTTCGAAATTCCGCCAGGCTGCACAGATGCGGAGCGCTATCTGACGTCGTATATGTACGGGCGGCTCGAATTCCCCATCGCGCGCACCGCCTGGATCGACGAGGCGGCCGCGGCCAATTTGCGGGCCGACGTGGTGGCGTCGTCGGAGGACGAGCATTTTCCGGCGGTCGTGATTCATCGCTACGGGGCCAGCCGTGTGCTCTATGTGAATCTGCCCCTGGGCTATATCAAAGGCCAATCCTACGACATGCCCCTGCGCTCGGTTCTACGGTCCTTCCTTTTTCGCGAGCTGCGGCTGCCGCATCTGAGCAACACGCCGTTCGGCAAACCGATTTTTATCTTCAATTGGCATATCGACAGCGGCGTGGAGCGGGACGCCATTCCGCAAATGATCGCCAAGAGGTTTTTCCGCCCCCAACTCGCGTGCTCGTTTGACATCTGCGCCGGCGATTGGCTGGAGGACCCCGGCGACGCCGCCGGCTTCGACGCCTGCGGCGGCGGTCGCGAGACCGCCGCGAGCTTGGAGCGATTCGGCACGGTCGGCTCGCACGGGGGGTGGGCGCACAACTGGTTTGCCGACGGCGTCGACACCGGCACGCTGACCTCCGACGAGCTGTTTGCCGCGATCGAAAAGAATTCGGCGTGCCTGGCCGAGGTGGTCGGCCATCCGATCCTCGAATATGCCGCCCCCGGCGGCGCGTTCCCGCAGCCGGCCTCGGGCCGGTATCTGGAGGAGAAGGGATACGTCGCGTATTACAACACGGGCGATGCGGGTTGCGCGCCGAATCGCACTTTCTGGGAGGGGCGCATGGTCAGCCCGCATGCGATCGCTTTCCCAATCATGCCGATGTGGCAGGCGGCCTCATTTGTCGAGATCGCGACGCAATACGAATACGATCCGGAAGACTTTCGCCAGTGGCTGACAGGGGTTTTGGATTACACCGTCCGTCACGGCGTGGCGCGCATGCTGTATTCGCATCCGTATGACGTGATCTACTATTTCTCCGACCTATACCGCAACGCGTTTGAATCTTTCCTCGATCGATTGGAGGAAGCCCAAGCGCAGGAGCGGGTCGCGATCAAGACCATGACCGACTACGCGACTTTCTATTTGCGGTTTCTGGAGACCAAGGCGAAATACAAACTCGACGGCCGCACCCTCGCCGTCGAACTGCATAATGACCAATCGCTCTTGGGCGTGACGCTGTCGCTGCCCAAGGAGCGGTACACCGTGACCGCCGAGCGCGACCTGATCGTTACGGAGACCCCAAACGACTACTTGGTGGCGATAGCCGATGACGCCCGAGACCGCACGATTCGCGCAACTCTGCGCTAGGTTGGCGCTGCTGGCAATCGCCGCCGGCTGCGCGGCCGTCGGCCGCCCGCCGGCATCCGCGCCGCCCGCCGCGCTCGACCCGCCGCCCCTGGCGGCGCGGCCCGCCGCGGCGCCGCCGGCCGTCGCCGCCGTCCCACCGGCCAGCGCGGCGCATCCGGCCGCGCGCCTCGGAATGCACTATCTCGAAATGGCCCCGTGTTTTTTCCTTTCGCCGTACTTCTTCCACCATCTGGCGATCGACGCCCTGCGCACCGGCCGCTACGCGTCCGAGGCGCGGGAATATCTGCTGTGGGCCATGAGCCGCCTCAACGAACCCGACCGGTTCGACGTCCACGGCTCGCTTTACGATTACGTCGTGTGCGCCGACGGCGCAGAAATCTCCACGCTCCAATATGACTCCGTCGACGGCTACGCGGCGCAATTGTTGATGTTGTGGGCCGAATATCTGCGGCAGACCAACGATCGGGCGACCGTGGCGCTCTATGCCGCGAAGATTCGCCAGGTCGCTCTGCTGCTGGTCGACTTGCAGGATGTCGACGGCTCGATCTTCGCGACGACCTGGAGCCCGGCCAAATACCTGATGGACAACGCCGAGGCCTACGGCGGCTTGCGCGCCTTCCTCGAAATTGGACGGCGTTTGCGCTGGAGGGAACTCGGCGATTATGCCGACGCGGCGGAGAACCTGCGCGCGGCGATTCTCGAACATTTCTATGAGCCGCAGACGGGGCTCTTTCACTGGGCGATCGCAAAGGACAAAAAAAGCCCGTCGCGCTGGGAAAACTATTACCCGGACGCCCTGGCCCAGATTTTCCCGGTGGTCTACGGCGTCGTCGAGCCGCGCAGCGATGTGGCGCGAAGCGTCACCGAGCAGTTTCTCGCTCGCTACGCCGACGCGGGCAAAGATGTCGCGCAGCGGCTGGTGGTGCAGCGCCTGCGCGCGCTCATGCGCCCCGACGAACCCGTGGCCCAATTGGCGCCGCCGGCCGCGCCCGCCGCGCCGCCGGCCCTGGGCGAGCCGCCGCCGAGCGCGGCGCATCCCGCCGCCCGGTTGGGCCGTCACTACATCGACATGGACGCGTGCTTCTTCCTGCTCGCCTATAATTTCGATTACATGGCGATCGACGCCCTGCGCACCAATCGTTATGTGGACGAGGCGAAGGCTTTCTTGCTCTGGTCGATGAGCCGGCTCAACGACAGCGACCGCTTCGGCCTAAGCGGCACCATCTACGATTACATCGTTTGCTGCGACGGCCGGGAGATTTCCACGTTGCAGTACGAGGCGGCCGACTCGACGGTCGCGCAGTTGCTGTTGTTGTGGGCGGAATACCTTCGGCGGACGGGCGACCGCGCAACCGTGGCGCAATACGCGGGCAAGATTCGTCAGGCCGCGCGACTGTTGCTGGACCTGCAAGACGGCGACGGCCTGATTGTCGCCATGAACTGGCACGAGACCAAGTACCTGATGGACGACGCCGAAGATTACGGCGGTTTGCAGGCCTTTCTCGAAATCGGCGCGCGGATGGGCTGGCGCGATCTCGATGATTTCCGCAAGGCGGCGGCGACGCTGCGCCGCGCCATCATGCAGCATTTATTCGATTCCGACCGGGGCCTGTTTTATGCGGAACTCGACGGAACGCAGAAGGCGCCGTCGCATTGGGAAACGTATTACCCCGACGCGCTCGCGCAGATTTTCCCGGTGATCTTTCAGGTCGTCGATTCGCGCAGCGAACTGGCGCGGCGCCTGACCGACGAGTTCCTCCGCCGGTACCCCAACGGATCGGCCGAGGAAATCGGGCATCAATTGCTGGTGCGGCGGCTGCGCGAGTTGATGCGGCCCGGCGAAACCGCCGCCGAGCCCGCGGCGGTCGCGCCGGGGTGGAGGAAACGATGAGAAGTGGACGGCTGCGGCGGGCGGTTTTCTGGGCGGCGGCGGCGGCGTTGCTGGCGCCCTGCGCCGGCCGCGCGTTCGGCGCCGAACCGCCGGACGTCGGGGCGGCGCTGCGGTCGGTCGTGCGTTCCGACTACACCGACGATGAAATTACGCTTTTGCGCGAGCAGTTGCGCTACCGCGTGGACGCCGGTTTCAACTACGATTACCTGAACCCGCATCCTGGCTTCGGCGATTGGTGGGGCGGCGAGGCGGGGATTCGCGCCCAGGTCCACCCGGCCGTGACCGTATTCGGCCGGCTCGGCGGCGCGCTCCGGCCGGGCGGCGCCGACCAGCCGAGGATCGATGACGTTCTCGGATCGGCCGGCGTGATCGCCGAATTGCACCGCGACATGTCCTCGACCACCACGCTGTTATGGGGCAGCAACTCGGTGTACCTGCCGACCTTCGAGGCGAACCAGGAATTCGAAATCGGCTTTCCGGTCTCCGACGACGTCGTGATCGCTTTCACGCCGGGTCTTTTCTACAGCAAGGATATTTATCGTCAGAGCGTGGTCGGGTTTCTGATCGGACCGCTTGTCCACTTTTATGCGTTTGCCGTCGGCTACTCGTTCCTTTACGGGCAGGTCGAGCCCGGCAACATGAAATCGATGACGCACACCTTTACGGGGAGTTACGACCGCGAGGGTTGGTTCGAGAGCAGCATCGCCGTCGAGTTCGGCAACGGCAACTATCTGACGACCTATGCGCCCGTAGTGGTGAAGGAGAACACGCAATTCGTCGGCGTGCAACTTTCGCACCGCCACTGGATCGGCGTTGACTGGGGCCTCTACGGCCAGCTTCGTTTCACGAAAATATACACCGAGTACGAAGCCTGGGGCGGCACGATCGGCGGGTTTTACGAGTTTTGACCCGCGCAAGGAGCGTTCGATGAATCAGGAACAGGATCCGTTTTTCGATGAACCCCCGCGAAAACGCTTTCATCTGCGCCCGTGGATCGCGGCCGGCGTCGTCTTGGTCGTCGCCGCCGGCGTTTGGGACCAGATCGACAAGCGCGCGAATCGCGTCCAGCCGGCGGCGGCGGTGGCGGCGCACACCATTCGCGTCTGGGCCATGGGCGCCTCGGAGACCTTCGGCCAGGGCGCGGGCGTGCTGCAATCCTGGCCCATGCAGTTCGCCGCCGAACTGGGCCGCGCGCACCCGACCGTGAAGTGCGAGGCGCGCAACCTGGCCACCGCCGGCGTCAATACCTCGGAGGCGCTCCAGTTTCTCAAGGCGGCGCTGCGCAAGGTCGTCGACGGCGAGCCGAGCGCCGCGGCCGGCGACGACCAACTCGCCCGGCCGGATTACGCCATCCTGTGCTTCGGCGTCAATAACATCTGGAACCTGCACGCGGCCACGGAGCTCGTGAACGCCGGGGACAGCGACTCGGCGGGTTTGCACAAAGCGATGCGCATGGTGCACGCCGCCAAGCCCCGCGATCTGGCGACGACGCCGCGTCAAACGTACTATTTGGCGTTCAGCGGCGAGGGCGGCTGGCGGATCTTTTTCCCGGATTTCAACGACCCGTTTCTCGTCTCGTGGGTGCGAAAAGACCTGCAAACGATCGCCCAGACCCTCAAGGAAAACCGGATCAAGCCCATTTTCCTGACCTACTACTTCGACTACTTCCCGGAGTTGAACACGCTCATCCGCAAATTGGGGCCCGAGATCGGCGTCCCGGTCATCGACGTCGAGCACGCGGTGAGTTTCCTCGTGGCGCACAATTGGGTCATGGCGCAGACGGACACCGTGCATCTGAACAAGGACGGCTACAGTTTTGTCGCCAACGAAGTGGTTAAACAATTCGCCCCGTTGGCCGGGCTGGAAACGGTTGGCGCCGTGCACGCGCGGGCCGGCGGCGCGGGACCGATTGCCGCGGGCGAACCAACGAAGTGATCCGGGTCGCGGGCGCGCCGGCGCGAAGCGGTGATTGCCGCGGCGGCGCGCGAACGACGGAGGGCCATGATTCATGTGGCGCGTATTGCTCATCCCCTGCGTAGTGGCCATGGCTGCCGTGTTGGCGGCGCCCGAGGTCTTCGCCGGCGACTACGGCGAAACCACTTGGGGCATGTCGCCGGCGAGCGTGAAAGCCGTCGTCAAGAACATGACCCTGTTGCAGGAGGGGCCGGAGTCGCTCTTGTACAGCGGCGACGTGGCGGTGGTGCCGGCCGAAATCGCTTTCCGCTTCCATAATTCGAGGCTGGAGGAAGTCGTCATCCTTTTTAAACGGACCTATGGCAAGACGGATACCGAACTCGAAGCGGCCGCAAAAGCGGACGACTACGGCAAAGTCGTCGCGCTCATTTCGGGCCAGTATGGCAACCCGCTGAGAAGCGGCGCGAATTCACTTCGCCCCGGCTCGGAAGAATACTGTTCGCGCGGAAACGCCGAAAAAATGGCCTGCGTTTGCTTCAAGAAAATCAGTCTTTCGAGTTTGTGGGAGACCGGCGACACGCGCATCGTCGCGCAGTTGACGGGCGAAGACGAGAGGATCGTCCTTCGGATTCGTTACTCCGACAAGAACTCCGACAGCCGACACACCCCCACGGGGACCGGCGGACTCTGATTCGAGCCAGGTTTGAGCATTACGATATGTAATGCCTGTTTACGTTATTTCCTGTATTCCTAGCCGAACGCCATAGTCATCCGCTTGGATAACCAGTTGATTCTTGGTGCTTTTTGCGAAATCAACGCGTTGGCGCCGCGCTTGCGATTACCCCGATTAATCGAAGAACCAGAAAGGGGGTGATCGCGGTGACGGACTTGGTCCTGAACCTCGGTCTTGTTTCGGCATTTCTCGCGACGGTTACGGCGACTCTGGTGGTGTTGGAGCGCCGCAGCAGAACCCGACGGAAAGACATTTTCGGCCAGACCCACGGACGCGACTGACAGACCGGCATCCGGCCCGCGGTTTCGTCGCGACGAATCTCGGCGGATGGTTCGCGGGCGATCCCGGGCCCCCCGTCCGTGAAGACGCCTACGGCCGGCCCGCCGTGCTCGGGCGATGCTAGTCATGGCCCTCGTCGCCGCCCGAAGGGCGAACGCAAGGTTCGCCCGTACGCGACAGGCACACCAGGGACGGCTCGCCGTGCCCGCCCGCTCGTTTGACGTGGGCTCGCCGGCCGTGCAGGAGCGGGGTCCCGTGCCCGCCCCGAATTGGCGCGCCGATGGCGCGGACCCCAATTGCCCCTCGCGAAAATCCGAATCATCTGGGCAATGCGTGTACTCTGTGTGACCTGTGGATGTCCGATATTTAATCTGTGGATGTCTGATATTGTTCCCCATGATTACGCGGCTTCGCCCCGCGATACGTCATTCCCGCGGCTGCGGGGATCCAGGCAGAGCGGCAGCGGCGCGTCTCCGTGACCGCCCCCGGGATGACGCGCCGGCCGGCGCGGAGCGCCGGCCGCGCAGGGGCGGTTCGCGAACCGCCCCTGCATCCGCGCCGATGGCGCGGATGCAGGGCTGTCGAAGACGGCTGTTCTTGTCATCCCAATCCCGCGCCGATCGAAGCGCTTTCTTGACGGCGAGGTACGGGGCGCGTATCTATGAACCCAACGGCCGCCGTTGCGAGACTTGCTAAGCTCGCGGCAGGCTCACGAATGAAACCGTTCACCTTCCGACCGGAGAACCCGATGAAGTATTGTCGTTCGCCATGGGTTTTCTTTCTTGCCGCCGTCGCGGCGATCGTGCTGTCGGCCTCCTGTTCATCCAGCGGCGGCAGCGCCGCCGGCGGCGCCGTCGCGGACGATGACGATGACGACGCCTCACCCACCGACGACGATTCCTCGCCGGCCGCGGACGTGCTCGACTACGTCGATCCGCTGATCGGCACGGGCAGCTTCGGCATCGGCTACGCCTCGTGCTATCCGGGGCCGAGCGCGCCGTTCGGCATGGTCGGCGTCAGCCCCGACACCACGCTCGACGGCTTCGAATATTACGTGGTGCATTGTTCCGGATACTACTATTACGATCCGCAGATCCGCGGTTTCTCGCACACCCACATGCAGGGCACGGGCGTGGCGGATTACGGCAATATCCTGGTCATGCCGATGAACCGGAAGCCGGCCGCGCCGATCGCGGAGCCGACCTTCCGCAGCTCGTTCTCCCACGCCAACGAGACGGCGGCGCCGGGCTACTACAGCGTGACGCTCGACGACCCGCAGGTCTTCGCCGAACTCACCGCGACCGGATGGACGGCCATGCACCGCTACACGTGGCAGGGCGGCGGCGAACCGTACGTCGTGGTTGACCCGTCCTATTCGATCGGCGGCTCCGTGGCGCTCGAGCAACTGATTTCGGGGAATTGGGTGAACAACGCCACAGTGGCGATCGACGCGTCGACCCAGACGGTCTCCGGCATGACCAATTTCAGCGGCGGCTTGACCAGCGGACACCCGGGCGGCACGGACATTTACTACGTGGCGCAATTCTCGCAGCCGTTCACGGCCTACGGCACGTGGACCAACGGCGAGCCGGCGGACGGCAGCGTTGCGGCGGAAGGCCACGACGTCGGCGCGTATTTCGGCTTTGCCGCGGGCGGCACGCCGTTGCTGGTCCGCGTCGCCGTCAGTTTCCAGAGCGTCGCGCAGGCGCAGGCCAACCTGGCCGCGCAGGCGCCGGAATGGGATTTCGAGGGCATGATGGACGCCACGCGCGACGCCTGGCGGCAATATCTCGGCAAGATCGAGGTGACCGGCGGCTCGCTGTCCCAGCGTCGCGTCTTCTATACCGCGCTCTACCACGCCGGCCTGATGCCGCACGATTGGACGGAAACCAACGGCCAATACCTCGGTTTCGACGAGAAAATCCACGACGCCGGCGGGCGCCGGTACTACACCGATTTTTCGCTCTGGGACACGTTCCGCACGTTCCACCCGCTGCTGACCATGCTCGACCCGGTGCGCACCGCGGATTTCATGCAGTCGCTGACGCTCATGTACGAACAGGGCGGCTCGATGCCGAAATGGCCGGCGGGCATCGCCTACACGCACTGCATGGACGGCACCAGCGCGGACATCGTGCTGGCGGAGGCCTACCTGAAGGGCATTCGCAATTTCGATTACGACAAAGCCTACGAAGGTTGCTACGCGCATGCGACCCACGACGTGCCCTACGACGGCCGGACGGGTCTCAAAGACTACATCACGCTCGGCTACGTGCCCGCCGATCACGAACTGCAAGGCCTGACCTACACCCTGGAATATTGCTACGACGATTCGGCGCTGTCGTCGTGGGCGGCGGCGATGGACAAGGCGGACGACGCGGCGATGTTCCTCAAACGCAGCGGCAACTACCGCAACTACTGGGATGCATCGACCGGCTTCCTGCGGCCGCGCAACGCCGACGGCTCGTGGGTGACGGTGTTCAACCCGGCGTTTTTTTACGATGTGCATTACACCGAAGGCGACGCCTGGCATTACACGTTCATGGTTCCGCACGACATCCCGGGCCTGACGGACCTTTTCGGTTCGTCGTCGGCGCTGGTCGACAAGTTGAACTACGCCTTCGAGATGAACGTGCCGTTTCAGTATTTCGATTGGCTGCCCGGGGCGTACCTGTGGCTCGGCAACGAGCCGAGCTTGTTCCATCCGTACGTATTCGCCGCCGCCGGCCGGCCCGACCTGACGCAGAAGTGGATCCGCTGGGCGATGGCCACGAAGTACCGCGACTTTCCCGGCGGCCTGCCGGGCAACGACGACGCCGGCACGATGTCCGCGTTCTACATCTTTTCGGCCCTCGGCTTTTTTCCGCAGGCCGGCTCGGTTCGCTACGTGCTCGGCAGCCCGATTTTCGACGCCGCGGTCGTGCATTTGCCGAACGGCGATCTGAAAATCACCGTCGCGAACAACAGCCCCGACAACGTCTACGTGCAGTCGGCGACGCTCAACGGCCAAGCCCTAACGACGCCGTTCTTCACGCACGACCAGATCGCCAACGGCGGCACGCTGGAGTTCGTCATGGGGCCGACGCCCGCCGGCGGCGGCGGGTGGCGTTGATGACAGCCGCAGATTGCGCAGATTTACGCAAATGCACGGGCCGCGGATGGCGTTCGACAGGGCGGTGCAAGTCATGGCCCGTGCCGTATCGGCGGCCGAAGGCCGCGCTGGGTGCTTTGAGGATATCACAAATTGTTCGCCACGATTACGCGGCTGCGCCCCGCGATACGTCATTCCCGCGGCGGCGGGAATCCGGGCAGATCGGCAGGGGCGCGTCTCCGCAACCGCCCGTCGGAATGACGCGCCGGTCGGCGCGGATCCCCAACACGTGCGCCACAATTCGGAATCGCCTGAGCAATCTGCGCAATCTGTGCAATCTGTGGACGCCCGATATATATGATCTGTGGATATCCGATATTGTTCCCTCACCCGCGCCGCCGTCATTGCGGCGGGCCGGCGCAATGCGGGATCGGGCCGCCGCCGCCGCGCGCGAACCCGGCCATGATTTCGCGGTCACAATGGATCGAAAAGCCCCTGCAACTGCGGCAAGACATCCCGGCGGACCAGGAAAATCGTCGGGTCCGGGAAGTTCTTCAAGGTCATCTCCCGGTACTCGTTCGGCGGCGCCCGCTTGAGCGCATTGCGCGCGTCTTTGCCGGCGGACGACGCGAGCCAGGCCGCGGCGTTTTTGGCGAGACGCCGGGAATCCAGCGCCGGCAGCGGGCCGAAACTGACGAAGACGAGGCTGGGTCGAAGCGCCAAAACGCGGCCCGGATCGGTTTTTTCGTGACCCGCGTAGCCCCGGCCCATCCGCCGGAACTCGTGGGCCAAGACCGGATCCGTCAAGCCTAACGCGTCGTGCACGCAAAAGCGCGGACCGAGGCGATAGGGCAACACCCCCGCCGTCAGCGTATAAAAACTCCACTTGCCGTCGGGAAGGCGGTCGCGCAGGGCGACGCCGAGACGGCTCCATTGAGACATCAGATTATCTTCGAAACGGCGCTTGGCCCAATCCATGATTTGGAAGTGCGTCCAGCCGGCCGCCAACAGGTAGAGAACCGCGGCCACGCGCCAGGGCCGGCGTTTCGGCCAGCGCCGGCGGATCCGGGCCAGCCAATCGTCCTGGAGAGTGCCGAGCATCCAGGCGGTGAGCGGCAACAGCGGCACGAAGAAGCGGCCGTACGAGATGTAATCGCCGCCCACGTAGCAGTTGTAGGCGATATAAGCGGCAGTCCAGGCGAGGAAGAGCACGCTTCGCGTTCGCCAAGGCGCCGCGCGGCGTCCGACGGTCAGGCACAAAACGATCGCGGCCAGGCTCAACGGGTTGGAGAAAAGCCAGCCCGTGGAATAGAGGAAGCCGCGCAGAAACATCAGCAGGCTGCCGCCGTCCACTTTGACGTAGTAGGGATTGGGGAACGGATACCCGTAGTAAGACCACCGCCAGGCCAGCGCCGGCGCGAAGACCACGGCAAAGGCGCCCAGCAACGCGGCCGGTTCCCGCCGGCGCCGCCGGCCGACGCCGAAGCCATACGCCAGCGCCGCGGCGAGCACGGCGAACAGCGCCGCTTCCATGCGCACATCCGCCGCGAGGCCCAGCGCCGCGCCGGCCGGCGCCGCCGGCCAGCCGCGTTCGAGATGCTGCACCAACAGATAAAAACCAAGAAACATCAACATCGAGAAAAAAATGGTCTCCATCCCCGAGTTCACATAGAGCAAGGTCGTCGGGTAAAGCCCCACGATCGCCGCCGCGACCCACGGGGAGCGGGACGGTTCGCCGGAACCTGGCGGCGGGAGGGACAAATGGGCGACCAGCAGCAGCATCACGAACAGCGCCAGGTAATTGAGCAGCGCCGCCAGCAAGGCCGGCTGGCAACAAACCTTGGCCAGCAAACCCAGCAGCAGGGCGAAGAGGAAATTCGAGAACGCCTCGACGCGCTCGCCCGGGTTGTAGACCAGGCCGTCGCCGTGGGCGAAGTTCTCGACGCAACGGTAGGTGATGTAGGCGTCTTCGATCGAGCGGAAGTGGAACATTCGCCCCAGCGCCATGGCGGCCAAGACAGCGCCCAACGCCAACGGCCAAAGACGACGATCGCTTGCGCCGTTGCGACACGCTGAACCGAAAGCCCGCCACGGGCTCATGTGCCGGTCCGAGTCTTCCACTCGTCTTATCTCCGGGGACTAACCAATTCCCCATCGCACGCGAAAGAGTCTCAGGGCGTTCCCGACGCCCGTGCCAGCGCTGCAACTGCAACTTGCAAAACTTCGTTCACAAAACTCGAAAAATAAGGCTGAACGGACCCACCCGGTCGCTTCCGCCAATCGCGAAAGCCGTAAAAATCATGTTGCCGACTTTAGGCGCCGTCGCGACCGCGACCGTTTCCGTGCATATACCGCTATGCTGATCGTGGTCGCACTCCATTGCGAGACGAACGTTATCTTGGTTTCCAATCTTCTGTCAAGAAAAAAATGCGAGAATTTTTTCGGCGAGACGGATGCTCGTTTTTTGCGGCGCGGGAAGATGAGAAGACCGTCCGGCCGCCGCTGGGAGTGCTCGTCGAAATGACGAGGTGGGCGGATTGAATCGTGGCGCATGATCCGGGTCGCGAACACAGGGGACGCGGCCTGTCGCGGAAGAATGATTCCCGCGCGCCCGCGCCGCGGTTACTCTGGCGAGCCGTAGTGGAGGATCGTCCCGCCCACGCCGACGGCGAACACGTCGGTGGCGGAGCTTCCCCAAACGCCGTTCAACGGGGCAGTCGTCCCGCTGGCCATCGCCGACCACGAGGAACCGTCATAGTGCACGATCAGCCCGCTGAAACCCACGGCAAACACGTCCGAGGCCGAGCTTCCCCAAACACTGTACAAATCGCACGTGGCAGAGGTCATCGCCGACCACGACGAACCGTCGTAGTGGAGAATCGCGGCGGTGGCAGGAGAAGGAACCCCTCCCACGGCGAAAACGTCGGAGGCCGAGCTTCCCCAGACACCAGACAAATTCCACGTTGCCTCCACCGGGACAGTCATCGCCGACCACGAGGAACCGTCATATCGCAGGATCAGGCCGGAAGCTGCACCGGGCTTATCTTCATCTCCCACGGCAAACACATCGCTGGCGGCGCTTCCCCAAACGCTTGACATCCACGCGCGCATCGCGCCTCTTATTTGCGTCCACGAGGAACCGTTGTAATGCTCAATAAAACCGTCTCCCACCGCGAACACGTCCTGGGAAGAGATTCCCCAAACTGCGTTCATGGCACAGTCGAGCGAAGTGTCCATGGCGGACCATGAGGCGCCGTCGTAATGGAAGATCTGGTCGCCGACGGCGAACACGTCGGCGGCCGAGGTCCCCCAGACGCCAAACAATCGCCCCGATAGCCCCGCCGGCGGCGTCATCGCCGACCACGAGGACCCGTCGTAGTGCAGGAGCGCGTCTTCGACCGGGCCGTCATAGTAAAATACGCCATATCCTACTGCGAACACGTCCGAGGCTGAGCTTCCCCAAACGCCGCACATATTACCCGACGTTCCGCTCTTCATCCCCGACCAGGAGAGCGCGCTGTCGTCGTTGTCATCGTCATCGTCGTCGGCTGGCGAAATGTCGTCGTCTGGCGAGGCGTCATCATCCGGAGACGCATCGTCATCGTCGCTGCACCCGTTCGCCGCGCAGGACGTTCCGGCTCCCGCCCAGCCCGCTCCGAGATCGTGGTAAAGCTCGCATAGTTCCGCAGTGGTATCCGTGCAGGCGCCGTCCATGAAACAGCAAGCGCCGAGTGGGTCGGAATGATGGACGCCGCTGCTCGCAGTGGACCGACCGCCGCAGCCTGCGGCAAAGCCGACGACCGCCAAGGCCAGGCAAACGAGAAAAACGAAACAACTAATTGGGCGCATGTCCGCTCCCCTGACGCCTCCAGGCGATTTCTTTGGTTGCGAGGCGATTACACGCCCGCGCGACCGGGAAGTCAACGCTGACCGCGCGTCGAGCGTGCGCCGGGTCCACAACGCGAAGGCAAAAAGGGCGCCCGCACTTCGGCCCCAGCGGCGAGCCGGCGTCCGCGGAAGGAACAGCCGTACGACGTGCCGGCCATGAGGGCGCGGGAGCATGAGAGGACGATCCGGCTGCTGCCGGGGATGCTCGCCGAAATGAAGAAAAAGACAGTTCCGCGTCTTTGGTTGCGGCCAACGGCCGCGCAGCGAGACTGTCGACAAATTGCCCCCGTCTGCCGACCACCGATAGCTGTGAACTTGAAGTTTTTGGGTCGCGCAAACCGAAATGTGGAATGTTGAACGGCGAATTTCGGGCGGCGTCGGCAATTCTGCATTCGCCATTCGCCATTGTGCGGGGGTTCGCAAGAAAATCGATCAATCCGAGATGATCGACAGTCTCCTATGGGACCTAAAGTTCTCGGATAGTTCCGATAGGCGCCTCGATTATTTCCCGGAAACTCCGTTGGCGGCAGCCCCGCGCCGCATGGCTGTCGCGCGCCGCCCACCAACGCCTCCCCGATTGGCATCATTTACGTTCGTGCAGCAGACGGCATCGCCGTGCAAAAGTTTAGTAATGTGAGCCTGGAGTTTCCGCGTTGATCGTCACGGCGGCCTTGAACGTCGGCGCGACCTTGGGCAACATGCGGCGCGGATTCCGTTGCGCTGCAAGGAGAAGCTCATGGCCAAGGCGAATCGCTTCGACATTCTGGACCTGAACGACTTTCCGATGAGCGCCGTGCGCCGGTCGATTTTTCAGGGGACCGGCGTGGACATGGCGGAACTCGACGCCAAGCCGATGATCGCCGTCGTGTCGTCGCACACGGAGATCAACCCCGGCCACATGCACCTGGCCACGCTGGCGACCCGCGTCAAGGAAGGCGTGCACGCGGCCGGCGGCATCCCGTTCGAATGCAACGTGCCCGCGCCGTGCGACGGCATCGCCATGGGCCACGCGGGCATGCGCTGCATCCTGCCGCAGCGCGACCTGATCGCCGACCTGGTGGAAATGCACCTGCGCAGCATGCGTTTCGACGCTATGGTGACGATCGCCAGTTGCGACAAGATCATCCCGGGTCTGATCATCGCCGCGGCGCGCCTGGACCTGCCGGCGATCTTTCTCACCGGCGGGCCGGGCGCGTTCGAGATTCGCTTCCGCACCGGCTCGAAAGGCAGCGTGGCCCACCACGATTACGCCGGCATGCTCGACAAGCTCGCCTGCGCCACCTGCGCCACCTGCGGGTCGTGCGAGATCATGGGCACGGCGAACACCTTCCAGTGTCTCACCGAGGCGCTGGGCCTTTCTCTGCCGGGCGCCGCGACGATCCCGGCCTATCACGCGGACAAGCTGCGGGCGGCGCGCGCGGTCGGCCGCCGCATTGTGGCGATGGTCGGCGAGAACCTGACGGCGCGGAAAATCCTGACGCGCGAGGCGCTCGCGAACGCGCTGATGGTCGACCTGGCGATCGGCGGTTCGACCAACGCCACGCTGCACCTGCCGGCGATCGCCCACGCGCTCGGCTTCGAACTGCCGCTGGCGACGTTCAACGAATACAACCGGCGCATCCCGACGCTGGTCGGCGTTTCGCCCAACGGCCCGTACGGCATTCCGGACCTGCACCGCGCCGGCGGCATTCCCGCGGTGATGAAGATGCTGGCCGGCGAGCTGCACGGCGAGGCGTTGTCCGCGGCGGGCGGCACGATCGCCAAGGTGATCGCCGGCGCGCAGGTCCACGACCCCGCGGTGATCCGGCCCAAGAGCGCGCCCCACGACGCCGAGGGCGGGACCGTCGTGCTCTACGGCAACCTCGCGCCCGACGGGGCGGTGGTGAAGCAGTCGGCCGTCGCGCCGGAAATGCGCGTCTGCACCGGGCCGGCGCGCGTCTTCGACGCCGAGACCGATTGTTTGGCCGCGATTCGCGAGAACCGGCTCCGCGAGGGCGAGGTGATCGTCATCCGCTACGAGGGGCCGCGGGGCGGACCGGGCATGCCGGAGATGCTGGCCGTCACCATGGCGCTGGACCTGATGGGCCTGAAAAACGCGGCGCTGGTCACCGACGGCCGCTTCTCCGGCGCGTCCAACGGGCCGTGCGTCGGCCACGTGTCGCCGGAAGCCTACGTCGGCGGGCCGTTGGCCGCCGTGCGCGACGGCGACGCCATCAGTATTGACATCCCCAATCGGCGACTGTCGGTCGCGCTTTCCGACGCCGACCTGCGCGCGCGCCTGGCCGATTTCCGACCGGTCGAGCGCGACACGCCCGTGGGCTACCTGAAGCGTTATCGCCAGCACGTGCGCTCGGCGGCCTGCGGCGCAGTCGTGGACTGATTTCCGCGGGCCGAACCGCCGCGGTCGCCGCTGCGTTGACTTCGTAAGAGAAACCCGGTAACAACGTCTTCGCCCACATGAGGGTTTCGCCATGCATTTTTCCATCGCTCGTCGGGCCCTGCTGTTGGCGGTCGCGGTTTGCGCGGCCGCCGCGACGGCGCGCGCCGCCGACGGTTTTTTCACGGTGGGGCAGCGCGACGGCCGCTGGTGGTTTTTCACGCCGGCCGGCGAGCGGTTCTTTTCGACGGGCGTCAACGTCGTCGACCCCGGCGGCTACTATAGCCCGGCGTGCAATTGCAGCCCCTACTACGACCAGATCATGAAACTTTACGGCTCCGAGGAAGCGTGGGCGGCGGTGACCCTGCAACGGTTGAACGACTGGCATTTCAACACCCTCGGCGGCTGGAGCAAGTGGTCGCTGTTCGCCGGCGAAATGCCGTACACGATCGTCCTGGGCCTGGGCGACGCGGACGATCTCGCGGGCGGCGTCGCCGACTATTGGAGCGAGGATTTCCTGCAAAACGTCGCGACGAAGACGGCGCAATGCGCCGGTCTGGCAGCCGATCCGCTGCTGATCGGTTACTTCATCGACAACGAAATGCACTGGGGGCCGGAAGCGCGCAGCCTGCTCGATCTGTTCGCCGATTACGTCGCGTTGCCGGCCGACGCGGCCGGCAAGATCGCGTTGATGACGTGGCTGCGCGAGCGTTATCACAACGACGTCGCGGCCTTCGACGCCGCCTATTATCTCAATGTGGCCAGTTTCGACGAATTCCCGGAGTTGACGAAGGTCTTTCCCGTGCCGGAGAACGCTCAGCAAGCCGACGACCGCACGGCCTGGGCCGGTTATGTCGCCGACCAATTTTTCCGCGTGACGACCGAGGCGATCCGCGCCCAGGATCCGAACCACCTGATCATGGGCGTTCGGTTCGTCTCGTGGTACACGCCGACCATCGTTGTGCAGGCCGCCGCGCCGTACATCGACGTGATGACGGTCAATCATTATCTGGTCTGGCCGATTTTTCAGCAGTTGCAAGAGGACTTGGCGCTGTTTTGCCGTTTCGTGCCCGCCGAGGACCTGGCTCAGGATTTCTATTATCTCAGCGGCAAGCCGGTGTTGATCACCGAATTCGGCTTCCGCGGGCTCGACGCGGTTCCGCCCTCGACCTGGCCGCCGCAATGGCTGTTCGAAACCGCCAAAGATCAGACCGAACGCGCGGCCTGGACGGTCGATTACCTGCACGACTGCATCAATGCCCCGCACTGCATCGGCTATCACTGGTTCGCCTACATGGACGAGCCGGCCGCCGGCCGCTGGGACGGCGAAAATTCCAACTTCGGCTTGGTCGCGGAAACGGACGATCCGTACCCGCAAGTCGTCGACGCCTTCACTTTGGTCAATCAGGAAATCTACGGCCCGCCTTTTACCCCTGCGCCCTGACGGCTTGTTCCCCACGATTACGCGGCTTCGCCCCGCGACACGTCATTCCCGCGCCGGCGGGAATCCAGGCAGATCGGCAGGGGCGCGTCTCCGTGACGGCCCCCGAAATGACGCGCCGATGGCGCGGATCACGCTGACGAACGTCGACACGTTGGCCGAAAGGTTAGGCGTCACGGCCGCCGAACTGCCGGAAGCCTGCTTCCCGAATGCTGCGGTTCATGGCGAAACCTCCCCATCCATGCCAACAACTTATCCGACGTATCGGCCCTGCCATTCGCCGCCGTCATCTCGCGGCCGGGCCGCGGACGCCTCCACGAACCACAATTACTTCAGCCTTCCGGCGGCGACCTGTCCACGAATGACTTCCAGCCAACGCAGGTCTTTGCTGCCGCGTCGCTCCCCATCGTCGCACGCTTTTTGGAACATTTCGGCGGCCTTGGCCAGGTCTCGCGGGACGATCACGCCATGCATGTAATCGCGGCCGAGGTCTTCGCAGGCCAGCGCTTCCCCGGCGTAGCAGGCCTGCGCGCGCAGAGCCAAGCCTTTGTCCACGTCCTTAAGAACGCCGGAGCCGCTCGTGTACATTCCGCTCAAGGCCGCGCAGCCGCGGGGGTCACCGCCGTCGCACGCCTTCTCGTAGAGCTTCACGGCCTTGGTCAAATCCTCGGGGACGCCGTTGCCGTGCTTGTACATAACGCGAGGCGGCTGCAGCCGCCGGCGTCCCCGCCGGCGCAGGCCTTCTCGAACAATGCTGCGGTTTCGAGCTGGTCGGCGCCGACGCCGGTCGGGTCGTAAAGTCCGAGAGCGAGTTGGGTGCAGGCCCGCGCCTCGCCGTGATCGCAAGCCGCTTTGTGCAATTGCGCGGCTCTGGCCGCGTCTTTGGGCGCGCCGGCGCCGCTCTGGCTCATGTCGCCGAGATAGCCGCAGGCCTCCGCGTTCAAGGGCGTGCCCTCGCAGGCCGCTTTGAATAGCGCCATTGCTTTCGCCTCGTTTTTTTCCAAGCCGTTTCCGTCTTTGTACATGACGCCGAGGCGCACGCAGGCGGCGACGGACCGGCCGCGGCAGGCCTTCTGGTAGAGAATGGCGGCCTGGCCCAGGTCTTTGGGGAAATAGTTGCCGCGCACGTACAGGGCGGCGAGGTCCGCGCAGCCGTCGGCGTCCCCGCCGTCGCAGGCCCGCAGGCACAGCGCCGCGGCCTTGTCCCGGTCTTTGGCGACGCCGGCGCCGTCGGCGTACCGGACGGCGAGTTTGAAGCAAGCGTGCGCGTTCCCGAGATCGCAGGCCTTGGCGTTTCCTTCCGCGGTGTCGGGGGAAAACGGCGCCGCAACAAAGGCAAAAACGGCGAAGCCGACCCCGGCGAGAGCCAACGCGCCGACGACCCACAGGGTGATTCGCTTCTTTTTGGTCAATGCGGACTCCGTTCGAAATAAAAAGCGGGTCTGTCGAGCGCTCGCCCGCGGTCCGACCATCGCTTTCTTGATATGCAATTCAACATAGCACCTCGCGTTTATTTCGTGCAATAGGCGACAAGCCATACAGTGGTTCTTCGGACGTGAAAACGACTCGCCCCGGGATGACGCGCCGGCTGGGCAGGGGCGGCCCGTAGATTCTATTTTGCGTCGGCGCCGTTTTGAGACGCGTCAAGCGCCAGCCGCACCGCGGCCGCGGTGCTGACCAGACGAACATGCGCCGGCAATAATTTGACCAGCGGCAGGAACGCGTTCTCGATGGTCAGCCCGCCGTCGCTGGTCATGTAGACGTAGGCGACCGTGCCCGCGGGGTAATTGCCCAATTCCTTGGCCATGTCCGCGGGGGTCAAGTTGAAGTCCAGCAGCAAACCAGCCCCGCTTTCGTCGACGCCTCGCCACTCGCGCGGGCGGAACAACACCGCCTTGCCGCCATCTTGACCGGTGAGCACCTTGAAGAACTGGTTGGCGTTCGGCCAGGTGAAGGTGGGGAACATGTAGGGAACGTTGACCGGAAACACGCCGCCGATGACGCCTCCGACGGTGGCGTACTTCGGCAGGAATTCCGTTTCGGCGCTGTGCCATGTGGTCAGCCACTCCCAGTCGATGGTGGTGTCGGCGCCGAGCAGCCGGGCATCCTGTTCCGTGGCGGCGACGAATTTGTCTTGCATCGCCGCGTCCATGGATGCGGGGTACGCGTACAAATGGCCGCTGGGCGGGAGCATGAAGTAGTCCTTCCCGGTTTGATGGCTCAGGTCGTAGTACCATTCCAGCACGTCGGGCGCGAGGTACGTGATATGCGGCGAGATCGTCCAGGTGAGCGGCGCACAGGAATTGTCTGTTTGCCGGCAATCCGCCACGCGTTGCTGAAACCACTGGCTGCGCTGATCCATGAGAAACCCGACGTTGTCCCCGTCGCCCACGACAAACGCCACATAGGTCATGCTGGGGTCGTAATCAACATCCTCCGCCGCGTTCTGCTCGACCTCGTTGGCCTCGGAGATCGGGCTTCGCCGCGACGAGAGAAAAGACAAATTATTCACTCCGGAAGTGGCAATTTCACCCAGGTTGCGCGAATCCACACAGTTGGTCTGGGCCTCGAAAAGGTCTCCGCCGAACACCTTCCAATAGTCGGCGTACCCGTAGACGCCGATCGGGTTCGGCCAGGGGTTTGCCGCGGCAATCTCGTCGAGCAGCGCATGTTCCGGCGTCGCCGGAATGCAACCGTTAATCAGGAAGGTGACGAATAGCTTCGCGGAAAACACAAAATCGACCAGGGAAGCGTCCATGTCGCCCGTCAGGGGCGGATCCCAGACCTTGGCGTTATTATCATCATATCCGGGATTGATCATCGCCAGGCCGGTCGTCTCCTTGACGTAGTTCTCATAGACATATTGCGTGGCGAGATAAGGCGTATTCCGTTCGGCAAAGGCGGCGATCGCGTCGAACGCCGGGTTGGCGCACGCCGGGGTCATGCCCTCGTCCAAGGGCACAGCCCCCAGGACCGCGCCGACGGTGAGGATGTTGGGCAGCAGCGGCTGCTGCGCCGTGTACGAATACCGCAGGCACGGGAATGCCGTCACGCAGGACTGCAAGAACTGCGCGGAATCCGCCAGTTCGGCCGGCCCGAAAGCGAGTTCCTGCAACCATTGCGAATCGGTGTCCTTCATGATGGTGTAAACGGAGCCGCCTCGCTGCCGATTATACAAACCGGCGCAGGCTTGCAGCGCCAACTGCACGGCCGGCGACGTCTCCGATTCCACGTCGACGATCTGGAATCCGTACGGCGCGATCGTCTGGTCGTCGTCCGAATTATTATCGTCATCGTCCGGCTTATTGCTATTATTGTCGTGATGGGCGCCGCCGCAGGCGACAAACGCCAGACCGGCGCCAAGAACGACCGCCAGGAGCGCAATCAGCCAAACCGTCTTCATCTTGCATCCTTTTTGCCAGACTGGCCCAATCGAAACATTTTGCGGGCTCGAACGCAAGTTCGGCGAACGGGCGGACGGGGCCGGCGGAAGCCGGTGGTCAGTGGCCAGTGGTCGGCGGCAAGCAGGTAGAAGTCGGAAGTCCGAAGAGCCTCTTGCAAGAATCACTTCCCCGAAAATTTCGGTTCCAGAAATTTTCCGCCCCTCCCCGACGCGGCATAGGCTTTAGGATTAAGAGCGGCGATGCTTCAAATGGCGCAGAATTGCGGTCTTTGTTGGTCGCGCAGACCTCTCCCCGGAAATTTCGGCTCCGGCCGAAATTTCCCGCCCCTCCCCGCAACAGGGAGGGGCAGGCAGGCGCCGCATTGGCCGGCGGACAGGCGTTGAAAAAAAGGCCTCCTGTGTTGTTTCACCAAGGCGAAGGCGAACTCGCCGGCCGCGCAGGATCTCTCCGCAACGCGGGTCCGCCACCGTGTCTTCTCGCCCCTCCCTGTGGCGGCGTAGGCTTTAGGATTAAGAGCGGCGATGCTTCAAGTGGCGCAGAATTGCGCTCTTTGTTGGTCGCGCAGACCTCTCCCCGGAAATTTCGGCGCC
>Ga0181517_10001944_pt1 | contig 21996 bp, 16 predicted proteins | sample PEATcosm2014_Bin_31_FD_119748 | JGI IMG/M metagenome (GOLD analysis project Ga0181517, IMG submission 119748) | Peatland microbial communities from MTU Mesocosm Facility, Houghton, MI, USA - PEATcosm2014_Bin01_30_metaG | ecosystem: Environmental > Terrestrial > Soil > Wetlands > Peat | place... | reverse complement strand
TGCTCGAACTGAAGACTGGCCGCTTGCAGCTCCCGGAGGGATGTCAGGGGTGGCGCGGCCAATTTTGTGTCGCTGTCCACATAGGGACCATTAGGATGTTTGAAACGCAGCGCACCAAGTCGAGTTTCATCATGGACACCCAGGAGAAAATCCCACTCCGTCAGGGTCCGAGGGCGACGACCCTCATGGCGCGCGCGCACGTTCTCCCTGCGCTGCAACAGCAGGCGCCCCCATCGATCTGGAGATGAATCAGTAAAGATGCCAAAGTTCGATCTGTCGGCGGATGGATACTGATGACCTTCAGCGAGTGCGAGGTCAGGGTCGAAAGCGAAGGCTTCAGCGCGGGCAATCCAAGTATTGTCGTATTTGAAGGAAAACAACTCCCCCTTGCCGCTCCGCTGACAATGAAGCGTTACCATCAGGTTCGGCCCCGCCATCTGATCGGCGTCAAGATAGACTTCAACTGTTTCCATGCCTGACATCAATCACGTCCTTGACTGTTTCAACCTTTGCGACTGAGGCTCGTTTGGGTGCTCTCAGCTTCGGGGTGATTCCTGCGTCCTGTAGTTTCCGCCCGAGCTCGTCGTCGGCTCCCAGGTGTGCCAGGTCGCCCTCCAGTCTCAATACCTGCATGACACGCGCATATACGCCCAAAGCAACTGCAGGATCTCCCTGCTCCACTTTGGATAGCGTGCGTCGCGTGATTCCGGCACGTTGCGCTACGGTCTCCGACGAGTATCTTCGCCTGAGACGTGCCAGCTTGAGATGCACGCCAACTTCATTGAGCAGCCGTGAGATGCGTGGTACAAGGCTTGGAGTCATCCTGCTCATAATGGGATTTATTATATACAAAATTTGGTTATTTTGTGCATCTTATTTCGTGTTATATGGAGATGCCAGATATTCGATCCGATAGAAGCAATGGCTGGTGGAGTCATGCCGTATCGTTTGTTTTTTTGTTGCTCAGGTCAGGTGCCAGCCCGCCTGAGCTTGGTTAGGGTTTCAGATTACCCACCGTCTCTCCCTAAACAAGGGCACAAACGAGGGCACAATAAGGAATCCGAACGCTCCTTTCCGTGCCTTTTCGTTCCCCTTGATTCCATATAACTCTAAGATTCTAATAGAGTTGCCATTCTGTCACGGCAGAGGTCGCGGGTTCGAGCCCCGTCGTCCCCGCCATACTCCAAGAATTGCTATCTATTGATGTCCCAAGATAGCTGCCATCATGCAGTCTCCCAGGATGCCCTCCGCATCTAGTGTGTGCGCGTGGTGAGGTACTTTGCCAGTGACTTCAGTGGATCGGCGGCAGCGCCAAACGGTTCGACGGTTGCAAAAGCACCCGCAATAAGCCAGTCGGCATCGCGGCGCGATTGCTCTAGGCCATAGACTGCGGGCCAGGTTGCCTTGATGCTGGCCGCATCCTTTCCGGCGGTCTTGCCCAGTTCCTCAGAGGACCGCGTCATATCGAGAATGTCGTCGACGATCTGAAAGGCCAGGCCGGCCTTTTCGCCAAAGCCGCGCAGGCGGGCGATAATATCGGACTGACTGCTGTGGCCCTGCCCCTTGCTTCCAAGCCCATACAAGCCGCCGCATACGATGCTTGCGGTGATCAGCGCTCCTGTCTTGGCACGGTGGATCGTTTCTACCAGCTCAGCGGTCGGCGCTACGCCCTCCGACTCAATATCCACCACCTGGCCGCCAATCATGCCGGGCGCAAGTCCAGTTTCAATCATGCCGCTGCGACCGATCCCGGTGCCGACAGCCACGGAGACCTCGCACAGAATCTGCACCACAGGCTCGGGGGGAGCGGGAAGCTGCGCAATCGTCTGAAAGGCGAGAGTCTGTAGTGCATCACCCGCCAGAATCGCAATGGCCTCGCCGAACGTGACGTGGCAGGTGGGATGGCCCCGTCTCAGGTCGTCATTGTCTAGCGCGGGCAGGTCGTCGTGAATCAGCGAGTAGGTGTGGAGCATCTCCAGCGCCGCGCCCAGCGAATCGACGCCGTCAGGCAATTCGTCGCTTCCCGCCACCATCCGCGCAGCCTCCATGCACAGTATCGGGCGAAGCCGTTTGCCGCCTGCAAACACACTGTGGCGCATAGCTCGGTGGATTGAATGTGGCAGCGTATCCGGAGAGGGTAGTAGTCGTTCCAGCGCGTCGTCGGTCAGCTTGGCACCGGAAGAGAGCAGAGACTTAACCATGATATCCATCGGCTTCGATGATAAATGACGCGAGATAAGGAAGGGTGCTCCGGGTACGGCTACGCGCGAAATGCCGCTTTCTGGATCGAGATGCGCGGGTACACGCCTTCTCCCCACCGATTCGTGCGATGCTATTGGTAGGCAGTGAATCAGCCTGCGGCGAAAGGGATGAATTTGGCGGATATTGCAGAGTTTCTGGCGGGTTTCGAGCAGTTTCAACAGCGCTACTTTGGCGGCGACGAGAGTCCCTTTGCCCGCCTTCGACAAGGCCAGAACCCAAGAGCGCTCGTCATCTCATGCTGTGACTCGCGCGCCGATCCAGGAATGCTGCTGGGAGCCGGACCAGGGGACATCTTCGTGGTGCGCAACGTGGCCAACCTCGTCCCGCCCTACAAAAACGGCGCGGAGATGCCCGGCATACGCGCCGACATCGAGTTCGCCGTCAAGGGCCTTAGCGTGGAGCGGATTATCATTCTGGGCCACTCCGGCTGCGGAGGCATCGCTGCGTTGATGCAAGGTGATGGCGCCACCGCCAACGACTTCGAGTTCATTGGCGCATGGGTTAGCATCGCGACAGCGGCGCGTGAACACGTATTTCGCGAGCTCGCAAACGAACCTCCCGCCGTGCAGCGGAAGGCTTGCGAAAAGGCTGCGATTGCTCTGTCGTTGCAGAATCTGCTCACGTTTCCATGGATTAGAGAACGCGTAGAGGCAGGCTCGCTGACGCTGCATGGCTGGTACTTCGACATCGATGCGGGGGAGCTGCTACAGCACTCGGCTGAGACCGGAGAATTCGTTGCTCTGGTGGCGAGAATGTAGCTGACCGTCAACCCTCCTCATCGCGGCGTCAATGTCAACATATGCGTGATGGTGGGCTGCGTGGCTGTTGCTGTGAACGGCAACGAATAGGTTGTGCCGTGCAGCCAATCCTGTAATTGGTTCATATACCACGGACTGGCTGGGTCGCCGGACTGTCCAAGCACCAGATTGAGCGTCGCTCGGTCTGGGTCGCTCAGGTCGTCAGTAAAACGCTCGGAGGGCCCAAAGGCGCGGCCAACCTGCTTCACCGTAGTGCTGTCGCCGCTCTCGGACTGCGGACCGGTACCTCCAGCCAGTTTGATCCCAAGCAGGCGCGCAACGGGAGCGATACGCGAGAAAATCGGGTGCTCGATCTCGAGAGGAAAGGCGCTTCCCTGCTGCCAGCGGCTCAGGTCGTGCGGAGCGTGGGCTTCGCGCAAGCCACGTTGCACAACGGCTGCAAGAAAGTCCTCCCAGGTAGCATAGCCCGAGGGTAGCCAGCGCGCAGGCCTGTCCGTAATGAGCTCCTCTTCCACACTATCGCGCTCACCCCATCGGTACAGTTGCCATAGGTTGGCATTGAGCACGGCCTCCATGGGTAGGCTCTTCGCCTTGGAGAGGTCTGCACCTTGTGCCAGCAGCTCACCGGCCTGCGGGGCCAGCTTGGGTATCAGCAGCATCGGCCAAAAAACCGCGCGGGCGGCGTTTACGATAGCGGGCGCTGCGGCGTTGGCATCCACGTTTCCATTCCAGTTGCGCAGCAGATCGGCGGCCTGGCGCAGCTGCGCATCGTTCTTTAGCAATCCTGTCGAGTGGTCAATGGAGTAGGCCAGACGCTGTGCAAGGATGCGGTCCAACTCGGAGCTGTCGTCATTCTGCAGAGTAAGCATGTCTTCCGGCGTTAGTTTGTGCCCAGGCGCAAACATCTGGCCGGAAATGCTGGAAGATTCCCACTCAGGGCTGGGCTCCAACGCCCTGTAGAGTCGTTCGGTGCGGTAGGGAGCCATCCAGTTCAGCGTGATGGGATAGCGGTAGCCATCTGGAGTGACGCGCGCGTTGGCTGTGACCAGAACGCCGTCGGTGGGGTCGAAGGCCTGGGGGAGTTGGTCGAATGGGATAGTCCCTACCCACTCATGCGCAAGTGCATCGGGCGCCGCCACGTCGGTCGGTACAGGCGAGAGCGGGCTGGGGTTGTTACTATCTCCGCGTATGGGAATGCGGCCCAGCGCGTGGTACCCGATGTGCCCATGATCGTCGGCGTAGATCAGGTTCTGCGCGGGACCGCCCCAATCGGAGAAGGCTGCAAGCATACTGTTCCAGTCGCTGGCCGAGTCAACCGCGAAGAACGGCGCGTTGACGTTGGCCGGGTCGTAGATGGTCCAGCGCAGGCTCAGGCTGCGACGTTCCGTGGGAAACATACTGCTGATGATGGGGGTGTCCGTATCGCCGTGGCGTGTGAGCGGAACATCCAGGGTCACATCTGCGCCGCCGCGTACCTGGATCACTTCGGTCTGGTAACGGACAGGATTCCATGTCCCGCTGGCGGTCTGGTACTCGGCCCCGCTACGGGTGCCGCGGGTGTGCTCAATGTACAGGTCCTGCACGTCGGCGCCTAGGTTGGTAAAGCCCCAGGCAACATGCTCGTTATGCCCGGCGATGATGAACGGCGTACCAGGCAGGGTGACTCCCGCAGCATGGAAGGCAGCCAGAGGAGCTGGGTTCGAGGCTTCCAAATCAGTCACATACCACAGTTCGGGAACGCTCAGCGAGAGATGCATGTCGTTGGATAGCAGCGGCTTCCCCGAGGCAGTGCGAGTGCCGGATACGGCCCATGCGTTCGATCCGGCAACGCATCCATCGCAGGTTACGCGGAACAAGGCCAACGTCTGCCGAAGAGCCAGTAGATCGTTAGCGGAGAGGTGGGCGGGCGTGGGTAGGTGGAGCATCGTTTGCGACTCGTCCAGCGGAATGTCATTGAACTCCGGCTGCGGTGCGCTAACGTCGGGCATCGGCTGGCTGGGATAATGGTCGCGCCACGAGCCCTCCGGGTAAAGCTCGGCGATCAAGTCGGAGGAGAGATGTGCAGCCAACGTCTCGCGACCCAGCTTCTCAGGAAATCCCGTTGTGAGGTCCTGAAACATGGCCAACTCCACCAGAATGGAGTCCCGTGGCCTCCACGCCGCGGGCTGGTAACCGAGCACGCGGAACTCGATGGGTAAGTGGGAGCGCTGGATCGCGATCGATGCGTTCACTCCGCGCGCATACACCTCCATCCAGTGCCTCTGATCGGCGGGCAGATCGGCTATGGCGCGGTCGGCGGAGGCGCGTATCTGGAGTATTCGCTGTAGCCGGTCGTGCTCCAGCATGGAGCGGCCCAGGATCGCCGCGAGCTCTCCTGCGGCATGGCGGCGAAGCAGATCCATCTGCCACAAGCGGTCCTGTGCCGTAACAAAACCCTGCGCGAACACTAGGTCATCCATCGAATTGGCACGGATATGAGGCACGCCGTGGGTATCGCGTTCCACCGTCACAGCCGCTGCAAGGCCATATACCGGCTGCGATCCGTCTAGCTGCGGCAGGTTCTCGCGCATCGTGTTGCGCACAAAGTGACGTCCAGCGAAAATAGCTGCTGCGGCCAGAGTGGCAAGCAGAACGAGAACCTGGCCTAAAATGCGCAGTTTGCGTCCGCCGTTCGGGCGCGTGGGCTCGTCAGGGGCAGCTTCAAACGAGTTACCTTCCCAGGAGTCCGCTACAGCCGGTTCTTCGTTATCGGCGTCGGCTCCGTCCCCGTTTTCCCTTGAGTGTGTGGTCGCGTCAGTGCGCAGATCGTCTTTACCGGGATCGGCAGAAGCGTTCGCATCGCTGAAATTTGGCTGATCGCGGCTCATCACATATGGAAAGTCTAATTTAACATCGGTTCGCTCGTGCTTCCTGCCAGGCTGTGCCTGGTGCTCGGCAGTGTAAGCAGAATGACTGCAGCGGTTAATGCGAGGATGGGCAGGATGAATAGACTACCCTCCGGTCCGGTGAGGCCGCCGGAGAAGATAGGCCTGCCCTCCGGATGCGTATTGAAGAGATGGTCCTGAACTACCATGCCGCTGTCCGATACGCCGTAGAGGAAGGACTGCGCCCAGTCCCATGCAGCATGAAAGCCTATGGCCCACCAGAGCGATCCGGTGCGCCACAGACTGAGGCAAAAAACCAAGCCGACCAGGCCAGCGGAGAGCATGCCGATGGGCGACTCCCCCGCGTTCGTACTATGCATGATTCCGAACCCGAAGGAGACCAGCAGAGCCGAAATCCAGAATCCAAGCGCATTCCGGCCGTTTGATCGCTGGCCTGTCGCTTGCGTGCCGTACGAACCCAGCCAGTCGTATATGCCGTTGATCCCTCGCGCCAGAGTGAACTGAAGGTAACCCCGGAAGCCGTACTCCTCAAACAGACCGACCAGCAGAAATCCGGCGAACCACACCACGCCGTAACGAAACGCACTGCCCCCAAAAAGTTCGCGCACATCGAAGACCAACAGACCGCTTGAGCGTAGTGCCAGCACAAGCAGCGAGAGCATGGTCACGCCACATCCGAGTCCACTCAGAAAGTTGCGCAATCCACGTCTTCGTCCCAGTCCATAGGTCGTGTTTGGCCTCCGTTCGATCTTCCCCATCAGCCATGTTGCAACCGCCACTGCAAAGAGCGATATCCCCTCAGAGATTAATACCGTGCTTACAGGCATCAGCTCGGAAGGTGCAGGCGCATTGGTATTGGAAGCTTGCGTGGCTGCGCTTGGCTTTGAGGAAATTGCATGGTGGCGTATCACACGAACAAGATTTCTCGTGCCAATCAGCAACACAGCGACCGTTGCAATGTAAATCAACAGGCTCCATCCGGCGCGCAGGCCATCGCGCCCAAGGAAAACCATGTGAAAGGCAAAGCCCGGCGTCTGTGGGATATGCGGTGCGCGCTCCTCGTTGAACGCATTCATGTGCTCGACTGGATCGGGCGTCGGAGGCTCATTGACTGCTGGCTGCTCTCCATCCGGCATGGGGTTCCCCTCGGTTGACTGCAAGTCGATACGGGTTAATTTGGGACTTTGTTCCGCTCAGATGCATCCACAGCTTGACATGGGCGCGCGCTGCGTCAATCCTTATAGTTTTGCACACATGCGGCCTCTCGTTGCGTATCGGCACAGACTGGCTGCGAGTACGAAATACCGGTTGGGGGTCTGCGCTTGAATTGCCGCGTCTTCTATCACGATCACTGCTTCGATGGCGCGTGCTCGGCGTCGCTGTTTACTCGTTTTCATCGCGAGTGTATCGGGACCGTGCAGCAGTTTTCCTACTACGGGCTGATGCACCGTGCGGCCGGCTCACTCTTCGACGAATCTGCTCTTATCGACGGCGAAAATGCAATCGTCGACTTCAAGTACTCCGCCTCGCCCAAGGTGACGTGGTGGTTCGACCATCACCAGAGCGCATTCCTCACCGTGGAAGACCGGCACGATTTCCTGGCGTGGCAGGCGCAGGCGAACTCACCCAGGGTGCTGGCGGTCCACAAGCCCGCCGACGGTGGAAAATTTTTCGATCCCACATACATCTCTTGTACCGGCCTCATCGCCGACGTTGCGCGAGATCGCTTCGGCTTCAATACCGAGCCACTGGCTGAGTTGATTCACTGGGCGAACATCGTCGACGGAGCCAAATACGAGAGCGCACAGGCTGCGGTAGAAATGGCCGCTCCCGCCATGAAACTGACAATGGTGATCGAGAGCTCAGACGAAGGTTTTGTGCCCCGCGTCATTCCCTTGCTCACCCGGATGAGCTTGCAGCAGGTGCTCGACCAGCCCTTTATTCAGGCCGAGCTTGGACCACTCATGGAACGCCACATCGCTGGCATCGAGCTGCTGCGCGAGCGTACCAGGCTTACACGAGGTGTCATCACCTTCGACATTACCGACCAGCTCACAGAGGGCTACAACAAGTTTATCCCCTACTACCTGCACCCGTCGGCTACCTATAACGTGGGACTGAGCCGTTCGAGCTTCCGCGCCAAAGTCGCGGTGGGAACCAATCCCTGGACCAATCTGCCCGTCTCCGAGTTGGCGAACCTGGCAGAGATTTGTGAAAGATACGGCGGCGGCGGGCACGCTCGCGTGGGCGCGGTCAGCTTTCCACCGGAGAAGATCGACGACGCCCGCAAGGCCGCCAATGAGATTGCTGCCCTACTGCGCGCGCGAGGGTAGTGGCAAACTTAGTTTCTTCCGTTGAACCAGTCCTGTTCAACGCACCGTCAGCGCCCCAGAACGCGCAGCGGTCATCCATCCATAATCAATCTGGAAGCCCTCGCCGGCCAACTCACGGTCAACATAGCTGCGCTCCATCTCATTGACCCCGAACTGTGCGCCGGCAATAGAGTTAGTGTTGATCTGCGTGTATCCGCCGGGCTGCACCTCGCCACAGGAATAGGTAAAGACGTCGCCATCCAGCAGGTTGCGCAGGTTCAGCTCGAAGGTCTCGCGGGTCTGCAGCCAGCGGCCAATCTGTGGTGCCGCAATCTTGTAAACCATCAGCGCGGTCTCGTGCGCTCGGTCGCTGACCGAGGTCGCAAGACGCAGTTCCCTGCCCGCGATCGGCTTCAGCCGAGCTGTCCCCATCACGAACGGAGCGCGTCCATATTCCTCGGCGAAGTAGCGTACCCGCGACACCTGCATCAGAGCGTCGTAGCGGAAGTCGGCCAGTCCGAAGAGCGCGCCCGAGGCCACTTCCAGCCCTGCGCTGAGCGCCCTGTCATGGTTGTCAATTCGGGTGCGGAAGTCCGCCTTGCGCGGACTTGCCGAGTGCCATCGCGCATACGCCTGCTCGTCCAGCGTCTCGTCCCATTGCACAATTCCGCGCAGCCCGGCGTCGGCCAGCGCCTCGTATGCCTGGCTGGACAGGTACTCGGTACATAGCAGAACGCCACCCCCGTCCAGCTCACGCACAGCGTCCACGGCGCACGCTACATCGCGTACCAGCATCCGCGTGTCGTACTCCGGGTCTGTGGCATAGACCAGCTCCACCACGCGCGCATCACGCGTTAGCACTGATTGTATCTCGCGCTCCAGCTCGCCCTGACTCAGACGATAGCGCACTGTGTCCTTGCGTAGCGCAGAAAAATTGCAGTACGGGCACGCGTCCACGCAATAGCTGGAGACGTAAATCGGGGCCACGTAGCGGACGCGGTTTCCATTCGATGCTCGCCATCGCCCGCGAGTGTACGCGCGCAGCATCTCAAACTGTTCGTCTGCGCCCTCCATCGCGCCGGTCTGAAGCAACTCGGCGAGTTCGGAGAGGCTTAACTCGTCTGACTCGCTGTGCTCCAATATCTCCTCAACGCGCGCCGGCGACGGGCAGTCAACGCTATCCAGCGTGGTGCGCACTTCGGCATTCCTCTCCGCGTAAACCGAACTGAACAAACTCATGCTCCTATTCTTTCACGCTCGGCAGTCTTTTTTCTCTGTGGAAAGGAGCGTCCCAGGCTTCTTCAAGATGGCGGGGCTATAGCCTTCATCTGCACCAGAAACATGCGCACCGCGGTCCTGGCAGCGATTCCGTGGGGTAGCATCGGGGTCATATAAACAAAGGAGCCGGGCTGGGCCTTCACTTTGTCGTCCCCCAGTTGCACCTCCGCTTCTCCCTCCAGAAAATACAGAAAGGCAGGCGTCGGCGCGGAGTGCGACGAGAGTTCCTCTCCCGCCGCGAAGCCGAACAATGTGACGTTCGCGTGCACGTCCTTGTGCAGAACTCGGCTTAGGATGCCTTTTTCCGGCAACACGAATTCCTGGTGCAGATTGGCAAGAAATGTATAGTCCACGGCCTTCCCTTCCTCGTTGCTCGAAAGATCAACCGTGTCTGGCCCGCCGGTCTGTGTCTGGCGTCTCACCCATGCGGACGCCGTGCGCTACAGCTTCATCTTGACGAAAAACGGCAGCTTCGTGATGTCGTTAAAGATCACAAAGGCGGCGAACAGCACGATGCATACGAACGCTACCTGGTAGATGCGTTCCTTGACCTCCATGGGAAGGTCGCGGCGGAAGGTGCCCTCTACCAGGAGCAGGAAGATCATCCCGCCATCCAGAATGGGGAACGGCAGCAGGTTGACCACACCCAGATTGATGGAGATCATCGCAATGGTGCCGACCAGAGGTGTCCACCCCGGCGCCTCTGCGGCCTCATGCACCACCTGCCCGATGCCGATCGGCCCTGAAAGGCTGCGCACAGAGACGTGGCCCTCGAACATCCCCTTCACAACGTCTTTGATCAGCATTGAGTTCTGCACACTGAAATCCCACGACTTGCCCAACGATTTGGCAATCGAAAGCTTCTCCACCTTCACCGGCGGAGGTACCGGGTGGAAGCCAAGCAGGTATACCTTGGCGCCGCCCTCGTCCGTTAGCACCGGAGTGATGTTCAGAAGCATGGTCTGGCTCTTCCGCTGCACCTCGATAACGGCAGGTACTCCCTTGCGGTCCTGCATGTAGGCAAGCAACGTATAGACGGAATGCAGGTCGATCCCGTCAATGCTGACGATCTGGTCGTCCGGCTCCAGACCAGCATGTGCCGCGGGACTGTCCGGCATCAGTGATGACACCTTCACGGGCGTGGGTTGCATCCGAGGCACAAACCCAAGCGTGTCGGGTGAGAACTCGTCGGGAGTGGCCGCCTTCGAGGCTACAGAAAAGCTGGTGTCCACTCGTTTGCCGTCCTGTACAAACGAAAAGGGGACTGTCTGGTTCAGGTTCAGCAGACAGTGATTGTAAACGTCGTCCCATGTGGGGTTCTCCACGTTGTCGAAGCGGACAATGGTGTCGCCGGAGCGGATGCCTGTCTTGGCAACGGCGCTTCCAGGAGAAATATAGTCGGTCACGGCCGCGCCCGAAATGTACTCGTTCACCTCGTTGTGAACCATATAGACAGCGGCCATTAGCATGAAAGCCAGCACAAAGTTGGCAAACGGTCCAGCCAGTGCGATCAGCATGCGCTGCCAGCGTGGATGGTTGTTCAACTCGCCGGGATCGTTGGAGACCTCTTCGCCGGGGATCTCGCCTGCCATCTTGACATATCCGCCAAGCGGCAGCGCATTGATCTGGTAGTCAGTGCCGCCGCGCTTGAAGCCAACCACCCGTTTGCCGAAGCCGATGGCAAAGGTTTCAACCCGCACACCGCACCACTTGGCCACCACGAAGTGGCCAAACTCATGCACCAGCACCATTAAGCCGAGTACCACTAAAAGTTCAAGAACAGTGCTCATAGATGCGTATTCTTCCCTCTTCAGTTGCGAATTATTTAAATTGGTGGGTCATGCGCGGAGGGCGAGCGCGATCTGGCTGCGAGCGCACTCCCGAGCCTCCTCATCCGCCGCAAGCACGTCCTGAATAGACGCAGGTGCGTGGTATGAGGTAGCGTTCAACACCTTCTCGATTGTACGTGGGATGCCCAGGAAGGGGATGGCCCCTTGAAGGAATGCGGCCACCGCAACCTCGTCGGCGGCGTTCAGTGCAATACATGCAGCTGAACCGGATTCTGCCGCCTCATAGGCCAGCCGCAAGCACGGAAAGCGTGTCGGATCTGGCTGTGCAAAATCTAATTGGTTCAATGCAGCCAAGTCGAAAGTTAAAGCTGGAGCTGCAATCTGTACGTCCACCCGCTCCGGGTAGGACAGCGCGTAAAGAATCGGCAGCCGCATGTCGGTCACCGAGATCTGCGCCAGAATCGAGCCGTCGATGAATTCCACCAGGGAATGCACCGTGGACTGGGGATGGATCAAAACCCTAATCCTGCTCGGCGGCAGGTTGAACAGGCGGCAGGCCTCGATGATCTCGAAGCCCTTGTTCATCATCGTCGCCGAGTCGATGGTAATCCGCTGGCCCATCACCCACGTCGGGTGCTTCAGCGCCTGCTCCGGCGTAATGTGCTCGAACTCCGCTGCGGGTGTGTAGCGGAACGGCCCGCCCGATGCTGTCAGCCATATCTGCTTGACCTCCGCCGCCCGGCCGCCGCGCAGGCACTGATGCACGGCGTTGTGTTCGGAGTCGATCGGCAACAGCGCAACTTTATGTTTCTGCGCCGCGGCCAGGATTAGTTCGCCCGCCGCAACCAGGCACTCCTTATTCGCCAGGCCGACTGTCTTTCCCGCGCACACCGCAGCGTAGGTCGCCTCCAATCCAGCCACGCCCACAATCGCCGAAACAACAAAATCGACCTCATGCAGAGTCGCAACGCGTACCGTTCCTTTGCTGCCGTAGACGACTTCGGTATCGTCCATCCCAGTCTCGCGCAAGCGCCTGCTAAGCTCATCGGCCAGCTCTTCCGTGGCCAGCGATACCACCCGTGGCTTCCAGCGAACGCACTGATCGAAGGCCACGTCCAAGTTACGCCCGGCGGCCAGCGATACCACCTCATAGCGCTCCGGAAAGGATTCGCAGATGGAGAGGGTACTCTGACCGATGGAGCCGGTCGATCCCAGAATCGCAATCTTTTTCACTTCCCTATTTTCGCAGATGCGCACACATTACTGTCGTCAGTTCTTACGGATGTGTCTTCGCAGCGTTAATTGCTCCTGTAGGAATCTGGCGTTTACAGACAAACTGGGCAGCTAAAACCTTGCCAAACCGAACGCGTCTTTCAGGAGTAGCACCCACCACAGCGCTGGTGCCGCCACCAGTAGTGCATCGATGCGGTCCAAGATGCCGCCGTGGCCGGGCAACATAGTTCCAGAGTCCTTCACACCCACACCGCGCTTGATGGCTGATTCCAGCAGATCGCCCAGTTGCGCAGCCACGTTGATAATCACCGCCAGCACAGCCGATTGCCACACCGGCTCCAGAATGTGCAGCACGGTGTTGCCGTAGTATGTTGATAGCAGCTCGCCCGCGAATACCACACCCATGCCGGCGACCACGCTGCCTGCGACCGAGGCGATCGATCCCTCCCAGCTCTTATTGGGGCTCAGCCGCGAGAGCTTGTGCCGGCCATAACGGCGGCCAATGTAGTACGCGGCAATGTCTCCCGACCACACGCACACCATCAGGAACAGAAGCAGCGGCTTACCGTCGTCGCGGTTCCAGATCATCGGGATCAGGGTCAGCGGATACGCCACATAGATCAGCCCGAAGAGTCCTCGCGCTGCGTCCGGCAGAACCCTATCCAGCGGCGCGCGAAAGCTCGTCCAGGCCAGCAGGATCAGCGCCAACGCGCTCAATGCGGGCAGCTCCGCGTCATTGTGGAAATTAGGCAGAGTAAACAGAAAGACTACGGCTGTGCCGGACAGCATCCACCAGGCTGGGATGCTTGCAACCCCTGAGTTAGCCAGTTGAAGGTACTCAAACGCGGCCAGTTCGGCAATCAGGGCAGATGCCAGCGTCAGCATCCATGACTGCCCACGGAAGATGAGAGTGACAACCACGAAGATCAGAAGAGCTGCGGTCAGGATTCGTTTCATGGGCGAAGAACAGGGTCTCAAGCAGAATACATGTCCACACGTCAGATTATCGCCTTCCTGACCTTAGGGCGGCGTGAAGATAGGAGTTCGACCTATTCTCTATATCGCAAATTGCCCTTCGAAAAGCAATGCACTCAATTCTCCGAGTCTTCCAGCCCCCTTGAAACGTCTGATTCTGTAAGCGCTATATATGCAACGGGCGGGCAACCCCAAGATAGCCTCAGGTCTCCGTCCTTATTAGTTAGATAACCATGGGCTTTGGCGCCTGAGGGAATCCCGAGAATGGCAGATGCATTTTATTTGGCCCTTTCCTGAGTTTGTTGTCCTGTGATTTGTTTCATTCTGCCACCAGAAGTTTGTTACTGTATCTCAGTGCACACGATGCAGCACGACCCAGGAAAACCATCTGCCCATGTTCTGCATCATTCAGCGCAGGCCCCGCTCAGTCGGCCAGCCAACCAACTTAGGGCCACCGTAAGGAGTGTACAAATTGGCACAATATAAAGGTACGGTGAAGTGGTTCAACAACGCGAAAGGCTTCGGCTTTCTCGGGCGCGACGGCGGGGCAGACGTCTTTGTGCATTACAGCTCCATCCAGAGCGACGGCTACAAGAGCCTCAAGGAGGGCGATGAGGTCGAGTTCGACATCATCGAGGGCAGCAAGGGGCCGCAGGCAGACCATGTCGTCCGCATCAACGACATCATCCAGTCTTCCCCCGCGCCTTCTTCCACGACGCAACCTGCCGCCGCTTCATCCGTCGTCGAGCCGCCATCCGAGGAGCCTTCCTAGCGCGATCAGCTTCGCTCCCGCGCGGAGTATTGCCCGCCGCCCTCCCTTTTACGAGGCTGAGAGTGGTTTGCGGCCCTGCCGTGGGGCTCGCAGCAGCAGCCCCAGCAGCAGCAGCGCGCCAAAGTACATGTAGCTTTGCAGCAGGTTCGCCACTGGAATAGCCGCCAGCAAGTTGAACGGCGACAGGAAGTCCGCTATCAGCACCCACGCCAGCGCCAGGGGCCACACGCTACCTGCTCCCTGCCGGTGCTGTTCGAACCATACCCACACAAAGATGGGCAGCATCACTCCATAGTGATGCTCCCAGGCCATAGGCGTCGCAATCACCGACACGACTGCCATAGCGGACAGGTCCGCAATGCCTCCGGTTCGTTCGCGCCAGGGATACACCAATGCCAGCAGCACCAGCACTCCAGTTGTCGCCAGCGTGAGACCGTAAATCCATGGCACATATGGTGGATAGACGTACGGGTGGTAGGGTAAGTTTTCGCCATTGAAGATCGCTCGGTTCAACAGCCCGAACATCGACTGGTTGGCGTAGTGCGACTGTGCCTTGTGGCTTAGGCCGGCCATCACACCTACATAATCCAGATTGTTACGTACGCCGAACACCACTAGCGAGACCGCACCTCCCACCCCTAGCGCCGCTACGCCGGAGGCCAGTGACTTCAACCGCCTGCGCAGCGCTGCCCACAGCAGCAGTAAGCCATACTGCGGCTTGACCATCGCCAGCAGCGCCATCATTACGCCCGCCGGCCGCTCTCTCCCCTCAATCCAGAACAGCGCCAAGAGGCTGAAGAACAGGTCGAGAAATATCTGTGCCTGGCCCAGCGAATACGCTAGCGTGATGGGCATAAAAAAGAACGCCCCAAACAGGATTGCCATCACGGCCCGCCAACTCAACCCATCGCGCCCGACAATCTTTGCCGCAATCCGCACCTGCAACGCCACCGTCGCGACCACCGCAACCCACGAAGCAATCATCAGCGCGCGCAACACCCCCGCATCGCTCATCCCCGCCTGCTTCATCCACAACAGCGGCAAAATTGATGTCAGCGGATAAATCAGCGTGTCGTACAGTTTTGCCTGGTAGATCGCCAGTCCGGGATGAGCCAAAAAATAGTTCACCGAACCAAGCATCGGCGTCCAAGAGTCGGTACCCTGCTGGAAGTGAAAGAAATACCAGTAGCGTATCCGCATCTCCTCCACAGCGGTATGAAACACAAAGTGAGCGATCAGCTTGAACCCGACGTTCACCGCCAGTATGTTAAGCAGCACAAACACCAGTAGTCTGCTATCACTCCTGTCCGGCACAGCCCCGCTCTTCTCCGCCGTCTTATCCGCCGTCGTGCTCACGCTCGTGCCACCATCTGCATCCAATTTATCGCAATCCTTTCATTCAGTTTAGTTTGCAACAGAAGAAGATGCGCCGTGTAGGCTTATTACTCTTCATGAACCCGGAATATGTTCTACCTGTAGGGATATTTGTGCAACTTCATGCCTGAGATGGAGTCTTAACCGATTGACAGGTTTGTACACTCCCTACCGCAGGAGCGGTGCGATGGCCAGCAGAGGATGGAATTCGGCGGAGTACGAAGATTGGGGCTGCGATATCTGTGGTCGCGATGCCCTTAAGCACGGTCTCTCAGGTCGAGGCTTCACCCGGCGTGGATTCATGAAGAATGGCGCCCTGGCGCTGATTGGCACTTCGGCAATTCCAGCGTTTCTCACTCGCAGCGTACTCGCCGAAGCAACCACTGCTGCAGCCAATAATAAAAAGCTCGTCGTCGTCTTTCAGCGCGGCGCGGTAGATGGACTCAACGTAGTTGTTCCCTATCGAGAGAAGAACTACTACGCCTCGCGTCCCTCCATCGCGGTCCAGCCGGGGGAGGCCATTGATCTGGATGGCTTCTTCGCCTTGCATCCCCAGATGGCTGCCTTCAAGCCGCTATACGATGCAGGTCATCTAGCTATCGTTCATGCTGCCGGCTCACCCGACCCCTCCCGCTCTCACTTCGATGCGCAAGACTTTATGGAGAGTGGAACCCCTGGCGTCAAGACCACCCAGGACGGCTGGCTCAATCGAGCGCTTCAGGCAGAGCTGGTTGAGGCAACCCCGTCTGCGTTTCGCGCCATAGCTCTGGGCACTCAGGTTCCCCTCACGCTTGCCGGTCGCGTTCCGGCTCTGGCTCTCAATAATCTTGCGAACTTCTCCGTAGCAGGCCGTGGACCGCAGGTGGCGCCCATCGCCAACACCTTTCAGGCCATGTATGACGCCAGCTCCGATGCCTTGCTGCATGGCACTGCACAGGAGACCTTTGAGGCGGTCAGGATGCTGCGCTCGGCCGATCCGGTGCACTATCAGCCATCCGCTGGCGTGGTCTATCCAACTACTCCGTTTGGCAATAGTTTGAAACAGATCGCTCAATTGTTGAAAGCGAACCTTGGTGTCGAAGCCGCATTCACCGACATTGGAGGTTGGGACACCCACCAGAACCAGGGAGCTGCCACCGGGCAGTTGGCCAATCGGCTGAAGGATTTCTCCGACTCGATTGCCGCCTTCTGGCTGGACATGGGGGCCGATGCGGAGAACGTAACTCTGGTGACCATGTCCGAGTTTGGCCGCACCGTTCGCCAGAATGGCACCGGCGGTACGGACCACGGTCACGCCAACGTGATGTTTCTGCTGGGCAGCCAGGTCAAAGGCGGAAAGGTTTACGGCAAATGGCCAGGGTTGGCTAACGAGCAGTTAAACGAAGGACGCGACCTTGCCGTGACAACCGACTTCCGCAATGTGCTGGGTGAGGTGGCATCCAAGACGCTGGGATCTCGGAATTTGCAAGTAGTCTTCCCTGGTGCTCAGCTAAAGCGGGAGTCGTTCCTGAACTTCATATGAAAGCTCAATTTGAGTTAATTTCACATTGATTGAATAAAATCAATAATATACAACCTGTGTTGTGGGTCGGCCATCAGCAATTTATTCAGTTTTTGGAATATCCAGATTTTAAATAATCCATTTTGAAGAATACCAGGCAACTTTTCCCCAGTACTCGCGTCTCATGGAGTGTACCAAGTAATTTGTCGGGCCAGCAGTTCCCACGGTTCCGGCTTCCCCTATCCGCACCACCATTCCCTACCTATACGTAAGACCCCCAGACCACCGGGGGTCTTCACTCCTTAAGCGCAAGGTCACAGGGAGTAGTTGCACGTTGCAGGTCCCTCGAGCAAGAGTCTGCGCGGGTAGCGAACCTCCTGCGCTCCTAGAAGTGACCGTTTGCGCACCGCATGCACATGTCTGACCCGAGAAATATGCAACGATGTGGATATTTGGCTGCATCAACCCCCGGTCTTCTGAATGGTTGCTGATAGAATCGATTGAATCCACTCCTTTGGGGATTCCGCAGGAGAGGCAATGCAGGCAATTCTGGCGCTCGAAGACGGGCGCATCTTTCGTGGTAAAGGCTTCGGCGCGTTGATCGAGGCGGCGGGCGAGGTTGTCTTCAATACATCGCTCACCGGCTACCAGGAGATATTCACCGATCCCTCGTACGCGGGACAGATTGTGGTACTCACCAATCCCCACATCGGGAACTACGGGACGACGCCCAGCGATGCGGAGTCCGCGCACCCCTTCATCGAGGGGCTGGTAACGCGCGAGTTTTCCGAGATGAGCTCTAATTGGCGTGCCACCGAAGTGGCCGACGATTATCTTGAGCGCGGCGGCGTCCCCGTACTCGCCGAGGTGGACACGCGCGCCGTGGTGCGCCATCTGCGCACCCATGGTGTCATGCGCGGAGTCATCGCGTCGGGCGCATCCCTCGATGCTGACGCGCTGGTGGCCAGGGCGCGGGCCATCCGCAAGATGGAAGGCACCGACCTTGCCCGTGTCGTCACTACAAAATCCATCTATGAGTGGGACAAGAGCGAACCGCGCAACCAGACGGGCGAGGCTTTGCTGCCGCTTCCCGATGCCGTCACCAATGGTCTGCCGCTGCACGTGGTCGCGTACGACTTCGGCATCAAGCAGAACATCCTGCGCATGTTGACCCGCGAGGGCTGCCACGTCACTGTGGTCCCGGCCACCACCACAGCCGAGGAAACGCTCGCGCTCAACCCTGATGGCGTCTTCTTCTCTAATGGCCCCGGCGATCCGGAGCCTCTCGACTACGCCATCGAGACGGTGCGCAAGCTCAAGGGCAAAAAGCCGATCTTCGGCATCTGCCTCGGCCACCAAATCTTCGGCCTCGCGCTCGGCGGCAAGACGTACAAGCTCAAGTTTGGCCACCACGGCGGCAACCACCCCATCCTCAACCATCGCACCGGTAAGGTGGAGATCACCGCGCAGAACCACAACTTCAACGTCGATCCCACGAGCCTGCCAGAGGATGTGGAGCAAACGCACACCAATCTTAACGACCAGACCCTGGCTGGCCTGCGCCACCGTACTGACCCGATGTTCAGCGTGCAGTACCACCCGGAAGCCAGTCCCGGCCCGCACGACTCGCACTACCTCTTCCGCGACTTCCGCAAAATGATGGAGGAGTGGAAAAAATGAGGCGGTGGGTAGTGGGCGCATGCGCGATGGTGTTGGCATCGTCAGCTCTGCTTGCCAAGGACCCCAAGGTGAAGACTGTGTATTGCACGCAGACAACAAACGGCGAGTGGAGTCTGCTTCAGTTCAGGCCGCTGATCAACGTGCTCGGCGGGACGGTTTTCGCGGAGATGACCTTAGAGGGAGGTGTGTTGCAAGAGGTTAAATTACGCAGATTTTTTGCTGACTCGGAGTTGGCGTTTGATTACACCTTCGATGCCTCGGGCCGGTTGACTGCACTTCACGGCACCGTCACCGTGAAGTCTGTGCCGCCTCCGGGGGCGGTCGTTTCACCGGGCTTTGAGCTTGCCGATTGGCTGGGTGACGCGGACCTGATGCCGGGAAGCGATGGCAAGATTCCGCCGCATCATGTGTTGTACAGCCGCGAGAAGGATCGCATCGAAAAGCCGGACGGTGCGGAGAAATATGTGACGCGATTCAATGAAGCGCCTGTCTATTTGACCATCCAGAGTGTGCCCTGTGCGGCCATGTTAAAGGAAGCGGAGAAGATAAATGCCACGCAGGAATGACATTGCCAAGATTCTAGTGATCGGCTCGGGGCCGATTGTGATTGGCCAGTCGGCCGAGTTCGACTACTCCGGCACGCAGGCGTGCAAGGCGCTGAAGGCGGAGGGCTACGAGGTGGTGCTGGTCAACTCCAATCCAGCCTCCATCATGACCGATCCGGAGTTTGCCGACCGCACCTACATCGAGCCTCTCACCGCGACCTACCTCGAAGAGATCATCCGCGTCGAGTCGGAGAGGATGGAAGAAGCAGATTCCTCCGCTGCGCTACGGAATGACAAGCAAACTGCGCTAAGGAATGACAAACAAAAGCGCATCTTTGCCGTTCTGCCGACAGTTGGCGGACAGACAGCGCTGAACCTCGCCGTCGAGTTGGCCGACTCCGGCGTCCTCGAGCGCTATGGCGTTGAACTGATCGGAGCCAAGCTGCCGGCCATCAAGAAGGCCGAGGACCGGCTGCTCTTCAAGGACGCGATGAACCGCATCGGCCTTGAGATGCCGAAGTCGCAGTTGGTGGGAAACGTGAGCGACGGGCTTGCCTTCGCCACCAAGATCGGCTTCCCTGTGGTCATCCGCCCCAGCTTTACACTCGGCGGATCGGGCGGCGGAATCGCATACAACCGCGAGGAGATCACCGATATCCTGGCTCGCGGGCTGGATCTCTCACCCGTGCATGAGTGCCTCATTGAGGAGAGTGTCCTCGGCTGGAAGGAGTACGAGCTGGAGGTCATACGCGACCTCAAGGACAACGTCATCATCATCTGCTCCATCGAAAACTTCGATCCCATGGGCGTGCATACCGGCGACTCCATTACCGTAGCCCCGGCGCAGACGCTCACTGACCGTGAGTATCAGCGCATGCGCGATGCGGCCATCGCCTGCATTCGCGAGATCGGTGTGGAGACTGGTGGCAGCAATGTGCAGTTCGCGGTCAATCCGCACGACGGTCGAATGACCATCATCGAAATGAACCCGCGCGTCTCGCGCTCCTCCGCACTGGCCAGCAAAGCCACCGGCTTCCCCATCGCCAAAATCGCGGCGCGGCTGGCCGTCGGCTACACCCTGGACGAGATTCAGAACGACATCACCAAGGCCACGCCCGCCTGCTTCGAGCCCACTATCGATTACGTCGTGGTCAAGATCCCTAAGTGGCAGTTCGAGAAGTTTCCTGGTGCCGACGAGGGCCTCGGCCCGCAGATGAAGTCGGTGGGCGAGGTCATGGCCATCGGGCGCACCTTCAAGGAAGCGCTGATGAAGGCGGTGCGCTCGCTGGAGACGGGCAAGAAAGCCTCCGCGGCGGACATTGAACCGCGCCGCCTCACCCAGCGTCTGGTCACACCCCACCCGGAGCGGCTGGCTTACATCCGCTACGCATTCGAGAAAGGAATGAGTGTACGCGAGATCGCGCGCATGACCTCGATGGATCCGTGGTTCCTGAACCAAATGAAGCAGATCACCGACCAGCTCAAAGCGGTCGCCGCTGTCGGTTACGACGCCGCAACCGAGGACGATCTGCGCGCCGCCAAGCGTATGGGCGTCTCCGACGAACGGCTTGCCTCCGAGTGGAATCTGGCTGGGGCCGATCAAGTACGCGAACTGCGCGCCCGGCTCGGCGTGAAGCCGGTCTTCAAGCTGGTCGACACCTGTGCGGCCGAATTCGAGAGCTACACGCCCTATCTTTATAGCTGCTACGACGAGGAGGATGAGGCCGCACCCACTCCACGCCGCAAGATCATCATCCTGGGCAGCGGGCCCAACCGCATCGGCCAAGGCATCGAGTTCGACTATTGTTGCTGTCATGCGGCCTTCGCGCTGCACCAGGACGGCTACGAGACCATCATGGTCAATTGCAATCCAGAGACCGTCTCCACCGACTACGACACCAGCGACCGCCTCTACTTCGAGCCGCTAACCCTGGAGGATGTGCTTGCGGTCTATCAGCACGAGGCCTCCAGTGGCGCGGAGATCGGCATGATCGTGCAGTTCGGCGGGCAGACACCGCTCAACCTGTCTCTACCACTGAAGCGCGCGGGCGTGCCCATCATCGGCACCTCACCGGAGTCGATCGACCTCGCAGAAGACCGCAAGCGATTCGGCAGATTGATCACCGAACTTGGCATTCCCCAGCCCGAAGGAGCCATGGTGACTTCGGTGGACGAGGCTCTGGCTGGCGCCAATCGCGTTGGCTATCCCGTGCTGCTACGGCCCAGCTACGTACTGGGCGGGCGCGCCATGGTCATCGCCTACGACGACGAAGCGGTGCTGCGCTACATGAGTACAGCCATTGAATACTCGCAGGAGCGCCCGGTCCTGATCGACCACTTCCTGGAGGACGCAGTCGAGTGCGATGTGGATGCGCTCTGCGACGGCACCGACATCGTCATAGCGGGCATCATGCAACATATCGAAGAGGCGGGCATTCACTCCGGCGATTCGTCGTGCGTGCTCCCTGCGGTGGATCTTAGCGACGACGTTCTGCGCACCATCCGCGCGCACACACGCAAGCTGGCAATGGCATTGAACGTCATCGGCCTGGTCAACATCCAGTTTGCCATTCAGCGTGGCAAGGTCTTCGTCATCGAGGTGAATCCGCGAGCCTCGCGCACGGTTCCCTA
>Ga0181517_10001942_pt1 | contig 22022 bp, 15 predicted proteins | sample PEATcosm2014_Bin_31_FD_119748 | JGI IMG/M metagenome (GOLD analysis project Ga0181517, IMG submission 119748) | Peatland microbial communities from MTU Mesocosm Facility, Houghton, MI, USA - PEATcosm2014_Bin01_30_metaG | ecosystem: Environmental > Terrestrial > Soil > Wetlands > Peat | place... | reverse complement strand
GTCGACGACGCCCGTGCCCGACGTCACCACCTCCCCCACGCGCTCGAGCTGGGCGTCGAGACCGTTCGCCTCGCCGTCCACCTCGATGAGCAGCATCGCTCCGGCGCGCGGGTCGATGGGGAGCGACTGCCTCACCGCGTCGAGCGTCGCCCGGTCGAGCAGCTCGAGGCAGCGCGGCACCAGCTTGGCGGCGATGATGCTCGACACCGCGGCGCCCGCGTCGCGGACGTCGTCGAAGAGCGCGAGGACCGTCGCGACGGCGGGAGGGTTCGGCACGAGCTGCAGCGTGACCTCGGTGAAGACGCCGAGCGTCCCCTCGCTCCCCACGAGCAGGGACGTCACGTCGTAGCCGGTGACGCCCTTCACGGTCCGGTGGCCGGTGCGGAGCGTCTTGCCGCCCATCAGGACGACCTCCAGCCCGAGCACGTACTCTCGTGTGACGCCGTACTTGAAGGCGCGAGGGCCGCCCGCGTTCTCGGCGATGTTGCCGCCGATCATGCAGGTGTCGCAGGAGTTCGGATCGGGGGGGTAGAACAGCCCGGCGGCCTCGCACGTCGCGTGAAGCTGGCCGGTGATGACGCCAGGCTGCACCACGGCGAGGAGGTTCTCGTGGTCGATCTCCTTGACCTGCGTGAGGGCGTGGGTCGCCAAGACGATGCCGGGCCCGACGCACATCGCCCCGCCGGTCCGGCCCGTCCCGGCCGCGCGCGGGGTTACGGGGACCTCGTGGCGAAGGGCGAGGGCGAGGGTGGTCGCCACGTCCGCCGCGCTGCGGGCGACGACGACGATGTCGGGGACGCGCCCCTCGACGAGGCTCTCGTCGTTGGCGTACGGGGCGCACGCGTCCGGGTCGACCAGCACCCTGGAGTCGCCGAGCGCGCGACCGAGCGCGATCGCGGCCTGCTCGATCTGCGTCCTGGATACCGGGCGGACCTCGGGGAGCTGGGCGTGCACGGGGGTAGCTTAGCGCAGGAGCCACGAGCATGGCCCAGGGAGGATCCGGCAGGATAGCCTGCCGGTCGATGCGGCACGCAGCCTCCAGCCGGGTCGTCTTCGTGCTGGCGACGCTCGCCATGGCCCTCGCGCTCCTCTGGAGCCCGCCCGCCGTCGCGCACGCCGCCAGCGACGGCTACCTCGTTCTGACGTTCTCGGACGGGCCCGTGGTGGTGGGACAGTGGGATCTGGCGCTGCGCGACCTCGAGAGCGCCATGCCGCTCGGCGGGGACGCCGCCGACCCCGCTCGCTCGCTCCGGCCGTCCGACGTACGGACGCACCGGGAGGAGATCATCGCCTTCGCGCTCGCTCACCTGGCCCTCCACGCCGACGGCGCCCCCTGCCCCACGACGCCGGGGGAGCTCGCGTTCACCGACCACGCCGACGCCGTCTACGTGGCGCTCCACTTCACCGCCACCTGCAGCGCGACCCCGCGCGTCGTGGCGCTCGACTACACCCTGTTCTTCGACCGCGACCCGCTGCACCGCGGCCTGACCCGCGTCGAGGACGGCCGCCGATCACGGTCGATCGTGTTTTCCTCCGTCCTCCGGCACGCGGAGATCACCCGAGGAGAGCGAGACCGTGCGGGTGAGCTCGCTGTCGCCGTCCGGAGCGGCGTGGCGCACATCGCGGCCGGTGTCGATCACATCCTCTTCCTTCTCGCCCTCCTGCTGCCGGCGGTCCTGCGCCGCGAAGGACCCGCGTGGCGCCCCGTCGACTCGCTGCGCGAGGCCGCTTTCGAGGTCGTCAAGATCGTCACGGCCTTCACGGCCGCGCACTCGCTGACCCTGAGCCTCGCCGTCCTCGACGTCGTCCGCATCCCCGCGCGCGTGGTGGAGCCGGCCATCGCGGCGTCGATCCTCGTCGCGGCCCTGCAGAACCTCGTCCGCCCCGCGGCTCACGGGCGCTGGAGGCTGGCCTTCGCGCTGGGCCTGCTGCACGGCTTCGGCTTCTCGGCGGCGCTCGTCGACCTCGGCCTGCAGAGGGGCGAGGCCGCGATCACCCTCCTCGGCTTCAACCTCGGCGTTGAGCTCGGGCAGCTCGTCGTGGTTGGCGTCTTCCTAGCGCTGGCCTTCCGCCTGCGGACCTGGCCGCTGTATCGCCCCGTGGTCCTCCGGCTGGGGTCCGCCCTCATCGCGCTCGTCGCCTGCGTCTGGATCGTGCAACGCGCCCTGCCATCGACTATTCTCCCAGCCCATGCATCCTATGGCCCAGCGGTGGTTCGCCCCTCTCGCGCTCGCCGCTGCGGTGCACGCGAGCGGTCTGACGGTGGCATTTCCAGCGTTTGCGCAGGGTTCGCGCGCGAAGGACGCCCGCTCGCAGGGGCAGGTCGATCTCATCCAGCGCGGGCGCGCGCTGTTCGATGACCAGCAGTACGAGGAGTCGATCCAGGCGCTCTCGGCCGCGCTCGTCCGCCCCAACAACACCAAGTCGCAGAAGCTCGAGCTCTATCGGCTCCTGGCGCTCAACTACATCACGCTCAACCGCAAGGACGAGGCGGAGGGGGCGGTTCGAGGCCTCCTGTCGCTGCAGCCCGACTACTCGCTGCCGAGCGGGGAGTCGCCGCGGTTCCGCGACTTCTTCGCGGCGGCCAAGGCGAAGTGGGAGGCCGAGGGTCGCCCTGGTCTCGTCAAGGAGACCGCCGCGGCGCCCGTGCCCGCCACGATGACCCACAACTCCCCGGCGCAGGCCGAGCCCAAGAAGCAGCTCGACCTGACCGCGACGCTGAGCGACCCCGAGCACGGCGTCGTCTCCGTGAGGCTCTTCTACCGTCACGGGTCGTCCGGCAAGTTCGACGACGTCGAGGCAGAGCTCGACGGCGAGCACGTGCGGGCGTCCATCCCGCCCGAGGCCGTGACCCCGACGATCGTCGAGTACTACCTCCAGGGGTTCGACAAGGGGGGGTTGCCGGTCGTGTCGCGCGGAGACGCCGAGGCCCCGCTGCGCGTGGCCGTGCCGGACCAGGTCGCCGCGTGGGTGCTCCCGGTCGCGATCTCGGGCGGCGTCGTCGTCGTCGCGCTCGGGATCATCGGCGGTGTCCTGCTCTTCGGAAAGAGCTCCTCGGGCCCGCCCACCAAGGCGAACCAGGGCCCGCCGCCGGCGACCGCGGTCACGATCAACATCGGCAGCTACTAGCCAGGGTCTCACCGACCGACATGCCGACCGACACGCGGCGCACCGCCGAGCCCCGGTTCCCCCAGCTCCTGGTCGACGTCGACGAGGCCGAGGGCGACGCCGCCAGCGGCGTGCTGTTCGACGTCGGGGCGAGCGGCATCGAAGAGCGCGACGCGACGACGCTGGCCCGCGGCGCTCCGGGCAAGGTGACGCTAGTCGCGAGCTTCGACGACGAGCCGGCCGCCCGCGAGGCGCTCGCCGCCCTCCGGCCCGAGTGGTCGCCGCGCGTCGAGGTCATCGCGGGTGACGCGTTTCGCGACGAGTGGAAGAAGTTCTTCCACCCGTTCGTGCTCTGCCCGGGCGTCGTGGTGCACCCCCCCTGGGAGGCCTACGCCGCCGGCCCAGGCGAGCGCGTCCTCACGCTCGAGCCGGGCCGCGCCTTCGGGACCGGGCTGCACGAGACGACGTCGCTGGTGGCCGATGCGCTCCTCGCCCACCCGCACGACGTGACCGGCGCGGACGTCCTCGACGTCGGGTGCGGCAGCGGGATTCTGTCGCTCCTCGCGCTCTCGCTCGGCGCCGCCCGCGCTCGCGGCGTCGACGTCGACCCCGAGGCCGCCGAGGTGATGCGTGAGAACGCGGTCCGCAACGGCTGCTCCGGGCGCCTCGAGGCGGACACGACCGACGTGCGCGATCTCGGGGGGGCCTACGGCGTCGTACTCGCCAACATCGAGGCGCGCGTCCTCGTGCCGCTCGCCGGCGCGATCATGGCGCGCACGTCGCCCGGCGGGCTGCTCGTCCTGTCGGGCATCCTCGCACCGGACGTCGCGGCGCAGCTCGAGGACGTGAAGGCCGCCTACGCCGCGTTCACGCTCGAGGCCGTCGAGCGCAAGGGGGAGTGGCTCGCCGTCCTGCTGCGAGCCCCACGCGACGCATGACCCCCGACGGAGCGCCCCCCGCGCGCGCGAACGTCCGCGTCGCCGTGCCGCGGCTGGCCGAGGGAGAGCGCTCGTTCGGGGCGCGCGAGGCGCGCTACCTCGTCCGCGTCCACCGCCTCCGCGCCGGCGATGGGTTCGCGGCGTTCGACCCGGAGCGAGGGGTCGAGGCCGACGGCGAGGTCGTGGAGGTCACGGCCGCCGGCCTGATCGTCCGCCTCGGGTCGCCCCGTCCCGCCCGGCTCGTCGCGGCGCGCGAGGTCACCTGGCTGCAGGCGCTCCCCAAGGGCGAGAAGATGGACGACATCGTCCGCGACGCGACCGAGCTCGGAGCCACCAGGATCGTCCCGGCGACCACGGCCTTCACCGTCGTGAAGCTCGAGGGGGCACGCCGCGAGGCTCGACGCCTGCGCTGGGAGCGCATCGCCGGCGAGGCTGCGCGTCAGTGCGGGCGGAGCGATCCGCCCGTGATCCTCGCCGTGACGCCGTGGGTCGAGGCGCTGGCGGTCGCGCGGCCGCCGGACGGGGCGGCGTTCTGCCTGCACGAGCGCGCCACGACGCCGCTCGGAGCCTCCTTGCAGGCCGGGGCCGAGGGCCCCGTTCCGCTGGCCTTCGCGGCTGGTCCCGAAGGGGGGCTCTCCGACGACGAGGTCGACGCGGCGGCCCTGCACGGGTTCGAGGCAGTGACGCTGGGCCCCTTCGTCCTGCGCGCCGAGACGGTCGCGGCCGCGACGCTCGGGGCGCTGCGCGCGCTCGAGGGGGCGACGAGCAGAGCGCTGCGCTAGCAACGACGACGATACCGCACCCCGCGCCGTCGTCCGAGCGCGACCAGACCGAACACGCAGCCGGCCAGGCTCGCGCCCCACGGGGCGCGCTCGCCGCGCTGGTTGACCCCCGCGGCGGTGCAGCTGCACCCGCTCGACCCCGCGCCACCTGCTCCGGAGGCCTCGCCGTCTCGCGCGGCGTCTAGCGCCGCGACCGCTGCATCCTTGCCTGGCTTGTGCGCCCCCGAGTCCCTCGAGGTCACGCCTCCGGAGTCCGCATTGCCGGTCCTGGTGGCGTCGGGAAACGTGGCGTCGACGGTCCGCGCGTCTCGCGGGCGCGCGTCCACGGGGCTCGCGTCCGGCGCACGTCCATCGGCAGCGCGTCCGTCCGAGAGGTGCGCGTCCGGCAGCCGCGCATCCGCGGCGCTCGCGTCGGTGGCGCGGGCGTCGGCGGCGCCGGAGTCGGTCCGCGCGGAGGCATCTCTGCCCGAGTCGACCTTGCCCCCGGCGTCCACGATCGGCAGCGACCCGCCGTCGATCGCCTTTCCGAGCACGGTGATCTGGACCAGCCCCTCGGCGCCGTCGGCGTCGATGGCGAGCACCCAGACCGCGCCGTCGTCGGGCCCGGCCTGGAACGCCGCCGTGGTCGGACCGAGGGCCTCGATGGCCGAGCAGATCTCGGTCACCGGGTCGCACGCTCCGTCGCTGAGCGTGAACCAGGTGACGGGCGCGACGCCGCCGGATGTCGCAAGATCGGTGATCTGGTTGGGCCGGAGCGTGATCTGGCCCGGGACGGTCACGAAGGAGGACGTCGCGGTGACGCTCCCGGGGGCCGACCACGAGGCGCGGTAGTGATCGTCGCCCCCGTAGAAGGCGACGATCGAGGCGGCCGACCCGCCGTCGAGCCCGGGCGGTGCGACCGCTGAGACGGTGACGCTGCCCCCTTCGGTCCCGACGTCCGTCGACTGCACCGTTCCGGTCGAGACGACCGAGATGCCGGGCATCCCGTAGAAGACGTTGCCGATGTAGAACGTGACGGCGCCTGTCATCGCGTTCGACGTGGCGGTCGACGAGATCGTCGCCTTCAAGGTGACCGGTGATCCCTCGGTGGATCCTGTCGGCGTCACCTGCAACGTGGTCGTCGTGGGAGCGAGCGTGTTGATCGCTGCCACGAGGTTGGCCGCGTTCACCGACCCGAGCCCCGTCACCATGTCGTAGCCGGGGCCGGCCGAGTACCCGAACTGGCAGGGCGCGCTCGCCGGGCAGCTCGGCGTCCCCGGCTGGCACGGGACGATGTTGTTGCCGGTGGTGATGTCGTGGAACACCGCGCCCGACTTCCCGGTCGTGCTGGCGTTCAGCGCGTAGAGGAGCGGGTTCATGTTGCCGAAGCCACCGCCACCGGTGGCCTCGTTGACGACCGCGACGAGCCCCGCGAACGACGGGGTCGCCGCCGACGTGCCGCCCGACGGGTAGAGCTCCTCGGGGTAGGGGGTGCCCGAGTCTCCGTCGGCCGTCGTCCAGGAGCTCGACATCACGTAGCCGACCTGCGCGTATGCGGCCGTCAGCGCCACGTCGGGGACGCGCCGGTAGGACCCGCTCGGCACCTGCCCCACCTGCCAGTACGGCATCGGGTAGACGACGCTCACGCCGCCGCCTCCCGCGCCCCAGAAGTAGCTGTCGTACTGGATCTCGAGCGCCATCTCGTTCCAGCCCATCTCGGGGATGTACCCCTTCGCCGTGTAGCCGGCGTCGGAGGGCTCCCAGTACGTGGCGGACGGCACGGTGTTCAGCGGTTCGGGGATCGGCGCGCCCCAGTTGAGCTCGGTCCCTCCCACGCCCACGACGCTCGGGATCGACGCCGGCCACGCCACCGAGTAGCCGAGCTCGGCGCCCGCTGCCGACTCGATGCCCGAGTCGCACTGCGCGGCCCCCCAGTCCCCCGTCGCGGCGACGAAGGTCATCCCCTGCATCGCCGCGGCGTCTCCGAGCATCTGCGTGAAGCGGATGTCGATCGGGGCGTAGTAGGGCTCGCAGTCCGCATAGCTGGCGCTGATGACCTGGTAGCCCCCCTGGTCGACCGCGTAATAGAGCGCGTCCCAGATGTCGTAGGTCGCGCTGTCGCCCGTGAAGACGAACGAGATCTTCGCGTCCCGTGCCACCGCGCCAGACCACTCGAGGTCGAGCTCCGCCTCTCCGAACCAGCCGACCGTCCCGTCGTGGAAGGCGTTGCCGCTCTCCGGGACGAGCACCCGCGTCGGGAGGTTCGAGGTGTCCAGCCCGAACGCCTGGCGGAACGCGAGGATGTCGGCGTCGTTGTAGTCGCTGAAGCCGAGGACCGCGATGTTCTGCCCCTGCCCGGTGTGTCCCTGGGCGTAGAGCGGCGCGACGCCGTAGATGGCCGCCCAGTCCGCCGGGGCGAGCGTTAGGTAGTCGTCGACGCCACCGTCCACCGGGTATGCCCACCAGTAGCTCGGGCGCGGCTGGTGCCTGGGCGCCCGCGGGTGGAAGTCGTGCACGCCACGCAGGCCGAGGATGACGGGGGCGAGACCGCTCGGGACGGAGGGAGGCACGGCCATCGCGAAGTGCTTCTCGCCGTTCACGTCGTACTCGTGCATCTCCGTCTGGAACGCCCGCTCGATCTGGGCCACGGTGCCGGTGAAGAACAGGCGCGTCGCGGTGCGGGACGCGCCGAGGACCGACAGCCCCTGCGAGGCGAGCCAGGCGCTGACGTGATCGACGTCACCCTTGGCGGCGCCGAAGCGAGCCGCGTAGTCGTCCGGAGTGAGCCACCGGTGGAAGTTCGGCGAGACCGGGTCCTGCAGGTCTCTGAGGACGGCGCGGCTTAAGGTCGCCTGCGTGGGCGACTGGTTGAAGAGCACGGAGGCGGCGGTGAGCACGCGGGCAGGGTCCACGCGGCCTGTCGACTGCGTCGGTCTCGCGCGCGGCGAGAGCGCCCCAGGGAGGACCGTGCGATCCGCGGAGGCCGCGGACGTGGCAGGCGTCAGGGCCGGGGGGTGGGCCGCGCCGGTCGCAGACGGCTGAGGCGAGGGCTCCCGCGACGAGCACGCGGCGAGGACGAGCGGAAGAAGCGGGAGGAGAGGGGCGGAGAGGAATCGGGCGGATCGGCTCACGCCGCGAGGGTACCTCCCTTCGGTCTGCGGAAGGTAGGCCGTCGCGATCCGTCGCGCCGCCCGTGTCGATCAGGACCCGGTCGGGTGAAGGTACACGGTCACCAGCTCGCTCTGCGGCGCCGGCTCGTTCGACGAGACGCAGGACGTCTGGGAGTAGACGTTCGTGACCGTCTCCGTCTTGTAGCCCGGGTAGGACACTTGCAGAGTGAACATTCCGGAGAGCAGGCCGGTGGAGTACTTGCAGGCCTCGTGGCTGGCGTCGCTGCCCGCGATGAAGCCGAGGGGCCGTGAGCCGTCGAGCCCCGCTTCGACCACCGTCGAGGCGGCGTCCTCGATGGCGCTGCCCGTGCCCGATCCGTTGCCGTCCTCGCTCGTGATGAGGATCTCCGCGTCGCAGATCGGCACCTGCGTCTTCGCGTCGACGACCATGATGGTCGGGCGGATGATCAGCGGCGTGGTGCACTGCGCGCCGCACCCGGCCGGGCCGAGGACGACCACGCCGGCGACCAGTCCCAGCCAGAGCGCTGCACGCAGGCCGGCTCCTTGCTGGCTTGCGGATACGCGCGACGGACAAGCGTCGGAAGGCGACACGTCAACGGGGCTGATTCGGGGGGAAGCGTTCGTGAGGGGCATGGCTCGGCCGGCAGCATACCGCGTCGCGGCTACTGCGCCACGGCTCTCGCCGCCCCCGCGGGGATCCACGCGACCACCTTCCCCCACCGGACCTGCGCCCAGCCGGCGCGGTGACCGAGGATCTCGACGTCGGCGGCCTCCGGGATGACCGGCGCGCCGGCGACGACCAGCCCACGATCGTCGGTGGGGTGCGCACCAGCGGTCACGATGACCCCGGGCGTGACGGTGAGCCGCTGCTGCTGCGTCGCGAACGTCGACGTCGTCCCCAGCACGAGGAGCAGGCCGCCGACCCCGGCGGTCACGATCGCGGCGATGCGCGCGCGCCGTTCCCGCGCCGAGCGCCAGACGAACAGCGACACGCCCAGGACGATCGACCCCAGGATCCCGGCGATCGCCCACCCGTCCTCCGGCAACAGGCGAAGGAAGGCAGGCCCGAGCGCCATGCCGGGGTCGAACTCGACGGGCTCCCCCGCGCGTACCCGCCGCCGCCCGACCTCCGCCCGCACCAGGCCGATCGCGCGCGTCGCCTCGGCCGTGAGCGAGCGATCCGCCGCCAGGGTCCTGGCCTCGACCAGGCCGTGCACGGCCTGCCCGAGGTCGCCCGGCTGTTCGGCCCCGACACGGACGCGGCCGATGTAGGCCAGGCCGCGGTCGAAGCTGACGGTCGCGTCGACGACGCCGTGATCTGCGAGCGCCTCGAAGTCGGCGATCGCCTCGCCAGGCTTCCCTTCGTGCAGCCGCTCGACGGCGGACGCGAAGAGCGTCTCGTCCTCGGTCGGCGCGGCTGCGACGGCGCGTGCGCCCGCGACGACCGACAGGGCGACGAGGGCGGCGACGAGGACGGGGCGCGGTCGTGGCCTCATGTCCCCCTCCGTAGCTCGCGGATGGTGTCTCGGGCCTGTTCCCACCGTGCGCGCGCCGCTGTCCGATCGGGCGCGTCGGGCGAGAAGCGCGCCGCCTCGCACTCGGAGAGCAGAGCGTCGACCTTGCCCGCGGTGTCCTCGGAGATCCCCGTGTCGACCAGGCGCCGGGAGGCCTCGCCCCCTCTGGCGTCGCGCACGTTGACCTCGGCGTAGACGACCGTCGCCGCCTCGATCGCCCGCGCCGTCGCCGCGGCGATCGCTCGCGCGTCATCACCCCGGGCGGCGCGCTCAGCCGAGGCGAGCCTCGCGCGCAGCTCGGTCTCCGGCGAGGCGGCGACCCGGGCGGCGCGCTCACGGACCGTCCTGACTGCCCAGGTCATCCCCGCGAACAGCACGAAGGCGAGGGGCGTGGCCGTCAGCCCGAGCCAGAACAAGCCCGGCCGGGTCGAGGCGAGACGGCTCGCGGGGGGTCTCGTCCCGCCCATCTGCGTCCGGACGTCGGGCATCATCGCGAACGGATCGGGGGGGAGATCCGTCACCGGCCTCGGGTTCGCGCCCGGCCGCACGGTGACGACGCCGAGGTCGGCGGTGGTGACGTCGTAGCGATTGGCTGCAGGGTCCCAGAACGGGATGCGGATCGAACCGAGCCGGACGTCTCCGGTCGTGTGGAGCCGGACGACGTAGGCGAACGTGCGCGACCCTCCGAAGTGGTCGTCCTTCGTCGCGCCGACCTTCTCGTGTACCTCGGGGGCGAGCCACTCGATCCCTGCCTGTGCGGCAGGGGTGATCATTGCCGGGAGGTTGCCGGTCCCCTGGAGCGTCAGCGTGACGCCCACGGCGCCGTCCTGCTCGATGTCGCGCGGCGTGACGTCCGCCGAGAGCGCGAACTTGCCGACGTCCCCGAGCATGTAGCCCACGGGTCGGTGATCGGCGGGAGGCTCGGTGACGTGGATGGTGAGCAGCTCGCTCTTGCGCGATGGCTCGCCGGTTACGCGGGTCCGCTGAAGGGTCATCTCCATCGGGCTCACGGTGAGGTCGCCCGACTTGATCGGGAAGAGCGCCCACCGGCGCAGCAGGCGCACGTTGAAGACCCGCCCGCCAACGCTCGCTCGCGAGAATCCGTGGTCGGCGTTGTCGTCCTCGAACAAGGTCTTCTTGACGAAGTCGGCCGCTGTCGCCTCGTGCACGTCGACCATGCCGGGGTCACGGACGTTGCCGTCGACGTAGATGTACATGCTGACGGTGACCTGCTGCCCGACGACGACGCTCGTCGCGTCCGCCGTCGCGTGGAGGAACGCCACGGTGCCGAGCGGAGCGTCGAGGGCGAGCTTCGGGTCGACGCCGTACCTGTCCGTCGGGCGGCTCTGGGCGTTCATGGAGTCGAGGAGGCTGCGGAACGGGTCGAAGACCCCGCCCCCTCCGAACGGGTCGAACGGGTCCGGTCCCCTGGGCGGCCCCTGCCCCGCAGGCACGACGACGATGCGGATCGGCCCCGCCGTGTAGGTCGCGCTGCCGACCTGCACGGTGATGGGACCGACGGACCACGTGCCGACCTTCTCGGCCCGCAGCGTCCAGGTCACGTCGAGCCCGTGCTGGGAGACCATCCGCCCGTTCGTGATCGAGATCTGCTGCGTCGGGCCGCTCGACGACCCCATGACGCTGAAGCCGTGGGTGTTGCCGGGCTGAGCGTGGCCGGGCTGGTGGCGGCTCGAGGCCACGTGCAGGCTGAGGCGCACCGTCTCGCCGACCCCGAGCCGCTGCGCGTCGACGGTCGCGGACATCTCCGGGTCGTCTGCCGACGCCGTGCGCGCGCAGAGCGTCAGCGCGACCAGCACCGCCAGCACGAGCCAGCGGCACCACCCGAGGCGGAGCAGGCACGCGGCGGCCTGACCGCCGCCGCTCATTTGTCGGCCATCCCCCGGACACGGTGCTTGGCGGCCATCTTCCTCGCCGCCTCCTGCTGCACCGTCGGGGCGCTCTCGAGCTGGTCGAGCATGCGCTCGTCCTGGTTCGCCTTGGGGGGAGGAGGCGGCGGGCCGGCGTCCTGTTGCCTGGGCGGTGGCTGGGACGCGTCGGGATGGCTGCCCCCTTCCTGTCCGCCCGAGTCGTGGGGCGCGTCGTGGCCGCTGTCGTGGCCGCCTCCACCGCCCTCGTGGCCGCTGTCGTGCCCGCCGTCGCGTCCCCCTTCGCTGCGCGCGTCGCGCGACGCGTCGTCCGACGACGCGTCGTGCCCCGCGTCCTTCTTCCTGTCCTCCTCGCGCTGCAGGGCGATGGCGCGGTTCCACGCCGCGTCACGACCCACCGGGTCGCCGCTGTCGGCCGCGCCGGGGGCCAGGGCGAGCGCCCGGTCGTACGCGCGCACGGCGTCCTCGTACTGTCCGTCGAGGAAATCGAGGTTCCCCTCGAGGTAGCGGGCCCGCGCGCGGAGCTCGAGCGAGACCTTGTCGTCGTTCGCGATCTGCTCCAGGACGCGCACCGCGCAGCCGATCTCGGCGCCGCGCATCCCCTTCATGGCAGGGCCTCCTCCGTCCTGCTCCTCCTCGCCGAAGCGCCTGCCGTACGCCTCGCCGATGCGGAACAGAGACAGGCCGAGGTCGAAGGTGCCGTCGGGGCGACGTCTGAGGGTCTCCGGGGTGCCGATGTTGCCGTCGGCGCACGGGCCGGTCGAGAGGTAGTCCTCGAGCGTCGCGACCGCGGCGGCCGCGTCGCCGCCGTCCGCCAGGCTCCTGATCGCGCTCCGGACCGAGGGCGACTGCCGGTCGAACGGGCGCGACGGGCTCCACCCGCACGCCGCGACGAGCGTTGCGGCGGCGCCCAGCCCGAGCGTCGCCCACCAGACTGGACCGGCCCTACGCGGTCGCATGGGAACGCACCTTCTTCCTCCCCGCCTTCTTCTTCGGCGTCTTGCCCTTGCTCGGCGGACTGCTCGCCGCCCGGATGCGGCGCCTCATGGGAGCCTCGTCGAGCGCCGCCTCCAGCATCAGGAGGACGAGCGCGGCTCCGAGCGGCCAGGCGTACTCCTCGGCGTAGACCGTCTCGACCTTCTCGGAGAGCTCCTCGCGCATCATGTGCTGGAGCTCACGGCCGATGGCGTCGATGCCGGTCTCGCCGTGCTCGGAGCGGACGATCGTCCCGTGCGTCGTGCTCGCCACCTTCGCCAGCTGCGCCTCCCCCTCGGCGCTGAGCTCGGTCGTGATGAGCTTGCCGTCCTCGTCCTTGCGCAGACCGACCACCTTGCCGTCCGCGCCGACCTCGGGGATCGGCTCGGGGAGTCGACCGCCGATCTGCACCACGTCGATGCGGGTCCCCTCGCTCGCGCACGCCTCGGCGATGTTGATGGGGTCCCCCTCGAGGTCCTCGCCGTCGGTGACGAGGACGATGACGCGGACATGGTCCTTGGACTTCGGATCGTGCGCGAACAGCTCTCGGGCGCGCTCGAGCGCCTTCGCGGTGGCGGTGCCCCCGACGGGCATGTCGTTGGGCTCGAGCTGCCGGAGGAACTGCGCGATGGCGCCCCCGTCGCTCGTGAGCGGGAAGCTCATCGGCTCGCCGGCGAACGCGATGGCGCCGAAGCGAGCGCCGGGCAGATCGTGGATGAGGCGGCCGACCTCGGCCTTGGCGCGGGCGATGCGGCTGGGCGCGACGTCGCGCGCGTACATGCTCTTGGAGTAGTCGAGGACGATGACGATATCGAGGTTGGTCGCCGGGATGAGCCGTGTTCCGTGGCCGAACTGGGGTCGCGCCAGCGCGAGGAAGGCGAACAGGAGCGCGAGCACCAGCAGGCCGCCCTTGACCGTCCGCCGCCCGGTGGCGTCGAAGGTCTCGAGCTTGCCCACGAGGAGCGGATCGCCGAAGCGCTTCGCCGCCCGGACGCGCTGGTACGAACCGATGATGAGCGTGGCGGTGAACAGCAGCCAGAGCAGGAGCGCCGCGCCGCCGAAGAGCAGCCCCCAGCCCCCCGTGAGGTCGTGGGCGAACTTCACGGGAACCTCCGGATGAGCAGGATACGAACGAGCCCCTCGAGGGCGACGAGCAGCACGGCCGGCACGAGCAGGAAGGGGAAGAGGTCTTCCATCGTCGCCGCCTGGGCCTCGAAGCGCGTCTTCTCGAGGCGGTTCAGGATGGCGTGCATGCTCTGCTCGAGCCCCTTCTTGTCCGTCGCGATGAACGCCTCGCCGCCGGTCTCCGACGCCATCTGCCGGAGGAGCGTCGGGTTGACCGGGAAGTGCGCGTTGGCGTAGCGAGGCTGGCCGAACAGGTCGACCCCTTCTTGCACCAGGACGTTGTCGCCGTTGCCGATCTGGACCGTGTAGACCTTGACCCCCTGCACCTGCGCGAGGTGGCTGGCGTACGACGGGTCGATAGCCCCCGCGTTGGAGTCGCCGTCGGTCAGCAGGATGACGGCCTTCGACCGGGCCGGGCTGCGCCGCAGCCGCGCCACGGCGGTGCCGACCGCGTCGCCGATCGCGGTGCCGTTGCCGTCGATGATGTCCAGGTCCATCTTCTGGACGAGCTGGGTCAGGAGGCCATAGTCGAGGGTCGGGGGAGAGAGGACGAACGCCTCGCGTCCGAACACCACCACGCCGATGCGGTCGGTCTTCCTCCGCGACACGAAGTCGGCGATCACGTCCTTGGCCACGTCGAGGCGGGTGGCACGGCGCGGCTTGCCGTCCTCGCCGATCGTTGGCTTTCCCGCGGACGCGTCGTCCATCAGCGCGCGCATGGAGCCCGAGAGGTCGAGCACGACGACGATGTCGATGCCGCGCTCCTCCGCGTTCTCGCCGCGCAGGACGTCCTGCGGCCGCGCGAGAGCGGCGATGCCGAGGATGAGCGCCGCCCCCCGGAGCACGCCTGGCAGATCGCGCAGGCGCGATCGCCAGCCGCGCGGCCCGGCCACGAGCCCCGCGAGGGTCGAGAGGCCGAGGCGCGGGACGCGGCGATCCTGGCCAAGCGTGGCCTTCCACACGACGAGCGGCACGAGCGCGATCGCCGGCAGCACCCACCAGACCCCCCACTGCGCGTGCAGCCAGGCCTCGCCGCGCGCGACGACGGGGTAGGCGCACGCGAGCAGGACGGCGCCGAACGTCGCGAACGCCACGAACAGACCACGCAGCCAGGCGTTCATGGTCGCTGCCTCGGGTCGGCGGGTGGTGCGGGCGCGGCCTCTGCGGGCTGCGCGGTCCGGGGGCCCCCCGACGCGGAGGGGATGGGCCCGTCACCGGAGTACCCGGGCCGCTGTCGCGGCATCGTGGTGCGGACGATGCGCTCGGCGGCGTCGAGGACCCGGCCGCAGGAGTCGAGCGACGGCGTGACGTTGGCGAACTTGACCAGGTCGCACTCCTCGCAGAAGCCCAGCACGAACGGGAGGGCGAGGTCCTCGATGGAGGCGCGCCGGAGCGCGTGGAGGATCTCGTCGGTGGTCGACTCGAGGCCGTCGAAGCCGTAGCGCGCTCCGAGGTAGGCACGGACGGCGTCGTTTACCCGGTCGAAGTACTCCTGGAAGCGCGCCACATCGAGCAGCCCTGCGTGCCTCACCTCGTCGAGCTTCTCGAGCGCGATCTCCCAGGGAGGACGCGGCGGAGGCGGCGGTACGGCGGGCCTCGGGCGCGTGACCCACCTGTAGATGAGGTAGGCGAGCAGGAGACCGGCGGCGAGGCCGACGGAGCCGTAGGTCAGCCCCTTGCGCAGCGCGGTCCACTCCTCGCGCTGCGGGCGAGCGGGGGGGTTGGGTCTGGGCCTGGCGTCGGGCGTCGACGCCGTCGGATCCTCGATGACGATGACGTGCGGACGGGTGCACGCCGTCTCGATCTCGCCGTTCGCGCGCGCGAGCGCGACGGGGAACGGCGGCAGGACCAGCGTGTGCCGTCCCGGCTTCGGCGGGAGCACCAGCAGCGGGAACTCCAGCGTCGTCTTGACGAGGTCGGGGTGCGCAGGGTCGGGCGGCGAGGTCTTGAGCCTGGCGGCGCTTCCCCCGGTCTGATCCGGGATGACGAAGCCGGCGGTCCGAAGCTGCTTGGCGGCGTCGCTCTCGCTCTGCAGCTCGAGCCCGTGCGGGAGGACGGTCTCCCCCTTGCCGTGCTCCACCACGACGCCGAGCACGGCCTCGTAGCCGCTCTTTCCGTGTGCAGGGAACTGGTCCACGAGCGTCGGCCGCTTGACCCCTTCCGGGAAGCTCTCCACACAGCCTCCGACGCTGTCGGGCAGCGGCGCGGTCGTGGCTGCGGACGCGGCGCTCGACGCTGCCGGGGCCGCCGCTGCAGGAGGGGCCGACGCCGCCGCGGAAGCCAAAGGAGCGGCGCGCGGCGCGGCCGGCGGCCTCGCGGCTGCGGTCGAGCCGGCGACGAGCATCGCCACCGCGAGCAGAGCGCCCCGTCGCCTCATCGCAGCCGAGCCCTCCGCGCCCGGCGCGCGAACAGATCGCGCAGGGGCGTCACGAACGACCCCCCCGTCTCGATCTCGACGGCGTCGAGCCCCAGCTTGTTGAAGAGGTCGATCCGGGCCTGGGCCAGGCGCTTCATCTCCCGGGCGTAGTGCGCGCGGACCTCCCCGTCCGACGTGTCGACCACGACGGCCTCGCCGCTCTCGAGGTCCTCGAACGTGGCGAGGCCGACGTCCGGCAGCTCGAGGTCGCGAGGGTCGACGAGCGTGACGGGGACCACGTCGTGCTTGGCCGCGGCGAGGGCCAGCGCACGCTCGTAACCCTGGGCGAAGAAGTCGCTGACGACGAAGGCGATGCTCCGCCGGCGCGCCACGCCGACGAGGGCCTCGAGCGCTCCCTTCAGGTCGGTCTGCGCTCCCAGGAGCGGCGCCCCCTTGCGCTCCCGTGTCAGCCTGGCGCTCGCCTCGCTCGGGCCGTCTCGACCGAAGTCGAAGCCGCTGTAGTCGAAGCCGAGGATCTCGCGGATGACCCGCATCACGTGCTTCTCCCCCTTCTTCGGGGGGACCATTCGCTCGATCTTGCTGGTCGACAGGATGAGACCGACCCGGTCGCTGTTGCGGATGGCGCTGAAGGCGAGCAGCGCGGCGACCTCCGAGGCGACGCGGATCTTGTCGGCCCGTCGCGTGCCGAAGCGCTGGCTCTGCGACAGGTCGACGACCACCATCACGGTCATCTCGCGCTCTTCGACGAAAACCTTGACGAAGGTCTCGCTCATGCGCGCCGACACGTTCCAGTCGATGGTGCGGACGTCGTCGCCGGGCTGGTACGGCCTGACCTCGCGGAACGCCAGCCCCTGCCCCTTGAAGCTGGACGTGTAGGTCCCCGACAGCTGCTGGTTGGCCAGCTTCGCCGTGAAGATCTCGATCTTGCGGAGTGCCGCGAGGAGCTCTTTGGGGATCATGCGGGTCGGCTCACGCCGTCAGGGGACCTCGATCACCTCGAAGGTGCGGCGCACAACATGCTCGCTGGTGACCTCCTCGGCGTCGGCCTCGTAGGTCAGGACGAGCCGGTGGCGCAGGACGTCCGGCCCCACGGCCTTCACGTCCTCGGGGGTCACGTAGCCGCGGTGCCGCAGGAACGCGTGGGCGCGCGCGGCCATGTTGAGCGCGATGGACGCGCGCGGCGAGGCGCCGAACTCGATGAGCGGGGCCAGGTCCTTCAGCCCGTGCTTGGCCGGCTCGCGCGTCGCGAAGACGACGTCCACGATGTAATCCTTGACCTTGTCGTCGACGTAGATCTGCTGGATGACCTTCTTCGCGTCGAGCAGCTCGGAGAGGGTCACGACCGCCTCGGCCCTGACCGGCTCGAGGGCGGTCATCCGGTCCATGATCTTGCGCTCCTCGTCGCGCGACGGGTAGCCCACCTTGATCATGAGCATGAAGCGGTCGATCTGCGCCTCGGGGAGCGGGTAGGTCCCCTCCTGCTCGATGGGGTTCTGCGTCGCCATGACGATGAACGGCTGGGGGAGCGGGTAGGTCTTGTCGCCGATGGTGACCTGGCGCTCCTGCATGGCCTCGAGCAGCGCGCTCTGCACCTTGGCCGGCGCCCGGTTGATCTCGTCGGCGAGCACGAGGTTGGCGTGGATGGGGCCGAGCTTGGAGGTGAACTCCCCGCGCTGCTGGTTGTAGATGACCGTGCCGATGAGGTCGGCCGGGAGCAGGTCGGGGGTGAACTGGACGCGCGCGAACTTCGCGTTGATGGCTTCGCAGAGCGTGCGGACCGTGAGCGTCTTGGCGAGCCCAGGGACCCCTTCGACGAGGACGTGACCGCCCGTGAGCAGGCCGATCAAGATGCGCTCGACCATGTAGGTCTGGCCGACGATGACCTTGCCGACCTCGCTGAGCAGCCTGTCGACGAACGAGCTCTCCTTGGCCACCAGCTCGTTCAGTGCGCGGACGTCATACATGGGATGCGGAACTCCAGGGGGCGAGAGGGGGGACGTTGCGACCCCGCGGTTTACCACCGAGGACGCCGTGGACGAAGCGCCGAAGACTGCGGCGAGTTACGGGCGCTTGCGGCCCACCGAGGCCTCGCAGAGTCCCGGATGGAACCCTGCGCGCGCGTAGCGTTCGGGGGGGGCGGGTTATTCCCGAGGCGCCGGCGGAGCAGCGGCAGGCGCTCGTCAACCTCGGACGTCAGGCCGAAGCGTACGAATGGACCGAGACGACCGACGCAGCGGCCGCCGCCCTGGTCAGCAACTACCTCTTCTTCCCGGGGGGTGGCGCCTTCTCTGCAGCCGGCGGTGCTCCACCGGCCGCCCCGGCGGGCGGGTGCTTGTAGACGTAGTATCCGTAGGCCCCGAGCCCTCCGAGGACGACGACCACCGCGCCCGCGAAGAAGAGGTACCAGAGGATGGTGGACTTGACCTTGGCGATCGCCTGGTTCTTCAGGCCTGCCGTGTCGATGCCCCCGTCGGTGCTGGCCTTCACGTTGAAGCCGCCGACCCTCATGTTCACCTGCTGCGGGACGACGGCCTGGGGGGCAGGGGCCGCCGGCTGAGGGAGGGGCTTCGGCGGGCGCCCGTCGACGCCGAAGTGCATCACCAGCTTGTCGACCGCGATGCCTGCCTGGGCGAGTCCTGACCGTCCGAAGATCTCGGCGACGAGGGCCCCCGTGTTCCCCTCGATGAGGTCCCGGAACTGAAGCTCCTTGCTGGCCATCTTGGGCGCGATCGTCTCCCGTATGGCGCGGAGCATCTGTGTCTGGATCTGCTGCTCGAGCTGGGCCTGGCTCCCCGGCGCGCCCATCGAGGCGTACTTGCAGGAACCGAGGACGACGACGGATACCTGGCGCTGCTGAACCGTGTCGAGGAACGGGCCGATCTCTCCGGTGAACTGGACGGGGGGGGCGTGCATGCGCTCAACCTAGCACCCGTTCCGGGCGGATCTGGAGGGCTTTGGCGTGCTCAGGTCGCAGTCGCTGGCCATGGGCCCGGGTGCCCGCGCGGTCTTCGAGGTGCTCGGACCGCTCGGCTTGTCCGTCCGACCATCGAAGCGCGCTGGGTCAGCGTCGTCTGCGGCGCCCGACCACGATCCAGACGCTGCCTGCGACCAGGATTCCGCCGCAGGAGCCTCGCCCGCCCGTGGGCGCCGTCGCGCAGCCACCCCCCGTGGACCCCGCGCCGCCGCCCTCCTCTTGATCGGCGGTGGCGTCCGCTCGCTCCTCCGGCCTCGCGGCGTCGATCGCTCCCGCTGACGCTCCGGCGTCGTGCTTCGCCCCGCTCTTGCCCGCGTCCGCCTTGCTCGTCGCGAGGCCCGCGTCTTCGTGCCTGGGTGTGCCCGCATCTTCGTGCTTGGTCGTCCCGGCGTCCATGCCGCCGGTGCCGGCCTTTGCGGTGCAGCACTGGATGTCGGCCGCGCCTGGACAGTAGCCCGGTGTCGAGACGTGGTTGCCGAGCGCGGCGCAGGCCGAGGTGCTCATGCACTCCCCTGATTCGCCCGTCGCAGTCACGGTGCAGGGCGTTGAGGCGCCAGCGTCGGGGAGCGGACCGGCGTCCACCGTGTCCGACCCGAAGGCGGCGAGGACGTTCTCGGCGTAGGCGACGCGCTGTGACTGGTCACACGTGCCGCAACCCTCGAAGTCGGTCTCGAAGACGATCGTCGCGTCGGTGACGTTGGTCGTCTGCTGGAGCGCCGTCAGCCCGTAGCTCGAGAACGTCGTCAGCTCGTACCAGATGAAGTCGAGCTGCAGCTGCAAGGACTCGACGTTCTGCCCCAGGGTCCCCGCGTACCAGACGGCGTTGTCGTCCGGGTCCGTGTCCCACCGGCCGCCGACCGACCACTGCGCGATGCCGCGCCCCGGGCCGCCGCTCTGCACGGCCGTCGGGTCGACCCCCGACTCCTGGTCCAGGTTGCCGACGATCCCGGCAGCCTGGAAGCTCGTGAGCCCCTTGCCGAGGAAGTAGTCGAAGGCGGGCTGGTCGTTGGGGAAGGTGATGGCCGACGAAATCCTGCCGACGGGCTCGTCCGGACCGGCATTGCCGCACCCCGCCAGCGCGACGGCGGCAGTCACGAACAGGACAGGCGCGTGACGAACCATGAGCTAGCCCTCCAATCCTCGCGCGAGCGCCGCCTCGGCGACCGTCTCGATGGCGATGGCGGTCAGCGCGGCTGCATAGTCTAGGTCGATGTTCTTCATCGTGTCGTGCGTGTCGTGGTAGCCGCTGCGCGAGATGTCGTAATTCTCCATGAAGAGGACGACCGGGATGCCGACGTCCGAGAAGATCTGACCGTCGGTGTTGTACAGCGACGATCTCGGCTCCCACTCGGTGCGCACCTCCCCGGCGAGCGCCAGGTGAGCGAAGGGGGGCGGCGGCACGGCGCCGTCGGAGGTGCGCTGCGCGCGGCGAAGGTGATGGCGGTCGGGGGCGCGGTTCCACTCGGCGACTTTGCGGTTCCAGCGCTCGTTGGCCCGGTGGGCGAACGCCGCGAGTCGCGCGGAGGCAGCCCCCTCGCCGGGCGCGATCTGGAACACGTCGCGGTCGCGGTCGGAGTTGTGCGCGATCATGTCGAGGATGAACGCCCCCACCACGTGCACGCCGGAAGCGTCGTAGCGGTCGCCGTTCTCCCGGGTGAAGGCGAGGCGTCGCTCGATGAACGCCCCGGCGAGGTTGCGCGCGCCGAGGCAGTCCGAGGGGAACTCCTCTCCCGTCAGGTGCACGAGCCAGACGTCCCTCTCCAGCTTCCCGCCGCGCGCTAGCGGGAGGAGCGCGTCGGCGGCGAGGAGCAGCGCCGTCGTCGCGGAGTGGTTGTCGTCGGCGCCGCACGCGGGCGCGCGCAGGCCGTCGCCTCCCCGCCGCGCCTCGTAGACGTCTTCCATGTACGCCGTGTCGTAGTGATCGCCCATGATGACCGCTTCGCCGCGGTTCTTTCCGGGGATGACGAAGACGACGTTGCGCTCGTGCGCCTCGCCAGACTGGCTCCTGGCCCAGCCCTCGGACCACGGGAATTCGAAGTCGGTCTCCCAGGCGAAGACCTGGTCCATGACCTCCGCCCGCCCCTGCATGCCGTGGCGGGCCGCGAGCTCGTGGTAGCGGGCGTGCAGGTGGTCGCCGAGCCGACCGAGATCGCGGCGCTCGGCGATCTCGATGTGTGCCGCCCTGGCGGCCGGTCCGCCGGACTTGCCGCGGTTCACGGAGATCGGGTCGGCGTTCTCCTTCTGGCGATAGTGGCCCTCCGCGAGCGTCGCGATGGTGTGCCACAGCCGCTCCTCGAACGCGCGCGTGTGCGTCGTCTCGAACGTGAGCGGAGCGCCGGCGTCCACCTCTGATCCAAGCGTCGCACGCAGAATGGACGCGAGGCGCTCGCCCTCTGCGCGGTCGCACGAGAGCCCGGGGAGCTCCGCGAGCCAAGCGTCGAGCGTTGTCTCCTTGGAGACGCGGAGCAGCGCGCGAGCGTAGGACGGAGAGAGGGGCTCGCCGAGGAGCGCCCGCGCTTCGAGGAGTTTCCTCGCGTTGAAGCTCGTGGTGAGCCGCAGGCGGCCTCGTTCGTGGGCGAAGAGCGTCGCGGCCTCCTCGTGACCGGCGCGGGCGAGCAGGTGAGGCGACAGCTGGAGGGGGGGAGCGTCGCGACCGATCGCCTCCGCCGAGATGTATCCGAGCGGAGCGCCTGCCAGGCGAGGCGCGAAGAGCGCGCCCTGGTTCGATCCTGGATCGAGACGCGCGATGAGCGGAAGGTGCCAGTACAGCTCGCGCTCTCCGGCGCGCATCGCCGGATAGAGGAGGCGGTAGCCGAAGCGTCCGCCCTCCTTCAGCGACCTCGCTGCGTGCTCGAGCGCCTCCCTCGTGGCGCGGGGACCGTCGAGGAGCAGCTCGTAGTCGTGCGTCCAGATCTGCGAGTTGCGCGCCATCGGCTTGCCGTAGAGGCCCAGGTCGTCGGGGTCGGTGGAGAAGAGGGCGACCGAGACCCTGTCGTCGAACCTGCCGTCAGGGTGGAGGTCCTCGTCTCGCGCCACGCGCTGCCATCGATGGGTGCGCGCGACGTGCGAGACGATGCGGTGGCCGTGATCGTGCTGCGCTGGAGCGTGCTCGTCGAGCCAGCCGGACTGCGGGATGCGGAGCTTGTACCGCTCCTCGCACCGCGGGAAGAGGTGAAGCAGAGGGATCTGCATCGCGTGCGGCAGCGCCGCCGAGAGGCGCCGGTAGAGCGGGT
>Ga0181517_10001939_pt1 | contig 22040 bp, 25 predicted proteins | sample PEATcosm2014_Bin_31_FD_119748 | JGI IMG/M metagenome (GOLD analysis project Ga0181517, IMG submission 119748) | Peatland microbial communities from MTU Mesocosm Facility, Houghton, MI, USA - PEATcosm2014_Bin01_30_metaG | ecosystem: Environmental > Terrestrial > Soil > Wetlands > Peat | place... | reverse complement strand
CTCCTTGCGTGGATGGACCAGAGGGTCGGAATAACACTCTGATACCACAAAATCCGGCCGTTTCGAGTTTTTTCTGCGCCGATTCAACTGAATTATGCGAAAATCACGCTTGATTCAGGTCTAATCAGGGATTGCATGAGTAGAGCCAGCACTACGCACGGAGACCGGACCTGTGGTGCAATCGCGTGCGCCGCGGCGGTGACCTGAGGAGGTTTGAATGTCGCGTACGCGCGTCGATCGCCGCAGAGGCCTTATTGTGCATTGCTTGCGCTGGATCTTTCGATTTTTCGGCGCGCTGTCGCTCTTCTGCTGCGTCTGTTTCGCCGCGATGCTTATTGCCGGCCCAATTTTCGGCAGCAGTGCGGACGTGCAAATAGTGGGTGGATATGGGGTGTTCCTATACAAGACGGAGATATATTTCGCGAAAATCTCCTATCCGATGCAGGGGTTCGATGACTTCCTGGGAGCCCCGGGTGGCGAGATACAGGTTTTCTTGCGCGGTGCGTCGTATAATGCGGCCGCGATTTGCAACTCGCCATCGTGCGGCGCGGCGGGTTTTTACGCCGTGGACCAGCCGCTTGCCCAGCGGCCGGACGGATTTATTTCGCCGGGCGTTCAGGCATTTGCGCTGCCGCTCTGGATTGCCGCCATGGCGGCGGGCTTGATTTGCTGGGGAGTGCTTGGAATGGGAGCGCGGTGCCTGCCATGTCACGTCGCAGGTACTTGCAGCAGTTGTGGCTACGACCTGCGTGCGAGCAAAGATAGATGCCCCGAATGCGGGACGCCGATTCCGCTCGACAAGACTCGCGACAGGCCGGCGGGGGAGGATTTGAAACCGCCGGAAACCGACCCGCCGGCGGAGCCGTTGGGGCCGGCGTAAAGGTCCGAAATGGAAACGCCCACCGGAAACACCATGAACGCCTACAAAGGTACGCTGGTCTATTTCCGAATCGCCGACGGCCATCTTTACCGCGTCCACTGGAAGCCGGAAGATACGACCACGCTGCCTGCCACCAGGCCGTGATTTATTCCGGGTCGCTGGCGGGTTTGCTCATGGGGATCGTTATTGTGCGGTCCGATGCGGCGGTGGTGCATACGCGATGGTTGTCGGTCAAGGACTGGTAGTCGGAGCAGCGCTTCGGCCTCGGCCGGCGCGAGTGGCCGGGGGCGGAAGGGGCATGGGCGGGGCATCCTTGTTGATGACGGCCTGGCCGGTCTTGATGTCCAGGGTCCATTGGCGCGGCTCGGGAAGAGTGAGCTTGCCGTCGCCGATTTCCAGGGGCATCCACAGATAGCGTGAATCGGAAAGCGAATTGGCCCGCCAGATATCGCCCATGAAGATGACCGTCGTGGACTTGGTGCCGACGACTTTCAGCAGCATGGTGGATTGTGCGCCATAGGTGTTCTTCGCCGGCGGGGCGATGTCCTTGAATGTTGACCACGGGCCTTCCAGCGACTTGGCCGTGGCGTACATATTGGGATTGGCGTTCCAGCCGGTGAGGTGGGAGCCGATGGCGTAATAGAGGCCGTCCACGTGGACCAGGGCTCCGCCTTCCATGTGGTCTGGGAAGAGGTGGACGTCTTTATCGACGGTGAGGTAATCGTCGGAGAGTTCGGCGATGTGCCAGCCGTTGGGTCGGTCCTCGAAGACCAGATAGGCCGTGCCGTCGTCGTCGATGAATTGGCCGATGTCGCGGGATTCGTGGCCCAGCGGTCGGAAGTGGGAGAGCATTTTGTACGGCCCGTCGACGGAATCGGACGATGCCACGCCAACCTCCGCGGCCGAGTAGTTGCCGGAGTCCAGGTGAACATACATCACGAATTTGCCGGTCTTGGCGTTGTAGTAAACCTTGGGGCGCTCGAGCACCAGGCCGGTGGGATAGTCGGCGGTATTGAGCGTGAGCACGTCTTTTCGAAAGGTCCAGTGGACGAGATCTTTGGAGGAATAGCACGAGACGGCCCGGAGGTTGCGGGCGAGGGTCTGGGCGCGTTCCTCTCCGAACCAGTAGTAGGTGAAGCCCGCAGCGCCCTCGGGGCCGGGCGCTCCCTTGGTATCATCGGCGAGTTTGATGATGCCGCCGCCGTGAGCCTGGATGTGCTGCCCGCGATCATCGGGCCAGATTTCGCCGGGGTTGATGACCTGCGGCCCGGAAAGGACGGCCGCCGCGGTGGATGCGGCGGGACGCGAAGTCGGATCGGGACCAGCGGCCAGAGCGGCCGTCACCACCAGCGCGGCAAGCAGCAGGGCGGTGAGAGCACATGGAAGGTTCACGCGGCGACTCCTGGTAGTATTGACGTTTGGCTCGACCGACGGCACTTGGCCGATCGTCTGTGTGTAGTGTAATTGGCCGCCGCCCGGTATCTCAAGCTGGAGGCGGGCCGCCGATCGATATTTGTGAAACATCCAGCCCACGTGCGCGTTATCCAACGGTCCCAGATCGAATTGAGGCAAGTCGCTCGCGGCGGCGGAATTCGCGACTTATCGGAACGATCCCGAAACCGGCTCTTCGTTCATGACCAATCGCAGGCCTTTTGCAAACATCTGTGCCCGCTTGAGGCCGTTGCGCTTGGCGAAATTGTCGGCCTCCTTCAACAAATCCCGCTCGACCGTCACCAATACGCGGACTGCGCCCTTGCCGATCCTCGGGCGGCCCAGTTTGCGGCGCACGCGGTTGAACTTGCGACGTTCCGACGCCGTAGCCGGCCGGCCGGGCGCGACGATGGCTTCACGGTCAAATTCCGCCGTGGCCTCGGCCAGTTCGTCGGCGTTCATCCTGTCGTAGGGTTTGCGTTTTGCCATATTTATTTCCTGAGTCGCCGCAATTGCCGCTTCTCGTTATCGGTGAGTGGCCGTGCGTGAATTACAAAGATCGTGTCGGCAGGGCTGTAGATGTAAACGACCTGAAGGTAATCGCCGGTATCCGTCTGCCCGCGCACGAGCCACTTGCCGTGCCCCTGATACAAAGGGTAGGGTCGCCAGCCTGTCGAATCACCACCTCGGCTTCTTGCCTGCTGACGTTGTGCCGTTCAATGTGCTCCTGGTTCCAGTCGTTCCATCGGATCGGGTCCATTCTGAACATAAGTATATACTTTTCTTGGCCCGCGTCAAACGGTATTACGGGGAACAAACGTCAAGAATCCGAGGTTGGAGCAGAATGAATCCGACCTTGACGGCCAACCCATTCTCCGGTCGTCGAGACAGGCTATTGCAACGCCCCGACCTATTTCCGCCAAACTCCCGGCTCATTCCCGGAAACCCCGGCCGGCCAGGCCCTGTGGCTTGCCGCCGTCAACCAGATCGTCATGGACGTGCCAAGCGGCCACGGCAAGGGCGTCTTCAACCGGAAACCCGGCAGCCGCGATGCCCGCAGTCTTTTCGACAGCGCCGGCAGCCCGCAGCCGATCATGGACGTTTTCCACCAATGGACCCGGCCGGAACATCCGGTGGATAATCAGTAACGCGACGGCCCAAGTGAGAGTACAATAGGTCGCAGGAATAGTGCTCCGGCTCTGAAAAGAGGTGCCCCGTGCTGGTTACTGCCATCGAAGGCGTGGTTGAGAATGGGAAGATCCGATTGCGCGAGGAGATATCGCTGGCCGAGAACACCCGCGTGTACGTGATTGTGGCGGATCAGCACATGCCCGCGCCGCTCCCGGCACAGGTGCGCACACCGCGGCTGGCGAACCCGCTGGACGGCGGGGACTTCCGCAAACAAGTTGTGGAGATTCCCGCCGATGCCAAGCTATGACACGAGCGGTTGGTCCGACCGGCTCAAAGCCCCAGAAGCTTGACGCCCAGAGCCCTGGCCGCTTTGCGTAGCGCCTCGTCGAGCGTGGCCAAAGGGATTTCGCGCCGCAAAGCCAGGTCCAGATACGTAGCGTCGTAGCTGGACAACTTGTGCATCCGGCACAGCGGCAGCAAGTACGAGAATGCCCGCGTCGGGCCATCGTTGTCGATCTCGATATCGAGTGTACCGATGTCGGTGATGAATGCCGCTGATTGTTGCGGGGTGATTCGGCTTTTCCGTTCCGCGACTGCGAGGACGTTGGCGATCTCGATGAACCACAGCGCCGGCACGAGGCCCGTTTCCGATTTGAGGCGGTTCAGCAATTCCGTTGTCTTGGCCGTTGCTTCGTCGCTGAACAGCCAGGGCATTGCCGCCGAGCAATCGACCACGAATGCCGCGCTCACTTGCGGCCCTCGCTGATCATGTCTTTGATCTTCAGCCCCCCAAGGGTAATGCTCTGGCTGAGCTTTTGAATGCGGGCGATGGCGGCGGCGCGCTCCTCGATCGTCGCCTTCCTCCTCACCGGCACGAGCCTGGCTATGGCCGTTCCGTGCCGGGTGATGGTGATCTCCTCGCCCGCCGCGACCTTCTCAAGAAGTTGGGCGAGATGGGTTTTGGCTTCGTAGGCGCCGATCGTGTTGGAATGCGTGGTGAGGGACATTGAAGTTCTCAAAGATAGACCAGTCTTAGACCAGCTTATCTTACGCGACAGGGTCGCGTCAAGTGGGAAGGGCATGCTTTGGGCAAGAAAACGAATCGGAGCAAGATGATGATGAAGAGTAGGATTAGGAAGATGAGTAAGAGCAGGATTTGGGCGGAATTGGGTGGATTCGGGTAGCCCTCCGCAACCACCCGGCCTTCGGCGCGTACAAAGGGGGGTAACAGCATCGGAAACCCGCGAGCGGGCGGCTTATTGCGTTGACGGGCCCGGCGGGGGATGGCAAGATGGATTATCGGGCGTCGGCGGCACGGATGCCGGGCCGGAAGCCGTTTCCAGAAAATTATGTCGCATTCGGGAACTTTTCACCTCCGAGATCATCAAACCCTATGTCGAGCTTGAGCGGAGCCGAGTTCGAGTCACCTTTGCCCGCGGCGGCAGCCAGCCCCCGGGAAAAGGAAGTCTTGCGCAAGGCCTGCGATGGCGATCGATCGGCCTTCGGGCAGATCGTCGGCTGGTATCAGGATCGCCTCTATAACGCGATCCTTCGTATGGTCGGCGATCCAGATGACGCCCGCGAGTTGACGCAGGAAGCGTTTACCCGCGCCTTGGACCGCCTGGAAACCTTCCGCGGCGAGAGCGGGCCTTATACATGGCTCTTCCGCATCGCCATGAATCTGGCGATCACGCGCCTGCGGCAGGACCAGCGACGGCGGACGTTTTCACTGGATGCGGCCGGTGGCGGCAACGGCCGGCATCGCGAATCGGCGGGACAGGCGTCGAGCCTGATGGATCGCGTGGCATCCGATCCGGGCCAGTCGCCTGCCGCTCGAATGGAGCGCCGCGAGCGCGATCAGGAAGTGCTGGCGGCTCTGGGTCGGATCGACGCGGACTACCGCGCGGTGCTCATTATGCGTGATGTTGAAGGATTCGATTATCAGCAGATGGCCGACGTGCTTGGCTTGGCCCTGGGCACGCTCAAGAGCCGGCTGTTTCGGGCCCGGGTGGCATTGCGGGATGAGTTGTCGGCCTATATGACCGAACATGCCCCGCGGCAGTGATGCAGAGTTGGAAATGGAATGGCGAGACTGACCAGTAGACACACATGACTCCAAACAAGGAAAACATCGAAGCCATCTTGTGTGCCTATGTCGATGGCGACCTGGATGCGGCCGGCCGGGCCGAAATCGAAAAGCACCTGGCGGAGAATCCCCAGCATCGCCAGATTCTCGCCGAGATGATCGCTATGCGCGGTTGGGTCAAGAGCCTGCCTCGGGCGACGGCGCCCAGCGAACTGGCCGACGCTTTGACCGGCCAGCTTGAGCGATCCGTACTGCTGGGAGAGGGACCGGTGATGAACCGGGCGATGCCGTCGGCGGTGAATCGCCGCTCGCAATGGCTGGCGATTGCGGCTGTCGTTTTGCTTACTGCGGGGCTCGGTCTGGCGGTATGGGCAATCCTGATTCCGACCAGCGGCCGGCCCCGAGTCGCCGTGGCGCCGCTGACTCCCCCCGATAATTCCCACGGCGACATTGTGCTCGAGCACTCGGACAACGGGGTCGAACCGCCTGCGCCCGCCGGCTCAGGAATTGCTGCGATGACGCCGGCTCAAGACCAGGCGGCCGGTGCCGACGGCCACGCGGTTGCACCGGCGGGCGCCGCTGCCGGCGTCGAAGGATCGGTCGCGGTCGTGGTGCCGAGTCCAGCAGCGCCCAGCGAACCGCCGCCGGTGTTCGTGCCCACCCCGACAACGCGCAATAATTTGCCCGAGGCCGTTGCGTCGGGGAATGCGGCTTCGCCGGCGGCGAGCGATTTCAATGGCGGGACAATACCACCGCCCGCGCTGGCCACGGCGGCCAAGGACTTGGCCGATCAACCGCCGGTCGCTGTGCGCCAACGCCTCGCTGAGGCCGGCGTGCTTGACAGTGCCGACGTCAGCCATCGCATGGTTGTGCTGGTGAACGCCGCCGATCCCTCCGCCGCGTCGGCGCAGGTGGCGCAGGTGCTGACGGCTCAGAACATCGCTTATTCCAACGTCGCCGCACCGACCGGCGACAACCGCCTGGCTCTGAACGCGGCGACAAACCCGTCGCAGCAACTGGCGATGGGCAACACGATTCAGGGCGAAGTCAACGGCGGACTCGTCATGACCCGCGACGGCAGCTTCGTGCCCAATCGACAACTCCTCGCGTCGCCGTCAACGGTGACCTCGAATTTTGCATCGGCAGCAGAACAGGCCCAGGCCCAGGCGATCGGCGCTGGCAATTCTGCCGCGACGCGGTCAGCCGGCCCAACCACGACGAGTTCGCTGTTCGACCGGCAATTTGCGTTGGACCAGCAATCAGGCGCCGGCCAGTCGCCGGACGTGGCCAACACCCTGGCGGGCCAAGCGCCGGCGCCCGGCTCGGCGGCGGCGCCAATGGCGCCGGCCTCCAATGGCGCTGATGGCAATGGCCAGCTTGCCGGAGCCGAAGTCCCGGCCGGCGGCGCTGTGGGCGGATTCGGCGCCGGCGGCGGATACGGCGGCCTTGGCGGCGGTGGCGGCGCTGGCGGATTTGCTCCTGCGGGCGGCGGCGGACGCGGCGGCCGTGGCGGCGCGGCGGGCGGCGCGGGCGGAGCGTCGGCTGGTCGCGGCGGCCGGGGTGGCGGCGCTCGCGGCGCTGGCCGGGCCGCGGCTATCCCACGCAGATCGGATGCGGCCGCGACAACCCTCCCGGCTAATCCCGCCGTGACGCTGGCGCATTCCGCGGATATCAACGGCGGTGTCTTTGTCGTCCGCAACCTCACCGCCGGACAGGCCCACAATCTCCAGGCCTCGCTGGCCAATAGCGGCGGGCTGGACCTGCGTGTTTACGGCCCGTCCGCCGCGGCCCATGACACGTCCACAACTCGGCCTTCGGCTGGTGATGTCATCGCCAATCAGCAGATGAGACAAGGGTTCATCGAGCAGCCGGCAACCGTTCCAGTTGCGTCGGCCGGCGAAGCGCAAACCCAACCGTCCGAGCTTCAGAACGGGCAGACGATGATTGGTCAGTTGAGAGTTCCGGATAGTCAGTATCCGCAGCAAGCGGTCGACTCGCTGAGGAATCCAGCGACCAACCCCGCGATGGCCAACGTCCCCATCGAGGTCGCCGGCGGCGCCTCGCAACAACCCGGCCCGGCCACCCAACCGTCCGACACCGACGGCATGCTGGTCCTCATCGTCGTACAGGCCGTTCCAACAACGCAGCCCGCCGGCGATTCGGTCTCCACGCCGGCCGGTCAGTAGACTCCGCCTTGAAAACGGTACAATGCGGCCATGACCTTCAACGAGAAGCTCAAAGCGCTGCGTCGATCGAAACACGACCGCATGATCGCCGGTATCTGCGGGGGATTTGCCAACTCCACCGATACCCCGTCATGGGTTTGGCGGGCCGGGTTCCTGTTCACCACCATCTGGGCCGGCACCGGCGGGCTGCTCTACCTGATCCTCTGGTATTTCATGCCCCAATCCGACGACATCGCCTGATTCTTGGAATTATTCGCTCCGCGTCCTCAGCGTCTCTGCGGTGAAAATTCCGATTATGTCTACAGCAGTATACTACAACAGGTTACCGCCCCTTCCGCCTTGGCCAGCTCGTCGCATTCTACGGTGACGACGCGAATCCCCCGATCTTCCAGCCGCTTGCGCGTCCGCGGATAATGCGCCGGAAACACTACCGCATCGCCAATTCGCAGCGCATTGGCGGCCATCGGCTCGGCGGGATCAACCTCGATCCGCTCGATGCCGCCCAGCGCATCGGCCGCGATCCAGCGCGGATTCACCAGCAGTAACCCGTCGCCGATCGCTGTCACTGCGCTCTTTAGGTGCAAGCATCCGCTGACGGCCGTCGGCACGACGCGATACCCAAAGGGCGAGACAAATCCGCGCAACTGCTCGATCCCCGCCGCATTGGTCCGCGACGATCGTCCTACATACAGCGTCCGCCCCACGCGCAGCACATCGCCGCCGTCGAGCGTGGCCGGATCGGTCATCCGCACCATCGGCCGATACTCCGCCAAAACCGCCGCGACGGCCTCGATCTCCCCGCGCCGCGACGCCGCCCCCGGCCGGGTCAGGACCGCGATCTCTTCAACCACGACGGCCGTATCCTCGACAAACACCGCATCCGGCAATTCATCCGCCGGAGCAACCCGTCGAATCACCGCCCCCAGCGACTCCATCGCCCGCTCCAATCCCGCGTGCTGCTGCCGTGCCCGATCCAGATCGATCGCCACACGAGCCTGATGCGTCAGTTCGCACCGGCTCAAACTCGCGCTCACCGGCCGTGTGATGGCTACCGTCATTTTCGCTCCTGATTCGCGATGATCTTGAACGCGATAGTGGTATCATACAACACGCACAAGGCAACCGGCCGCGGGCGTTTTGTCCCCTCTCCCTGTACTCTGGGAGAGGGCTAGGGTGAGGGTTGCGACCCGAGCGGCATGGCAGGCCGGTTGGTTCGACGACGGCGAAGAACCCTCGCCCCAACCCTCTCCCTGCGTACAGGGCGAGGGGGAAAGAGAGCGCGGCCGAGGGAGGTTATGATGGATGAATCGACTCCGCCGACGCCGCCACGTGCTCCGCGCATCGTCCCGTTGGATTACGCCCCCGGCGAAAGCCGCCTGCGGCGGCGGCTCATCAAATGGTCGGTCGTTGTCACTGTGCTCGTCAGCTTCTCGATGATTGGCTATCGCTACGGCCCGCACGCATGGCTGTTTGCCCGGCAATGGTACTGGCAGCAGCAGTGCATGAATTTCAACGCCCCAGCGGATCTTGTGGTTTATGGGCCTCTTCCCGACGGAGCGGCCGCTGTTGTCCCCTCTTATATGGATGGCGCGTCGCCAGACGTGGCGGCGCTGCTTCAACCGTTATCGCGGGGTGGGTTTGGTGCGGCCCCGCCGACAAATCCGCCCGGAGTCATCTCGCGCGTGCCGATCTGCTGGGTCCGGTTTCTTGATGCAACCCGCAATGTTCCCAGCGCGGGCTCGGGCAAGGCGGCCGGTGTCGTGTTCTGTCACGACCGCGTCAGCCCGGCCGGCCACAGGCGGTTGGTCACCGTGGAATATCCGGCAATCCAGATGTTCTCACCCGACGGCGGCGCCATCTGGCTTGATCGCGAGGGATTTAGCGCGCAGGTCTACGGCCCGGCGGGATGGAATGGATGCCGCCAGCTCCAGGCCGCTCCCGCTACCGCTTGGTTGGCCGAATACCCGTATCGCCTGCCAACGCCGAGTCGGTTTTACGCTGGCCAGCCCGATCCAGCCGATGCCAGCCACTTTTCCATGGAGTACGAATGGTCGGATGGCGTTCACGGATTCGTCGACGGCTGGCTGAACGACGACGACACGATCATGCTGAAAATCCGCCCCGGCCAGGGCGCTGCTCCACGATGACGGGAAAGCTGTCGATTCAACCTGGGCCGGGAGATATCGCCTCGGAGATACGGGCGGTTTTCGGCGGGAAATGATCGCGAGGCGTAATTCCGCCAGAGTATTTTTCGATTGCTCCCCAATGGGGGTTGCCGATCGGCTTGTTGCATGGAATAATCGCTCGACCGCAACGGATGTCGCAGGACTTAGACATTTCGTGGCAGGTGCTCCGTCGAATCGTCTGCTCCTGGGCGGGTGAATCGGCGGAGCTGGCGGAAATCAAACCGCTTGCCGGGGGATGTGTCAACACAACACTGGCCATCACCACCGCCGACGGCCGTAAATGCGTCCTCAAGATCACCGCCCATCGCGTCAATCGCATCTATCAGGACGAGGCGATGCAGCTTGTGCTGCTCCTCCAGCGCGGCGTGCCGGTGCCCAAAGTCTATGACACGCGAGTCGGCTCGCTGGACGATCCCTTCAGCTACGTGCTCATGGAATTCGTCGATGGCTTTGATCTGGCCCACGCCCGCCAGCATTGCACAACCGAACAGTTCGATCGCCTGCAGGCCGAACTGGCCAGCATGCTCGTTCGCGTTCACGAGCTGACCGCCCCGCAATACGGCCGGGTCTGCGCCGAACCCGTGCCGCAGTTTGATTCGTGGCCGAAGTTTTACCAGTCGGTTTTCGATTCGCTGGTGAAATCGACGCTGAAGATCGAGCGTCTGCCGGTCATGGCCCGCAAGACGGTCACGCGCGTCCACGAGCGTCTCGACCGCCTGATCGCCCACGACGACGTCCCGCGGCTGGTGCATTGGGATCTGTGGTCCACCAACATCCTCGCCCGCCAGGGTGAAAACGGCGACTGGCACATCGCCGCCATCCTGGATCCCTGCTGCAAATTCGCCCACGTCGAGGCCGAACTGGCCTATCTCGAATTGTTCAAAACCGTCACACCCGGCTTCATGAAGACTTATCAGCAAACCCGCCGGCTGGGCGAGGAATATCACCGCCTTCGTAAGCCGGTGTATCAACTGTATTCCCTGATGGGCCATTACGACCTGTTCGGCCCACATCACCTGAAGCCGCTTCTGGACGGTATTGAGAAAGTGGCCCCGCTGGTGTAACACCCGACCCGCCGGCCAGCGAAGGCGCATTGTCCGGCACCAGCACTTCATGAACATCCTTGTCGCACCCGGCGATGCCCAGTGCCGCCGCCGCCGTTGCCGACAGGATCAGTATTCCAATTCGCCTTGGCCGGGGTTTGTATCGCATGATGCAAAGGCTACCGCGACGCGCCGGCGTCGTCCACTGCTGTCGTCCACTGCGCGCATCGCCCGGCCTGCTTTTCTCACATAACCTCTATAAGACGTGTTACGATCGGGTACTGGCGTTTGCCCATGCTCAGGGCACCTGGCTGATGAGCACGGCCATGCCCTCCTGCTCGAAATGATGATCGTTGGTGAGCACTTCGCGGATGGCCTCGGCTTCCATTGTGTTCATCGAGATGCAATCGGTCAGGCTGTATTGCTTGTCCTCTCGCTTCTGGTACCGATTGAGCCCTTTCAAAAACGTATCCCTCGACTGCGGGATTACGCGCACATTCCCGTTGGCCATAATGGCCCGGACCATCTTCACAGCCGCCTGGCGCAGCGCCGGTCCGCCCTTGCACAGGGCCGCAAGGAACTCCGTCAGCACCTCGTCGGTGGTGACAAGAATCACAGGACCAAGGAGATCCTTCGCCTTCTTGGCGGCGGCGGCAAACGGATCGCCCGGCGATGCGACGGCAATCCAGTAGTGGGTATCCGCGAAGACGACTTTCATTGCGACCGGTCCCCGTAGATGTGATGGTCGAGATTCGCGTTCAAGTCCCGCGGCAGTTTCGCCCATTCGCTCGCCGGCACCTGCGCGGCGATCCCGGCCAAAACGTCCTCAATCGCCTGTGCATCGGGATCGAATCGTTCCGCCCCGGCCTCAACGACAAGCAGATCGTCCACTCGCCAAAACCGCGAAATGTGACCGTCCGGAAGCACCTCGGCCCGACCGCGCACGCGTACGCGCACGGCCCGGTGACCATTCAGCGCGCTGGTCACCTGCTGCTCCTGTTCGGCGGAGAAGGGCACGCTCACCGTTTGGTCCTTCTCTGTCCGTACCTGAAACCGCCTTGCCCGCACATCGGCCTCGAACACTTCGCCGCAGACCTCAACCGCATTTTCAACTGACATCACTGCACCTCCATGATCTTGAGGCTTTCGATGCCCCGGTCATCGACAATCTTAACTGCTGTCCGATTGTATCCTCCCACGTCGAACGGAAGCGACATCGATCCGCGATACGCCTCGATCCGCTCCTCGTCAATCTCCGCCCTGAGATTCTTCGCCAGCGCATTCGACGCCATCGGTAAACACGCCGCGGCTGGCGGTGCGCGGTCGTACTGCTGGCCTTGCCTCCACTACTTGCCTCCGGGGAAGAGATTCTGCAATTGATTAAGCGGGTTGTTGTTCTTAGGCCCGGCCGGGGCAGTGGTGCTGGGTGGGTTGCTGCCGCCGCCGAAGAGGGATTTGGCTTCTGCGTCGGCCAGGGCTTTGAGCAGCCCGGAGGTATCGAGCTTGGGACTGGAGACGGTTCCCTTGAGCGGGCAATCGACCTCGGCGGGAAGGAAAGCGGCCGTCTTGGCGTTGGCCTTGCCGAACTTGGCGAACATGGCGCCGGGGATTCCGACTGTGTACGGCTGGAGCGTCTTGTTCAGCAGGCCGACCGTTCCGAACAATCGCAGGCCGTATTTTTCGCCGGAGATGTTGATGGTCATGTCCTGTTCGGCCAGGCCCTTCTCGATGACGAGTTTGCCGTTCTTGATATCGCCGTCGATGGCGTTGTTGCCGCGGCCGCCCACGGCGCCGAGAATCTCCCCGATCATGCTCGAACCGATCTGGAAGCCCGTGATGCTGATGCGGACCTCTGCCCGGCCGTCGTTTTCGGGGCCGGTGGAATTCATCAGTGCGTCCAGCGGCAGTTTTGTGCAGGAGACCATGGTGATATCGAGCAGACCCTTGGCCGATTGCGGATCGGCGAAGACGGGGTTGTTGATGTAATCCTTCATCCACGTATTGGCGAAGACGGGATTGATGGTGGCTTGGGCGATCAGTGCCTTGTTGGCCGGCACGTTCAATCGCGGATGCACGTCGGACAGATCGAGCGTGATGCCGCCCAGGTCCAGCTTGCCGGAATTGAACGTCGCGGGAACGGGCAGATCCTGACCGGCCGGCTTGCCGTTGTACGCGATGCGGACGATGCCGCTCTTGATGTCCACTGGCACGTCGAGATTCTGAATCGTCAGGCCGTTCAGATCGTAGGTGTCCACCGTCAGATCGCCCCAGGCGAGCAGCGAGCGGATGGCGACATTAAACGCCGGCCCGGCCGGGAAACTTCCGCCCAGCACGAAATCGCGATGGTATTTGCCGGCGAGTTTGAGGTCTTTGTAGCTGGTTTGCTGGTCGGGGGTCAGCATGGGGAGGATGATTTTCCAGAGCGTGGCCAGATCGTAATCGAGGCCGAGCTTGACATCCTGGAACTGCCGTGCGGTCTGCCAGTCGTGCAGCGTGCCGGTGAGCTTGATGCCCAGCGCCTTGCTGGAGGCCATGGTGACGTTGACGCCGTCGCCGTCCATGAGAAGCGTGCGCGTGTCGAGATTGACGGCCATGTGCGTGGTCAGACCGATCTGCGCTTCGGTGAATTGGACGGTCTTGCCGTCGGCGGCGAATTCCTGGAAGTTCTTGACGCCGCCGGTCTGAACGACGCGAATGCCGGCCGCTTCGGTGCTGAGGGCGTTGGAGAGAGCCAGCGTGCCGGCGTAAGGATACGCGCCGGACTTCAGGCCGCTGGTTGCTTCGGCCACGCGAGACAAACCGGCAATGTCGCCGTTGACGTTGATCGTGCCGCTGTATGTGGGCTTGGCGGCGGACAGATCCTTCACCACGATCTGTGCGCCCAGCGAAATGGACGCCACGCCCAGATCGCCGTCGAGCGACTGGATGTTGACGGCCTTGATCTCGTCCATCAATGCTTGTTGCTTGTTTGGATCGACGGCCGTGTCAATGCTGGCGGCGGCCTTGAACGTGATGTCCTTGTCCCACGCATAGGCGCCGTCGCCGCAGGTGAGGGCGAGTTTGGAAACGGCCAGATTGTTCACCGCGAAGGTTGTGGATTGAGCCTTGCGGGCGACGGTGATGTCGGCATTGGCGACGCCGGATTTAATGACCATCGGCGGCGGCGGCGCGGCGGCGGCGTTGGGATTGGCAGCGGTGTCGTTGCCCGCGGCGGCGGCGACGGCCGGACCCGACGACGGCGGCGAGATCGCATTCAGCAGCGCCCTGATCTTGGGAATATCCGCGTTGGCGACAACAATGTGAGCACTTTGCAACATGTCCAGAGTGTCGGCGGGCACGGCCTTGCCGTTGACCATCCGCGCCAGCAATACGTTGATGTCGTTAGCGGAGAAGTTGCCCATCGACGTGTTGGCGCCGACGGACGCGGTGGCCGTGGTTCCGTCATCGGCCAGGGACGCCTTGATGGGCATGTCGATGGTTTCGTTGTTCAGCACGCTGACGGTGGGGCTGGCCACGGTCAGAGCGGTGATCTTGATGTCGCCGTTCACGTCGGAGGATTTGCCATTGGCCGCGTGGGAGAAGCCGATGCTCGCGGCGAGCTGGCCGCCCTGCAATGTCGGCTGCGTGGTCGGCTGGACCGGGCCGCTGAAACCCTGGGCGATCGTCAGCCCGCGTTTGAGTTTGACCTGAGCGGTGATCGTGCCGCTGCCGCTGATGGCGCCAGCGCTGTTGCGCGAGAAGACCAGATGCTGCCCGGAATTGTTGGACAGCGAAATCACGCCGTCCGACGTGGTCAGCGACAGCGTGGTCAAATCCGCCGCGATGCCGTTTTGGGTGCTGATCTTGCCGGCCATCGTGAAATCGGCCGATTCGTTGTCCAGCAGATTGCGCGTGGCGTTGCCATCCTTGGCTACGAGCGTGAAATTGTGCAGACCAAGAGCCAACGGCGTCGAGAGATTAACGCCGGTGGAGTCGTACGCACCGCCCGCCGTCAGATTGACGGTTCCGCTCGGCAGAGTCATCTCGCCCGAGCCAAGCTGTGCCAGAAACGACGGCGGCGCCGCCGGTGCATTGGCGGCCGGCTTTGTGGCCGGCTTGCCCATCGCGGTCAGCAAGTCCTTCTGCTCCGCAACCAGCCTGGGACAATCGACGATGCATTTATCCAGTTGGAACGTCGCCGCCAGAGCCGGGCCCGCCATCGACGCATCCGCCTTGGCATGCATGTCCACAACCGGCGCGGCGGCCGGTCCGGCTTGCACCGTCAGTTCGATATTGTGAATCGCCTGCACGACGGCGGCGCTGTCGTTGGTGATGTCGCCGGTCAGACCGATCGCCAGCCGATCTCGCGTCACCGGCGGCAGGCTGCCCAGGCCGCTGATCTTGAGATTGGTGAACTCGATCGAGTTGGTTGCCTTCACCACGCCATTAGGCGCGGTCGGATCGCCGGTTGAATTCAGCGCCAGTTTGCCCGTGCCGCCGACCGTCAGCGTGCCGAGGTTGAATAGGGCGGCGAGCTTCGATTGCAGGTCATCGAGATTGATATTGCCGGTTGCATTGAGCTGCGCCAGCGACGGCGCTGCGGTGTTGAGCGTAAGGAAACTGCTGTCGATGTTGGCCTTCAGATCGCCGATCGACGGCTTCTTGCCCCCGGTTGCGCTCACGCCAAGATCGGAGGAGAATTTCGGAATGCTGACAGGTTTGCCGTCGCTGGTGCCGGCCAGCGCGATGTCGGTCTTGATGGCGACGGTCACTTTATCCTGCGCAATGGTCACGGTGGTGGAATGGTCCAGCGTGCCGCTCGTGAGCGTCGTGCCGGAATTCAGCCGCGCCATGTGCGGAAGCTGATTCACGATGCCCGGCACATCCGCGTGCAGCGTGACTGCCACGGTTCCGCCGGCGGCACTGCCCGGCAGCGTGATCGTCTGATCGGTTTTCCGGGCATGCAGAACCGCATCGATAATCTGCGGCAGGAACGTGCCCAACTCGCTGAGCGAACCCTGCGCCGCATCGACGTTCACGCCCAGCGTCACTTGCCTGGTCTTGAAGTTCAGCGTGTTCACCTTGACGCGCGACGTTGGATCAACTCCGGTTGCCGACGCGTCCAGATTCAGCGAAAGCTCCCCGGCGTCGAACGTATCGCCGTTCAGAACCGATCCGCCGACAACCAGGTGCGGAACATCGATGCTGCTGGTGATTGTGGCGGCCCCACCGGGTTTCACGTGCAGGTCGTATTTGCTGGTCAGGATACCGGACATCGTCGCCCCGATGGGCGTGGGGCTGGCGATCGCCATCATGGGCGTCACCGTCGAGAGATCCAGATTCGTCACCGTGATCGTCTGATCCGCGGCCAGGATGTCGATGATCTTGCTCACGTCGAGCTGGCCGTTCTTGATGGCGGTGAATGAGCCGTCGATCTTGATGGTCGAGGCCGGCCCGCCGATCAGCCCGGAGGTGATGGTCAGCGAATCGATGATCGGCTTGTTGAGATCGTCGATCTTGAGTTCGCCGTCGATCGCCTTCACCTGGATGGTGCGGTTCGAGATGTCGTCCTGGAATGTTCCCGTGCAGTTCGACAGCACGAAATCACCGGTCAGGGCCGGCAGATTGATCGGCGCCGAAGCCGCCGCCGACGGCGGAGTTGATGGCGCTGGCGACGGCTTGACGCTGGATGGCGCGGAAGGCGCCGGCGCCGGGCTTGCCGGTGCGGCCGATCCCTTGGCCAGAGCCATGAGATTGAGCTGCCCGTCCTTCTGGCGGACGATGAAGAAATCCACGCCGTCAAGCGAGGTCTTGCCCAGGGCATAATTTCCCTTGGCCGCCCCCAGCAGCGACAGGCCGGTGCTGAATTCCTTGACGGAAAGCACGTGCGACTGCTTGGAATCCTTCACGTCCACGCCGGTGATCTTCAATCCGCCCGTCCAGGAAAACGACCAGTCGGTGATGGTGAGATGGCCGGAAAGGGCCTTGTTCACCTGATCGACGACGATGCCGCGCACCGTTCCGCTGCCGGCGATGGTCGGCAGCATGAGCACCAGGAGAATCAGCAGCACCACCACGCCGCCAACGGCGATGAGGATTCGCCGTACCCATTTGGATCGCTTCCGCTTGGGCGCCGGCGCCGCGGGCGTGCCGCCGGGTGGCGTTGCCGGCGGGACTTTGGCCTGGTCGGTCTTGTCGTTGGACATTGGCGATGACGATGAGGGTTCTTGTTCTGGCATGGTAGTTGTTATTGCAAAGAGTGAATAAAAAGTTCCGCGCTCCGGCACCCGACGGCGGTCCGCCCGCTTGGCAGGCCGCCTTGAATTAGCCTCCGCTGGCGCCCACGGCCAGTGGACGCAGGAAGTTGATTCCCGGCTTATCGAGCACACCCGCTGGCGGCGGCGGGGCCGGCGGGGGCGCCTTCGGATCGCGCGCCCCTGACCCACCAGACCTCGCACCGCTTTGGCCCGGCGCCGAGCCGCCGGCTCGCGCGCCCCGGCCCGGCTTTTCCTTGATTCCCGCGCCGCCGATATATCCGATTCCGGCCGGCATTTCCGTCATCTTGCCATATTGGACCTCGGCGCGAGCAATGGCCGCCGGTCCCGCATTCACGTCAACATGCGGCGCTGTCGCCGCCGGACCACCGGTGGCGTTTTCCGGCCGGCCGCCAAACAGCGGCTCGGCCGTTATCGTCGTGATCGGTCGCTCAAACGGCGTGTCGGCGTCAATAAGAAACGGCGGCGGCCCCGTTTGCACCGGCCCTCTCGCCCCCGGCCCCATCGTCCCCGGCCCGGCATCGCGCCCGCCGCCGGGCATCGGCCCGCCCGGCATCCCCGGCTGCGGATAAGGCGGCACCGGCTGCCCCCCGGCCGTCCCGTTCATCCCACACCACCAAACGACCACCCCCATCATCGCCGCCACCCGCCATGTCCCGTTTCTCGCCATGCTTGATCCTCAACCCCATATCCTACCGCCCCATGCAAGAATTGACCACATCCAAACGCTCAAGGCGTGCCCGGCCAGGAATTTCATGCTATGATCTGGAGGAGGAAGTCGCATGACGCTGAGTGTCACTCTTTCGCGAAAGGCTCAAGCCAAGCTCAACAAGCGGGCGGCCGCCGTGGGCAAAGACCCAACGGCCTACGCCTCCGATCTGCTTGAGCAGGCCGTCACGCGCCCAACTCTCCAGGAATTACTGGCGCCCTCGCAAGCGGAATTCACCCGCACCGGCAAGAGCAGAGGGCACGTGATGGAAATGGGCCGTCGTATTGTCCGGCGCGTCCGTGGCGCAAAGGGTGAATAGCGGTGAGCCAACGTGCCGTCTACGACACGATGGTCTTTTTCCAGTGGGCTACGCTTCCCGCCAACGAGCCGCAACGGATTCACGGAACACTCAGGGCGATAGTGAATCGTGACATCCGACTCTGCATGAGCAGAGCCTCGCTCGACGAAGTTCGCCGGGTTCTCTCGGATGACGAACTCCAGCGCGATTATCCGTCGCTCACGGCGGAACGTGTCGCTGTGATACTCGACCGCGCTCTTGAATATGCCGACTGGTTTGAGGACGTTCCAGAGGTCTTTTCCCTCTCCGGCCACACGAAGGACGATCACCTGTTCAATCTCGCGATTGAATCCAAGTCGCGATATTTCGTGACGTTTGAACACCGCTTGCTGGCGCTTCAGGACAGCCAAACCGCCGACGCCCGGCGACTTCGGAGGCTCGCTCCGACGCTTCGCATCGTGAATCCGCCCCTGCTGGTGCAGGAACTGAAAGGTCGCACGCCAAGGTCGATCCAATAGGCGGCTCCCATGCCAGACGGTAAGCAGTAACAGAAGCGACTCAGACGGGGAAATCGTCGCGCTGCAGGCGGCGTTTGGAGGTGACGCGACAAGGCCGAATCTGGTAAAATCCGCCCGGCGTCCGGCAATGCACAACCCGGCCGGGCAGCGCCGGATCGTGGATGCGTGAGGCGGCATGGGTTGGCGAAGAGCACGTGCGACCAAGGTCAATTGCCCCAACGGAGGGTCGTGTCGCCTTCCGTTACGCCAGCCGTAGGGAGATCGGAACAATATACGCCACCATTTGTAAAATATACTGCATCGCTTGTTCTTCTCGGAGCCGTAATATGGGCAGCGGACGAGCTTTGGCTCAAGATCGACGCGCCATGGCGAGTGGAGGCGATTGCCGAGCGCAACAACGGTTGGATAGACGACGCAATTCCACTATCCCGCGTTCATATTGACTGCGCTTTGCCCGCTGCGGATCGCACCGCACTTTTGGCGAGTTTGTCGCGGATGACGGGCATGCAGGAAATAACCATTGCGCGCAATTCTCCTGATGCGAGTTGGATCAGAGCCAATATCGATCCTTCGAAGCTGGAACGAGTTTCCATCGACGGACGGTCAAGTGGCTCTGGAATTTCCGAGATTCGTCAGCTAATCGCGGCCTGCCCGCGGCTCTTCGAGATCCAAATCTACGGCAGTTCCCTGTCCACTGATGACACGACCTCGCTGCAGCAGGAGTGCTCGAGTAAGAAGATCATACTGGAATTCGATGGGAGAGCTGACGGCGATTTGCGCGCGTTGCAATAATATGCGAACTGCGGCGGTAACTGAAAGGGATACGCCGTTGCGATCTGACCCTATCACGCTGCGGCCGGCATTTGGAGGTGACGCGACAAGGCCGAATCTGGTAAAATCCGCCCGGCGTCCGGCAATGCGTAACCCGGCCGGCCCGGCGGAGGAGACGAATAATTGGAAACGCCAACCGCCCGGCCGCCGCGCAGCGGCGGGCGAGTAAATGCGAGGCAACGTGAACTGGCGAAAGACTGGCCCCGGCCCGGAGGCATGGCCCAACCAGCCGTACTTCGGCATCGTCGCGCTTGCCACGGAAATCCTCTGCGCATGTCTGATGCTCGTGGTTGAGGGAACTGAAGCATTTTACCACCACAATTACCTGCACATCCCACCATATGCCGCACGGCTGCATCTCCTGGCGTTCCCGGTGTGCTTGTTCGGGGCTTTGTGCGGTGCCGCTGGATGTTTCTCGAGGCGCGACAGAAGACTGTCGTTGGCTGCCCTGTTAGTATTTGTGGTCGTGCTCGTTTGGGTAATTGCTCCGCGATTCTACAGCTGAGCGAGGCACCACACGTTCGCGCTGGGCAAATGAAGCACGGACAGCAGCGGTTGCGGCCCGGCGCTACGTCGCGCTGCGGGCGGCGTTTGGAGGTGACGCGACAAGGCCGAATCTGGTAAAATCCGCCCCGCTTCCGGCAATGCACAACCTGGCCGGGCAGCGCCGGATCGAGGATGCGTGGGGCGGCATGAATTGGCGAAGAGCAGTTGCGCCCAAGGGCGATTGCTCGAATGGATGGTTGTGGCCCTCTTCGGTTACTCCGTGTCGCCAAATACGTCATCGTCGTCTCCGATGACGCGACCACCCAACGCTCGGGCAATCGATATTGCCTTTTGAAGTATCTCCTGGTCGGGGACGCGTACAATGATTCCGGCGCGATGATATTCGAACAGGGCTTGCCGTTCGGGTCTCTTGGAGTAGGCGATCCATTCCCAGTATCCGTCGACCGGGAAGTTGATAGCTTCCTTGATGGCGGTTCCCGTAATACGGTAGACCGGGAGCGACGTAACAGGCTGGATGTCCGGATCAAGCGCCGTGTACGCAAGCCATTCGGCGTTTGTAATGGGGAAGACCTCCCGGGCCTCAAAGTACCAGTGATCGGCTCGCGTGATGTATGCGGCGTACTTCAACGAATAGGCCCTCGCGCACAAGCATAGCGTCCCGTTTGAGCAAGAGCCATAGCGGCTTCGTGGTGCGTTATCGGTGTGCCAACACAATGACCGTGGAGATCGAACCGCACGCAAGGCCAGAGCAAGGCGATGATCCGTCGCTGCGTGCCCCTCGACAATAGAGCAGCCGTGGAATTACTGAAAAGAACAGCATCGTCCAACCGGAACTCGTCGCGCTGCGGCCGGCCTTGGAGGTGACGTGACACGGGCGGATGTGGTAGGATCGCAGCGTCGGGCAACGCGCACCCCGGCCGGCCCGGCGGCAGCCGACAATGGGAAACGCCAGCCATCCGGCCGCAGCGCCGCGCCGGATAGAGGATGCGTTGAGGCGGCATGAATTGGCGGAAAACGGTCGCGCTCAAGGTCAATTGGCCGGGTGGAGGGTTGCGTCCCATTCAGTTACCTTGCCTGCGATGCAGATGGCCGCGGTGTTGAACCAGCGGAGAATAGCTGGAGCTGCTATGAAATCATCGAGTTTTAACGCATTTCTGGCGTTTCTACTTTTTGTTGTTGTCGGATGTGATCTGGGTCCAAGATTGGTGGACGAAACCGCTAATCAAAAGCTCTGGGGCGGGTACGTAGCCGGGGGCGACTACAGACTTATCGCGCCGGTGTTCCTCTGCGGTTTCGAATCGTATCGCGATGTAGTTGCTCCAAATGCGCTGAGGCCACAGGGTTTTAGCGAGGTTTCGGTACCGATGACTGTCGACGAATATAGAGCGAATCCCGGCAAATGGCCGGGGACCATCGGAGTACTCGATGCCGGCACGCAAGTCCGCGTGACCCATATTCGGATTTACGAAAACATCGATTACCAGCATCTTTCTGTTTATGCGGACATCGTGAGTGACGGATCCCGATTCAATGACATCGTGATCGATGGAATATCGCGTCCTGTGGACTCCGAGCCGGACCTATTGGGACCGAATCTCAATGTAATAGAGCTTGTGCCGAAATAGTGATGACCCGGCGGGCTCGTTTCGCTCAAGGCCAGCTCTGGCCTGTCACTTACCCGAACCGCCTGACGCGGACGAACACATTGAACGCGAATCTGAACGAGTGGTACGTCTACGGCAACCTGAACCGCCTGACGGCCTTTCACCGGCACAGGAGTAACTGACCGGGACAGGACCATTCGATCAGAAAATATCGCGCTGCGGCCGGCATGCGGGGGTGGCCCGGCGGCGGCGAATCTGGTAAGATAGGCGCAGCGTGGCGCATGGCGGCGGGACGGGCGGAGATGAACCAGCGGGAACGCGGGCTGTCCGGCCGCCGGGCAGCGCCCGATCGACGATGCGTGAGGCGGCATGAATT
>Ga0181517_10001935_pt1 | contig 22061 bp, 24 predicted proteins | sample PEATcosm2014_Bin_31_FD_119748 | JGI IMG/M metagenome (GOLD analysis project Ga0181517, IMG submission 119748) | Peatland microbial communities from MTU Mesocosm Facility, Houghton, MI, USA - PEATcosm2014_Bin01_30_metaG | ecosystem: Environmental > Terrestrial > Soil > Wetlands > Peat | place... | reverse complement strand
GGCTTCTAAATCGAGCAGATGGATGTAGCTGTGTTTGGGATCTCCTCGACCGAAAACACGGGTAATTCGAGTATCGAGTGCCCCAAATTCTGATGGAAGAGAAAACCGGAGGATTTTTGTCATGTAAGTAGGCCCGATATAGTTCACCTGCGGGCGGATTTGGCGCAAGCCCTCTGCAGGGTCTTCCCTGATCCAAGCTGATAGCGTACCATTCTCATAGAGAATTAGATCGATATCTTTTTTACACCGTATTTTCTCCTGCATGGGGTGCCCGCCCCATCTTGCAATCTTCAAAACCTGTTCACAAGATATCCGGTTGCTTTTCGCAGCTTGCGAAAGTTCTATTTCAAGATTTACGATATTTTGAAATTCAGTACCTTTTGTATCAGATTCCCATGAATAATTCAGGTACCAGTAATTCAATTCCTGTTCTTTAAGTAAAGAATTGACTTTATTAATTAATGATGGTGATAACTGGATTAAGTCGAACGGCATCGGATCACGTATCACAATATTTTTTGCTTATTAGTATATGATTTTCAATATCTATACATAGTTATTGAGTGAAGGGAATGAAAAGAACATGACAAATTTGGATTCGGTATTGCAATTCCTGAAACAGAATGAATCACAATGGTGTGATGATTGTTTATGTGTTAAGATAGGTATCAAGTCAAGGCAACAAATTTTCCAAATCTGCGAAAGATTAGCAAAAGATGATTTGATAATAAGAAAAAAAAGGCAGTGTTCAGAGTGTGGAAAAGATAAAAAAACGAGTTTAATTAATCCCAAGATATCACCAATCAAGCCAGAAAAAATTAAGATCATAATCCCACAAGAGGATTGGTTTACAACAAAATTGCAAAAGCTTTTATTGCGTTATCCCGATTTATCTGAATTAAAGAATCTAGAAGAATTAATGAGTATTGATCCTCAATCTGCGATCGTAAAAATAAGAATAGCCGCTGAAGAAATTTGCCGGCGAATACGTAAAAAACAAAATTTGACTTTCGAGAACAAGTCATTTAACGATTTATGTTTTTTAATTGCGGATAATAAACTTTTAAGTAAAAAAGCGATTAATTATCTTCATAATATTCGGAAAATGGGTGCTGCTTGTGCCCACCCCAATGATGATAAATTAATAAAAACAGACGTAGTGATAATGGTTCTTAGCCTATTTGCGATTGTGGAAGAATGCATTGATGAAGATTTGATTTAATATGGATTCAGAAGAGCCGAGAACTATGCAGACAACTGATCGAGACATCATTAATCAGTGGGTTTTCGGGAAAATTTTCGACGGTTTAAAAGAGTCATTATTGGTTGAGATGGGACTGGAGAACTCCGATATCAATGGATACATTGGTTTCTGCTATATGGATGATTCCATGGGCATAAGCTGCAGGATGCATTCACTCTGTAAAAAAGAGAAAGGAAAAAAGCCTCATATTGTTGTCAATCTGCACGATGCTTTGAAAGACATTGTTCTTAGATATGACTGTCTCGAAGTCATCGAAATTCTTCCTCAAAAACAAGTGAAATCTCTCGGTCTTGAAGAAAAATCTGCATGGGTTGAGCAGTTCTACGAATCTTCAGTACTCGTTCCAATCCGGGAAAGAGAAGATCTGGATCAATTCAGGGCACCAGGTTTCTTTGACGACGTTGAGGCGATTCTGGCTCCAAAAAATCTTGAAGGACCAAGCGAAAAAATATGGGTTCGCTTGAGAGGGATAACTGATAATGAGAACATGTTCCGAGGAGTATTATTGAATCAGCCTTATGGTGATTTTGGTGTAAACGAGGGAGATTCTGTTACAGTATTCCTTTTTAAAAAAAACAATAAATCATACCTAATCTGTGGAGAATTTTCTGGTTTTTAAAGCAATAACGAACGATTTTTTATTTCCAGGATCTCCATTTTGATGTCTCTTATCTCGGAATTGAGCTTGTCGATCTCCAAATTGACATTTTTAAGATTAATAGCCATGACATTGAAAACGCAGTCGCTATTTGACCATAACTTGCAATCGGATTTAATACATATCAGACCTGACGAACCGAGGGAAAACGGGCATATATTCTGTGTCATAAAAATCAATAATAACTCAGTTTTTTTGATCTTAGCCAATCATTGATATTCTTTTGGGTTTCCAGACGAATCAATACTTAAATTCCAACCCGAAAGAAGACGCTCTCCTGCCTTGGTAAATCAGTTTGCATCCTCACCATTGCAAAATCACAATAGTCTTTCATTGATCTCAATTAAACAAACATTTCTCCCAATCCGGTCAACTTTACTTCGACATTTTTCCCGCTCTTGGTCTTGGTGACCAGCCCTATAATCTCAAAATTCTTCAGATGATGACTCAGTCGACTGCGCTCCGTTGCAAAAGCATCAGTTCCTTTCTTTATCTTCGGGTTGAGCAGGAGGACCAGTTCATCGAGTGACGATACGCCAGCAACCCTGCCTTTTGGTTCTGGAGTGACCGCTGTTTTCTTTTTGAGGGAAGTGGTCGCCAGGGGTTCACTGCGATCTTTACCAATCGCAGCCAGGATCCGGACTTGTTCTTCCTTGAGCGTATTAAGCGGGAGCGCCGGGAGATCAATAATATCTTCTATACCAATCTCGTTGTCGTTCATGTCATATTTCGGGATTGCGGTGATCATCTTCGATTGCGTGATGCACCCGGCGATATAGGCAGCAATGGAAAACGTCCGCAGGGACCCGCTCATATTGAGCAGTACGTCTTTACCTTTCGCTTGCTCGCTGCGGATCCTGTTCATGATCTGCCTGGCGGCCCGCATCACATCCTTCTTGTCAATTCGTATCGTCTCAACATCGAAGAAGGTCGTAAGGTCTAATGTGAGTTCCTCGGCGATCCCCCGTGCTTTCAGTTCCCCGGTAGATTCCTGTTCGCCAACCACCAAAACAATCTTATCAACAGGGTACACCTGCACACACCGAATAGATTCGATGATCCGCTCCTTAGTATGGCCGATAAAGACGAGGGCTGTTGTCGCCATAAGATATATTCTCTATATTAATCATAATTAAAAAGTTTGTTGGTAAAAATATTATTCACACATGAATAATTATTTTAAGTATGAAAGCTTAGAGATGGCTGAGCATTCCTGCTGTGGATTGCCCAAAGCTGAATGTACCGGGGGCTGGCTGGTGGATTGATTTCCCGGATAAGTTCCCCCGCCACGAAAGAAAAAACAGGTAAGAGGAGGGATGTGGGCAATGAAACCATCCATGGAACAATTTTACGATGAGGATCTGGAACTTTCCGTCCGACGCTATGCACAGATGCGGAGCATGATCCTCGAAGATGATGAACAAGATCCTACGATATTCGACAGCAATTATCGGGAGTAAACCGGGCAGGACCCAGCAGCAGAAGAACGCGAGGGGAGAAGATGAAAGCATATATCGAATGTATCCACGACGAAGTGTTGAAACTTTCAACAGGAAGGTATGCCAAATTACGGGTGATCATTCCCCAAAGTGGAGAGGGGAATTACCAGAAATACCATATCGGGGAGTGTGAGATCCGGCAGGATGAGGAGATGATGAAATGAAAGCATACATCGAGTGCATTGAAGACATGCTCATGGATCATTCCACGATGCGGTATGCAAAACTGATTGTTACAATCCCTGAAATAGAGGGTGAGGATTACCAGAAGTATCACCTCGGCGAATGCGAGATCCTCCAGGGTGAGGAAGGGAAACAGGGAACCCTGCAAGGATTGTGCCAGGAGGAGGCCAAAACAAAGGAGGGAGTATGCCAGGATTGCTGAGATCTATCTATAATCTGATGGTCAGCTGCGACTCTGAAAAACCTGCTATTGTACTGAGTACCTTACGGTGCACCATTCTCAACGAGATTCATACGGATCGGAAGTTTATATGGTTGTTTATCTTTCTGGTTGCATTCTTTTGTGTCGTACTTCTCATGCCGCAATTTATGATGGCCGTACTCTTCGATCTCGTCGTCATCCCGGTGGCGCTATTCATTATCGTTGGCATGATGCTGATATGTGTGGATGCATTTTCCATATTGAATTTCCTGGAATAACTGAGAAGATAACGAGAAGACGATGACTCCCTTGGAACTGAAGCGAGTGCTCGATGAACACTCCCGGCAGGAACGGAACAAAGACAGTTTCTTTCTGATGAGCTTGGCTCTCGGTGCACTTGTCATTATGGGCATAAGTCGCCTCGTAGCATGGTACAAAAGAAGGCCGTGTGCTCCAGTTACATGGGAAGTCTGAATGTGTATCCTTGGAAGAGCAGGTGGGATTCAGTGGTGAGGTAAAATGTCCGGCCGGTCTGACCTTGATAAGGCAGTAATGTGGGTAACCATCTTTCTCATCATTTACGCTCTCTACGAGTGGCTTTTCAAACCCAAAAAGAGCACTCCGAACACAGACCCTGAAATTTGGCAACTTGAAGCTGAAATCAAAGAACTTGAAGCTTCAATTCAGCGACAACGACAGGAGATTATTGACTTGTATGGCGTGGACCCGGATGAAATTGATGACGAGTGAATGGTGTGGAAATGGATCCTGCTCTCGGAAACACCGGGATGACCATTTTCGAGGTGTGATATAATGGCAAAAGGACAATGGGACGCATTCCTTCCCTGGACATTATTTTCTTTGCTTGTATTCCTCCTGCTGTGCATCGCCGGTTTATGGATTTACTTTGTGATCGAGTGGGGAATTGCCAAATATGAACGCTGGAAACTCGAACAGGATTTTCTCCGGGAACACCCTGGGTATCGGAAAGTGGACTGGAAGGTTCACTGAGGAGTTATTTATGGGGTAGCAGATGTCGAATTTATTGTTCGGTAGGATGTATAGTTAATGAGAATATAATATTGTCATGATTGAAAATTGAAAAATTTGGGGGATAAGAATGGATACATTATCCGTAATCATAGGAATTGTCATCGGATTTGTTATTGGTGGCATTATCGGTTACCTTCTTGGAAAACTGAGAAACGCTCAGCCAATGGATCTTTCTGGATATTCTGCGATTCTTGCAAATTTGAACTCGCAGGTAGCAGAGATGAAAGGAAAGTTCACAGAGATCGAAAAATCCCGTACACAGCTTGACCAGCAGAGGGCACAGTACGATGCCCAGCGGGAGACCCGTTTACAAGAGTGGATGGCATCAACCCGGCAGCTCTTCGCAGAACAGGCATCCAAAGGGCAACAGGTTGACGGAGAGAAGGACAAGCGTATTCAGGAATGGATGGAGTCTACCAAGAAATTCTTTGAAGAACAAAAAGGAGCCTATACCACCTACCTTGAACAACAGGGAAAATCCCATGAAGAGATTGAGAAGAAAAGGGATGCCCAAATCAACGATATGTCTGGTATGATCCAACAGTTCACTCGTACTATTGCAGGAACGAAAACCCGAGGTATGGTTGGCGAGGTGCAGCTGCGAGAAGTTCTTGTGAATAGCATACGAGCTGGCGTGGTTGCCTGTAATCTCAGAACAGATAGTGGAGAAGTGGAATTTGCCTGGAATCTTGAAGATGGGAAGTACATCCCTATTGATTGCAAGCTGCCAGATGTTTTCTTACTGCTTGAACAGTATGGGAAATCTGAAGACATCGATGAACAGAAGGATCTGAAAAATGAGATTATCAAAAAGATTGACAAGGAAATTAAGAATGTCCAGAAGTACCAGAATCAGACAAATACCATTGATTCATGTATCCTTGTAGTTCCGGAAGGAATTCTTGAAATTGTTCCGGAGATTGTGGGTTTGGGTAGGCAGGGCAATGTTTTTGTCTGCAGTTACAAGGACGTGTTCCCGGTCGCACATTTAGTTCAGGAGAAGTACCAGAATTTCAAGGAGCAGGGTGACATCGGAACCTACCGACAGTTAATCATCACGTTATTCCAAATCCTTGAAAAGATTGAGCAGAAGACGAATGCGATCCAGAATGCACTCACTACGATCACAAATGCAAATAATGCAATCAAAAAGCAGATCCTTGCTGCACGACAGAAGCAGATGGGGATTGATGCCGATATCAATTCTGAAGATGATTTGCATGAAACATAGAAAAAATAAAGGGGAACCTCTATGACATCAATCACAGTATATGATGGCGCAGAATCCATTGGCGGGAATAAGATCTACGTCGGTGAAGGAAGTCGAGGGGTTTTCCTGGACTTCGGCAAGAACTTTGCAAAATCCGGTGCATTCTTCTCTGAATTTCTTAATGAGCGCCCGGGACGAGGGCTCAATGACTCCTTCTTCCTCGACCTAGTACCGAAACTTAACATCTACCGCCACGATCTGGAGACTGTGGATCTTTCACTCTCCCGTTTTCCTTCTCCCCAGGTTGATGCAGTCCTTATCTCGCATGCTCATGTGGATCACTTCGGGAACGTTGGATTACTGAACGAGAATATCCCTATTGTGGCTACACCATTGAGTATTGCGATCATGAAAGGCATGCAGGATACATCGCCAACCGTTGGTTCCGATACCGTTTACTTCTCCAGAAAGGAGCCCCATGATGACAAACGTCTCCTCTTAAAATCAGGTAAGGACTCTTACCAGGGCCGGGATTTTTATTGCACAGGGAAACCGTCGGAACCGCTACGGGGTTTCCTCTCGTCTCGGCCAGCTGGTGAGAGGGCGCGGAAAACGCTTATGCCCGGTATATGTGCATCCTATGACCAACTCGACCTTCCTTTTGAGGTTAAAGCATACGATGTGGATCACTCGATCTATGGGGCCTGCGCCTATCTTCTCACCGCACAAAGCACTATCGCATATACCGGAGATTTCCGTTTCCATGGGAAAGATGGTGACAAGACCCGGAAGTTTGTGTCGGCTGCTAAAGATGCTCGTGTTCTCATCTGTGAAGGCACACGACTGTCCCGGAAGGATTCCTGCGATGCAACTGCACCAGTATCCGAGGAATCGGTAAAAGAGACCTGCCGTGCAGCAGTGGAATCGGCGAAGGGTCTGGTGATCGCGGACTTCTCACCTCGCAACTTCGAGCGGCTCGAATCGTTCCTTGCTATAGCAAAAAAGACCGGCCGGGAACTCGTAGTGACAGCCAAAGATATGTACCTGTTCCTTGCACTCAGCTGCACAGATACTACCTGCCCCCTCGACCACATGAAAATTTATTATGAACTAAAAGACCGGCGGAATGCCAAGTGGGAGACTGAAGTGGTGATGAAGCAGCGGTTGGACCAATATATTGACGGTGCGGCGATTTCCAGCGACCCGGACCGCTATATCCTGTGCTTCTCGTTCCTTGACATGAAGAATCTCCTCGATATAAAACCGGACGGTGGGACATATATTTACTCATCATGCGAGGCATTTTCTGAAGAGATGGAATTTGATTTCAAACGGTTAGGCGAGTGGCTGAAATTCTTCAACTTCGCTGTAAAAGGTTTCAGCCTGTGTGAAAAAGGCGATACTACTACTCCCGTGTTTGATTCTGCATTCCATGCTTCAGGGCATGCATCTCCGGAGGATATTGCCTGGGCTGTTGACGCGATTGACCCGGACATTATTATTCCGGTTCACACAGAAAACCCGCAATGGTTTGCTGAAAGATGGGAAAACACGCGGATTGTTCGTGACGGTGAGGGAGTTGAGTTCTGATTCAATCTACATCACCATGACGGGACGGTCAGTCTGGGCACTTTTGAATGCCTACTATGCTGTACTCCGGGAAACCTCATTTCGTCCCACGCAGATCCTCATCATTACTGAGGCCGAACATGCGGGGCACATACCAGTGGTGAAGAACGGGCTTAACCTACTTTCCGATGGATACGGGATTGCCCCCTCTATTGACACTGAGCAGGTCCAGACCGGCGATTTCATCGAAGCGGGCAGGAAGATCTCCACTCGAATCAAGGCAGGGAAAGGAAAGGGAGGCAAGGTCGCTATCGACATCACACCGGGGCGGAAACCCTTGGTGGCAGGAGCGCTCATCCCGCTCGCCAGTCTTGCCGTGGATCATGTTTTCTACCTCCAGATCACCAACACGAACGATGCCGCCAAACCCTACATGATGATCCCGCTCGCGTCCCAGCAGCTCAGAGATTTCTATGCTGTAACACCGAAGGTGAAAGTATGATTAAAGAGGAGAAGATCGCGATCCACGAGTTGCCTCTTCTGCTTAATTATTTCGGATCTTCCCTTGCAGTCTCCTACCCTCTCTTTGAATTTGACCTTTTTACCGCGAGAACTGAGAGCGATGGGTGCTCCTTGAATGGTTTCGGCACCGTAGAGATGTTTGAAGAGGAACTTGCCGAATGTGGCAATGCGGCGCAGGAACTGCCATCCTTCAATGATCTCCTGTCCTGTATGATGAACAGCGGGGTCCTTCCCTTTGCGAATGGGAACGCTTTCAAAGATAAAATACACAATCTGTCAACCCTTAAAAAAGGTGTCTGGTACGGGCTTGATACGAATGTTTTCTATCACGGCGTGCCACTCAATGCCGGCATTGACCCAAAATCATTTTTAATTGTCGAAACGGTAAGGGCCGAGATTGAATCCTCCCTGAATTACAAGTACTCACCCCAACAGATCACCGATCTCAAACGAGCGGTGAGGTTCCAGAAACAATTGCTCGATGAGCTGGTCAATGCCAGAATCAAGAGGGCCCGACTGGCAGCCCACCTGGCACTTCCCCCCTTCCGTGCCATCCGGGATGTGGCGACGGTCGTTCCTGCTGTTGAACCATCGTCTCATGATAAAGAGGCAAATGATCTCATTATCGTCAAATCGCTCAAAGCATTTGATAAAGAAAAGTTTGCTTTGCCGGTGATGCTGACTGCTGACCGGAACCTTGCCACGCTCTGCGATGTGCAGGGGGTAGAACATTTCCTGTTTGAGATGCCAGTTACCCTCGGAATAACACATTGTAACCCATCATCATTTACGAAACTGCTGGGAACGCTCGCAGGGGTCTTTGGCTTTATCCAGATTAATTCGGCCATCATTTATGGCGAATACCGGGGACAAGGAAGCAAGAGCGATGAACTCAAGGTTCTGTTCCTCAATGAAGAGCTCTACAAACCATTCAAAAAGGATCTTACGCTATGCCGGAAACTACAGGACCTGAACATCGCCATATAACCGCCGTCATCTTCGATATGGACAACACGTTGTTTGACTTTGTTGAAGCCAAATTAGTCGCGTGTGGCGCTGTCATTAGGTATCTTGGGATCACTGTCGAACCTATGGTGTTTTTACAATATTTTCTCCGGCCTATTTACGGATTCGAGAGCCATGAGCATATCCGGGACTTCCTCCAGGATTACAACCGCTATTCAGAGGAAATGTTCACCCGGTGTTGTACCATTTACGATGATGAGAAGATTGCAGCTATCACACCATATCCCCATGTCGCGGAAACGCTCTTGGCTTTGCGAGGCCGTGGGCTCAAACTTGCGGTTGTTACCGATGCTCACAACGGCAACGCGATGAAGCGGTTGAAGAAAGCTGGTTTGTTTGAGTTCTTTGATGCCGTGATTTCCGGGGATATGTCTGGAAAGAAAAAACCATCGCCAGAACCGTTTCTCCTCGGCATGGAGAAACTGGGAGTAACGGCCAGCGAGACGATGCTTGTCGGGGATAGCATTCGTAGGGATATTATTCCGGCAAAGGCGCTGGGGATGCTTGCGGTTCATGCGGTGTATGGTGACCGGAATTTTCACGAGGGAGAAAGGAACGGTGAGGAGCATTATTCGATTTCAAGGCTATTTGATTTAATTGGAGTGATAGACGCATTCAGATATTGAAGGGAGAACAAAATGGACGTCAAATGCGTTAATCTGCAGTTGGAATACCTAGAACAAAGATTTTTTAACATGTGAAAAAATGTCGAGCCCAAAAAAAATCGGAAAAATCGAATTTGGATTATTATCTCCGAAAGAAATACGTGAGATGAGCGTCCGTAAGATCATTTGGGCAGACACCTACGACAATGACGGTTTCCCATATCCGCAGGGACTCATGGATTTAAACCTTGGTGTCATCGACCCAGGATTGCGGTGCAAGACCTGCGACCAGAAGGCAGGTGAGTGTCCCGGCCACTTTGGCCATATCGAACTTGCAAAACCTGTTATCCATGTCGGGTACACACGTCTTATCAGAAAACTTCTTCGTGTCACTTGCCGCTATTGTGGGCGGCTTCTTCTGCATCCCCTTGAAATCGAAGGGATAACTGCTACTGATGATGATCAGATCGATGACCTTCTTGATAATCATATCAAAATGAAACATGTTTGTCCTCATTGTGGCGAAAATCAACTCAATCTAAATTTTGAGATGCCGACAACATTCTCGGAAGTCCTAATCGAATATCGCACAAAAGTTGAACATAAACTTACTCCCGCCGATATTCGGGTGCGGCTGGAAAAGATACCGGACGAGGATTTAATTCCACTCGGTATCAATCCGAATGTCGCTCGTCCTGAATGGATGGTCATTACTGTTATTCCAGTTCCTCCAGTAACAATGCGTCCCTCAATCATACTCGAAAATGGTCAGCGATCTGAAGATGATCTTACTCATAAGCTTGTGGATATTATCCGGATCAACCTACGGCTTAATGAGAATCTGAAAGCAGGGGCACCCCCGATGATTATTGATGATCTCTGGGAACTACTTCAGTACCATGTGACTACTTATCTCGACAATGAAGTCGCCGGATGTCCACCTGCTAGCCACCGTAGCGGCCGTCCTTTAAAGACGCTTTCCCAGCGACTGAAGGGCAAGGATGGTCGGTTCCGCGGCTCTCTTTCTGGTAAGCGTGTTAACTTCTCGAGCCGAACTGTCATATCACCGGATCCGAATCTTTCAGTATCACAGGTTGGCGTACCCCGTGTAGTAGCAAACGAGATGACGATCCCGGTCCGTGTGACTGCATACAATATCAAAAAACTTAAGCAGATCGTGAGAATCGGCCCGTTCCGACCGACTGTCAATGAATCCTGTGGCGCGAATTATGTTATCCGACCCGATAACCGGCGACTTCGGCTCGGTGAAGAAAATCTCAATACTATCGCTGATATGATCGAACCCGGCTGGATGGTGGAACGCCATCTCAAAGACGACGATATTGTGCTTTTCAATCGACAGCCTTCGCTGCACCGCATGAGAATTCTGGCACATCGCGTCAAAATCATGGAAGGCCGGACGTTTAGGCTCAATCCCGCAGTCTGTCCCCCATATAAAGCCAACTTTGATGGAGGTGAGATGAATTTGCATGTGCCCCAGACTGAAGAGGCGCGTGCGGAAGCGGAGATCCTCATTTCAGTGCAGGAGAATATTCAGTCGCCGCGTTTCGGTGGACCAATCATTGGTGGCATTCATGACCATATTTCAGGCATTTTCATGCTCACGCATCATACCCGCTGGTTCACTAAGGAAGAAGCACTTTATCTTCTCCGATATTCTGAAGCCGAACGAATGCCCGAGCCTGGGAATGTCGAAAATGGCGTTGAGTATTGGAGTAACAAGCAGATTTTCTCTCAAATTCTTCCGGAACATTTCACTGAAATCTTACACGCAAACTCGTGCCAGAATTGCGACTCCTGTAAAAAGAATCTATGTTACCGTGATGCCTATGTGCAGATCATTGACGGACAACTTGAATGTGGTACTATTGACAAGAAAGCCATTGGTGCATTTGACGGCCAGATTATTAATCGGATTATCCAGGAACAAGGCAAACAGCGGGCAGTAAAGTTCATCGACGACTCGACCAAGCTCTCAATCCGAGCCATCATGCTTGACGGCTTCTCATTTGGGATTGATGATACCGATCTTACTGATGCTTTATACCACCTGAATAATGAAATACTGAAGAATGCATCCCTCATTGTCGATCAACGGATCAAGAGTTACAATGATGGCCAACTCGAACCAATGCCCGGCCGTACCACTGATGAGACCCTGGAGATGCAGATCATGCAGGTGCTCAGGAAAGCCCGAGATCAGGTCGGCCAGAACGCCAGCCTACACTTCAATCTTGAGAATGGCGCGGTTGTGATGGCAATCTCCGGCGCCCGAGGCTCTATTATGAACCTCGCCCGAATTGCAGGTTGTGTCGGTCAGCAATCTATGCGTGGAGAGCGGATTGCTCGGGGGTATGAGGGTCGTACCCTCTCACATTTTAAAAAGGGGGACCGAGGCGCTGCTGCACACGGATTTGTCGAACACAGCTTCAAAAGCGGTCTAAATCCTACTGAGTTCTTCTTCCATGCCATGAGCGGCCGTGAAAGTCTCGTTGATATTGCAGTTAGTACTTCACAGAGCGGGTACTTGCAGCGTCGGATGATTTATGCGCTGCAGGACCTTAAAGTAGAATACGATGGGACGGTCCGGACCCATGGGGGGAAAATTGTCCAATTTAGTTATGGGGAAGATGGTACCGATCCAACAAAAAGTGCATTTGGCGATGCTGTTGATGTGAAAAGTATTGTTGACAGCGTCGTTATGAATGACAATTTTTCAGACCTCCAGATGTCGGAGCCTGAAAAACCAGTAATTACTCGGCCTTTCTCATCATATGTAAGGCCGAGAATAATCGAGGTAGAAATCACATCTCCAATTGAGGTAAACCATACCGTACCGGAATTAATCGTCGCTCCACCAATAACTCCCCCCAAAGATACGATCCCTCCAAAAATAATTGGTGAAAAAACGATCCGTCCGATAATTGTTGAAGTCGAGGAATCGAAAAAATGCCTATCCTGCAGTATGAAAAATCCGAAATCTAACAAATATTGTTCACATTGCGGAACAAAATTTGATACGACGACGGGACCTGTTCCGATTGTCGAACATATTGCAGAGGATGAATCGAGTCTATTCTCCTCCGGGACTGAGACGGATCACGAAATTGTTTTTATTGGAGATGCTGAGAATGGCTTTAATCCGATTTCAGCATATTTATTTGAAGATGAAGTTCCTTGCCATCTGGAACCAATAAGTTCTCCAATGGTTGAGCCGGATCAAACATATGTACTCGGGATTCCTGTATCACCAGACCAACAAAATGTCCCAGATGTTCCTGGGGAACCTTCATTATCTTCAGAAATTTCTATTGATGGTAAAATTGCGGAGTTACACACGGCCGCGAGACAATATATCAACGCTTTAAAATTCGAAGAAGCTTCCCGATGCTACTCTGATATCCTAAAAATAGAGGAAAAAGATGCACTAGCTTGGGATATGAAAGGTCATTGTCTCGAAATGATAGGACATTTTGACGAAGCGTTAGTATGTTACGATACCGCACTCATATGTGACCCAGACCTCAGTAGTGCGTGGTTCCATAAGGGAATATGGTTCGTCGAGAACTGCGATTTCATGAAAGCCATGAACTGTTTTGATACGGTTATTGCCAGAAATCCCCAATTTGAAAATGTATGGTATAAAAAAGGGTACACCTTTGAACGGTTGGGTCAGCATCGGGAAGCAATAACCTGTTTCGAAAAATCACTGAAATCAGATCCCCTGAATGTGAATGTCTGGATTAGTAAGGCTTATAATCACGAAGCACTTGGTGAGCTTGATCATGCCGTCTATTGTTACGATATGGCATTAGCGCAGAGATCAGATGATTCTATTATCTGGTCTATGAAGGGATCGGTACTTGGAAAACAAAAGAAGTATTCCGAAGCCCAGGACTGTCTTGAGAAGGTGAAACAGCTCAACCCAGAACATTCTAGTACTGAGGGGGTACATGGACCAGTTATAGAAGAAGTAAAACCATATCTTGAAGTCCCGCAGCGTTCGGTATCTGTCTCTTCTGACATGATGGTGCCCGACAGTGCCAACAGCTCGATCTTGTTAGGGATCTCTTCAATGGAAATTGGAAAATTCGAAGATGCACTCAACTTTTTTAATCAGGCCTTGAGCAGGAACCCGAACGATAAGGATGCCTGGGTTTTCAAATTCATATGTTACAAGAAAATGAGTATGCCTCTTGAAGCCAAAGAGAGCGAGGATCATATCGATACTAAAAGTTTTATTTCCCATGCATCCGGGTTTTATAAAGCTAGGGATTTTGAAAGATCCCTGAAATACTTTGATGTAATTATTCAAGTAATCCCATCAGATGCAGAACTATGGGAAAACAAAGGTCTCTGCCTTGACAGACTTGGAAGGTTGGATGAGGCTGAATATTGTTACCATTATGCAAAAGAGCTCGATAAGATTGAAGAAGCAAGAGAAAAAGAGTTGTCTGATGGAGGTAATGAATGATACCCCTATATTTTTACGTTTTAAATCCGAATTACTGTTTCGTTTGAACCTTTGAGGTTTGATAATGTCCCCGAATACGATTTATACCGAAGATAGTAAACAAATAATCGGCCACGCAGCCCAAGTCGCTGCATCTTATGCTGAAAAACAGAAAGAAGAAGCGGAACTGGCATTAAAAAAGCAAAAAATATGGGAGAATCTGACCTTTTATCTCAACAAGGAGTGGCATTTCCATATCCTCAACCTCTTCAATAAAGAAAAACTCTTTTTTGACCAGATAAAATCAGAGAATGAAGTGATCCGGCAAAACCTTGAGATAATTGAAAATATTGCCCGACCGAAAACAGAGGAGATCAAGAGGCGTTTCCCTCTCCTCATCGAGAATGCATTTAAAGATAGAAGGGTATCCTTAGACAAGGGGAGTCGCCATCCCGATTATTCTCTGCAAAATGGATTTTTTAAAATTAAAATCGATGAGTACAAAGGAACGGCAAAAGTATCGGACACCGAAGGATCCCTTGCCGAGGTTCCGGCCGATGTTGATGCCATTGTCGATGCAATAACTAAGGAATTCGCCCGCATTTTTGATCGACCATTCGACGGGAAAAAATTTTTCAAAAACCTTCGGAAAAATTATTGCGCTATTATCAAAAACGAGAAAATTCCTGACGGAGAAAGTGTCCCAATCCGGAAAATTACTACCCGATTGGGTAAAAATGAGAAAGGATTCCGTACGGATGAATTTCTTGTCGATCTTACCCGGTTGGTTGAGGCGGGTTCCTCTGAATTTGAAGGTTTGCGACTTGAACTTCAGCAGACACGTGATACGAACAAAGGTATGCTTCTCCAGGGGGAGATGAATAGTGGTTATATCGGATTTATAACATTTAAGAAGATGATGTAAATGGAACAACAGGATCAAGCAATTACTGTTATTGAATCTCTGAGAACGGGTCTACCTCCTAATCTTGGTGTAGAACTCTATTCTGTGGGTAATGAGAAACTGATTGATGGGATAAAACGTTACCATATCAGTGGGATAAAAAACCGGGGAACAATTCGTTTTATCAATGGCTCATGGGGTGCTGGCAAGACCCATTTTTTTCGCCTTTTAAGGGAAGTTGCATTCAAAAGTGATTGTCTAGTCTCAAATGTGGAGCTGAATGCGAACGATGCTGCACTGAATAAGTTTGAGAAGATATTTTTCACGATTGTCCGGAATATCGCCACTCCTACATATTATACGCTTGGCGGAAAGTACGATGTAACTCCCTTCGGGAATGTGTTGAGGGAATCCCTTGGATTCCTCTCAACGGGAAATCGGGCAATCGGCGATGAGATAGTTCTCGAGCAGTACACTAAAGCGAATGAGCGACTGTTCACAGACCATAGTATTGATATCGATTTCAAGAAAATGGTCCAGAAATATTGGGAGACCTTCATTCCGGAGTCTGCGCAACCAGAAACCCGTGACCAGCTACGGGCGGAGATTCTCCAGTGGTTTAGCGGGGAAGGAAAGCTCCCGGATTATCGGAAAAAATTCGGCGTTAATAAAATGGTCAGCAAAGATAATGCCAAGGTTATGTTCCAGTCTCTCGCAGGTTTTGTCCGGCTATCCGGTTACCAAGGGCTCCTTATCGAATTTGACGAAGCTGAAATGGCATATTCAACGATGAGAAAGGCGGCATTGCGGGATGCCCATAACAACCTCCTCTCGTTAATTAACAACATCGAGATGATTCCTGGGCTCTTCCTCATATATGCAACAACTCCCGATTTCTTTAATGATCCAAAACACGGGATAACCATTTACGGAGCTCTTGCAGGTAGGATTGGCAAACCCGAGAGTCATCCTCCAAAAGCCCTTGATAAAATCTGGAATTTTGATGAGGTTACTACTTCCCTCGAGGATTACCAGTCTGCCGCAATTAAAATCCGGAATATTTACGCGAACGCGTACCCGGAAGCTAAAGAAAAATTACCGGATGATACCAAAACGAAGGAATTCGTGGCCAGACTGAACAACGAACACCCATCCATGAGCCCGGTGAGATTCTGGAGGGTTATGGTTACCGGGCTGATTTCGTACTTTGATGATATAATGGAAGGTGAGACGAGAACCCCGGAGAAACTGTATTACGACGTGATGGATAAACTTCGCGAGGCGTAATACATGGATGAAACGGTGGCTCGGTCCATCATTGAATCATTACGAACAGGTATACCCCCGAGAGGGTATATTACCCAGTTTACAGTGGGTCGCAAATCGGAAATCGACTACCTAAAAGAGAAACTCGATTCGGGAAAGCCCGGGACCTTATTGATCAAGGCAAATTATGGATCGGGAAAGTCTCACTTATTGCATTATCTCCGGGAAAACGCTTTACAATCTGGATATGCAATTAGCTTTGTCAGCGTTGACTCAAAATCCGGGGTTCGGTTTAATAAAATGGATCAAATTCTTGGAGCAATCTGGAGAAAGATAGAAGTCCCTTCTGAAAACAATACTATAGGAATTCAGTCTTTTTTCAATTTCGTTTGTAATGCCATTGAACACAACAAGTCCCACAATCAAAAATTCTGGAACGACCTGACAGATAAGGGAACCTGGAAGTACTCCGAAGTATTGGAATCTCAGGCTATGTTCATTGCATTAAGGGCATGGAATACAAAAAACTCTACAGCCCAAGACTATATTGAAGAATGGCTCTACACACCATCGGCATTCAATTCTGTCTCTCAAAGAAAAATTCTATATCAATCGCTTGTGTCAGGATTACGTAAACATTTTCTTGATCCACGCTACGATGATCGATTTTTCCGTACAAGCTCTGGCGTATTTGATTTCAAGAATCAAGATTATGCACAATGCTGGGCAATGTTCCGGGATATCGATACCCTGGCAAAAATGTCTGGATTAAAGGGATTCATCGTCCTGTTTGACGAATTCGAGGACATCATCAGTTCTCTCAACAATATTACCTATCAGCAAGACGCATTCTGGAATCTGATCCGATTCTCGGGAAAGCAATTTTCCGGAGGGAGCTTTTTTGCTGTTACGCCGGAATTTGTCGAGAAAAGCAAGAGTTTACTTTTGAGAAAAAGAGTGTTTAATTTTGATTATTCCAGTTTCGACACCATTCCTTCATTCTCGATGAGTCCTCTTGAAGTCCAGGAACTCGAAGAACTGTCATTAAAGATTATGCGGGTTCATGGAACTGCATTCGCTTGGAATCCCAATTCCCGTATCAGTAATGCAGAACTCAAAGCATTCATTAAAAAATCCGCGAATAGTGCGGTCCAGGATAGGACCCGGAAAACGATTACCGACACGGTAGCATTCCTCGATGATCGTCTCGATCAAAACTCCGAATCCAAATGACACCATTAGAATGTTTAGAGAGAAAGATTGCATCTGCATTTTATGGCCGATTTGTCTCCTTAAGACCGGTTCAAGAGGGGGCTATCAATCCCATACTAGCCGGGAACAATGTTGTTCTTTCTTCCGGAACGGGTTCTGGGAAGACGGAAGCAGTCCTCGCGCCACTTGTGAACCGGTATTATTCAAATATTTTTGAAGAAGATCAACCTATTATCCTCTATATAGCACCGACAAAGGCTCTGGTCAATGATCTTGAACGTCGTATCTCTTCGATCGTCTCAAGTTCCCTGAATATCCGCGTCGGCATCCGGCATGGGGACCGGGATGATCTGAAATCCGGCCAGCCCCCTCACATCCTCATCACGACCCCGGAATCCCTTGAAGTCCTGTTATTCCGAAAGGATAAAGCCCTAGATAAAATACGGACTATTGTTCTTGATGAAGTCCATCTTTTGTATAATACCCAGCGGGGGCTCCAGCTTTCGGTTCTCCTTCACCGGCTTAGAAGTCAAAATGAGCATGACCTGCAATGGGTGGCGATTTCAGCAACCATTGCCCGGCTCGAGAATATTCAGGATTTCCTTTGCGGTACCTCTGATGAAAATACGGTTTTTCTACAATATCCTTCCCAGAGATCCATTGATGCTCATGTCAGGCATATTAAAGGGCCGAGAGAGTTTTTGGATCTGATCTTGAAAATTGTCGAGAATCAACCGACGAAGTTATTAATATTCACCAATGACCGGAACTCGACGGAGCGCCTGGCGGGTATCCTGCAATCAGATAAAACACTTGAACCGGCTGTATTTACCCATTACTCCTCGCTCTCCCCAGATGTCCGTCATGAGATCGAGAGGAATTTTTCCACGCTTCGTACTGCTATCTGTATTGCGACAAGTACTCTGGAATTAGGTATCGATATCGGGGATATTGATGCGGTCATTCTCTGGAATGTACCGGGAAATGTCGAGTCCTTCCTCCAGCGAATAGGGCGTGGTAACAGGCGCTCCAACAAGACCAACGTCATCTGTCTGGTCCCAGACACATCACTCACTGTCGTTATTGATACGTTACGGTTCCTGGCCCTCATCGACATGGCAAAAAGGGGCGAGATGCCGGTCCGGTCACCTTACAACTTGTACGGTTCCTTTGTCCAGCAATGTATCATCCAGATTGCAATCGATAATGGGCAATTCAAGAAGATTTCGGAGATATTCAAGAATTTCGACTATTTCCGGTATATGTCCCGCCCGATTCTGGAAGAAATCCTTGCCGAGCTTGCGAGTAATGATTATCTGACGCGTCATGGTTTCAAGAACCAATATGGGGCGGGCGAGAACCTTTACAAGCTCATTGATTATCGTTTGATCTACGGAAACTTCAGTGCCCAGTCCCAGACCGTTGAGGTGAATTTCGGGTCAAAAAATCTGGGCGATATCCCCATGTACAACCTGCTGACACTTAAAACCGGGGATGTAATACGTTTTGCCGGCCAGGATTTGAAGATCCGCGAAATAAAAAATAAGCAACTTCAGGTTGAGAGGACCGCACGAACCGATAGAGCGAAACCGATCCGGTATTTCAAAAAAGGTATCGGGTTCGATCCTGTCCTCACTGAACGGATCTGGCAACTGATTCACGATAAGGATATCTCAATATTTTCTCATGTCGAATCTTCCCTACGAAATGATATTCTGCAGTTCCGCGATAATCTGCAAACGCACTGTAATAACCGGCAAATTCCTACCACAGTATCGGAGGATTCTGTGTGTTACTCAACGTTTGCAGGTTATCTCGTAAACAAGGCATTATGTTTGATAAATGGTATCCATGACTTCGAAATTGATGATATTTCAATCAAGGTAAAACTGGCACAGAACGTTCCCATAGATTGGGCATCTATCAGTCCTAATCCTCACGATTATTCCCGGATCTTTGATTCCCTGTTCGAAGTTACCTCTGAACAATCGATATACCAGGAGATGCTGCCGGAGAATCTCCAGAAAGAGGAGTTCCTCCAAGAGTGGTTGAAGAATGATTATATCCCGAAGATCTTGGAGCGGTTGAAACATTCAGAGCTCGTGAAAACGAATGCGATCTGATCTATTAAGATTTTGATATAGGACGAAAGATTATCATTCAATAATGGGTGTTAATTATTGCATATCTGAGCTGGGATTGTGAGGATATAGAATATGCATGTGAAGATTGCATTGACGCGTATATTGAAAAATCTGAAAAACAGCACCTCAAAAGACTCAAAATTGATCTTTCTAATGCTGATGATTTATTCAATTGTAGAGAGTGCGAAACAGTTATTGAAATCTGTTGCAATTGTGATGACACCAAATGCGACCACCGAATAGCGAAAAAACCTGGTTCCGAAGAAATATTATTCTACATTAGATACTGGTATCACCGCTGTGCACATTTAGTGTCAGAAATTTTCTAAAATCATCGTTTAGGTAGAACAAATGTTCCCTCTTTATCAACAACGAGAATTCCGATTTTGACCTTGTGACCGCATGCCGGGCAGGTTGCATTGGAGCATTGTTCGATATAGTCCTCATCAAAATCATCCAGCATCAAGTTGACAGAAGGACGGTACCAATCCTCATACACCTTCCCACATTGCGGACATTTCACCATAATATTTTCTGGCGGGGATGTCATTTATTCCATCTCTCTTGCCGATCCTTTATTAGATTATTGATATCAACTAGGTTTATGGAAGATCCAAATGATTGATGAAATTACCCAATCTTGGATGAAAGAGAGGATTCAGGAATCAAATGAACAGGCAGTAATAAACCGCAATAAATATCCTATCCAGGAACAGGCGACTCGGACTGAATTATGGGAATTTGTTCCGTGTACCTGTGATGATTCCTGTTCCTGTAAACAGTTGGGATGCACTGGTCACTGGAAATTGAAAAAGGACATCCAGTTCGAGGACTTCATGTTTGGATTTCTCCGGATGTTTGTTGACCGGTCTGAACACCTGAACCTTATTACTGCCATTGAGGCAGATGATCCTTCAAACCTGAGACCTCGCGTCAAAGATGCTTACACGGTTTTACATAAGTTAAAAGAAGTGGACTGGCACATCCTGTCAACAAAATCTGCAGATTACAATAAGACTCTTTTCTGTGATCATTGGTGTAATAGTTATTTTCAGGAAAAATTTGAGAGTTTCAAAATTAACGAAAGTGTATATTATGCCAAACTGTTTTGCATCCTTCTTCCTGATATTTGTGTCCCGTATGATACGAAATCCCGGGACAAAATGACAAAGATTCTTAAAATCCCCCGGAATGCTAATTATTTTGAATTCCTTTCGAAGGTACAATCAACATTTATGAGTGAATTCAAAAAACAAGAAATAAAGTTACCTGTAATACGGTCTTTTGACTCCCCTTTTAACATTCCAGGCAAGAATCTAAAATTCGATCCGCGCCTCATTTCATTGGCTAAACCAAGACTGGATTACCTGAAGGATTATGAATCTATTAAAAATAAACCTGCCAAAGGGCAGATCAGTTTAGTCCTGGACAAATGTTATTATTTGCCGACAGGAATCTTATCTGAATAGCACGCGATCCCTGCTGCGCTGAGGGGGATAAGGATCCAACCATGATAGGGTAAATGTGTAGTTAAAATCGAGAAGGGGGCTTTCACTGGTGTGAACCATAATAGTGATTATATGAATCGTAGAGTGTAAATCATGGATGATAGAGCAGAGCAATATTTCAATGATGGTAAAAATCTTGTCGGACTCGGTAGGTATACTGAAGCAGTGGACTCTTTTGATAAAGCACTTGACATCCACCAAAATAATGCCGAAGGATGGTACTATCGTGGGCTCGCGCTGAGTTCACTCGGAGAATATGAAGAGGCACTTTCCCTGTATTTCCGGGCGCTTGAGGTGAGCCCCCATAAGTTTGACCAGTATTCCGAGATTGGTGACACTTTAATGGCACTGGGTGATCCAGAACATGCCCTAACGTATCTCAGGAAAGCAAACCAGATTGATCCCTTCAATTCGCTGGTCTGCTACAATCTTGGCCGGGCGTACCTGGACCTGTGCAGGTATGAATAGTCTGAAGTGGCAAGCAGGGCCGCTCTCCAGCATGATCCTGATATGACCGATGGCAGGACAAATCTCGGCCTGAACACCACCGTCAATCTCGGGTGGTCGTACCTGAACCGCGGGATGCTCACAGAAGCTGAACAGTGTTTCCGGAAAAACCTACTGCTGTCCGCATCAACGTACGAAAACCTCGGGCGGTCGCTTTTACGGCAGGGAAAGTTTGAGGAAGCCCTGCAGAATTTTCTCCGTGCCGTTGAACTGTACCCCGATGAGGCGATGTACCGGGATCTGGTAGGTAATGCC
>Ga0181517_10001931_pt1 | contig 22100 bp, 14 predicted proteins | sample PEATcosm2014_Bin_31_FD_119748 | JGI IMG/M metagenome (GOLD analysis project Ga0181517, IMG submission 119748) | Peatland microbial communities from MTU Mesocosm Facility, Houghton, MI, USA - PEATcosm2014_Bin01_30_metaG | ecosystem: Environmental > Terrestrial > Soil > Wetlands > Peat | place... | reverse complement strand
GTGGAAACCGCGTGCTTAAAAATCAGTTGTTCCTGATTGTTGGTCTCCAGCACCAAAGAGTACTTGTCGAAACTCTTGATCCGGCCGGAAAGCTTCACGCCACTCATCAGGTAAATCGTGAGGACGATCTTGTCCTTGCGCGCGTTGTTGAGGAAACTGTCTTGAATGTTTTGCGCCGGTTTTTCCATCACACCCCCAAAAAAAGGACCGCATCGGGTAAGAACAGTGTTACCGCAGCGTTAGTAATTGTACACCGAATTGGGGCTCAGATTCAGTAGTGTCTATGGTCGCAGCGGGCTCCGCCCGATTCGGGCGTTACTCGTCTTCGCGCTCTGCGGCAGCGGCGGCGGTGGCCGAAGCGGGGCCCAGCAGGCGGGCCACTTCTTCGCGTGTGAGCGAGCGGGTTGGGGCCGGGTGCTTGCGGTCCGGCTCGCCGGCCGGTTCGAAGCGAAACTCGCGTGCTGCGGCAAGTCCGCTCTCCAGGTTGAATTGGGGAGCGCCGCGCAACCCGGGCACTTGCGCGATACCGTGCTCCGTGATGACGCACTCCAAACCCCCGGCCAGCGCAAAACAGATCCGGGCTTTTTGTTGAATGGAAAGCTTGCGCAGATCGGCCAGCTTCATCAAGCTTCCTGGTATTCGTCGACTTCTTCGCCGTGAGCCACGCGGTCGGCAATCTGCTCCTGGCAGGTTACGCAATAGCGCGCCCAAGGCACGGCATCCAGGCGTTTGGTGGAGATTGGAGCTTCACACTCCGGGCAAACACCGTAGGTCCCGCTTTCGAGACGGCGGAGAGCGTCGGAAATCTCGCGCAACAACTTCATGTCGAGGGTGTTGCGGTTGAGGAAGATCCATTCTTCGTGATGCTGCTGGCTCAAGTCCCCTTCATCCGAAGGAACATCCAGGCGCGCTACCACCTGGGCTGCCTTTTGCGCGGACATGCTGCCGCGGACCTCTTCGGCTTTCCGCTCCAGGAGCTGGCGGTAGGTCGAAAGCTTCAGTTTCGGCCCGTTCTTGTTGTTGGTATTCATCTCGCTTTCACTGACCCGGCTGGCCGGATACACAATAAGACGCATACCCATTCCCAAAAGTTGCACATGCTCGGGGGGAAGGCAGACCGGCGCGGATTCCGTAGTATACCCGGCGGCGCGCGAAAAGTCAAAGCGTAGTCTTTTGTCTCAAGCTGGATGCGGACGCACGGAACGGATGCGTGCGCCCGATCGGGTGTATGCAACAGGCCAGTGCGGGAAGATCTTGTCGGACTTGTAACGCACCTCGGCCGGTGGTGCCCTGCTCAGGTTTAGCCCACCGGCAGGCAGGGTGTTTACGAGCCGCTTTTGTAAAGAGGACGTAATCGGGGTACAGTCTGTTTATGAGGAAACTGGTTCCAGCTTTACTGCTGCTGTGCGCCTGGGCCATCGCCGAGAATCCGCGTACGCTGGCGATTCGCAACGCGAAGATTGTCACGGTGAGCGGGCCGGTGCTCAACAAAGGCACCGTGGTGGTGCGAAACGGCCTGATCGAAGCGGTGGGCGAAAACCTGGCCATTCCCGCCGGCGCCTGGACCATCGATGGCGAAGGGATGACGGTTTACCCCGGGCTAATCGACAGCTTGAGTACGGTTGGTATCCCCAGCCTCGCCCCGGCGCCAGCGGCGGCCGGGCGCGGTGGGCGCGGCCAAACAACGCCAACGCCCGTCACCGCGGCGGCCACTGCCGCCGCGCCGGTGACGCCGGCCAAGGGGCCGGAGGACCGGCCCGCAACCACGAGCTGGGTTCTGGCGGCCAATGAGATCGATCCGTCCGACCACCGCATCGAATCCGTGCGCAGCGCGGGCTTCACCACCACCGTGACGTTTCCCGCGCGCGGCATTTTTGGCGGGCAAGGTTCGATCATCGATCTGGCTTCGACGGAGCGGGCGGGCGAAATGGTGGTGGTTCCGGCGGTTGGGCAATACCTGGCCGTTTCGCGTGGCGGCGGAGGGTTCGGGGGTTTCGGCGCGGGCTTTCCCAACGCGCTGATGGGCTACATCGCTTACATTCGCCAGGTTTATCTGGATGCCGAGCACTACAAACTGCTGAACGAGGCTTACGCGCACTCGCCGCGCGGCATGGAGCGCCCACCGTATGACCGGGCGCTGGAGGGCGTGCTCGAGTCCAAGCGCATTTTGCTGCCGGCCAATCGGGTGGTGGAAATGGATCGTATGCTGCGCTTCGCCGCCGAGTTGAAACAGCCGGTCATTTTATATGGCCTGCGGGAAGCTTACCGGCCCGAGGCGGCGCCGCTGCTCAAGAAATATGGTTCGCCCGCGCTGGTGAGCATGCACTGGACCGAGGCGCCGCGCGATCCCGACCCGGAAGCCGACCGGACCATGCGTTCGCTCGAAAACGTCGACCAGGGTCCGGCGGCGCCGGGCCTGCTGCAGAAGGCCGGCGTTCCGTTCGCGCTGTACACCGACGGTCTGGACCAGCCGCGGGACTTGCAGCGCGCGGTGAAGAAGGCCATCGACGCCGGCCTGGCGCGCCAGGACGCAATTCGCGCCCTGACTCTCTCGCCCGCCGAAATCTACGGCGTGGCGGACCGCTTGGGGAGTATCGAGGTGGGCAAGATTGCCAACCTGGTGGTCACTAAGGGCGACCTGTTCGACGATCACACGCAGATCGAGATGATCTTCGTCGACGGCAAGCAGTATAAACCCGCTCCCGAGCCCCCCGCGGGCGGCGGGCGCGGCGCAACAGAAGAACCGGGAGTGAGCCAATGAGAAAACCCTGGATTGTGGCGCTGGCCGCGCTGGCGCCTCTGTACGCCCAAAACATCGTCATCCAGAACGCCACCATCATGACGGTGACCAAGGGAACCGTACAAGGGTCAGTGGTGATCAAGGACGGGAAAATCGCCGAGGTTGGCGAGAAGGTGATGATGCCGTTGAACGCGACCACCATCGACGCGGGAGGCCAGTACGTAATACCCGGCATCATCGATTGCCACTCGCACATCGCCGTGGACGGCAACGTGAATGAAGGCAGCGTCTCGGTCTCCTCGATGGTGAACATCAAGGACGTGATCAACCCCGAAGACATCTCCATCTACCGCGCGCTGGCGGGCGGAGTGACCACCGCCAACATCCTGCATGGCTCGGCAAACCCGATTGGCGGGCAAACCATCGTGCTCAAGATGCGCTGGGGCAAGGACGCCGAGGGGATGATTTTCGAAGGCGCGTTGCCCGGCATTAAGTTCGCCTTGGGCGAGAACCCCAAGCGCCCCGGCAACCCGCAGGGCGGCCGCGGCGGCACGCAGACCGTGCCCGCCCGCTATCCGGCGACGCGCATGGGCGTGGAAGACACCATCCGCGAAGCGCTGAACCAAGCCAAAGCTTACAAGGCCGAGTGGGACGATTACGCCGCTAAAGTGGCGCGCGGCGAGCATCCCCGCCCTCCCCGCAAAGATCTGAAGCTGGAGCCGCTCAAGGAGGTGCTGGAAGGCAAACGCTATGTCCACGCGCATTGTTACCGGGAGGACGAGATCCTCATGCTGCTGCGGGTGGCGGACGATTACGGATTCAAGATACGCACGCTGCAGCATGTGCTGGAAGGGTATAAGGTGGCCCAGGAGATCGCCGCCTCGGGCGCCGGTGCATCCACCTTCAGCGACTGGTGGGCGTACAAGATCGAAGCGTTCGACGCGATCCCGTACAACGCCGCCCTCATGCAAAAGAAGGGAATCGTCGTCAGCCTGAACAGCGACGATGAGGAACTGATGCGGCACCTGAACACGGAGGCAGCCAAGGCGATGAAGTATGGCGGGCTGAGCGAAACCGACGCGCTGGCGATGGTGACGATCAACCCGGCCAGGCAATTGGGCATCGACAGCCGGGTCGGCTCGATCGAGGCCGGCAAGGACGCCGACCTGGTGATCTACGATAAGTACCCGCTCTCCGATTACGCCAAGGTGCAGAAGGTGCTGATCGACGGTCGCGTCTATTTCGACCGGGACAACGACGTCAGCGGCCGGCCGGCGAAAACCCTGGAGAAACAGAAGTTGATCGACAAGGAAAAGCAGAGCCAGCCCAAGCCAACGGGCGGCAGGAGGCCAGTCGGATGAAACTGCTGGGGATTCTGATCGGTTGCGCGCTGGCCGCCGGAGCGGCGTCGAACAATACCGTCTTGATTCGCGGTGCGGATGTCTACCCGGTCACGAGCGAGCCTGTAAAAGGCATGTCGATTCTGGTGCTGGACGGAAAAATCGCCGAAATCGGCGCCAAGATCACCGCACCCAAGGGTGTGCGCGTGGTGGACGGCAAGGGGCTCCGCGTTTATCCGGGAATGATCGACTCCGGCACGCAACTGGGGCTTTCCGAGATACCTTCCATCCGCGATACCGTGGACACCGGCGAACTCGGCGAGTTCATGCCGCAGTTGCGCGCGCTGGCCTCGGTGAATCCGGATAGTGAACACTTCGCCGTGGCGCGGATAGCCGGCATTACGGCCGTGATGACCCTTCCGGCCGGCAGCGGCGGTGGGGGCGGCGGCCGTTTCGGCGGCGCGCGCCAGTTTATCTCCGGGCAGGCCGCACTGATCCACACCTTCGGTTGGACCTGGGAAGATATGGCGGTATCCGGGCCGGCTGCGATGTATGTCCAGTTTCCCTCGCTGGGCGCGACGGGCGGACGCGGCGGTCCCATGCCGGACTTCATTGCCGAACTCGCGGGCGGGACCGGAGCGCAGACTTTCACGGAGATGATGCGCACTTACCAGCAGGAAGTGACGAAGCTGGTGGACTTCTTCGACGAAGCCCGCCGCTATCAGAAAGCCAAGGCCGCTAATTTGCCCGGCTTCGTGCGCGACCTCAAGTATGAGGCCATGCTGCCGGTGCTGGATGGCAAACTCCCGCTGGCAATAGCCGCTGCCACGCCGCGATTGATCCATGATGCCATCCAGTTCGCAGACAAGCAGAACGTAAAGATCGTCATCATGCAGCCGCGTGAATTGGGAAGCGCCGCCGCTGAACTAAAAGCCAAGAATATACCAGTGATTCTGGGAAGGGTCCTCGCGTTGCCCCGCGGGCAAGACGATCCCTACGACCAGGCGTTCACGCTGCCGGCTGAAGCCAACAAGGCCGGGGTTAAGTTCGCTTTCGGCACGTTTGACAATGAGTTCGTCAGAAACTTGCCCTATCAGGCCGCGACGGCGGTGGCTTTCGGGCTGCCGCAGGACGAGGCATTGAAAGCGATCACCATCAACCCGGCGCAGATTTGGGGCGCCGGAGACCGGCTTGGTTCCATCGAGAAAGACAAGTTCGCCGATCTGATGGTCACCACGGGCGATCCGCTGGAGATCCAAACCCAGGTCAAACACGTCTTCATCCGCGGCCAGGAAATCGAACTGAGCAGCAAGCAGACTCGACTGTACGATAAGTACCTGAACCGGCAATAGGCCGTCGATACGGTCAGGGGGTTCAACCGTGCAAACCAACCTTGCTTTGAGTCGTTGTGTGGCAGCGGCAATCGCGATAGCGCTGACACTTTCGATAGGCGCGCAAGTGGCGGACATTACAGCAAAACCACAGTATGGCGTGTGGGGCTACGATGCCGCGGGTGCCGACAAAGCAACCAAACCCGGCAACGATTTTTTCCGCTTCGCCAACGGCGCGTGGCTCGATCGGGCGCAGATTCCACCCGATAAGCCGGCCATCAGCTTTCGGTTGTTGATGACGGATCGCACGGAAGCGCGGCTCCACGACCTGATGGAACAGGCGGCCGCGAAGGCACTGCACGCACCCGCGGATCTCGAAGGCAAGATAGGCGCCTTTTACAAGGCGTTCATGGATGAGGCGCGCGTGGAGCAACTGGGCGCCACGCCCATTGCAGCGGAGCTCGCCGATGTGCGCGCGGCGAAATCGCGCGATGCGCTCGCCGCGCTGATGGGCCGCAACGCGTCGGGTTTCGAAGGAACGTTGTTCTATTTCAGCGTTGATGTGGATTTGAAAGATCCCAAGCACTACGCCGTCTATCTCGGCCAGGGCGGGCTCGGCTTGCCCGACCGCGATTACTATCTGAAGTCCGATTTCGCCGCGCAGAAAGCGAAATATCAAGCTTACGTCGCCCAACTCCTGCATCTCGTGAATTGGCCCGACGCCGATGCGCGGGCGAAAGACGTGGTGGACTTGGAAACCCGGATTGCGGACGCGAGCTGGACCAAGGCCCAGCAGCGCGATCCCATCGCCACCTACAATCCGATGTCCATCGCGGACCTGCAGAGACACGCGCCCGGCTTCGGGTGGAAAGCGTTTCTGAGGTATGCCAATGTTGCGAAAATCCAGCGCGTGATCGTGGGGGAGGAGAGCGCGTTTCCGAAACTCACCCTGATTTACGCGCAGACGCCCATTGAGACATTACAGGCGTGGCAGGCTTTTGATATTGCCGATAACGCCGCGCCGTATCTCTCCAAAGCGTTCACCGAAGCTTATTTCGACATGCACGGCAAGACACTCGCCGGACAGCAGCAGCAGCAGGTACGCTGGAAGCGCGGCGTCTATGCGGTGAGCGGCGGCGATTTTCTGGTGGGCGACCGCTTCGGTACGTTCGGCACTTTAGGCTTTGGCGTGGGCCAGCTTTACAGCGCGAGGTATTTCGGCCCTGACGCGAAAGCCAAAATCGAGGCGCTGGTCGCCAGTTTGAAAGCCGCCTATCGGGCGCGCCTCGAAAAACTCGAGTGGATGGGACCGAAAACGAAACCCGAAGCGCTGAAGAAGCTCGATACCTACACCATCAAGGTCGCTGGCCCCGATCACCCGCGCGACTATTCCAAGCTTCTCATCACCGACGACGATCTTGTGGGAGACGTGCGCCGTGCGGGCGCCGCAGACTGGGCGTTCCATTCGGGCCGTCTGTTCGGCCCGGTGGACCGCAGCGATTGGAGTATGACGCCGCAAACCAACGACGCCTACAACGGCTCGCTTCGGGACATCGTGTTTCCGGCTGGCATTCTGCAAGCGCCGATGTTCGATGCGAATGCGGACCCGGCCATCAATTATGGCGCCATCGGCGGAGTGATAGGCCATGAACTGACACACGGTTTCGACGATCAGGGCCGCAAGATCGATGCCGCGGGCGCACTGCGCGACTGGTGGACTAAGGAAGACGCGGCGGAATTCGAAGCGCGCGCCAAGATGCTGGGCATGCAGTATTCGGCGTTCCAGCCGCTAGCCGGCGTGCATGTGAATGGCGATCTCACCATGGGCGAGAACATCGCCGATCTGGGCGGCCTCACGCTCGCGCTCGAGGCCTATCACGCGTCGCTAGGCGGCAAGCCGGCGCCCGTGATCGACGGGCTCACGGGCGATCAGCGCGTTTTCCTTGGTTGGGCGCAGGCCTGGCGCGGCAAGGTGACAGACGATTTCGTGCGCCGGCAGGTCGTCAGCGATCCGCATTCGCCGCGCCAGTTCCGCGTCAACGGCGTCGTGCGCAACATCGACGCATGGTACGACGCGTTCTCCGTGATGCCGGGTGACGAGCTCTACGTGGCGCCAGAGGCACGCGTGCGCATCTGGTAGCTCGCGTCGCCGGAATCACGCCGCCAAGTATTTGTGTCCATCTTCGTCGTCCAACTCGGCACACCTCGAAGGCCGAAGTCTCTGACTTCGGTCGGGGAAAAGTGGTAAGCCCGGTGGCCGTCGAAACCGCCGACGTGCGCAGCTTTTGCAGCGCATGGCCGAACCAGACCGAGGCGCCACTGCTCAAATCAATTCCTCGGCCCCGCGATAGGGTATCCCTGCCATACATATTCCAGAGCTTCGGGCAGGGTTTGTTGTTTCACGGCGCGGTCGGTGTGCCCGGCGTCACGGGCGAATACAAACTGATAATGATAGCCTTTGCCGGCCAGCGCTTTGGCCATGTTCTCATTGGCGACGACCCAGTCGTGCATGTTGTCGCGCATGACATTCGGATTGAAAAGGTCCCTGTCGCCGACTTCCATCCAGATGCGTAGCGGCTTGGCCGGGGTGTTGGGAATAAGGTGTTCGTGGAACTCCCATGCACCGTGGGGAGTCTGCGGATTTGACGGCCACTGCTGGTTCACGTAGGTGCCTGAGTAGGTGAGAACGCGGTGGTAAAGGTCCGGGTGATACCACGCCATGATCAAGGCGCACGAGCCCCCGGAACTGCCGCCCATCGTCGCGCGGCCCTCGGGATCTCTGGTAAGCTTCACGCTGTATCGCTTCTCGACCAGAGGCAGCACTTCGCTCTCGACGAACTCCGCGTACAGGCCTGACAACGTATCGTATTCCAGGCCGCGTTCGCTTCCCTGAGCGTCGCCCCCGCCGTTGCCTATGGAGATGGCAATCATCACGGGCACCCGGTGCTGGGCGATCAGATTATCGAGCGCCGTGAACAGCGCCCGGTCAGGTCCGTCCGCCCCGACGATGAACGGCGCGGCCGTGCCAGGGACGTATTGTTTGGGGACATACACAGCCACCCGGCGAGTGTAGGTGGCGGGGTGGCTGGTGGTGACTACCATCTTGGCAGGGTCGGTGGGATCTGCCTGGCCAAAGGTGTTGGCCTCGCGCGCGATGCCCGGGTAGGTCTTGCTGTCGGCCGACTCCATGGTGAAGGTGAAGACCGCTCCTTGCGGCACGCCTTCCTGCGTGGTCATCTCCGGTGCGGGGTTGTGCGTGGGGCCGAGGATGAAGTTTCCATCCTCCTTTGCCGGAGCGTTAGCGCCGTCAGGTAAATCCTTCGCCGTGACATAACCGGGCGTGTTGGGATCGCGGGTCGGCGGTGCTGGGCGCACCTGGCGTGCGGCTGCGTTTGGAGCTTGGGCTATTACCGGATCTAAGCCAGCGAACAGGCTGACCAGGAACGCGATATTCAGAAGACGGAACATTAGGAACTCCTTTTTCTCGTAGTGATCAATTCCAGCCCAAGAGGGCGAGATCGTCGGCGCCACACCTGATGGGGTTCGAGTAAACTGGCAAGCAGGGTGAATCATGAGACGCAAAATCGGACCGCTCAATCGCGACCACCCTGTTCCTGACGGCTCTTTTGCATGGGCAGGCCGTTTGTGACTTATTCAAGAACCTGGAAGCCGCCGACGGGCGCCAATGGATCGTCCAGGGTGAATTGATAATATCAAACGGCTTGACCGCCCTGTCGTCAAGCTGGAGTTGATGAAGTACTGAGCACGCCCGCCGGAGACGCTCGGCCTTGACTCGCCCGGCTGGAGCAATGCGCTACGATGTTTTTCGCCTTCTCTGGAAGGAAATCGCTCAGGGAGGAAAGAGCTGAAATGGTCCGACTATTGATTCTGCCCGCGATCGTGTTGCCGCTGGCGGCGGCGTCGCTGCCTACGGCCAAGCCCGAAGAGGTCGGGTTGTCCACGGAGCGTCTGCAACGAATCCACGAGATGGTGATGCGCCACGTCGAGGCGCGCGACATCTCGGGCGCGGTTACCCTGGTGGCGCGCCGCGGGCGCGTAATCCACTTCGAAGCTCACGGCCTGATGGATATCGAAGCGAAAAAGCCGATGACCAGAGACGCGCTCTTCCGCCTAGCGTCCTCCAGCAAGCCGATCACCGCCGCCGCCATCCTCATGCTGATGGAAGAAGGCAAGCTGAAGCTCACCGACCCCGTGGCCAAATACATTCCGGAGTTCCAGAACTCCAAGGTCGCGCTGGAGACCGTGCGCGGAGCCGTCCCCATGTCCGATCAGGCACCCGCCCGCGGCGACCGCTATTACCTGGTTCCCGCGAATCACGATATCATCATCATCGATCTGCTGACCCACACTTCCGGCCTGGCCACCGGCGGCATCGCCAACGCGGATTTCCAGAGTCTTCTGAAGTCCAGGAAGCCTGCCGATACGCTGGCCGACTTCATCCCCCGCCTGGGCACCCTTCCGCTCGATTTCCAGCCCGGCACCGAATGGCGCTACAGCGGCCTGGCCGGGTTCGACACGCTGGGTCGCATTGTCGAGGTCGCTTCCGGGTTGCCGCTCGATCAGTTTCTGCGGCAGCGCCTATTCGAGCCTCTGGGGATGAACGACACCTGGTTCAAGGTTCCCGAGAAGGAAGCCGCGCGAATGGCGAATATCTATCGGAAAACGCCCAACGGATTAGAGAAAGGCGCTCCGCTCGCCATCGGCACGCCGGTCTACTTTTCCGGTGCGGGCGGCCTTACCTCGACCGCCTAGGACTACCTGCAATTTGCGCAGATGCTGGCCAACGGCGGACAACTGAACGGCAAACGTATCCTGAGCCCATGGACCGTCGACACCATGTTGAGCAACAACGTGGGCGATCTCTTTAACGGACAAATCGGCCGCCCGCCGAAAGGGGTCGGGTTCGGGCTCGGCGGTGAGGTGGTGGTGAACGCGGTGGAAGCACGGCTCCGCAAACCGGACGGCAGCTACGGCTGGGACGGCGCCTACGGCACCTACTGGTGGGTGAACCGCAAGGAGCAGATGGTGGTCGTCATGTTCGTGCAAACGCCCGGCAGGTCGCTGCAATACGACTTCGACAACGCAGTTTCGCAAGCGGTCATCGAGTAGCCAGGCGAAGTACTGCGGCGATCCCACCTGCGCCGCGCCTGAGAAAAGCCACCGCCCGTGCGGCGGCGGAATCCTGCCGCGGCTACTCTTTCGCAGTGGGGTGCGCCCACGGCAGCACCATTGATGCCTCCAGCGGATGGGCCGCTGCTGCATCCTGAATGAAAACCACGTATTGAACACCTTCGCCTAGCGGGTAGCCCGGCAGTTCCCGGGCCAAAAGAGAACTGGCCCCCGTGATGCGGAACAAAGTGATGGGATTGTTGGCCACGGGGGCGAATAACTCCAGGAACGGAGCCGGGGCCGACGCCTGGTAGTCTTGATAGCTGCTGCCGTTGGATATTGTGCCCTCAGAGTGCTGATAGATTGCTTGAATGCTAATGATCTGACCCGCAACCGGCGATTCCGGACGGTTGAGCATCGCGGCAAATGGCTGATGCTTCTGGAATGGCCGCTGGATAATATGATCAGCGCCCCAGCGGCCATAGCAGGTTTCCCCTGCAAAGCGTGGGTACAGTTTGCGAAACGTCTCGTACATCGCCCGGTCTCGGATGGCACCGGCCTTGCTGCGATCGCGATTCCCGTAAAACTCGTCGCTCTTCTGCAGGTTTGTGGCAACAATCTCGAAATCAAGCAGGCGGTCGCCCAGGAAAGCGGAATAATCCGCGCGATTCCGCTGGATACTGGAAACGAGTTCCGCCGCAAACTGCCTCGCGGTCTCGGAAGGGCCATCGCGAAGATCGTTCAGCCGCGATAGGGTTGTCTTTATAGCTCGCGGCACCGTGTGCCCCGCTTCAAGGACTGAGTCCGCAAGAAAACGCATCGCGATGCGGGGTTGGTGCTCCACATCCACACCCGCTATGCGGACGCGATCTCGCCGATCCAGCGAAGTATTCCACGCGCGGAACTTATGAATGAATTCCCGGTGCTCTCGAGTCCACAAGGAGGTGTTGCGGAACTCGCCAAATACGAAATCGAGCAGATCTTCATCGCCGGTTTCCAGGTAGCGGTTCAAGAGACAGGCCTGGGCGTGGCTCATCTCCGAGAAATAGACGCGAACGCCGGCGTTACGGTGCAAATAGCGGAGCAGGGCCAGGTCCAGATCTTCGTTGATGGCGATGCCGTGCGATTCTCCCAAAAGGAAGATCCGCTTGCCTCGCGTATCGATCAAGCTTGCATCGAAGCGGGCACCACCATCAGACAGGTCCAGGGCCTCCCGGTTTGTCGCAAGATAGCTGTGAATCTGCGCCAGCAAGCGCGAATTAGACCTTGAGGACCAAAGGTAAATGGCTGCGCAGAGCGAAAGCAGGAGAACCGCTGCGAGGAGCGCCATCCGCCGGGAAGTGAGACGTCGCATGCCGGGTAAACTATTGTATGTTACCGCCTAACGGTCGCGGCCTCGCCGATGTTTACGTAGAGAACTGGGCAAACAGAGCATCGAGGCACGCCAACTTCACCGGGCTCGCCCAGCGCCAACCGGCGAGGCACACTTCCTCTTGCCGCTCGCTTCCCCTCCATCGCAGTCCCATTCATTTGATAAGCTTGGGGTGTTTGCACCCAAAACCCAGCCCGCTTGTCGTTTCCGGCCGCGCCAGGCTTATTCACAAGGAAGCTCGGATCATGAAGAACCACCTCATAGACCTGCTCTGTCTCTCCGTTGTTGTGCTGGCTCCTGCCGTTGCACAACAACCTCGTTATCCCTTCTACGATCCGGCCCTCCCGGCGGAGACGCGCATCGACAACCTTCTCTCGCTCATGACCACGGACGAGAAGATCAATTGCCTCGGCACGCGCACCGGCGTCCCCCGGCTCGGCGTTCCCAATATCGGCAACTCCGAGGGCATTCACGGCCTCGTGCAACGCGAAGCGCGCGGCCCGCTCCAGCCCATTACCACCACGCAGTTCCCCCAACCTCCCGGGATGGGCGAAACGTGGGACCCCGATCTGGTGCGCCAGGCCGCCGCCGTCCAGGGCTATGAAGCCCGTTTCATTACCCAGACTCCGAAGTACAACCGCCAGGTCCTCATGGTCTGGGGACCACAGTCCGACCTTGCGCGTGACCCGCGTTGGGGCCGCAGCGAAGAAGTGTATGGCGAAGACCCATTCCTCAATGGGACCATGGCTGTTGCTTTCATCAAAGGCCTTCAGGGCGACGACCCGAAATACTGGCAGGCAGCCGCACTCCTCAAGCACTTCCTCGCCAACAGCAATGAAGACCACCGCAACAGCTCGTCTTCCGATTTCGATGAGCGCCTGTTCTGGGAGTATTACTCCGTTCCTTTTCGTATGGGCTTTCTCGATGGCGGCGCTAAAGCGGTCATGGCCTCTTACAACGCCTGGAACGGCACGCCCATGGCCGTCCATCCCATCCTTCACAGCATCCTTCGCGACAAATGGGGTGTCGACGTCATATCCAGTGATGGCGGAGCCGTTAAGCTGCTCGTCGATCCGCGCCATCTCTTTCCCGACCAGGAAGCGGCGGTCGTCGCATGCCTGAAAGCCGGTATCAACCAGTTCCTCGACAGGTATGCCGACGAAACCAAAGCCGCGCTCAAAGACGGTTCCCTTACTGTGGCCGATGTTGACGCAGCGCTCCGCCTCAAGTTCCGAATCGCCATCAAGCTTGGACTGCTCGATCCGCCGGACATGGTCCCGTACTCGAAGATCAAGGACTCGCCCGAGCCCTGGAATACCGATACAGATCGCGCCGTTTCCCGCCAGATCGCCCTTGAATCCGTCGTCCTTCTCAAGAACGACAAGAACTTTCTCCCGCTCGACAAGAAGTCCCTCAAGTCCATTGCCGTGATTGGCCCGCTCGCCGACTCGGTACACTGGGACTGGTATGGCGGCACGCCTCCATATGCCGCCACGCCTTTGCAGGGCATCAAGGAGGAGCTTGGTCCCAATGTCACCGTCAACTACGCTGCCGAAGAACTGGGCAACGCTGCGGTTAACCTGGCGCGCCGGTCCGATGTCGCCGTGGTAGTGGTCGGCAACGATCCCACCTGCGGTCCTGACATGCGCCATGACTGGTATAACGCCTACGAGGGCGGTGGCGTCACGTTGCCCTGCACCGTGCCCAGCGACGGCCGCGAAGGCCGTGACCGCGAAACCATCGACCTGTATCAGGAACAGCTCATCAAGCAGGTCTACATCGCGAATCCGAAGACGGTCGTCATCCTCGTTTCCAGCTTCCCGTTCGCCATCAACTGGACCCAGGCCAATATTCCGGCCATCCTTCACATCGCTCACGCCTCTCAGGATGAAGGGACTGCGCTGGCGAGGGTCCTCTTCGGCGCCTACGCGCCGGGCGGCCATCTCGTCGAGACCTGGCCCAAATCTCTCGATCAGTTGCCGCCCATGATGGACTACAACATCCGCGACGGCCGTACCTACATGTACTTCAAGGGCGAGCCGCTGTACCCGTTCGGATTCGGCCTAAGCTACACGACGTTTAAGCTCTCTAATCTGAGGACGAGTTCCCGGCAAGTCGCCAAAGACGGAACCGTCGATATCAGCGTTGACGTGACCAACACCGGAAGCCGCACTGGCGATGAAGTCGTCCAACTCTATGTGAGGCACTTGGGCTCAAAAGTCCAGCGTCCGCGGGAACAACTCGCAGGATTCCAGCGCGTGACCGTGCAACCCAATGAGACAAAGACGGCTGAGATCGTCCTCCCGGCTTCGCGCCTGGCGTACTGGGATGTAAAACTCCAGGCCTTCCGCGTCGAGACCGGACCTGTCAGCCTCATGGTCGGCAATTCTTCAGCCAAGATCGCGCTCAGCGCCACGGTGCAAGTACAGTAGGCAACGACAAGTCTGAGCCGATGCCCGCGCGATCAGCGGAGCGCCTATAGTCGACAACACGCCAGATACAAGCGAAGCAGACGAGCCTGTGGTTTGGCTAACAGAAGTCGGTTTTCCAAAGCCCGCCCCAATGTTCGCCATAATAGGAGCTTGATTCAAGTTTGTGCCCTCACCAAGTCCCTCGATACACGCACCCGCCGCGTGGACATCCTGAGAGGCATCGATCTGGATATCCCGAGCGGGCAATTCGTGGCCATCATGGGACCGTCCGGCAGCGGGAAGACCACGCTGCTCGGCCTGATCGCGGGACTGGACTCGCCGACGAGCGGCCGGGTCCTGCTGGATGGAGAGGACATCACAACTCTTTCCGAAGACCGGATGGCGGTCCTTCGAGGCCGCAAAATCGGTTTCGTCTATCAGTCCTATCACCTCATCCCGACGCTGACGGCTGAAGAGAACGTGCGGCTTCCCATGGAACTGGCCGGCGAAGAACCTGGCGATGCGGCTCGTGCTCGCGACCTGCTGGATCGGGTCGGCCTTGCGGACCGCCGCGACCACTACCCCGTGGAACTCTCCGGCGGCGAGCAGCAGCGCGTCGCATTGGCCCGCGCCTTCGCGCGGCGGCCGTCCATCCTGCTGGCTGACGAACCTACCGACAATCTCGACAGCGCCAGCGGCCAGATGGTGCTCGATCTGCTGGTGCAACTTAACCGCGAACAGGGCGCCACCCTGGTGCTGGTTACCCACGAACCATCGGTGGCCTAATGCGCCGACCGCCGCATCCTGCTGCGCGATGGTCTCGTCGTCGCCGAATGAGCTAGTCCTCCTGCAGAATGCCGAGCGTCTGTCGGCGCGGCGCGGGGAGGGCCGACTTCACGTGACGCTAGAGCACTCAACGAACCCGGGTAGCCGCGTGCGCGACGTGCCGAAGACGGAACCGCTTGTCTTACGGTCCGGGCAGCCCGCGTGTTATGCTCAGGCAGGCCAATGAGCCAGAAACGGAACTCCGGATGAAACGATCCTGTTATGCTGCGGCGTTGCTCGCACTTGTCATTGCTGCCAGGGGTACCGCGCAGCTCGCCCCGGCGCCTGCCGGTCCTGCCACGCTCGCCGGTCCTGGCGAGGACACGACCTTCTTTCTTTACCTGAATGAGGACCGCATAGGAACGCTGAACGTCAAATGGCTGCCCGACGGCACTTATCGCAACGAGGCTACTCTGGCCATGGCTAGCCAAAGCGTGACTATCACCACATCCGTCGAGGTGGACAAGGACGGAGTCTGGACAACCATGAGCGCCAACGCGCCCGCGGGTGTGGCCACTTCGGTCCGAGACGGCGCCACGGCCCGCCGAACGCTCAAGGAAAAGACGGAGACGTTCGAGGTCAAGCCGGGCGCGCGAGTGTTTGACAATTATGGCCCTGCATTGATGAGCCAGCCTGTTCGCCTGTATGATCGCGCGAAGGGTGGCAAGCAGTCCTTCCCGCTCGTCATTTTGCCGGGCGTGGCCGTGGATGCGTCGCTCGAATTCAAAGACAAGATCGAGCGAACGGTCGCCGGCAAGGATCTAACGCTCTACCGGTACACTTATGGGCTGCCGGGCGTGGACGTGATCCTCTGGGCGGACGCGGACGGCCGCATCTTCCTGGGCGACGTCCCGGCGCAGCACGCCGCTTATGTCCGCGATGGTTACGAGGCGTTGCGCAAGGAACCAGTGGCCGACCCTCGGCTCTCGCAGCCGAAGTACGAGCTGAAGGTCGAGCCCGGCGTGAAGATTGGCATGCGGGCTGGCGTGAAACTGTCCACTGATCTCTACTTACCCCAGACAGGCGGCAGAGTGCCGGTCATCCTGATCCGCACACCTTACAAGAAGGAGATGGTGGAGGTTCAAGGGCGTTATTACGCACGCCGGGGATACGCCGTCGCGGTGCAGGATTGCCGCGGCCGTTTCGGCTCGGAAGGCGTGTGGGAGCCGTTCATCAACGAGCCCAAGGATGGCTACGACACGGTGGAGTGGCTGGCTGCCCAACCGTGGTCGAACGGCAAAGTGGGCATGATCGGCGCCTCGTACGTAGGGTGGGTGCAGTGGTGGGCCGCCCGGGAACGCCCGCCGCACCTGGTCACGATCATCCCCAACGTGGCCCCGCCGGACCCGTTCTATAACATCCCCTACGAGCACGGCGCATTCTTCACGCTGGGCGCTATCTGGTGGGCGGACATCCTCGAATCGAACGCTACCGGTGACCTCTCCGGTGTGGCGATGAGCCAGATCGGCGACAAGAAATATGGCAAGCTGCTGCGCGCGTTGCCAGTGATCGATCTCGACAAGGCGGTTCTGGGAAAGGAGAATCGTTACTGGCGTAAGTGGATCGAGCACCCGGTGGACGACGCGTATTGGGAACAGGCCGATTTTCTGAGCCGGCTTGCGCGGGTGGACATCCCGGTGTTCCATCAATCCGGCTGGTTTGACGGCGACGGCATCGGCACCAAACTGAACTACCTACGCATGAAGGAGTACGGGCACGCCAACCAGAAGCTCACCATCGGGCCGTGGGGCCACACCGACACCGCCGGGCGCAAGATCGGGGACCGCGATTTCGGTCCGGGTGCGGTGATCGACCTGCAGCGCGACTACCTGCGCTGGTTCGACTACTGGCTGAAGGGCGTGGAGAATGGAATTATCAAAGAGCCGCTGGTAAGCGTTTTTGTGATGGGTACCAACCAGTGGCTGCATGGCGATACGTACCCGCTGCCGGCCACTCGATTCACCAAGCTCTACCTCACCAGCTCGGGCAAAGCGAACACTTCGCGAGGCGACGGCGGGCTTGCGTTCGACGAGCCGGCAAATGGCGCGCCGCCGGACGCGTACACGTACGACCCTGGCGATCCGACGCCGGACCCCGGCTTCCACGAACTGACCGAAGAGCAGGACAAGCAAGTGCGATCCGCCGACCAAAAGAAAAAGGAAGAGGAAGCTTTTCGCGAGACCGTCACCTCCACACGCCAGGACATCCTGGTCTACCAGACGGAGCCGCTCAAAGAGCCGCTCACATTCGCCGGCCCCATCTCGGCCACGCTGTATGCCTCCTCCTCGGCGCGCGACACGGACTGGTTCATGACGCTGGTGGAAATCGAGAAGGACGGCAAGACGTTCCCGCTCGCGGCGGGGAGGGTGCGCGCGCGCTTCCGGGAGAGCGTCAAGAAGCCGGCGCTGCTGGAGCCCGGGCAGATTTACGAATACAAACTGGATCTGTGGCACACGGGCATCACCGTCCCGGTGGGCCGCCGGCTGCGGATTGAAGTGGCTTCGGCGCTGTTCCCGACATTCTCCCGGAACCTGAACACCGGCGGGCACAACGAAACCGAGACCAAGTTCGTGGCGGCCAAGCAGGCGGTCTACCACGACCGCGCGCACCCCTCGTATGTGCTGCTGCCGGTGATTCCAGAGGAATTGAAGAAGTAGCTCCGAGACAACTCGATGGCTCTCCCACCTCGGCCGGGGGCCCGGGGTCGTAGTTGGCGGGTTGGCAGGCAAGGGTTACCACGCCAGAAGCTTCCGGGCAATTGGTCCGGCCACCTGGCGCCGCCGTTCGCCCGCTCATCCCGCGTCCCTGCCAGTCTTCCGAAATGGCTTGGTACACGGCAGTGAATGTCGCTAAGATCGAGCCATGATAAGCCTCGGCCAAAGGGGGTCATTTATGCAATGTTCCAGACTTCTACCGAGCCTTCTCGTTTTGGCGCCGATCCTGTTCGGCCTGCCGGCCTTCGGCCAAAACGCCAGCGGTTCTCTGAACGCCACGGTCTACGATTCGAGCAGCGCGGTGGTTCGCGACGCAAAGGTGGTACTGAAGGACGAAGCGACCGGCGCCACGCGCGACACCGTCTCCAACGGCGTAGGCTTCTTCAGCATTCCGGCCATTCAGCCCGGTTCCTATGCGGTGACGATTTCGGCGCCTGGCTTCGCCGCCTGGGAGCGGGCACACATCGTCTTCAATCAAGGCGAGAACCGGACTCTGCCGAACGTGGTGCTGCAGGTTGGTGTCACCACCGAGCAGGTTCACGTGTCGGCTTCCCTCGACTCGGTCACACCGATCGATACCGGCGAGAGCCGTCAGACGCTGAACAGCGACATGGTGGCCAACGTCCCCATCGAAGGCCGCAATGCCGCCGAACTCATCAAGATCATGCCGGGCATGGGCATGAACAGCGGCCTCTCGCAATACGCCTGGAACAGCCAGGTCACGCAAAGCAACGTCGGACCGGTCGGACAATATTCCGCCAACGGGACGCAACCCAATGGAGCGATGACTATCAGCTCCGACGGCGCCAACCTGCTCGACCCCGGCAACCAAGGCACGCAGGTGGCCAACATCAATCAGGATCAGATCGCGGAGATAACCGTACTTAACTCGGCCTACGGCGCCGAGTATGCCAAGGGGCCGGTCACGATTCAGGCCATCGGCAAGAGCGGCGCATCCGCATTTCACGGCGCGCTGTACCTCTATGTGTCTGCTTTCAAGCTCGACTCCGAGGATTCCTACTACAAGAGCCTTGGATTCGCCAAGTCGCTATCCACGCCGTCTTTCTTCTTCCCCGGCGGCGAGATCGGCGGCCCACTGCTAATTCCGGGCCTCCGGTTCAATCGCAAGCGCGACAAGCTGTTCTTTTACATCGCACCGGAAGGCATGGATCAGCCCATATTCTCGGGTGCCCAGACCTTCGTTCCCACCGCTCAGATGCTGCAAGGGAATTTCTCGCCGCAATATATTGCCACACTCGGCGCGGCATTTTCGAACGCCTATCCTCTCTATGCGGCGCTCCCAACCGACCACGGGACCGCTGCCGAGTACCCCGGCGGAGTCATCCCGCAGAGTCTGCTTAATCCGATTTCGCTGGCCTATGCGAAGACCTTCCCACAGGTGTCATGGCAGCAACCCAGCGCCGTCGGCAATAACTTCTATTACGGGCTAAAAACGCCGGTGGATCGTTTCGAGTTTCGAGTGAGGGTGGATTACAATGTCGCCGACAGCACCAAGTTATCCGTGACATGGAACCGTCAGGACGAGTTCGATCATAATATCGTCGGCGTCTGGTACTGGCCTGGCAGCGCGCTTCCCTATCCGTCGCAGATGCCAGCGAACGAGGTCTCGAACATACTCAGCGGCAACGTGGTTCACATATTCGGACCCACACTGACCAACGAGATGGTACTCGCATTTGCCAGGTTTCTGAACCCGGTTCGGCTAAGCGATCCCTCCGCGGTTAACCCGGCTACGCTCGGGCTCAGCGGCTACCAGCCTCTGGTGCCCGATCCGTATATGCCGCAGCCTCCCAACGTGTGGGGCGTCCCCGGTTACTATGCACCCGCTTTTGGCACCGGCTTCCATGGCGGCGATTTCGGAAAAATGTCGATAGATCCATCGTTCGCCGATAACCTCTCCAAGGTGGTTGGCGCCCACGCTCTGAAGTTCGGCGCTTACTGGGACTTCGCAGAAAACGATCAGCCGGACCTCGGACCCTTTCCGCAGGGGCTGCTGACATTCAGTAACACGGGCGCGGACTCCAGCGGCAACCTGCTGGCCGACTTTCTCACCGGCCGCGTGCAATCGTTCCAGCAGGTGCCTGCCGTCAGCGTGTACGATCTCAGACAGACTCAGTATTCGCTGTACGCACAGGACCAGTGGAAGATAGCCCGCAGGCTGACCCTCACCTATGGCGTGCGGCTCGAGCACATCGGCCAGTGGTGCCCCCTCGGCGGGCCCGGCCTGGCCGTGTGGAATCCGGCCGGCTACAACAACACCAGTAGCGCGGGACCATGGACGGGCTTGTTGTGGCACGGCATCGACAGCAGAATTCCCATGTCCGGCTTCCCTTCGAAACTGTTCTTCCCGTTGCCGCGCTTCGGCCTGGCCTGGAACCTTTTCGGAAACGGCAGGACCGTGCTCCGCGGCGGCTTCGGCGTATACCGCTACCAGTTTTCTTTCAACAGCGCCGTCACCGGGGGAATGTACGACGAGCCGGCGGGCATCCCCAATTACACGCTCACCAACCCGGCGAACCTGGGATGGAACTTCGCCCAGTATGGTCTGCCGAGCACGGTGCTGGGTCTTGGTGGAAACCTGGGAGCGATGCAACAGGGGGACGCCCGAACGCCATATACGGAGACTTACGATTTCATCGTTTCCCAGTCTCTGCCGTGGAGGTCGATTCTGGAACTCGAGTATTCCGGGAACCGGAGCCGCGACCTGCTGCTCTCCGGCAACGGCAACAATATCCCCGTCCTAGGAAACCTGAACAAGACGCCGCTTGGCGCGTACTTCCTGCCGGACCCGGTCACCGGAGTGGTAAACGATCCGGCATCGGGCGCCATCCCCTACCAGGACTACCGGCCTTACGAAAACTATCAGACCATGTTACTCGTCAGTCATGGCAGTTATCAGAACCACAATGCGCTGATGGCGTCCTGGAACAAGCAGGCCGGGCCGGTCACTTTCATGACGAATTACACCTTCGGCAAGACGCTCGGCATACGCGACGGCGAATCGGACAACGGAGCCGGCAACGGCGTCGCCGCGGACCCCTGGAATCTCAAGGATAACTACGGCGTGCTTCCCTACGATCACACCAGCATCTTCAACGTTGCGTATGTAATCCACCTGCCTTCCCACGTCCATGGCAACCTTCTCCTGAAGGGGGTGGCCAACGGCTGGGTGATGTCCGGCATCGTCATGTTTCAGAGCGGCGCGCCGATTCAACCCAACACGGGCGGCAATATGTATCTCACCACTACCGGCGCCTTGAACCCCCAGATGTGGCTCGGCACGGATTCCGAGGAACTCCTTCCCGTGCTCACCTGCGACCCGCATCGCAACCTGCAACCCGGGCAGTACTTCAATCCAAACTGCTTCGCGCTCGGTCCACAGGGAACCAATGGCCCCGCGGTCTGGCCCTATATCAAGGGGCCGTCTTACTTCCATAGCGACCTGTCGGTGCACAAGGAGTTCCGCATTCGCGAACACACTATCGAGGTGCGGTTATCCGCATTCAACTTCCTCAATCACCCGTTGCGCCAGTTCACCGGCGCCGACACGGAGCTGAACTTCGCGGCGCCGGTGGCGGGCACCCGGAATTCCAACGCTCTCACCACGGGCTACCCGATCTATACAGTGGGTTCCCGCATGGTGCTGATCGCCTTCAAGTACAGGTTCTGAAGCTGCGTTAGATGGCCGGTCCTTCTTCCCGGCCACAGAAAGGAGATGGCGCGTGGGCATGTATTATCCGCTGCTGCTGCTGTTGCTGAGATGTTTCAACGCCATCGCCTATACCTTCGTATCGGTTCTGTGCCTGCGACGATTGCGCGCGCAGAGAGCGCAGTGGGGCGGGTATGGTTACGCCTGTCTGGTGGTGGCGATCGCCGCGATGTTTCTGGGCGATCTGGCTCAGGAGTGGGCGGTCACCACGCTACACCGCGGATTCGCGCTCTTTGGTTTCATCGACGGGCTCACCAGCTTGCTGGGGCCCCCGCTGGTGTTTCACGTTCTATACCACAGTGAGCGGTTGTATTTGCGCTCCCGGCGCATGTGGGCGACGCTACTGGCCCTCTGCTGGCCGGCGGCGCTCGCGTTGGTGATCATTTTTCTGGGTGCCGGCCGTGGCGGCGACCCGAGCCGGCTGATGCACCAGAATCTGTATCGTGCCTTCGCAGCCTACTGCGTACTCTGCATCATCGGCATGCTGATCGCCTCCCGCCGTCACCT
>Ga0181517_10001930_pt1 | contig 22103 bp, 12 predicted proteins | sample PEATcosm2014_Bin_31_FD_119748 | JGI IMG/M metagenome (GOLD analysis project Ga0181517, IMG submission 119748) | Peatland microbial communities from MTU Mesocosm Facility, Houghton, MI, USA - PEATcosm2014_Bin01_30_metaG | ecosystem: Environmental > Terrestrial > Soil > Wetlands > Peat | place... | reverse complement strand
CAACGCGGAGGATCTGCGCATCAAGATGTGCATCGATATCACGGCCGAAGACTTCACTACCGTTCACCATGAGTTGGGCCACAATTTCTACCAGCGCGCCTACAGCAAGCAGCCATTTCTATTCCGCGACAGCGCCAACGACGGTGTGCACGAAGCCATCGGCGACACCATAGCGCTCTCGGTGACGCCCGAGTATCTGGTCAAAATCGGACTGCTGGACCGGGCGCCGGACGCGTCGAAGGATATCGGGCTGCTGCTCGCGCGCGCTCTCGAAAAGGTCGCGTTTCTGCCGTTCGGCCTGTTGATCGATCAGTGGCGTTGGCGTGTGTTTTCGGGCGAAATTCCGCCCGACAAGTACAACCAGGCATGGTGGGAGTTGAGGACGAAGTATCAGGGCATCGCCCCGCCAGCCGGACGTAGCGAGCTCGATTTCGATCCCGGCGCGAAGTATCATGTGGCGGCCAATGTTCCGTACACCCGCTACTTCCTGTCCTTCATCATGCAGTTTCAGTTTCATCGCGCGCTGGCCAGAGCGGCCGGTTGCCCGGTGGCGGGAAGCGGCACGCCCCTGTCGCGCTGCTCGATTTATGGCAGCAAGGAAGCCGGCGAGAAGCTGAACAAGATGCTCGCCATGGGGCTCAGCCGCCCCTGGCAGGAGGCTTTGTACGAGATGACCGGGGAGCGCGACCTGGACGCTTCCGCGATCCTGGACTACTTCGCTCCGCTTCAGAAATGGCTGGATGAACAGAACAAGGGCAAGCCGGTAGGCTGGTAGGCGATTAGCGACGCAGCTTGCAATCCGGACGCGGAGCGGCGGACAATGTTCCGATGCGTCCACAACGAAGCTTCCTACGGCTTGCCTTTCTCCTATTGCTCTTGATTGGGTCGGCAGCAGCCCAGCCGCCGGCGCCGAGATACGAAATCGTCGACGGTCACCTTCACTTCCTCAGCTTCGTTCAGGAAACGGGAGGGATGGGCGCGTTCTTCAAGGCCATGGATGACACGGGGGTGACGGAGTCGGTGGTGATCGGCATGCCCGTCGTCAAGGAGTGGGACGAGGGAGATGCGAAGCGGCCCACCTATTACCTGGACAACGATTCCCGAACATACTGGTACAGCGCGACCGACTTCCTGGTGGCGCGGGCCGTGCTGGAACTGCCGAAAGAGATGCAGGCCCGTCTGCATCCGTTCATCTGCGGCTTCAACAGCGCCGATCGAAACGCGGTGGATCACGTCGAGCGCATGCTGGCGCTCTACCCCGGCTTCTGGCAAGGCATCGGCGAGGTTTTCCTGCGGCACGACGAACTGACCGCGCTTACCTATGGCGCCGTTCCGCGCGCAACCTCGAGCGCGTTCGGCCGGTTGCTGGATCTGGCCGCGGCACGCAACCTGCCCGTGCTGGTCCACAGCGACATCGGGTCGGCCTGGCTGGAACAACCCGACTTTCTTGGTGAGATCGAATCGGCGATACGGGCGCATCCGAGCACTCGCGTAATCTGGGCGCACGCCGGGATCAGCCGCCGCATCGTGATCGCCAATCACACCGACATACTTCGCCGGATGCTGGGACAGTACCCTAATCTCACGATCGACTTATCGTGGGTCATCTTCGATCAGGAGATCGCGCCCGGCGGGGTGTTGGACCGCAGATGGGTGAGCCTGATCGAAGAGTATCCTGGCCGCTTCGTGATCGGCTCGGATGTGGTCGGGTTCTTTGACCAGTACAAGCCGACTTTGCAGCGCTACTATGTGCTGCTCGATGCGCTCAAGCCGGAAACCACGCGAAAAGTGGCGCACGACAACTTCCTGGCTTTGCTTCCGGCGCGCCAGGCGGCTGAGGCACGATAAGGAACGCAACGGAGCCGCGACCATAGGGAGCGGTCGCGGCGATTCGTCAGCCCATCTCCACAAGCACGCGGTTCTGGTCGGCCAGTTTCCCGGCGGGGATGAAGTTCCCTTCCAGCATCTCGCCGTTCAGCACCAGCTTCCGCACGCCCTTCTGAACACCAGCCGGGTTCTGCACCTCCACGCTCACGTTTTTCCTACGGAAAACCCGATTCACCGTGAAGCCCTTCCACGACGATGGAATGCAGGGATCGATGCGCAGCCCGCCATACTCCGGCCGCAGGCCCAGAATGTGTTGGGTCGCGGTGAAGAACGACCACGCGGCCGACCCGCTCAGCCACGGCACTCGCGAAGCGCCGAATCGCGGGCTGTATTTGCTGTGGGTGAACTGGCAGTATACGTACGGCTCGATCTCGCGGACCTCGGCCCGTGTGTTCCACGCGCTCGGCAGCGTGGCCCGGAAGTACTGCCACGCCAGATCGCCGTGGCCCAGCATGGTTTCGGCGATCACCGCCCATCCCTGCGTGTGGGTGAAGATGCTGCCGTTCTCTTTCATTCCGGGATTGAACAAGGCCGCGCGCATCACGTTGTAATCGGTCTCGACATACGGCGGATCGCAAATCATCAGCCCATACTCGGTGGCCAGCCGGTCCCGCACGGCTTGCATCGCCGCGGCGGCCCGGCCTGGATCGGCGTGTCCGCTCAGCACCGCCCATGATTGCGGATTGAGGAAGATCTGGCCCTCGCGGCTCGAGCGCGATCCAAACTGGAAACCATCGGCGCGATACGCGCGCAGATACCACTCGCCATCCCACGCGTGGTCCCGCAGATTCCGGTCCAGCTTGTCCAAGTTATCCTGCGCCCATGCCTCCTCTTCCTTGGCCGCCAGTAAGTGACTTACCTCCAGATAGACCGAAAGCGCGTAACGGAGCTGGAAGGCCACGAACACGGTCTCGCCCTGGCCGCCCAGACGGATGCAGTCGTTCCAATCGGCGGACAGGCCACACGGCAAACCATGCGCGCCGGAGCGATTCAGGCTGAACAGGATGGCCCGCTTCATGTGGCCCAGCACGGTGTCCTCCCCTTCATCGGCATAGGGAAAAACCTTGCTGTAGAAGAAGAGATCGCCAGTCTCCTTTACGTACGCGGGGATCGCGTTAAAGAGCCACAGACAATCGTCGGAGCGGTACTCTTCCTCACGCGGAGCATGTTCCGACCCCGGGCGATGCGCGAACTGCTTGACCACCGGCATGGCGCCGCCGGTGGAGACCTGGCCGGTGATCATCAACTCGAGCCGCCGGACGGCCTCGGCGGGGATTGTGTGCATCACGCCGAGCATGTCCTGCACGGTGTCCCGGTACCCCAGGCCATCCCGCTCGCCGGCATAAATGAGGCTGGCGGCGCGCGACCACGCGTAAGTCATCAGGCAGTTGAACGGGCTCCACATGTTCAGCATGCTGTTGAACTCGGTATCCGGCGTGTTCACGTCGAGCCCGGTGATGCGCGCATGCCAATAATTCTTGAGGCCAGCCAACTCCTGGCTGACCTTTTCCGGATTGCCGAATTCGTCCGCGGCCCGGCGGCCTTCCTCGCGCGCCGTGCCGACGCCCATCAACACCAAGAACTCCCGCGTCTCACCCGGTTCGAGAAGGATTCGGCTTTCGAGCACACCGCAGCCGTTGTCGCCGGCGGCGAGGGAATTGGTGCACTGTCCCCGCTCCACCACGGCGGGCCTGGCATAACTCCCATAAGTACCGAGGAACACCGTGCGGTCTGTGTCATAGCCAGAGACCTGGGAACCCACCAGGGCGAGAAACGTGTGGCGTCCCTGGTCCTTCTCCTCGAAGTTATCGGGCGTGTTGGGGATGTTGACGTTGGTCCCGTGATCGATAATGCCGCCCTCGACAGCCATTTTCACAATGTGCTGGGTGTACTGCAGATTGATCAGGTCGTCGTAGGCGCTCCAGTTCCCGGCGTATTCCACGTAAGTGAAAGCGCTGAGCCGGCGCAGCTTGCCGCTCAGGTTGGTCAGCCGGACGCGCCAGCATTCGAAGGTCCTGCCGAGTGGAACGAAGTAAGTGGTTTCCGCGCGGACGCCGGCGAACTCGGAAGAAATGACGGTGTACGCGCTTCCGTGACGGCACTCCGACTTATACTCATCCAGAGGCTTGCCCACCGGCTGCCACGAGGCGGACCAGTAGTCGCGCGTATCGTGGTCGTGCAGGTAGATATAGCGCCCCGGCTGGTCCAAGGGGACGGAATTGAACCGCAGCCGGGTGAAGCGCCCCTGTGCCGCCGACTTATAAAAGCTATAACCGCCGGCATTGTTGGTGATGATGGCGCCGTACTCGGTGCTGCCCAGGTAGTTACTCCAGGACCTGGGCGTATCCGGGCGAGTGATCACATATTCCTTGTTAGTGTCGTCAAAATAACCGTACTGCATTTCAGCACTCCGGAATCACTAGGTGTGTCAACCGCTCCCTAAACGGTCGCGGCTCCGATGTGTTACTTGGCGCGGCTGGCCGCCAGCTCGGCCTGAAGCTTCTTGGTGGACTCTTCGTTCAGCGGGTAGAAGAACATTCCCAGCCCGGCCAGCAGCGTTCCCACGGCTGGTGCGATGGTCATCAGCAGCCGGATGCCGTGCTGCCCTTCGGCCGTCTGCACCACATTGGCCTTGAAACCGTATACAGCGAGCAGGGAGGCAGCCAGCGCGCCTCCGATCACCCAGCCGAACTTATTCGACATTCCCGATGCCGAGAAGATCAGTCCGGTCGCCCGGCGGCCGGTTTTCCATTCCGAGTAGTCGGCCGTGTCCGCGAACATGGCCCAAAGCAGGGCGGACGTGGGCCCGGTGAGCATGCAGTACACGATGTTATACCCGTACAGGAGAACGAACTGATTTGGCCCGACCCAGTAGGATAGGACAAGTGCCACCGTGGCGAGCAGCATTAAGCCGATAAAGGCGTTCTTTCTCCCGGTGAATGGTGTCACATACTGGATCAGGAAAGTGCCCAGCACCGACATTACCGACCCGACCACCATGAAAGTGGCCGCCCCGCCCACACTGCCGACATAATATTTGAAGTAGTAAACGATAGCGGCGCCGCGTATGGACACGAAACACACGCTCAGAATGCCGAGCGCGCACAACACCAGCCAGGGCGTGTTGGCGAGTAGATCGCGCAGATCCCTGGCCCGCGAAGTGTTTTGCTCCACCACCGGCTGAACGCGTTCGCGCGTGGTCGCGAAGGCCGCCAGAAACAGCGCCACCGCCGCCACGGCGTACACAGCGAGTGTCAGTTGGTAGCCGAGCGCCTGGTTTCCCTTGCCGAAGTAAGCGACCAGCCGCAGAGTGGAGAACTGCACCACCAGGCCGCCCAGGAAAGCGAAAGTGAATCGCCAGGAAGACAGGCTGGTCCGTTGCTGGGAATCCGGCGAAATCACACCCATCAGGGCCCCGTAGGGAACGTTGATCGCCGAGTACACAATCATCATCAGCGAGAGCGTGATGTATGCGTAAACCAGCTTTCCGGAGGCGCTGAACGAAGGCGTGGTGAAGGTGGCGACGCTCATGATCCCGAATGGCACGGCCATCCAGAGCAGGTACGGACGGAACTTGCCCCAGCGGGTGTGCGTGCGGTCGGCAATGGTGCCGATGAAGACATCGAAAAACATGTCCCAGGTGCGGGTGACCACCAGCATGGTCGCCAGCGCGCTTGCCGCCAGCCCGAAAACGTCCGTGTAGAAGTTGAGCTGGAAGTAGATAAACGTCATCCAGATCAGGTTGGACGCGCCGTCGCCGCACGCGTATCCGACCTTTTCGAGCACCGCAAGTTTGTTGTTTTCCTGAGTCATGGTGAGCCTGGGAGGACCGGTAGAAGGCGATGTTATCACAGTGAGGCGCAGACCGGCGCTCTCATTTTGGACTCCTGGGTCCGGTTTGCGGAGTGGGCGCACGCACTCCCGCGTGCGCCACGAGCTACCGCCAGCGGAAGAGCTTGAGCGCCAGCCCGAAGCAGACGATCAGCCAGCCGGCCAGCACTCCCATCTGCGGAGTCAGTTGCGCCAGGCTCGCTCCTTGCAGCATGTTCATCCGCAAGGCGTCGATGGCGGCTGTTAGAGGAAGCGCCTTGATGATTGGTTGGGCGAACTCCGGGAACCGCTGGGCCGAGAAGAAAACGCCCGATACGATCCACATCGGCATCATCACCATGTTCATCAGACCCGAGGCGGCTTCGATGGTTCTGGCGCGCGATGCAATCAACAAGCCGAGTGCGCTGAACGACAACGAACCCAGCACGCACAACAGCACCAGATCGAGCAACGAGCCGCGCAGGGGCACGCCGAACACCAGCGCGCCGAAGCCCACCAGCACGCCCACTTCCACCACCAGCAGCAGGAGCCGCGAGAGCAGAAATGACAGCAGGTAGTCGTGCCGCGGCATGGGTGTCGCCACCAGGCGCTTCATCAGTTTCTTGCGCCGGGCGTCGACGATGGCGAATCCCATGCCCCAGATGGCGCTGCCCATCAAATTCATCCCGAGCAGGCCGGGGATCAGGAAATCGATGTAGCGGGAACCCGGCTCGCGCATGAACTGGTCGCTGGTAGTGACCGGATCCACGCGGCCGGCGGCTCGCTGGACCGCACGATCGGCGAGCATGCGCGCCGTGCGTCCTTCCGGATTGGTGGCGTCGTACCGGTAGACAACGCGGCCGTCCGGCCCCGGCACGGCGACGAGCGCCACCTTGCCGTTGCGCAACGCTTCTTCGGCGGCTGCGGCGGGCAACTCGGCGACATCGAGTAGCTTCTCCTGGCGGAGCGACTGCGCCAGTTGCGGCGTGACGGTGGCGATTTTGAGCACGTCCGCGGGCCGGTTGCGGAAGGCGATGCCGAGGCCCGCGGCCAGCAAAATGGGGAAGATGAATACCCAGAACAAGGCTTCCGGCTCGCGAGTGAATTCGAGAAACCGCACCAGGGTCAACTGGGCCAGCGGATGCTCGGTCCAGGTACGCGGGCGCGGAGATTGTCGGGCAGCCTCTCTGGCGCCCAGATCGGGGATGGTGACTTCACTCATCGCGCAAATGCCGTCCCGTCAGGGTGACGAAGACGTCCTCCAGGGAAGCGGAATGGGTGCGCAGCTCGGTCAGCGGAACACCCTGCCGGCTGAGTTCGTCAAGTAGCGCGGGCACCGCGCGATGCAGTTCGGTGACCTGCATCTGCACGCTGCCGTTCTCGCTGCGGACCTGGCGGACGCCCTCAATCTGGCTCAGTGCGGACACGGCGAGCGGCTTCGCCGCGGTTCCGGCCGAAAACTCCACAACATGCTCGACGCCGATGGAAGCAATCAACTCACGCGGCGTGCCGAGCGCGATGACTTTGCCGTGGTCCATGATGGCGATGCGGTCGCACAGGCGTTCGGCTTCATCCATGTAGTGGGTGGTCAGCAGGATGGTCCGGCCGGAGGCTTTGAATTCTTCGATCAAGTCCCAGAGCTGGCGCCGGGCCTGCGGATCGAGGCCCGTGGTGGGTTCGTCCAGGAACAGAAAATCGGGATCGCCCACCAGCGCGCAAGCCATCGCCAGGCGCTGCTTCTGCCCACCGGAGAGATTGCCTACGCGCGATTTCTGTTTCTCTTCGAGCTGCACCAGAGCGATTACCTCGGCCGGGGTGGGTCCCGCGTGGTAGAAGCTGCGAAACAACCGGACCGTCTCCAGCACGGTGAGCTTGTCGGCGAGTTGCGTATCCTGAAGCTGGACGCCGAGCCGCTGGCGGAGTTGCGGGGCGTTGGAATCCCAGCGCATGCCCAGCATTTCCACTTCGCCGGAATCGGCGGAAACCAGCCCCTCGCAGATTTCCATGGTGGTGGTTTTCCCGGCGCCGTTGGGTCCGAGCAAGCCGAAGCATTCACCTGCCCGGACCTCGAGTTCCAGGCCGTCGACGGCGAGTACGTCCTTGTAGGCCTTCCGCAGGTGGCGCACTTGCAGAACGGCTCTCGGCGCGGCGGCTGTCATTTGTCCAGTATCGCGTCGCGCAAGCTGGATCGTCAACGACACCTTCCGTATTGAAGCAACGTCCCAGCCGGCCGGCGCGTCGAGATTATAATGCGACCAGTGGGACGGCTGAGTCCGCTCTGAAAACCTGCGCCGCCGGGTTTCTCGCGGAAGGGGTATCGTGCGTATTCGCTTCTTGTTTCTGCTCACCGCCGGGTTGGCCGCGCAGGCCCAGACCGGTGAGGTAACCACCCGCGGAGAAACGCCCACCTTTCAATCGAGTGTGAACCTGGTGCGCGTTCCGGTAGTGGTCCGCGACAAGCAGGGACACCCGGTCGGCAGCTTCCACAGCCAGGACTTTCAGATCACCGACCGCGGCAAGGCGCAGTACGTTTCGCAGTTCGCCATCGAAGGCAGTGCAGCCGCGCCTTCGACCGCAGGGGCCGGGCATGCCCCGCCCGCAGCGCCCAAAGCGGAGATCCCTGCCGAACTCGCCGCCGCTGCTTCCAAGCTGGTGGCCCCCACCCACTTCGTCGCCTTTGTCTTCGATGACGCTCATCTCAAGCTCGAAGACCTCATGAGCGCCCGCGTGGCAGCGATGAAATACATGGAGCATGGAATACCGCCGCAGGAACGCATCGCGTTGCTCACGCTCTCCGGCAAGCTGTCGCTCGAATTCACCGATGACGCGGCGAAATTCCGCGAGACGCTGATGAAGGTCACGCCCGTGCCGCCTCGGGTGCACTTCCCTCCCGCCACTTTGTTCGCGGCGGACACGTGGCTGAACCGCGAAGGCGGGGATCCCAACTCGGGCATACTGGGGGCGCAGATCGACATTACGATGCATTGCCTCCAACTTCCCCACGAGGCCGTAGCTTCGGCTAAGGCGATCGCCGAATCCACTCTCCGCCAGGTCGCCGATGAAGGCCGGGAAGATGCGCTCTACGCCTTCCGCATCCTCAACAACATGGTGCGGTTGCTCAGCGCCATACCCGGCGATCGGGTGATGGTTCTCGTATCGCCCGGCATGTACCTGCCCGCCGAGCTGCAGAAGGAACTCAGCGAGTCCATCGACCGCGCCACTCGCGTGGGCGTCGTCATCAACACGCTCGACGCGCGCGGGGTTTACGGCGAAAACCCGGCCGGCGCCATAGAGGGCGATGTTCCTCCCGTTTGCGGCCCAACCGCGCAGATCATCGCCGGTCAGAAACACTCCGAAACGACGGCCCAAGGGCTGATTCTGGGCGACCTGGCTTATGGCACCGGCGGCACTGCTCTCGGCCAGAACGATTTCCAGGCCGAATTCAGCCGCCTGTCCAATCCGCCCGACTTCGTATATTATTTGGGCTTCTATCCGAAGGACCTCAAACCAGACGGGAAGTATCATGAGATCAAGGTGACGCTGGCGAACGGCAAGGGCTTTTCGGTGCAGGCACGCAAGGGTTACTGGGCGCCGGACCACGAGGAGGACGCCGCCGCAACCGCCAGCCGGGAAATCGGCGAGGCCGTGTTCTCCCGCGATGAGCTGCGCGACCTGCCGATCGACATTCACAGCGAATATTTCAAGACAACCGCCGAGGACGCCAGCCTGACCGTCACCGCTCACCTCGATATCCGGCAGCTTCCTTTGCGCAAGCAGGACAACCGCAGCCGCGACGACCTGACCCTGGTGTGTGCCCTGTTCGATGGCAATGGCAACTACCTCAAAGGGACGCAGAAAGTGGTGGAGCTTCGTTTGAAGGACGAGAGTCTCGATCAGCGGCTTACCCGCGGCGTCAATGTGATCAGCGATTTCGACGTCAAGAGCGGTCCCTACCTGATTCGCATCGTGGTGCGCGACGCCGAAGGCCGGCAAATGGCCACCGCCAACGGCACGGTGGAGATCCCGTGAGGACTTCGCCGGCTCAGTCGTGGGGCAGGTTGATAACCTGCGGGCCGATTGGCAATCGGCCCAACCGGGCGCAAGCCCGGCCGTCGCCAGTCGCGCCGCACCCCAAGCTTCCGCGACACGTGGCCGTGCTCCTTTTTCTGTTCGCACCGCTGCTGGCACAGACCGGGGAATCTGGCGCTCCGGGCTCGGCGCCCCTCAAGATCAAATCCGAATCGCGCCTGGTGCTGGTGGATGCCGTTGTCACCGGCAAGAAAGACGCGGCTATTCCCGGCCTGACCGCGAGTGATTTCCACGTCTTCGAAGATGGCAAGGAACAGACCGTCACCGCATTCCAGTCTCACGCGGGACCCACAATGCCGGGAATGCCACAGCAGCACTTTCTTCTGCTATTCGATGGCAAATCCAACGACGACCTGAGATCGCTCCAGGAGCCCGCCGCCAGGTTCATCGCGGAGAATGCCGGACCCAACCGGCTGATGTCCATCGCATATTACAGTTCCGGATGCATGACGATTGCCACGCAATTCACCGCCGATGTCGGCCGGCTCCAGCACGCGCTGGGCACGCTGACCAGCGTGCTTCGCTGCGGCTTCGTCCCCGATCCTTACGGCGATCTGCAGGCGCTCTACTACGCGCAGTTGGCGAAGGACCTCGCCCATGTGCCCGGCCATAAAGTTGTGGCCCTGTTTGTGCCCAGTGCCGCACCGGACAAGAGCACCGACAGAAATGTGATGTCCGGTTCCCCGGATGAGGGGACGCGCCGCCTGATCGATCCGGTTTTTGGGTCGGCCGATCCCAGCTCGCGGGCGTCCCAGCTATCCGGGTTGACTCCAGGTGTCACCACGCCGGCAAGAAACGCCGGCCGGGATCCGTTTGGGATGGAAGCCGAGTTTCGCAAGGCGGATGTCTCCGTTTATCCGGTCGAAGCGGAGTCCGGCGCGCGGACTCCGGGCTGGGCGCTTCACCTGGCCGACGCGACCGGCGGCCGCGAGCTCAACCGCGGCAACGACGTTGTCGCCGCTTTCCATCTGCTCTCCCGCGAGCAGGACGAGGACTACACGCTTGCCTATGTGCCGCTGGAATCGCCGGAGGGAAGCTGCCATATTCTCAAGGTCACCGTCGACCGGCCCAACGCGAAGGTGCGCGGGCGCAATCTGTATTGCAATGTCCGCGAAGTGAGCCTGGTGGCGGCCAACCCGCTGGAGAAAGAGCTGGAGAATCTGGCGGCCTCGCCTCAGCCCGGCAATGCCGCGGCGTCGGCATCGGTGCCCTTCTTCTATGAAGCTAGCGGCGTGGCGCGAGTCACTCTGGCGATCGAGATTCCCTCGCCCGTTCTCAATCCCACCGAAGGGAACGGCAAGATCCACGCCGAGATGGACGTGCTCGGCATGGCTTATAACCTGGGAGACGAAGTGGCCGCGCGGTTCAGCGATACGGTGAGATTCGACTTCGACAACCGCCAGCAGTTCGACGATTTTCTGCGGCGCCCGCTCCACTACGAGCGCCAGTTCAAGATCGCTCCGGGCAATTACCGGTTCAAGCTGATCTATCGCTCGGCCCAGGATCGTTCCGGCGTGGTCGAAACGCCGCTCGCCATCGGCCCCTTCGACGCCCGGCTGCTCAGCCTGAGCGCCATCGCCCTCGGCCGCGACGTGCAGCCGATTACGCCAGAGGCGGTACAAGAGGAGACCGAAGCGGGGAAAAAGCCGCTGGTCTTCCGCGGCAGCCGGATTATCGTCTCCGGCTCCGATCTGTTCTTGAAGACTGGCCTCGCCGAAGCCTACTTCGAAATCTATCAACCGCCCGCGTCAGGCTCACAGCCGGTTCATTTGACCATGCGCCTGCGCGTGCTGGACGCACAGAGCAACGAGCAAAAGTGGGCTTCCGCCGATATCGACTTGAGTGACCTGGCCAAGTCCGGCAGTCGCGCGATCCCGGTTGCGCTCAAATTGCCGGTCGCGGCCCTGCCGCCCGGAGCCTATCGCGCGGAGCTGACGGTGAAGGACGCCGCCGGCGGCCAGGCCGCCCGCAGCGTGCAATTTCGGACCGAGTGAATTTCGGAGCCGCGCCTTACTGAACGTCGCTAACCTTCCCGTCGACGAAGGTGATCTTGAGGTCCTTGTACACGTATATAGTTTTCTGCTCTCCGTTCAACTTTGTGTTGGGCTGGCCCAGGATAGCGACCACTTGGTCGATGGTCTGGCCACGGGTAACGGTCGCCGGCGCGGCTGCCTGGGCGGTTTGCTGGAGCTCGCTGGCGACATTCGCGTCGGGCGCGGGCAAGTCCGCGGCGTAAGGGGCCGGCGTCTGCGTGCGCAGCGAGGCATCGAGCACCGGCAAATTGCCCTGGCCCTGGCGGCTCTGCAATTCGCCTAATCCTTGATCGAGCATCTCGCGCATATGGTTTTGCATCTCCTGCAGGTCCGCGAGGGCGATCTGAACCGCCTTGCCGCTCTGGCAGTCCGCAGTCTTGGCGGCCAAAACTTTGGCGTTGGTCGGATCAGGATACGCGGCCGCTGGATCGAGCTGCAGCACGTCGCCCTGCGTGACGGCACATTGCTGCCCATCGGCGCTGACCACCACGACGCTGGACACGATGAAGATGTGCTGCACGTTGGGCGATAAAGCCGGCGGCGGTGCGGCGGCAGCCGGCGGCGGCGCAGCGGCAGCCGGCGCGGGGCTTGCCGTTGCGGCCTGGGGTGCCTGGGCTGCCTGGCTTTCGGCGCTCTCCCGCGCGAGTTGCTGCCGGACCTCGTCGGCGATGACCTGCTTGACCTCGGGAGTGAGGATCACCTGGCCTCCGGGAGCCGTGGCGTCGGCGGCTGGTGCTGGCGCCTGGGCGTTGGCGGCCGCGGCTGCGTCCAGCCGCTCCTGGTACGCCTCTTGCAAGGAGGTTGCCAGCAGGTAGTCGGTCAGCCAGAGATTGGGGCTTGCGTAGGATGGGTACGGAGCAAAGTAGCCGGCATAGAACCCGAACCACGGGTTCCCGGCCCAACCCCAGTTATAGTAGATCGGCGCGGCCCAGGGGCGGTAGGCCCAGGCGTAGAACCTTGGCGAATAGAAACGGAGCGGTGCGTAGACATTGAAGGCGACCCCGTGGTAGTAATACGGGCGATAGAACCGGGCTTGCGCGCGGCCTCCGACATAATAGGTCCGCTGCACAAACACGTTTCCCCGAACGGTCACGCGCCGTTGCACGTAACCGTGCCCGCGCCCGTTGGCGACGGCGATACCGCCGCCCGGGAGCCTGTGCACGATGCGCCGCTCACCACCCGGACCGTGATAGACCGTGGCGTTGGCTGTTCTGGACACCATGTGACCCGACGCCCCACGCGGTCCGTTGTTCCCCGCGCCTGGGTGACCCGCCGATAAGCCGGGCCTGGAGCCTGCCGGCCTGCCCGCGTTATTCGCCGCGGGCCCCCGTCCGGGGTGATTGCCCTGATTCTGGTGGGCGCCCGCCGGTCCGCCGGGGTGTGCGTTACCGCCACGCGCCGCTCCGGTTGGGGCCGATGTGTGGCCGGCCGGGGAGGGCTTGGAGGGCGCCGCGTGGCCCGACGGCTGCGACGCATGACTGGCCTTGGCGGGCTGAGCTTTCGCCGGCGGGTTGTTGGCCTTGTTGGCCGGGTGATTCTCCGCGAACAGGGCCCCGGCCAGGACCGAGAGCAACCCAACCGTGACTGCCCGGGCCCATCCCGGCAACCGGTGCGTGCTACTTCTAATTCCGTTCATACGGGCTTCCTTTCCCCTTGGCGGACGGGCAAATCCGGCGTCCGGGTTAGTCAACATATACACCCGATCGATCCCCTGAAACAAGTTTCTCCCCGCCGTCCCGTTTTGGCGGAGCGTCTCAAGGCTGGGAATACCATCGACATCCTGTAGTGGCGGAACTCGGATGCGCGTATCCGGAAAGTGTCAGGTACTGTACAATAGCGGCTGAAACCGATGTCGGAGGAAGATCAGAAACTGCGCGCGCAGGATCCGGTGGCGCCGGGCGACACTGCACCGTCGATGCGGATCGGGCGTTATGTGGTGGCGCGCGAACTGGGGCGGGGCGGCATGGGAATTGTCTACGAAGCCACCGATCCCGCCATCGGGCGCAGGGTTGCGATCAAGGTCATCAACCTGCAATTCCTGACCGGAGCCGGCGAAGCCCAGGTCTTGCGGGAGCGGCTCTTCCGCGAAGCGCGTTCGGCCGGGGCGCTCTCCCATTCCGGCATCGTTGTAGTTTACGACGTGGGAGAGGACCGCGAGATGGCGTTTATCGCCATGGAGTACGTCGACGGACCGTCCTTGCAGCAGGTGCAGCAATCGGGCAGAAGGCTGCAACCCACCGAAGTGGTGGATATACTCCGGCAAATCGCCGCGGCCCTCGATTACGCCCACGAGAACGGCGTCGTGCATCGCGATATCAAGCCACCTAACATCATGCTGCACAAGGGCAGCCAGGTGAAGATCGCGGATTTCGGCATCGCCAAGATCACCACCGCGCCGAAATACACTGTCACCGGCATGGTGATGGGCACGCCCGCGTACATGTCTCCGGAGCAGATCGAGGGGCACGAGGTGGATGGCCGGTCCGATCAGTTTTCGCTGGCGGTGGTTGCCTATGAGCTGTTGACCGGCGCCGGTCCGTTCCACGGGGGAACCTACGCTTCGATGGTCCATAGCATTGTCTACGGCCAGCGGCCTTCGGCGCATGCGGCCAACCCGTTTCTGCCGGCCACCATCGACGTGGCGTTGGGACGCGGAATGGCGGCGCAGCCGGAGAATCGCTTTGCCAGTTGCACGGAATTGGTCTCCGCGCTGGACGCTGCGCTGCACGCCACGGCGCCGGTGGCTGCGAAGCCATCGCCCAGTCCCCCGCCGCGTACCGCTCGCCGTCTCACGACCCTCTTGGCGGTGTTGCTGGTTCTGGCGCTGGCTGGCGCGGCGGGCTACCGATTCTGGCCGGCACTTCGCGATTTCGCGGGGCGTCGGGCGCAGGAAGCCAAGCCTTCCGTGGCGAATCCAGTTGCGGGGACGGCCAGCGGGACGCCCGCTCCGTCCATCCCGCCAAAAGAGATGGTCGGCAAGGCCCCCGCGCCGGCTGCCCAGGCCGATACGCATCCACCTTCTCATAACGAAGTTGCGCCGAAGGCTGAAGCACCGGTGAAAACCGGCGAGTCGCCGGCGAAGAAACTCACCGCGCGCGCGGAGAGCGCCGTGCGCACGGACGAACCACCGGCAGTGCCTCCCGCGGAGATTGCGCGCCAGCCGGTGGTGCGAGTGCTTCCGCCAACTACCTGGACGGTCAGCGTCGATTCAGAGCGGGCGTGGACCGATACCAGGATCGACCTGCGCGCCAGCGACACGGCCGCGATCGTAGCCGACGGAAAGATCCGGGTCACCGGAGATCGGCGGATTGGCATACAGCAACCCGGAGGCTTCTCTCCAAACTGCAGCCGGCCCCGGGAGCTGTTTCACCAACCGGCCGGACCGGTTCCCGCGCCGCAACTGAATTGCTGGTCGTTGATCGGCCGCGTGGGCGCGGCCGGCGCCATCTTCGAAATTGGCATGCGCGGAAACGTGCCGCCGGGGTTGACGGGCCGGCTGTATTTAGGCGTGAACGACGACGACTACACGGACAATTCCGGTTTCTGGACTGCCGTGGTTACTGTCGAGCACCACTGATTTGCGCGAATTCGCGGCTGCCACCGGCGCTGCCGCCGCATGGTATGAAGTTCGGGTTACATTCATAACTGATGCCCATTCAGATCGGCGACACCCTCGGCGATTATCAGGTCACCGGCGTTTTGGGCCGCGGCGGCATGGTAGGGTCTTCCGCGTGCGGGTCGGGTCAGGACAGAGGGGAAGCAGTGGCCGCTTCCCGGCTGAAAGCCCGGTCTCGTGCCGGATTGCGCCCTTCGATGCGCTCGCGCCGGTTGTCATACCGATAAGTGAGGTTCAGCTTCAAGCCCAACAGCGCCGGAACCCATCCGCACGCGAACAGGCATCGCACGAACCTGACCAGAATGCGGTCGGCCCGGTAGAACTGCGAGTAAAGCCAGTCGGCGCCCTCCTGCAACTGGATGGCGGTCATTCGGTTGGGCCGGAATACCACATGGCGGAAATCGTAGCGATGCCAACCGTAGTCCGTGATGCGGCCCGCGCGCTGCATATCGCGGAACATCGGCGTGCCAGGGAGCGGCGTGAGGATGTTCAGTTGCAGCGCATCGATCCCGTGCCGCTGCAGGAACCGCAGGCAGCCTTCGAATATGCCCGGCTCATCGTTATCGAGCCCGACCATCATGCCAGCTACGATCCCGATTCCCTGGCGCCGGATCCTGCGCAGGCGTTCCCGATAACGGCCACTCTCGTTGAATTGCTTTCCCACCGATGCGAGGTTGTCCTGGTTCACCGTCTCCACGCCTATGAACAGGCCGCGACATCCTGCGGCATGCGCCAATCGGAGGAGCTCCGGATCATCGGCAATCTCGATCGAGCATTGGCCCACCCATCGTTTGCGCAAGGGAAGCATTTCCCTGAATAATTCACGGGCGTAGTCGGGAGAACGGGCAATGTTGTCGTCGACGAAGATGAAATCGCGCGGCACGCCGCGCAACTCCGCGATGACATCCGCTGCCGGCCGCTGCCGGTAGCTCTGTTCGTGAAACGCGGTCACCGAGCAGTACCGGCAGGCGTGCTGACATCCGCGGCCGGTTTGAACCGCGTTGATGGTGACGTAGTGTTTCGACGTAGGCGCGAGCAGGTCGCGGCGTGGAATCGGCGTGCGCAGTTCGCTCCGCGGGCAGGCCCGGCCTGTGTATACCTTGCGCGGCTGACCCGCTTCGATGTCCCGCAACAGAAGTTCCCAGGCTCCTTCGGCGTCTCCCACCACCACAGCGTCCAGATGTTCCGCGGCTTCCGCGGGGCAGAGAGTCGGATGGAATCCACCTCCCACCACGAACACGCCGCGTGCCCGGAACCGGCTGGCGATCTGGTAGGCTCTTGGCGCGAGAGCTGTCATGAAAGTGATTCCGACCAGGTCTACCTCACTTGTGAAATCGAGCGGTTCGACGTTTTCGTCCACAATCCTGACTTCATGCCTGCGCGGCGTCAGCGCCGCCACGATGGTGAGTGAGAGGACGCTGAATCGCAGCATCGCGCGTCTCGGCACTTCCGGCCGCTCGGGTGTGACGCGCACATTTTCTCCGGCGGGAAGAACCAGCAGAATCCTCATTGGATTGCCCCCTGACGAAGTCGGACAACGGGAAGCTGCAGCCGCCCAGGTGTCACCGGCGGCGCCGGCAGCGGACGGCGGCGCGCGACCGCGTTGACGTAGAAGAGAATCGCACCAGCCGCCGCAAAGTGCTTCCATGGATGGCCGCCCGTCGCAACCACCGAAGCGATCTCGCGATCCAGAAGCTCCGCCATCTTGGCGAGCACATAAAGGATGACGACAAACCACATGCGGCCTGCGGCGGAGTACCGGGGCGGAAACAGGGCAAGAAGCAGCGGCATGGCGAGCATGGAGCCGAACTGAACCACACAATAGAGCCGAAGATCGCCAGAGGAATGCCAATAAAGCACGCTGCCGAGACCCAGCAAAAGCATGGGGAGCAGTAACAGCTTTCCGGCCTTCATGCCGATCCGCTCACCGATTGTGGCTGCGACCAGTGACATGAAAACCACGGTCATCGGAAGACGGTCCCAAACCAGGCGCGCGTCATCCGGTTGGAGATGGTAGTAAGCCGAGCCGGCGCCGACCGCGGCCGTTCCTGCCAGCAATATGCAGTAAGCGGTCCGCTCCCAGGGCTCGACAAAGGCGTTGCGCGAACGAAGCGCCTTGATGCCATACAGCGCCGCGATGAAAAAGGGAATGTTCGAAATCACATTCCAGAAGTTCGGCACGCCATGCAGAGTTCGCCCGTCGGTAAAGGCGTGATAGCGAGGATCCTGCGCGATCGGCGGCAGAACGGCGAACCAGATCGCCAGTAGGGAGGCGGCTCCGGCGATCATTGCAAGGCGTCTGTACGAGTTAGCCATGCCACGAACAGGGCACGGCTATGCCCAGCCCGATCGTTTCGATATTTCAATGGCTTCCGCTGATCCGGCTCGAGAACTGGCGGCAGCGTCGCACACGATATGTACAGCTGTGTACATTCAATGCACTATGACTGAAGAAGGGGAAGGCTCACGCCTGTCGTCGCAGTACCGCACCGGTAGCCACAACAGCCGGAAGAAGGCGAGGCTGGCCGCGCCGCCGCTTCCTCAACTCTTTTCTATAAGTACCGCTGGATGCGGTCGCGAAAACGCGTATAGATCCAGGAGACGCTGACCAGGATCACGCCCAGGACGAAGAACGACAGGATGCGGTAGAGTGTTTCGAGCTCGCGCAAATCGTAGAAGAACAGTTTCCCGATACAGATGAGGAAGAGCGCCAGGCCGGACAGGCGGAGAGTACGGTCCAGCAGCGGAAAGCCGGCTCCCAGCAGCACTGCGCCTTCGATTCCCCAGGCTACGGTCAGCATGCTGCCGGAAACCTCGTGGTATAGAAAAGCCGTGGCAAGACTTGTGGCGAGCAGCGAGTAGAGCAGGCGCGCGCCGGGCTCCGAGGCGGGCTTCCCCTGCGTCTGCGGGATTAAGAACTGCGCCACGAACAGGCAGCCGATTACCAGAACTCCCGCCGCGATCCTCTGTTCGGTATTCGCGAAGATCCCGGCCGGCAACAGTTCGAGATTCAGAGCCCGGCAGAACGTGACGGCGGCAAGCGAGTAACTCTGGAAGCGGAGGTCGGGCAAGTCGCGGAAGCGGCCGACGACGAGCAAAAGAACGGCCAGAAATGCCCAGCCGATCGCGATGAATGGCGGGCGCAGTTCCAGGTACAGCAGTCCTGCCATGAGGCCCGCCGCGGTGTACAGGTACGGACGTCTCAATGCGCGCTCCCAATCCCGAAGCCGGTCCGTCCAGCGACCTTGCCGCCACCACTCGAAATAATGAGATGCAATGACGACCGCTACGTTTAGCAACCGATGGGAAACGCCGTAAGAATAGCCGGCATCGTCCAGGTTGGCGTAGAACAAGCGGCCGAACGCAGTGGCGGCAGCCAGGTGGCCCTGCAATCGCACACCCGGGAGATCGGCGCGGAGCCCGACTTCCATCAGCAACAGGGCGAACAAGGCCCAGGCTGGAGCGACGGCCACCGGGTTCAGCACCACCCACAACTCAATCAACGCGAAGAGCGAGCCACCGGCGGAGGCGATGTTAACGGCGCCGCGCGATTCGCTTGATGATGCCTGGTCCGGCCGTGCCGCGAAAAAGCGCGCGGCGAAAGCGTAGGCCAGCAGAGCCGCACAGCCGATAGCGAAACGTTCGTCCGCGCCGCCGATCGCGTGGAACGGCAGCACGGTGAAGTACAGCACACGCCCCGCGCCCAGCGCGGCGAGAACATGGGCGTGCGTCCGCAAGTCGGAGGGCCAGCGGCGCAAACCCAACTCGAGCGCCAGAATTCCCAGCGCCATCCAGGCCGGACCCAGGTAGACGGCCGGCACAATTCTCCAGAGCAGGGCGGCCGAGGCTGCGCTCGAAACCGCGCTGGCGATCGCTTGCAGCGCCTGTCCCTCCGATTCGCTCAATCGGTCCGTGGCCGAACGCAGTGCGCACAGCGCCGCGCCGTAGCCAGCCACCGCCGTGACGGCCAGCGGAATCCAGGGGTGCGCCCAGGGCGCCACCGTTCCGGCAGAGATTTCGACCTGGTGCAGCCACACGGCGCCGATTGCGAGCACGCCTGCCAGGTAGCCCTGCATTCTGAAATCGAACAGCCGGAATAGCCACCCGAATAGGAACAGGAGAGCGCCCAATCCCAGCCACGCGATCCCGACGTGGGGCAGCGAAATCTCAAACCCGATCACCAGTGCGACCAGGGCGGATGCGGCGTATCCATAGCTCCTGCCGGATTTTCGGAGGCCGCGATTAACATAGAAGAGCAGGGCGCCGAGCGCCGCCGAGGGCGTCCAGTCCTGCAAAGTCCGGCCGGCGAATTGCACGGTTCCGGCATCGGGAATATCGGTGAACAGGAGTTTCGCCCCCAGCCCGGCAAACAACGTGGCGGCCAGACGGCGCGGGTAGTCCTGACGGAAAATCAGCCCGGCCAGAAAGAGCAGTTCCCCTTCGGCCAGCAGCGCGGCGTTCACCGTTTGCCCGTGGAGCTTCAGGGCCGCTGCCACAACGGAGCAAACCGCGGCCAGAGTGATCGGGCCTTCATAGCCGCCGGCGAAGATGCGTTCGAGAGTGGTGGTTTCAGGCGGGTATGTCGCCGGCGGGCGCAGAATGGCGCGCAGAATCGTATCGGCCAGATAGGCCACCGCGATGCCCGCCGCCAGCAGATAGATTCGCGCCGGGTCCGCGGCCGACCATTTCGCGTAGGAGAGCCCGGCGAATCCGAGCGCGTTGAGCGGCAGGATGGCCTGCTCCGCGGCATAGTTCGACCGGCGGCGGGCGCGCAGCAGATCGTAAGCTTCGAACAGAAGCCAATAGGCGCCGAACACGGTCTGCGCGGACCAGAGCGGCGCTCCGTTGTCGCCTCTCGATGCGCAGGTCGCATAGGTGGCAACCAGACCGAACAGGGCCATCCCAGACCACGAGAACCGGTAGGCGATGATCAGCAGCGAGCCGGCCAGTGGAACCAGCGCAATCACCGAAAGCGCAGTCACCGGCGTGATGGCCAGCGTTGCGAAGGCCATGAAATAGGCGAGACCGGTGAGCGCCTGAACACGATATCGCAACGAGTGGACCACCATGCCGGCAGCTACCGCCAGCAGCAGAAAGCCGCCCAGCAGCGGATTGTGAATGATCTTCGCCGCGTCCACCGCTTGCATGGCATAAGTGGTGAAATACAGACCGGCCCAACCGCCGCCGAGAAGGCCGCGTGCGAAGATGACATACCGGGCGCGCCGTTCGAGCACGACGCCGCCAATGAGCAGTGCAAAGCTGATCGCCAGGCCGATGGTGGAGCGCCCCGCTGGCCCCATCTGCGTGAAGGAGTGGCCAAGAAAGAGTGCGATGGCGATGACCAGGACGAAAATGCCCAGCTTATTGAGCCAGTTCCCGCCGACCACGGCTTCCCACTCCTCGCTGCTCCGGCTTGCGCGCGCGGGCTCCGGTTCGGTGAAGCGCGGCGCGGCGAGCGGCGGAGGAGGAACAGGCGCCGGCAGCGGAGCGGCCGCGGGAGTCTCTGCCGGTTCGACTGAAGCTTCAGGAATTGCCGGAGTTGGAACTGGTGGCGGAATCTCCATGCGGAACGGCGGCGCTGGGATCACGGGCGCCGGCTCTGGCGCCGGCCTTGGTTCCAGCACGGGCGCGGGTGTTGGCACCGGCTCCGGTTCCGGCGCCGGCACGGGCACGTGCACCGGAATTGGCGGCGGAGTTTCGGGCGAAGCAGCGGTGCGCTCGGCTTTCAACCCGGCAACAGCGCCTTCCAGTTGGTGAATCCTTCGAACCAATTGCGCGACTTCGCCGTGTCCCACCTGGTCTCGCGATAGAGATTCGATCCGGCTCTCCAGCTCGGCATAGCGTTGCGAGAGAATCCACCAGCGGACTATCAGCACCACCGGGACCGCCAGCACGGCCAGCACAACCAACAACTCAATGCCATCCATTCGCGCATCACTCCTTTTCCGATTGCGGAACCGTGGTTCCGCTCTGCCGCGAGCTTTCCATCAAACTCGCCGCCTGCGCCTTGATGGCGCGCAGGTCGAGCTTGCCGGTGCCGAGCAGCGGCAGGCTCGCCACCTGGAAGATGTCGTCGCACTTGGGAATCCACAGCGCCGGCAGGCTGGTTTGCGAGAGGCGCCGCCAGAGATCCCGCGGCGCAATGTTGCCGTCCGTGTATAGGAGGGCGAGTCGCTCGCCGCGGTGCTGGTCCGGGACACCGGTCACCACGCACGCGGGGCCGCCCAGAATGTCCGCCACCGCATCTTCGATTCTGAGATGGGGTACCATCTCACCGGCGACCTTGCTGAAGCGCGAAAGCCGGTCCGTGATGCGGATGAATCCTTCGTCGTCGACGGAGGCGATGTCGCCGGTGACGTACCAGCCATCCCGAGTCACGGAAACGGTCAGCGCGGGGTTCCCGAGGTAACCCAGCATGCGGTTCGCTCCCTTCGCCAGGAGCAACCCCTCTGTATTCGGCGGCAAGGTTTCCCCGGTTTGCGGATCCACGATCTTCACGGCGACGCCGGGCAATGGATGGCCGACCGTACCTGCCTTGGACGCGACTTGCGTGTCGTTTCCCGCGCGGAAGTCGGGCGCGTTCACCGAGACGACCGGAGCCATCTCGGTGCATCCGTAGCCCTCGAGTAACTGCACGCCGAACTTCGTTTCGAACTCGCGCGCCGTCT